>Ga0078972_1000529_pt1 | contig 159044 bp, 158 predicted proteins | sample YelNatPaOPGAMG01_FD_67568 | JGI IMG/M metagenome (GOLD analysis project Ga0078972, IMG submission 67568) | Hot spring thermophilic microbial communities from Obsidian Pool, Yellowstone National Park, USA - OP-RAMG-01 (SPADES assembly) (version 2) | ecosystem: Environmental > Aquatic > Thermal...
AGCGCATTGAGTACTGTATAAAAATTTTCTGTCTAGATGATGTATCGCTTACAATTGTAGCAGAAATATCTCTTGTATTGTGGTATCCATGTTCCAGGCTTGCCGCATCCGGGGCATAGTAACGCGCGCTCTGAAATTATTCTTTAGAGAATTTTCTATTAACGGCTGTTTTATTCGTCTATTGTTCAGATAATGGTAGTTCTCTTACTCTAATCCTTTGCTCCTCTACGACTACGATGATGCCCCTTTCAAGCTTATCCATCGTTTTATGAAGAGTGTATGAAAGCTTTTTATTTATGTTCTCGACAGTCGGCTTCCTAAGGCGCAGCAATATTACTGACGGTTTTCTTCTACCAAGAAGGGCAATTATCCGACCGACATCCAGATCCATGGTTATTAAAACCATTGAGTTCACAGCCGCGTAGTCGATTATTTCCCGATCCTTTGACCTTGAGAGCCCAAGCACACTAGCCCTATCTACTTCATATCCTAAGCTTCTCAGAAACTCAACCGTCTTTGGCGATATGCACATGTTGGCTAGGAATCTCATGGGGTTATCGGTATGGATGCTTCCGTGGTCGCCCAGGCAGCGTACTCTAAAGCCTGTCTAACATCCTCCTCCTCAAGCTCAGGGTAGTCATCCAGTATTTCTTTAACGCTCTTGCCTGAAGCTATCAGCTTGATTATGAGGGATACTGGAATCCTCAGGCCTCTAATACATGGCTGGCCACCCATAACATCCGGGTCAATAGTAATCCTGTCAAGATGAAGGGTCCTCTTGAGATTCATTGCATTCCAACCCTAGAAAGGGGTTGAAGATATTATTAAGCCTTTAGACTATTTAATCAAAGGGAAAAAGAAGAGTCAAAAAAGCTAGAGGAAGCTGGCAAATCTAATATTTTAAAAACCCTACTCTTCGTCCGGATCAGGGAGGTCCCAGTCGGGGTCGACCTTTACTTGGCCGAGAGCTTTTTCTAACATTATCCTCTGCTCAACGCTCGCGACGAGCTTTCTTGTAAAAACTGCAGCGTCGGGGTTTATCGATATCGAGTCGATGCCGCACCTCACCAGAAATTCTGCGAACTCCGGATACTGCGAAGGCCCTTGGCCGCAGATGCTAACCGTCTTTCCGTCTTTATGTGCAATTTTTATAAGATATTTTAGAGCCCTCTTGACGGCCAAGTTCCTCTCGTCGAATATCTTCGCTATGGTCTCGTTGTCCCTGTCGGCGCCCAATATCAGCATGGTCATATCATTGCTACCAATACTATAACCATCGATATATTTGTTGAACTTGTCGGCTATCAGGAAGTTGCTCGGTATCTCGGCCATGACCCACAATTTGAACTCGGGCCCCCTCTCCAGACCCTCCTCCTTCATTATCGCGACGACCCTCTCGATCTCCTCGACTGTCCTGCAGAAGGGTATCATGACCCAGAGGTTCTTCAGCCCGAACTCGTCGCGGACCTTCTTTATGGCTTTGAGCTCAAGCTTGAAAGCTGGCAGATACTTAGGGTCGTAGTATCTCGACGCGCCCCTCCAGCCCAACAGCGCGCTCGGCTCGACCGGCTCGTACTTGTCCCCGCCCTTGAGGTCCCTGTACTCGCTCGACTTGAAATCTGTCAATCTCAGAACGACGGGCCTCGGGTAGAACGCTGCGCACACCTTCCTTATCCCCTCCGCTAGCTTGTCGACGACCTTCTGCGGCTGTCCGATCTCCAAGAGGTAGAGCGGGTGTTCGCCGATCTCAGCAGCCCAGATGAACTCCTCTCTCATCAAGCCGACGCCGTCCACTGGCAGCGCCGCGACCTTCTCGGCCAGCTCCGGTTCTCCTAAATTGACATATATTTTTGTTCCAGTTATCGGGTACGATTCTGCGACTGCCGCAACTGCCTCGACCTTCTTCTCCTCCTTCTTTTCTACAATTTCTACAAGAGCTCCCCTGTACACTATTCCGAGCTTCGAGTCAACGGTTATCGTCTCGCCGTCGGGTATGGCCTGCGTAGCTGGCTTGCCCTTGCTTCCGGTTCCAACTATGCACGGGATTCCGAGCTCTCGTGATACGATGGCCGCATGCGAAGTTAGTCCCCCGGAGTTGGTCACAATAGCGGCAGCCTTACGCATGGCAGGAACCCACTCCGGAGCCGTCATCTCAGTAACCAAGACCTCGCCTGGCTGGAACTCGCTCAACCTCTCGACGCTCATTATGATGTGCGCCTTGCCCACAGCAAGTCCAGGAGAAGCTGGTAGACCTTGGCACAGCACTTCGGCCTCCGCCCTGCTCACGCCCTTAGGTGCCGCCGGTACTGCCTCGACGACCTGCGCTGGCGTTGTTGGTGCCGGTGCCTTCTCGGCTTCCGCCTTCGCTGTCGGAGCTGGAGCTGCTGCAGGCTTCAAGGACCACACCGTCTCCGGCCTCGCCTGAACTATGTACAGGTTGTTGTCCCTCTCGTCCAGAGCCCACTCGACGTCCATCGGCTTGTTGTAGTGCTTCTCGACCGCTATGCAGTACTTCGCGAGGATCTTGATCTGCTCGTCGCTGAGTACGGGCTTGTCCCTCAGGTCCTCCGGCACGGGCATCTCCGCCGTTCCCCCGTCCGCCTTCCTCACCAGCATTATTTTCTTAGACGGCACGTTGCGCTTCACTATCTCGAGGTCCTCCTTCCTGACGTAGTACTCGTCGGGCGTCACCTTGCCCTGGACAACGTACTCGCCCAAGCCCCAGCTGCCCTCTATCAACACTACGCTCCTGTCGCCGCTTGTTACGTCTAGCGTGAAGGCTACTCCGGAAGCCCTCGAGTACACCATGAGCTGGACCGCCGCAGCGAGAGCCACCTTCATGTGGTCGAATCCCTTCTGCACCCTGTAGAAGATCGCCCTGTCCGTGAAAAGGCTCGAGTAGCACTCCTTGACCCTCGCGACGACCTCCTCAACGCCCGCGACGTTAAGGTAGGTTTCCTGCTGGCCTGCGAAGCTCGCGTCCGGCAAGTCCTCGGCTGTGGCTGAAGACCTCACAGCGACGAACGGGTTCGCGTTCCCCACCTGCCTCTCCAGCGCCTTGTACGCGTTGACTATCTCCGACTCCAGGTCGGGCGGCATCTTCGCCTCCATTATCATCTTCCTTATGTTCGCGCCGATGGACCTCAGCGTTGCCGTGTCGTTCGGGTCCTTAAGCTTGGAGAGCTCCTGCGATATCTTCTCTTCGAGGTTGTTGAACTTCAGGAAGTGGTAGTAAGCCTTCGCAGTCGTTGAGAAACCGAAGGGGACCGGCACGCCCGTCTTCCTCAACATCTCGCCTAGGCTTGCGCTCTTGCCCCCGACGTACCTCACGTGGTCTATGCCTATCTCGTCGAACCAGAGGACGAACCTATCAGCTACGGATGACATGGCCATCGTGAGCTGCCTTCCTTTTATATATTTAAACTTATTCCGAGCGACTGGAGTGCTTTGGGTCGTTTCCGGGGACGATTTTGAGTTCGTAGCGACCATGGCGGAGAGCTTCTACGCGCAGCAGAGAAGCCGCCAAGGGAAAGCGCCTTGCGCCTGCCCTCCGCTCACGTTCGGATTCCCTTGCAAACTATCTGCCTAAGCGCGGTATGAAAGCTTGTATCTCGTCGCCTTACCTCTTCCGTCCTTTCCACAAGGGTAAACTTGGAGCCGAGAGTCAATAAGCCTTACAGTTACTTACCGGTAAATAACGGTAAGGGCGGAAATTCACACTTGTTTTTCAGGTAGACGTTTAAGGATGTGTCTCGTTTTAAGTTGAAGATTGTTCAGGTGGCTGAATTGGACGTCAAACCGTATCTGGACCTTTAGGACATTGGGCGCAAGAAGGGTGGCCATCCCCGAAAGCGCATCAGAGGAGAACTACCTCGAGTTCCTCGACCTTACCTATTACCATAAAATCTTCATCAGATGTTATTATCTTACTTATGCCGTTGGCCTTCATTACCCCTGCTATGAGGACGTCAAGGACATTAACAGGCTGGCCTACTCTTTCAAGATCCACCCAAATTTTCGAGGCCCTTTCTGCAGAATCCGCATCGAGAGGAAGGACCGGGTAGGTGGAGAAAAGCTGTTCGAAATACCTTCTCTCCACACCGCTCATCTTAAATCGGAAGATCTCGAACAAGGATATGCTGGTGAGCGCAACACCCTCCTTTTCGACGAGGTCAATGACCTTCTCAGCCTCAGGGGAGCCCTTGGCAAGCGAAACCAAGTACGACGTATCCAAGAGTATCATGAATTGACACTTCTCATACTTACTCTCTTCCTGAAAGTTAGTATATCTCCCTCGGAGATGCTCAGGTCCTTGAGAGAACCGTAAAAAGTCCTTAAGCTAGTTCTCTCCCTCGAGATTAGCCTTTCTAACACGTCGGAGAAGCTTTCGTTCTCCCTTTTGAGCCTCAAGAGCTTCTCGTAGACCTCGTCCTTTATGGTCAGTGTCTTCATGTGTTAACACACGAATAAGATAACCTAATAAACTTTTGTTTAAGAAACCGCCAAGCTCGCCGGCCCTGTTAGCTTCGTATCCTGGGCTTCTCAGAAACCCGACAGTTTCAGGTGATATGCACATGACAGCTAAGAATTTCATGAACTATCTGGATGGGTGTTTCTGTGGTTGCCGCGCTTCCTTGGCGTGCTGAAGAAGGTTTTTAGTAGGGCGTTTTCCCCTTTAGGAGACGTTGTTGATTGTTATGGTTATTTACGAAACGAAGTTAACAGATACTGATGTTAAACTCTGTTGCTAATCCAAAAGTCTGATAAACTCATCTTTCGTCATTCTAACTTGTGTCATTATTTTGATTAGCGTAGTAGTGGAGCTATGGTTTCGTGCCTAGGCACTACGGTGAACTGGTGTTCCGGCCCTTCTAAGATTAGATGGCTTCCCCTCTGCCCAACCACTTTAAACCTCTTCTTACTCAATGCTTTAACAACCTCCCTCCAGGAGAGGATTGGAAGCTTATTCAATTACTAGCGCGCGCTATTGAAGAAGTTATTCCACAGTGACGGATTTGGCTAGGTTTCTGGGAACGTCTGGGTTATGCCCTCTTTCAACCGCCATATAATATGCGAACAGTTGAAGGGGTATAACGTAAGGTATGGGAGTGAGGATATCTGGGACTCCTGCTGGGATCTCTATGTAGTGATCGGCTAATTCCTTGATAGCCTCGTCTCCCTCCTCTAAAATCGCAATTATGTCGGCGTTCCTTGCCTTCATCTCCATGATGTTTCCTATGATTTTTTCGTGGGTCTGATTCATCGGAGCTACAAAGATCACCGGGAATCCGTCGCGAACCAATGAAATAAAACCATGTTTACTCTCGCCAGCCGGATATGCCAAACTTGGCACATAAGCGATTTCTAGAAGCTTTAGGCGGCCCTCCATCGCCGTCGCATAGTTTATTCCTCTTCCCAAGTAGCATAGGCTGGCGCTGTTACAGTATCTCTTGGCCAGAGCCTTAATTTTTTCCTCGCTATTTTCGACAACGCATTGAACCGTGTCTGGCACCTTAACCAATTTCTCCTTTAGCCTCTCAGAGTCTTCAACGGATATTGCCCTTCTCATTTCTGCCAGGGTTATGGCAATCTTCGCAAGAACCATGAGTTGAGCTGTGAAGGTCTTAGTGGCGGCAACTCCTATCTCCGGACCTGAGTTCTGGCCTACATAAACTTTTGAAAGCCTCGTAAGGGTTGATCCCATGACGTTTGTTATGCCTAGAATTGTGGCTCCCTTCTTTGCGGCAAAGCGAACAGCGCTTAAGGTGTCAGCCGTTTCTCCTGATTGGCTGACGGCTAAAACCACGGTTCTTGGACCGATTGAACCGCCATAATTCTCTACAAACTCTGATGCGATGACCGGCTGAGTACTCAAGTGTGCAAGCTGGGAAAACATATATGAGGCAGCAAGGCAGGCGTGGTATGATGTCCCACAAGCGACAAGATAAACGCTGTCCGCGGCGCCTATAACGCTTGCCATAGATTCAAGATGGGATTCCTGAGCTCGCAGAGCGTTTCTTAGCACTAGTGGCTGTTCATGTATTTCTTTGAGCATGAAGTGAGGGTAGCCGCATTTCCCCACCACTTCAGGAGTCCAAGATAGTGAGACCACTTCTCTCTCCTTAACTTTACCAGTTTTGGCATCTAAAATCTGAACATTTCTTATGCTCAGAACCGCCATCTCGTCCTCCCCGAGCAAAATGGCTGTATTTGTTAATGGCAAAAGGGCTGGGATGTCTGATGAGAAATAAACGGAATCCTTGCCAATCCCAACCACCAGCGAGCTCTCCTTCCTAGCGCACACAATTTTATCGGACTCCCTAGCGCTTATCACACCTATTGCATAAGATCCTCTCAGCTTTTTAATGGCTTCGTGAACTGCTTCTCTTAGGTTCCGATTCTCGTCATAGAATTCTTCTATCAAATGAGGTATGACTTCCGTGTCTGTTTTTGACCTAAAGATGTGCCCTTTTCTCTCCAGCTCCCTCCTAAGCTCAACAAAGTTCTCGATCAAGCCGTTATGAACAACTGCCAAGATGTTCTTACAGTCCGTGTGGGGATGGGCGTTCTCCATGGATGGTGACCCGTGAGTAGCCCAACGGGTGTGACCGATGCCTATGCTTCCTGGGAGGTCATCGAGGTTCGACCTTTCATGGATTTCGTCGATTTTGCCAGAGTCTTTTTTAATGAAGAGACGACCGTCACAAATTGTGGCTTCGCCAGCTGAATCGTAGCCCCTATACTCGAGACGTTTCAGCCCAGCCCTAATTACAGGCGCGGCTTTTCCATTCTCAAGAATGCAGCCGAAGATACCACACACTTATGCTCACCATGGATTGTCGAGGTCGTTAGTGAACTAAATATAAAAGAACTTCTAAAAACTGGACGTTAATGGTAAGTTGCTCAGAGAGTTTTGAGGCTCGATTCCATGCAGAAGCGTTAAAGTTAATTCATAATGTTACGATTTAATTGAAAGTTACATCATAGCGCGCTAAGTAGCTCTATGGGAGTACGACGACAAGATATGTGCTTGAATACTGAAAAAGGGGACGGTGGTGTCGACAGACGCGCTGGAAGATAGGAGCGATGTTTTCCTTTAGCGCGCGCTAGGGAGGTAGTTTTCTTGTCCTGATCCTTTGCTCCTCCATGACTATTATGGTGCCTTCCTCCAGTTCGCTCATCATTTCATGAAGGGCATGAAGAAGGTTTTTAGTAGGGCGTTTTCCCCTTTAAGAGACGTTGTTGATTGTTATGGTTAGCAGGATAATTACGACCATCGTCCCGACCGCGGTTAGGTTTGTTTGTGTCCTCCAGCTTGCCTTGAGGGAAACCGCGCACAAGCTTAGAAAAGGATGTGGTTGCGGGGTGGTGGCTTTATTGCTTTCAGAGTATTTTTGGAGTGGGTATGGCTGGAGGATCTGGTCGGAGACCGAGTGTCCGAGGCGGGTTGAAGGCGGTTCGCAGGGCTTTGAGGAGGCTTGAGAAACGTGCTGGGGATGCGTGCGTGATCGTTGCTCTGCTTGGGGCGCGCGCTGTCAAACCTAAAGTAAAGGTTCTCATCGTCGTTTGCAACGTAAACGCTTGAAATCTCCAGCTCAGGAGGGTTAATGGACTTGGATGGAAAAGTGGTTAATGGAGCAATAGAGCCCCAGTCGCTTGAATCCCCCGTCCAAAGTAATCTGTTTAACCGAGGAGCCTATGAGACAGCTCCGCACCCCGCTCTGGCCCTATACCCTTAGAAACACGGGAATCCATACCCACATAGAAGTCTATTCCGTTCTGGGTGTACCCTATGTCCTGCTTGTCCACTCAGATCTCCATGTAGTTTAACCCGGGTGCTAGCCTCGCGTTCGGCTTCAAGCCCTTAATGCCGTAATTCCAAGATTTGCTCGTGCTGTTCCACTTACTCAGGGATGCAGAAGAGGAGGAGTTGTCCCCCGTAAGATAGAAGTAGTAGTCCCGTCCAAGCTCATTGCGGAAGCTACCTGTCTGAGGATTCCTATCCGTATCCATGTAGATATATATCGCACGAGAATAGTCATAGGAGCTTGGTATTGCACCGTAGTACTCGACGTAGAAATATAGTCTGGTTCCCTCTTCCTTCATGTAGACGGCTTTAACATCCAGTCAACCTGGTAGCCCCTAGGCGAAGAGTAGATGAGGGCATAGCTCTGAGGCTGACCATGGACGAATGAAGCTGGAGAAGCCAGTAGGCAGATGATTATCAAGGCTAAGGGGATAAGCATTCTTGAACGATTCATCCCAACTTTAAGATGTCAGCAAGTATTATTTAAAGATCACCTGTATTAATGCACGCTCTATTAACGTTTTTCTAGGTCAAACTTGCCGAGCGCGCGCGCGTATGAACGCATCCCGTAAAGCCTTTTCTCAAACTCCTTCCAATTCTCAATGGCTCCGACATTTAAATCAACTTTATCAAAGTACTCGGTTAAATCAACTTTACGCTTCGGAATTATCTTCAAATACCCCTTCTCTTTGATGATGTATATCTCCCTACTCTCTCCCATTTCGGATTCGCGCCAGTCAGCGGGCAGAATAATGCGGCCCTGCGGATCCACCTTCTTAGCTTCTACCTTACTTTCCATTTTTCACCATATTTACTATTCTTCCACCAAAATATAAATTTTGTTCCAGAATTTTAAAAAACATCCACAAAGGAGCTTGCTTTCGGAGAGGAATGACTAGAACAATACCGCGCGCCTGAGGATATCCTATTGAAGTTGATTTGAAAATGAAAAGGAGGAATGATGGAGCGCTATCAGCGTGTGCCGTACCCAATATTTCTTCCACGATATCTGTTGTGATTGATAAACATGTGGGCTAGGCTCGAGAGCGCGCGCACCTGGCGGTTTGAAAAGCCTTTTAGCATGAGCCTGAAGACGTTAATCAGGAGATGAGAAGAGGGTATGGTTTACAAGCTTATTGGCAGGGTTATCGATGTGAGGGGCAAGTGTCACGCTGGCCATAGAGTGGGTGAGCAGATCGACCTTACGGTTTTCGACGAGGATAATCCTGTTAGGGGTATAGACCTGTGCCCGTTCTTTCTGAACAATCTTTTCCCCTATCTTTGCGTGCTGCAGTTTGAAGGCCGGTTTCCATGGGAGTCTGAATCAAACGTTTTCGTAACGAGCTGTCCGGATGTTGAAAACAGGGTTACGATAAGGGTTGAACGTGTCGAAAAGATAGTAACGAGCCCGTGAGTAATTTAGGCGTCGCCGGGTCGAACAGTAGGGATGGCAGTTCATATCTTCTCCTTAAAGAAATGTTTAGAGACGTGCCTAGTGTTGAGATGAAGATTGTTCAGCTGGCAGAGTTGAGCATTAAGCCTTGCGAGCTTTGCTTCGACCAGTGCGCCCCGGAGCCTTCGGCTGTGCGATTGAAGATGATTTTGAGAGGCTTCTTTGGAAGATGGGGTCTGCCGACGCCTTGGTGATCGCCTAGCGCGCGTTAACTAAGTTGTCTTCCGCCTTGCCTCTTAAGATCGATGTCACCTTGGATATGTCAAATTTCGGAGACCCGTCAACATAACAGAGACCGAAGCACGCATGCACGGGGCTGTCTTCGCTCTTGATTTTCTTGTGAAACGGGTTGTCACGCCACTCGTATATAAATACACCCTGTATTCTACCAGAATAATCCCTGTTGACTTCGCTTATCAAACGGGATAATCGCAAATAGGCTTTCATAAAGTTATTCGAATCCTGAATCGGAATTATTCTAGTTCCACCTATTGTCTCAATTGCGAGCTTTTTACTACTCTCGCGCCTCCTCACGACTTTAAAGTCAACTCCAGCATGAAGCCCTGTCTCGCTTATTATGAGCGGCTTGTCATACCTCTCGAGCTCGTTTAAAAGGCTGCGGAGCATAAACTCAAATTTTGCTAGCCTCAGATTGGCCTCCCTCGCATCTGTTAGAAACTTCTTGTTGTGCCTGAACGCATCTAGAGTGAACCAGTCCTTCGCCTCCATAGGATAGCAATTAATAGAATGCACATCAACCGTTTCAACAATTGGCACGACCCACTCCTTTAGTTTTCCATCCGCGTCTAACCCGAACCCTTCCATAGCGTAGGTTACGGGAGTGCTGAACCCGTGTTCTTGAATAAACTTCTTAGCTGCTGTAAGAAGGTTTGAGATAGCGAATGCTAATCTTCCCGTAAACTTCCAGTTGGGCGGTCCACCTTCCGTGTATTCTCTAAGCTCGTTTCCAAAACATATCGCGGTTAGAGGGACATTCAATTGGTGTGTCCCTAAAATGTGATTTTGTTTGATTTCGTGGTGCCAGTCTTTTAGAAGGTTTTCAGGATTTATATCTATTCCTGCATATAGGCTCATATTTAGCTTCTTCATAATCCCTGATATTTTTTCGGAGTGCTCATAATTATAGGTTCTGGCAGCCTCAATGCCAGTCTTCACAGCATTGCTTAAACCCGAATCTTCGATCCTTATAACCCCAGAAGGGTGAAACCATGCCCCAACAATCATACGGTTGCAGATCACTTATATTTTAGCCTTAAAACTGACTTAAAGATATTTTCCCACAGGCGCGCTGCGCAGGTGGCTGAATTGGGCGTCAAATCGTAGCGCGCGAGCAGGAAGTCGACGAAATACCGTTTAACTGGGGAGGGTATTAGGGTTCTTAAGAGCCTTAAGCTGGCCGGGAAACGGTAGAATTCTTATTTGCCTACTTGTTGTCTTAAGATGAGGGTGAAAAGTTTTTGGCTTGCATTGGCTTAGAAAGCCTTGGATTCGAGGTGGATCCAATCGCACAGCAGGCGCGCGCTAGACGTCGATGCTCGCCAAAAAGAGGGGGACTTCAACCTTATTCAACACTAAAACGTCTTTCAGATGTTTCGGCTTGATCCAGCTTCTGGAGACGGTTTTAACCTCGATCCCAAACTGTCTGTTGTTAACCATAGTCACGATGTCGACCTCCGTCTTATTCCTCCAGTAGAAAACAGGATACCTCCTAGACAGATGAGCAGCAACTACGGATTCGAGCTTGTCCTCTTCAACCGGCTTCACGTTCACCAGTTCGCAGACAGTATCGTAGAGGAAAGGGTCGATGATGTGGATCTTCTTATTCTTCCTGTAAAGAACCTTCGAATCCGCGCCTAGTAAATTCAATACCTTGACCACGAAGAGCTTCTCGAGATCCTCCACGTATGCCTGCGTCGTGTGAGGGGATGATATCGAGGTCTCCTTCGATATGCTTAACCAGCTTACAGGTGCTAATCTGGCGTTCACCACGTAGGCTAAGACCTCCTTCATATAGGCCTCGTTTCTTCCCAGCTTCGCGAAGTCGTTTCTCAACCAGTCCATGTACGTCTTCATGGTTTCGAAAGATATTCTGTTCCTCGTGTACATCTCTTCTATAGGTAGTGGGAACCCGCCGGTGAGTAAGTATTTGTTGAAAAGCTCGTTGAGAAGGCCGCGGTGAACCCTATTAGCTTTCATCGAATACTCTGCTTGGGTGAGATCTTTCTTCACGGTCTCCAAATTCCTTAAAGCCTTTGCATATTGTGAAAAGCTCAACGGATGTAATATTATGTCCCTACCTTTCCCCCTTCTACCCGGGAAATATTCCTTTTGCTTCAATATTTCCAAACTGGCTGAACCGCTCACCACGATCACGTCGTCCCTGAAAACTCCCTGGTCGATACGGATCTTGAGAGCTCTATGCCAATCCTCCACGAAGGTTATCTCATCTAAGATGATGAAGGAAGATTCTATCCCGTTACCATTTTTAAAACTCACGTAGTTGTCTAAAACCTCACCAAGTTCCTTGAAGCTTGTGAGCTCCTCGCATGAAAAGTAGAACACGGATTTCGGGTTAAGCCTCGGCAGAAGCCTCTCGTTAATCCATATCTTTAAAGCTGTGGTTTTTCCAACCTGCCGTGGCCCGACGAGAAAGTTTAAGGAGAACGGTTGGAATTCGAATTGATCAATTACCGGAGGAAACCATTTTACCTTTTTTCCTCGCCATTCCTCGTATGTTATATCCGTTTCGCCGTACCACCAAGGATTTTGGGATTCCATGCATTCTCATTGCAAATCAATATTTATAAACATTTGCAACATCAATACATTCGAGCGATACTGTAGGAGATTGGAGGCTGGTTTTAATGCGCGCGCACATTTTACAAAAACACTTGAATAAGCCTATGCACATTAAACATTCGTTGCACTACCGTGTTATGGGCTTTAGCGCTTGGTTACTTCTTGCGTAGGAGGATTCATTTCCCGACTTTCATAGTTGCTAATCTTATTGTGGATGTTGAGCCTCTCGTTGTGCTGGCTCGCCACGCGCGATTCTCCTTTGGGGGACTCTGGCTTCTACAATTCCCTTAAAAGCCTCGATCCTTCGAGAGGAACCCGGATAACCGGTGCCATAAGCCAGAGGGCTTGAGGATTGTTGTCAATAAGTTTTTTAGTTCTCCCGGTCTCCAAGGGTTTGGAAAGGAGCATGGGAGAAGCAATGGCTTACAGCAGAATACCTTCTGAAGACAAGGAAATTCTGAGGGAGCTTGGGAGGCAAATCGTTGAAATCGCCTCTTCCCCTGCTAATGAGGAGCACGCTGAGTTGCAGAGGAAGGTGAACAATCTTGAGATGGTGAAGCCACCCATCTATATTTACGAGATTCCGTGGCACGAGATGAACGTTGGCGATGAGCTCACGCTGAGGACTAAGCATCCGTTGTGCAGGAGATACGAGGAGAGGCTGAGACGCTTGATCTACAAGTGGAGGCACGGATTGGGGATGCTGGTGGAGGACCCTCGTTTCAGCAGCAGCCTGAACCTGGAGCCTGCGATTGAGCAACCGCTTCAGGATTATATTACTGACACTGGCTTCGGCATCAGCGTCAAGGAGGACATTATTAGGATTGACGAGAGTAATCCTGTAGTTTCCCACCGCTACCACGTTCAAATCAAGTGTGAAGAAGACCTTGAGAAGATACAGATGCCTAAAGTGTTTTTCGACGGGAAGAGGGCCGAGGAGGAGTTTGAGGTGCTTTGTGAGATTTTTGACGGGGTTCTGCCCGTTGAGAGGCGTGGCGTCAGCGCCTTCTGGTTCGCTCCTTGGGATGAGATCGTGATGCTTACTGGAGTGAAGGAGGTTCTCGTGGACATGTTCCGCAGACCCAGATACGTGCACAGGCTTGTCGAGAAGATGATTGACGTCTGGCTTAACAGGCTGGACCAGTACGAGGAGCTTGGCCTGTTGCGCGACTCCCCGATGAGGCTTTGGGGGATAGGTGCGGCTCAGATTTTCATGGCTGTTTCTCCAGCTATGCACGAGGAGTTTGCGCTGAAGCATGAGAGGCGCTGGTATGAGAGGTGGGGTTTCAACTACTATGGGTGTTGCGAGCCGCTTCACCACAAGGTTGACGTTTTGAGGAGGAACGTTCCTAGGTTGCGCAGGATCTCGATGAGCCCCTTCATCGACTTCGACAAAGCCGTAGAGAACGTTCGAGATGAGTTCATATTCGCCTGGAAACCTAGTCCTGCTGTTCTGGCCGCCTCCTCTTGGAACCCAGAGCTGGTGCGGAAGGACATGGAAGAGAAACTGAAGAAAGCGAGGAAATTCGATTGCGTAATGGAGATCCACATGAAAGACATAAGCACTGTGAATTACCAGCCTAAGCGCCTTTGGGAGTGGGCACAGATAGCTGCCGAAGTTACAGAAAGGTACGTGTAATTGAATATATAGAAACCTCTAAACATGAGCACACACATCAACTTAATTCAAACTGTTAAACCCAAAATCGGTTAGCTTAAGCCGAGCGGCTGAGGTGCTTTGGGCCGGTTCCAAGTTAGCGCGCGGCAGGCTTACGGTGGTTGTGAGAGGGAGGTCATCAGCTGTTGCCTAATCTCGTTAAACTTTGAAATGTCTTTCTCGTAGTCGGTAATAGTTCTAATGACTTCGTTTGCTAGCTCTCTGGCTTTAGTAGGGTTTTGTTCCTCCAGCATCTTAAGCAGTTCGTAATCCTGAACCCCTAGTCTTAAAACCTCAAATCTTATGGAGCTCAATGGGCCTCCTCTCCCAGGGTATATTATGAAGGCGTCGCCGGGTGGCAGGTTATTAGGCTCCACGTTTTTAAACGGGTTTTCAGACCAATAGTTTAGCCCCCAGTGAAGATAGCCTGAAATATTGTACTTGAAGTTTATCCAGTGTAAGACTCTAACTTTAATTAACGGATAGTCGATGAACCTGTTTGGATACTTTCCGGTTGGGGCAAGACAAGTGTAGAACCATAATTCTTCTCCAGCTGCTTTCCTTCCGTTGTAAAAAGCCTGGTTCTCATCAAACTGGTTCAATAACGGAACCCAAACATCTAAGGCCCCGACAAGCTCTTCAGTAGCCTGGTTAGCTTCAATTATCTTTATTTTCGGCGCCAGCTTCCTAACGTAGCTGGCGAGTATTCTATAGCCTCCCGAATTTACAGGAATGGGTTCGTCAGTCAAGTGCTGCACGTAGATATTAATCCACCCCTTTTCCTCAAGATGCTTCTGCAGTTGGGGAAGGAATTTAGAAAGGAAATCGTAGTACTCTTTTGAAGTTACGTCCATGGGAGGCATTTTATAGGCTATGGATCCATCAATTCTGTAAACCACTATCTCGTAAGAGTAAAACTCTTTTGCTTCCCATTCTTTTCTATAGGCGAGATGCCCTCCTTCAATTCTTCCAACCACGCCTTCTTCGATGAAAAGTTCGACCCAGCGATCAAAGTTTGAAAAGTCGCATTCAACAGTTCCGTTTGGCGCTTCTATAAATTTTATTAATTGAAGCACTGGAGTTATTATTACGTTTTGACGATACTTAGAAATAAATTTCGCATAACTCCTGATTAACCTCCAGTGCTCTTCGCTCCACGGTTTCACGTTATAATAACTAGCGAGGCCCTCCGCGTTGAACCAATTCGTTAACCATAATGTTCTTTTCGGAGCAAGAGTAATAGGATATACCTTTAGAGTAATTTGTATTGAAGCATTTGTCTTCTCTGAAAACACGTAGATTTTCCCTGTGTAGTTTCCAGCAGGTGCTTCTGGCGGAATAAAAACCGTAACCCAAACTGGTTGGGTCTCTCCAGCCTTTAAATGAACGGAGTCTACGTCTAACAGGGGATCTGGGAAGTCAAACGGAGCTGAACGGACCAGCTCTTCAGCAGGAGTACCCGGTGTATTCTTAACAACCGGAACATAGCCGATGAAGTTTGTAGAAAATTCTATTTTAAATCCATATGGGCCTTCAAGGGGTTCCATTTTAAGACGAATCGTCGGATCTCCTCTTTCTACGGTTACAGCAAATTGTGCTGCAGCATACTCGTTTCTCACCGCTTCAACGTATAAAAAGGCCCTTTCATTCAAAGTTGTTTTTGTATCTTTAAAGATCTTTATAAGCGGGTCTGAAGCCCAGACTGAAAAATTCTCCTCAGAGCTCATCTGGTTAACCCAGAATAGAACTATGCATAAAAACGTTATTAAAGCTATAAGGGTAAGCAAGGCTTTCAGTTTTTCCATTCTCCTAATAGAATAGTAACGGTTAATACTAAAACCTTACTTTATACCAACTTGTTAAAAGCCTCTGCACACCTTACAAAAGGTACTGAATGAGCCTATGCCATGATTTACATGAGTGATAACGAGAGACACGACAACATCTCGATGATGATGTCATTTTCTCGAGTTCTTTGTTAGGAAACAAGAAGAATCCTTTTACGAGGGCTTTTCTGGGCTCGATCCCTAGAATATTCTCTTCACCCACGGGATTTTGTCGAAGTCCCTGTCGTTCGAGTATATTTCGTTTACGTTGATTCTTTTCATCTGCGCTACGATCACCATATCGTCCCATATCGCCCACGGCAGGTCTTGCTGCCGCTGTATGCTTCTAGCTTCTTCGAAGTCCAGCATGCTGGTTTCGATTTTCTGCAGGGATGTGAGCCCCTTCAGGAAGGACAGGAATAGCGGTATCACGTCCTGTCTTCTCTTCCACTTAAGGTAGCTGCATACCTGGGCGATGACGAGCGTGGACGTGTAGGACTCCTCACCATTCTCTATCCTCTCTATGAGTTTTCTGGCCGTTTTACCGTAATCCGGGTCAGCCGCCAGATGGTATACGAAGACGTTTGAATCCACGAAGGGCATTTACGATTCCCTGCCCAAGGTCTCCTCTATCTCCTCTATTTTAACCCTCCCCACTTTTGCCGCTCCCCATAATTCCTTCGATGAGGGACCTCTGGGCTTGAGGAGTATGCCCCTGCTTGTAACATCTACGGTCAAAGAGTCGCCTTCCCTTAGGCCTAGCAAGGCTCTTATTTTGAACGGGAGGGTTATCCTGCCCTTGTCGCCAATCTTAATTTCCATTTTTTGTTTCCCACTATAAAGAGGGAAAATTGACTTATAAGTTTTTGCGCTCATAGGATAGCGCACACCTTTTTACAACCGATGAAAATTCACAGGTAATGCGGATGTCAAAAAGTTGCTGAGATGAAAAATAAAAACTCTTCTCTTCATCGAGTTTAAATCTGGGATTCGGCAATCGATTTCTTGGCCAGTTCCTCAATGCTTCTGGCGCCTAAGCGCGCGCTTAGTTTCAAAGCTGAAAGGGGAAACGGTGCGTTTGGAAATCTGTTAGAAAAGGCTGGATTAACATCTATTTCGTCTGAAAGAGTTAAACTGCCAAGGATAGAAGAATGTAAGTTACAAGTTACATGTGGAATGTAGGCTTAAGTGGTGTAAGGATAACATTTTCGCTGATGATTCGCTTTCACCACGGATGCTCTTCTGTTTAAAAAGTTGTACAGCGTATTTTTCACTTGAGGGAATCTTATTCGAAAAGTTGAACAACAAAATGTTTAACTAACATTCTCCATTAGGTAGCTCTAGAGATGATAAAAAGAAAGCCGTGGGCGGTTGTAATAGCAATAGCAATACTCACCATGGTTCCAGTCATAGCTACGTTCTTCCTATTCCCTTACCAACCTACCAAACCTCCACAAGCAAACGAGGTCGGTTCGACACCAGAAGGTATCCAAGAGGTCATGAAGGCTAACAATCAGTTTGCTTTTAAGCTGTATTCTGAGCTTGCTAGAAGAGAAAGCGGCAACATCTTCTATTCGCCTTACAGCATATTCTCCGCTCTCGCGATGACGTATGAAGGCGCGAAGGGGGGAACCGCAGCCGAGATGAAAGTCGTGTTTAGCTTTCCTGAAAGCGACGTGTTGAGACCCAATTTCGCCGCACTCTATAATAGAATCAACGAGGAAGCGAAGGGGTATGAGTTGAGGACTGGGAACGCGTTGTGGATTCAAAAGGACTATCCGTTCCTCGAGGATTATCTGAAGAGGGTTGAAGGGTATTACGGTGGTAAGGCGACGGTTTTAGACTTCGTTGCGGAGACTGAGAAATCGCAAAAGACGATCAACGCCTTTATAGAGGAGCAGACTAATAACAAGATCAAGGACCTCATACCACCCGGGTATATCGACGAGTACACACGGCTCGTCCTAACCAACGCCATTTACTTTAAAGGATATTGGAAGACAGCGTTCAATGAGTCCCTAACCGGCGAGGATGATTTCTGGATAGCTCCGAATAGAAGCGTTAAGGTCCAGATGATGCGTATGAATCCAAACGAGACTACGAAGTTCAATTACGCTGATATTGGGGATGTGCAAATCTTGGAGTTGCCCTACACAGGGGAAAAGATCTCGATGCTGATAATATTGCCTAAAGATCTTGAGGCCACCGAATCATTACTGTCAGCTGAGAGGTTGGATGATTACAGATCTAAGATGAAGGAGGAGAGGTTAGATGAAATTTGCTTACCTAAATTCGAACTCGAGACGAAATACTTTATGAAGGAATCTTTAAGTGCCTTGGGAATGCCATCAGCATTCAGCGAAGTTGCGGACTTCTCAGGGATGACCGGCAAAAAAGACTTGTTCATTAGCGAGGTCATACATCAAGCATATGTTAAAGTGGACGAGAAGGGTACCGAGGCGGCGGCCGCAACCGCCGTGATCATGGAATTGACTGCCATAACGGAGATGAAAGTCTTTAGAGCAGATCGCCCTTTCATTTTCATAATTCAGGAAAGGGAAACGGGGAACGTTCTTTTCATGGGCAGAATCATCGACCCTAGCGCATGAGGTTTGGCGTATCATGATCATTCTGCCAATCGCGCGCTCGGAGGCTGGGCCCCACCGGCTATGTTGAGACCGCCTTGAAGAAAAACGGGATAATGTAGCTCTGAACCGATGTTTTTCTTTCTACTCGCTAGCCTTTCAATTTCACAAAAAGTTTTTATATCAACAAATATCACCATACTATTAAATGAATAGCCCCCAGATCGAAATCGGGAGGACAGTTACGGGCAAGTCCATTGCTGTCAATTTGCACTCACTTCAAAACACAAACATCATAGCTGGTTTGAAGTACACGGGCAAGATTCAGCTGGTGAAATCAATACTGCGCCAGTTCGTTGAGAAAAAGATAGGTTGTTTAGTTCTAGATACTGAGGGGCTTTTCACGACACCTGATTCGCTGGGCGCCGATTGGCCCGTGGTCATCAGGCCGGGCGTTGAACTGAGGTATCCTGTGGACGAGATAGACACCAACACCTTATTAGAAATTATGAAGATCATTGGTTTAGATGACGTAGCTATAAATGTGTTATTTGAGAAGATTCAAGCCATTGGTGAACATATCACGAACATCGACAAACTGAGAGACGCTGTGAGGGAGGAGCCCCCGCTCATCAGAGGACAGATCAACAGGGGTTTGTATTTCTTAGAGAGAACTAAACTAACAGCCGACAAAGAACATTTAGAAGCTGTTAAAGACCTAAGAAAAGTGATAGTGAATCGATTAAACGAGGGGAGAGTCCTCGCAGTTGACTTCGCGGGCATGACGAGGACGGAGATGAAGATAGTTTTTAGGCTGTTTATGTCCGACATCAGGCTTTCGGAGAGCGGGGAACTCAAATCCCTGTTCCTACTTATAAAGGAACCACATCTATATTTGAGCAGTACTGAGTTGGAGGATTTTACGTTGAGAACTATCCGCCTAGGCCTTTGGAAGTTCTACATCACGAACACGCCACAGAGGCTGCCGGAGTTAATAGTAAGGCAAGCTGACAACCTCTTCTGCTTCTACCTCGGGCTCCAAGATGACATAAAGCACCTAGCCCCTGCAGCGAGAATGAGCACCGACGCCTTTCAGAAGATGGTATCAGTTTTAACGAGTAAGGAGTTCCTGGCCACGGGACAGATGGTCGCCGACGGGCCCTTGGTTCTCCAAGTCTAGAGCGCGGCTTCCCGTTAAAGATCGCCCCTAAAGCTGAACTGAAAAATGCTTGACTACGCCTTTTACGTTAACACCTTAAGTTTTCTGTGGCGAGAAAGAGGTCGAGTAACAATAATTAGGGGAGTCGGGAGGGAGCTTGGGATATCAGATGGACGCTAAATTGCTTGTTGACAAGATAGTAGCGCGCGCTACGTTAAGATATGTTAGGCGTTATGGTAGACAGTAACGTCATATATTCAGGCCTTTCCTCTATCTAGGACCTCAGAACCTCTTAGCGCGCCCACAGCATCGTAGATCGCTATTATGTTCTCCAAGGGCGTATCCGGTTGTATGTCGTGCGAGGGACCGAGGATGAGCCCGGTTGGCCCGAGCTCTCTTATACGCCTCTTAACCTCTTCTCTTACATCTTCAACTGTTCCGAACGGGAGCGTCCTTTGAATGGATAACGTGCCCTCAAAAGCAACTTTACTTCCGGAAAGCCGCCTTATCTTCAGGGGATCCATGGTTTCTGGCTGTATCGGGTTGAGTATGTCGACGCCTATCTCTACGAGGTCTTTGACTATCGGCTCTATCCACCCGTCGCTGTGAAAGAAAAAGTACTTGCCTTTAGAGTGAATTAAATCTGATAGTAGCTTGTACCTGGGCTTGAGGTACTTCCTCCAGAGGAATGGTGATATTATCATGGTGTTCTGAGCACCCACGTCATCGCCGTCATAAATTACGTCGATGTCGGCTTCTAGCAGCAGCTTGGCCTGTCTCATTCTGATATCGTTTAGCTTATCGAGAATTATTTCGACTTCAGGTTTGTTTTCCACCATCATCACTATGAGCTCGTTGAAACCTGTCAATTGCCACGCGATTTCGAAGAGGTGAATCACGCCACCGTAAACGCAAAAGCCTTCATTCTTCCTCCTGTAATTTTCTACATGCTCAAGAGAACCTTCCTCGACTTCAGGCCAGTTGTAATCCTCAAGCTCTATGGTCATCAGGGGATGGTCGACGTACTGGTAGGTGTAAGTTTGGTTCGACCACTTGCTCGTTATCCCCCATCTGTCCCTTCTTAGCTCATACCCGCCCTCGTGCCCGATAGTGTAAGCAGCTTCGTAAGGTCCCTCCTTCACTTCCGCGTCCTCAGGCAGATACCCGCCAATCAAGCTAACGCCTGGGGCGAACCTGACATCTACGCCGAGCTTTAGACATACGTTGTCGAAGCCCTCTACGTCGAAGTGCTTTTCAAGCCTGGAGATGACCTCAGGCCTAGCCCTTAAAACTGCGGGCACCCTGTCCACTTCTTCGAACTCAATGGCCCTGATGCACCTTTCCCTCGAGTCCATCCCAATCGACAGAATCTCGGTCCTCTCCGGATTTAAGCTTCAATGCAACGTTCGTGCGCTGAAACTGCTACCTTTTCCGGAGGCGCACGCTAGGCAACCGTCATCTGCCGGACCTCGACATGCCTTTCCATATTTCGTAGGCCAACTTCTCCGTGCCGTCTCTCCTTATGAGGCCGATGTGGTCATTTTCATCCAGATCGTGCAGCCACGCCCAGCCGAATAAGTGTAGGTTCACCCCTTGCATCCTGGTGAGGCGCCCAGCTACCTGCGTTATGAAGTCGGCTTGTGCTTGCTCCCCACCGAGGGCGTCAATTGAGGGCCAGCCAAGTTCGCTGAATCCAAAGGGTTTACCGGGAAAATAGCTTAAGGCCTCGGAATAGTAGTCGTCGGGGATGTCGGAAGGTCTTTTTATTCCTCTGACGGCATAGGGATAGCTTGTGAGGACGAGGAGGTCAACTTTATCGGGGTTGAACATCGAGAGGACATCGAGGTCCGCCTCTCTATTTTCGGATACGATTTCCCTGGCAAACGTGCAGAAGACTTTGGTCTCAGGGGAAATCCTTTTTATGGCGTCGTATATCTCTTCGTAAAGGCTGACGAAGTGCTGAAAGCCATTTGGGTCGTCACCATTCCTGCCGTATTTCTCGTACCAGCGGTTGACCTCGTTGCCGATGGAGATGTACAACGGCCTTGAAGACCTCACCACATCAAGGACTGCTTGCTTATAGGCTTCCCTCCACGCGGGATCTCTGAGGGTAGCGCCTTCCATGCCGGGCGGAGTTACAAGCGTAAGATTAGGGCCGATAAACGACACATGAACCAAAGGAAACATCCCATTCCCACGTATGTTCCTCTCAACGAACGCTTGTCCCCAACTTCCAGACAGGTCGTCCGCGAGGTTGTAAAACGGGGTGGGCCTTCCCCAAACCGGTGAGAACTCGGAACACTGCGCCGCCTGAGAATACGCTTCTTTGAATGTTTGTCCATTCCCGGGAACAGGAAGAACCCCCATGAAGAAACCTCGGTTAGGAGTTTTGGGAGAATCCAATGGTTTTATGACCTCTTCTCTAGGTTGATTTGGGCGACTAGACGTTAAGACGGAGATCGCTATTATGACGGTTACGGCGAGAAAGGATAGAAGCACTGCCAACCTTTTTATTCCCATTTCTATCCCTCTAAAGGCTCATTTTTCACGTCCTTTTTTTTCAATTCTTCGGTCTCGGATGGCAAAGAACTGTGACTCTTTCAAGCGTTCAGAAATAGTCTATTGAAATCGTTCTTAGAACTGCATCTATTTCCATGAGTTCCTGCTCATCGAGCCTCCAACCTGTTGCACCCGCGTTCTCCTCGGCCTGCTTAGGGTTCTTCGCCCCGGGTATCGGAACAACGTTGCCATCTCTCAACAACCAGTTCATCGCGACCTGCGCAGCAGTCTTATGCCTGGCCTTGGCTATCCTTTCGATGACCGTTAGGACCCGACTTATCTCCCTAAGGTTAATATCCGAGAAGAGCCTGTTCCCCCTTCTAATATCGTCGGAGGGCTTGTTGTCCAAATTGTACTTACCAGTTAACACCCCTTGCGCGAGGGGGCTGTAAGCGATTATCTTGATGTCCTCCTTACTGCAATAAGGTATTACCTCCTCTTCGATCTCCCTCTGCAACATGTTGTACCTAACCTGGTTTGAAACTATGCGCGCATCTGACAAGCACCTCTTGGCCTCTTCCAAGTCCCTTACGGCGAAATTGCTCACCCCGATTGCCCTCACTTTGCCTTCCTTTAGGAGCTTCTCCATGGCATGCATGGTGTGTTTTAGGGGAACTTGCTCCCAAGGGTTTGGCCAGTGGACTTGGTAGAGGTCGATCTCCCTTATGTCTAACCTCTTTAAACTGTTCTCAGCTGCCTTCAGAACATCGTTATATCTCAGATGCCCACCACTAACCTTAGTAGCGATGACGAGGTTGTCTCTGCCAATCTCCTTAACTGCCCTCGCGACAACCTCCTCAGAATGGCCGTTGCCGTATGCCTCAGCGGTATCTATGAGGTTGACTCCAAGTTCATATGCCCTTAAAATCGCCTTTACTATTTGCTCATCATCGACATCTGCGCCCCACACCTTCCCGCTGGCCTGCCAGGCGCCGAAGCCTATTACGGAGACCTTCAGATCGTCTTTGCCTAACCTGATGTACTCCAAATAATTTTACCTCATACCGGTTTGGATATCATTTGTTTTTAAAATTTTCTCAAGCATTAGGGTCTCTTCACCCCAATCACCTCTTTGGGCTTCAGGGATTCCGCGCTTTCGTCCAAGACGAGGAGGTTGCTTATTTTTCAGGTGCCGTTCCCGCAGTCTTAGAGGGGCTATTTCAAACTCTTTCGAACTTTAATGGCCGCTAGCGCGAGCTACGAGGGTAAGTACACGGATGTGCTTTCTCGAGAGCAATCCGAAGAACACCGCTTGCCCGAGGTGAAAAGACGTGAGGGGCATCCGTCTGTTCACGACATCTACATTTTACTAAAAATATTTATCTCCAGCCCAAATCCCGATACGAAGAGATGGGTATCGTGGTCGAGCTCAGCATAATACCGATGGGGGAGGGGACGAGCGTCTCGAAGATCCTTGCCCGCGCGGTAAAGGAACTCGAGAAGAGGAACGTCGAATACGAGGTTACGCCCATGTGCACGGTTTTCGAGGCGGGTAGCGTTGAAGAGGCCTTGGACATCGTTAAGGCCGCACATGAGGCGGTTTTAAAACAAGGTGTGAGGCGCGCGATAACAACCGTTAAGCTGGATGACAGGCGGGATGTGGAGAGGGACATGAGAAGCAAGGTGGAATCTTTGAGGAGGGAGCTTGAGAGGCTTTGAGGCCATCGCTAGTCGATCAAGCTACTCGAAAAACGTTTTTCAACTCTACAGAACCTGCATAAAGTAGACAAAGACGCATAACGTACAAACTGGAGTAAGACCCAATATGCACCAAGAGGCGAATTACCCCTTGTCTCCGACCCAGATGACCTCGGGCCTGTCCCTGAAATGCTCGTCAGCGGTTATTAGGTTGGCGTCAAGGGCCTTTGCAACCGCCAGCACAACGGCGTCGGAGAAGCTTGGCGCCCTGTAATTTGCCCCCGCGGCAGTCCTCCCCAGCTCGAGATCCAGCTCTGCGGCTTTGACAGCTATGCTCTTATCAATTGGCACTATCCTCGACAGCTCGGCTACCCTTGAGAGACGCTCAGCTATGATGTTAGCATCGACATTCTCCTTGCGGTACTTCCGAGCCAACTCGGCTAGGACAATGTCCGGAGTACATACCTCGTCGGCTTCACCAAGCCTCTTCTTGACTACTCTTCCCTTATCGCTTCCGATGAAGAGTTCCACCCAGGCGTATGAGTCAACCACAATCCTCAAAGCGATCCTCCTCTGTGAATGGCTTTACTTTGTCCCTGTCGACCCCGAATACCTCATCGAGAATCCTCTGGCGCCTCTCCGCGAGAAACTTTCTTATTACTTCCTCTAAGCTCCTCGCTTTCATGGCCTCCCTCAGAGCCTCCAGCTCCGTCAGCGTCGAGCGAGATACCTTTATGGTGCTCATTTTTCCACTTTGTAAATTACACTTTATACTTTATAAGGCTTGCCTTTTTTTCTGAAGGACGAGATCGAGCACTTAGAGCAGTCCTATCACCACTACATAAAAACTAAGTTCGCAAGATATACAGGTGAAGATATTTGAAAAGCTAATGCACGTTTGCTATCACAGCTGCTACAAACACTATTATTAACTAAAAATCGTCTAGAGATGTTTGCTCCCTGTGTAAAGCTTGCGCGATGTAGCATAAAGCGTAGGCGTCGGCGTTTTTCGTCTTGTGTATTTAAACTTACCCTAGGGAAACGTGAAGAGGAAGATAACGCTTATATTGAATCGAGAGTTGCCCTGTAACCGGATTAGTGACCGAAACATGGAGAAGGTAGGACAGGTGATCAACAGAAGGCCCATGAACGTCCTCAGGAGCTTCTTGGGAAAGAGGACATGCGTCAGGCTGAAGAACGATTGCGCCTACAAGGGTTTGCTCGAGACCATAGACGCCCAGATGAATATGATACTCAGAGAAGCCGTTGAGTACAAGAAGGACGAGGAGACTGCCAACTTCGGAACCGTGTTGATAAGGGGAAACAACGTCCTCTTCATTTACCTGGACACTGCCTGAGTTAACGTCTAAGGCTCAGAGGTTCGGCCCTACGGCTTGCGTGAGGGTATTTTAAGTGCAAAACCGAGAAAACTCAGAGAGAGGTTAAAGGCCGGACAGCAGATTCAACAACATCTCTCTGTACTTTGATTCTATGCGTTTGGCTGCCTCCTTTATTCTAGCCTCCTCGACCAACATCAAATCGCCTTCTTGGACGATGGGGACATAGCTGGCAGGAATCGGCATCACGCCCTCGTTCATGAGCTGCAGTATCGAAGAATCGTCCAGATCTTCCAAGATGACCACAGGAACACCTGCCTCCTTGAGAACCATTCCAACCTTCTCGGGATCGTTGCCGATCCGGCGCGCGTAGACCACATCTCCAAACGACAGCGCGCCTTTGTTGGCCATCTCCTTTATGTGTTTCCTGTTGAGGACCTCAATGGCTTTTACGACCGTCCATGCCTTCGGCACGGTTTTTGCGATGTCGGCAGTCTTGAGTGAAGAAGCTTCGGATCCCTCGACCGGAGTTTCTGCCCTTCCCCCCGCCACCTGTATCTCACTAGACGGTATTACGACGGTCTTGGGGTGTCTTATGACACGAGGGTACTGTTCGCTCTTAGCAGCGCTGCTCGCCCCCCGAAAGCCTGTGGTCTTTATGCCGGATTTACTACTAAGTACCGAAGACCCCCTTGACGAGGGGGCTTTAGGACGCTGCGTGGCCAGCTTCGGCGTGGATTGTGTGGGGAGGACCGATTTTATGGCCCTGTTTATGGAAAGGCCCTTTATCACGTTTGCTTTTAGTTTGTCTTCCAACAAGGCATTGTTGGGCACGTCTAATGAGCGCAGTTCCCTCACTGCCTCCTCCAGTTGGTTTTTGTACGCCTTAAACGCCTTGAGGGCGCTGAAGAGCGCAGTAACCTGATGCTCGTCCGCGGAAGCTTCCTTTGCTGTCGAAAGGAAGGCGGTAACTGATTTGAGCTTGTCCCTATAAGGGAACTCAGTCTCCTGCTTGAAAAGCTTTGCACCCAGCGCTCTCGCTACGTCCGCAACTAGTTTTGGAGGCTGCGCCCTGTCGGTGGCCACCAAGGTGACCTTGCCGTACGAGGACGCCAAGGAGACTATGTCGGACTTCGAGAGCGCCTTCGAGCTCCTCAACAGCATGAGGTGTGAGTTGAGGTCCAAGAGCGCGATGCCAGTAGTGGTACCTGGATCGATGCCCAATATGAGGTGCTTTACCGGACCAGCTCTAGACGATCTCATTTTTCCCCGTTACGTAGGCCTTTATATCATCAAGACCCACGCTTAAGAGTACGCCCCTCTTTTTAAAAAACGTTACTACGTTCCGGATGTCCCTTTCCAAGAACCTGTCGGCATCCGGGTGAGCTGGGTCGACCCATTGCGGGAAGTCTATGAAGTAGTGATTTCCGTATTTGTCCAGAATTATGTTGTAGGGGCTCAGGTCGTTGTGCACTACCCTGGCCTCGAGGTACATCTTCCTGATGTCCTTTATGACCTTCAGCAGGAGCTCGCCCGTTATCTTGAGGGGGCTCTCGGCAAGGGATATGCCCTCTATGGCCTCGGTGACGACCACGTGCCTGTTAACGCCCAAAGCCTGCGGGACCGGTATGCCAGACCTAGCGAGGATACGGTACGCCTCGAACTCCCTGCGGGCGGCCTCAGCCGAAAGCCGCAACCAGTTTGACGAAACGCCCTTGGGATACCTCCTTAACCTCTTGAAGTCCCTGAAGCTTATCCTACCGATCCTGAACATCTTCACGGCAACCCTCCTGCCACTGCTGTCCAGCCCGTCGAAGACATCAGATTCCTTACCCTTAGCCATGGGCAGGCCTATCGAGCCTATGATGTCCCTTTCCGAAAGTGAACGCAAGGCCAACATGTCGTAGCCCATGTAGGTTAGGTTGTAGCCGGGGCCTGCCCGCACGCGTCCCTTCCTCAGGAGCTCGTTGTCACACAGCCTGTCCAGGAGCTCGACCGCGTTTTCGACTTTGACCTTTGAGTGTTTTGCGATGAGGCCACAAGGCACGTATTCGAACTTCAACATGAACCTTTCGACGACGGAAAGTATACGCCATTGGACGGCCGAGATCGATTTCAAAACATGGGCCGCTGGCTTTGCAGCGTACATCCTAACTTGCGACCTTTGCAACTGAAGCTCCGCAGCGGCTTGTCAGTACAAGGAGTAGTCCAAGACTGTACCGCAACCACACGCACGCTCCTCAGGTATTTCAGGGACCAGCGCGTAGATCAGCTTGTTAACGTTCTTTACGTTCTCCCTCATGCTCCTTGCAACCCGCTCGGCAGTGACTGGCATTATGCCGTAGACGTCTGTGTCCGTTATCAAGGAGATGTTCAAGTAGCATATCTCAGCCTCCCTTGCCAGATAAGCCTCGGTCATTGCGGTCATTCCGACGACTGAGAAGCCCATCTTTTTGTAGAATAGCGATTCCGCTCTGGTCGAGAACCTCGGGCCCTCGATGCAAACGTACGTGAAGCTCTCCTTCTGCTCCTCCTCAGCTGGGGTTGGGTGCACCACGACATCCGGAAGCGTCTTCCTAGCCACGTCGAGCGCAATCCTTCTGAGTTCGGGGCACACCGGGTCGGCGAACGGGACGTGACCCACGAAGCCGCCCTCATAGAAGGACAGGCTCCTCCTGTTGCTAGTCCTGTCGAACAGCTGGTCGGGTACCACGAACTCGTATGGCTTTATGAACTCGGGCTGAAGGGAGCCCACCGCAGTTGGGCTTATTATGCGCTTTACCCCCAGGGCCTTCATGGCCCAGATGTTCGCCCTGTAGTTTATCTTGTAAGGAGGTACCGTATGGTGCCTGCCGTGTCTCGGAAGGAACGCCACCTTCCTCCCCTTGACATCGCCGACGATTATCAGGTCGGAGGGTGCACCGTAGGGCGTGTAGACCTTGATCTCCTTGGCCCCCTCAAGGTAATATGGATCGTAGTTCCCTGTACCGCCCAAAACGCCTACCTCAGCCGTCGCCTGCGGCTTTATCCTAAAGCTTGCGCACAAGTCCACCACCTTGTCAACTAACTGACTAAAACGTACATAACACTTTTGTATGCCCCTATCGGGACATCGAGCGTTTTGATCTAAAGGGTTATAACGGTGTTTCAAGTGATCAATTTAGATATCGAGACGAGTTCCGACTTGGCCGTGGTAGCGAACCTGTCTGTGATCTCCTCGTAGTACTTTCTCTCTTCCTGGGTTGGCACTCTCACCTTCTTGACCGCCTCTAGCATGTGCTTCCTGGCGATCAGTATCTCCTTCGGTTTCAGGTCGTTCTCAGCGTTGACCTTTTGCTCGAACAGGGCCTCCTGTAAGGCCAGAAGGCCGGCCTCGTTCGTGACCTGCTCGATGTCGGCGCCCGTGAAACCCTCGGTCATCTCCGCCAGCTCCTGCACATCCACATCCTGAGCCATTGGCTTGTTCCTGAGGTGGACTTCGAATATCTTCCTCCGGGTTTCGACATCGGGCCAGGTGAGCTTTATCAGCTTGTCGAATCTGCCCGCCCTTAGGAGCGCTGGATCCAAGATGTCCGGCCTGTTCGTGGCGGCAACCACCACCACGTTCCTGAGCTCCTGAAGGCCATCTAGCTCGGTTAGAAGTTGGCTTATCACGCGCTCTGTCACCATGGAGTCCCCGTGAGCAATGCCCCTCATTGGCGCGAGCGCGTCGACCTCGTCGAAGAATATTATGCACGGCGCCGCCGTCCTCGCCTTCCTGAAGACCTCCCTCACGCCCCTCTCGCTCTCGCCGACCCACTTGCTGAGGAGCTCCGGCCCCTTCACGCTTATGAAGTTGGCCTCGGATTCGGTCGCGAGCGCCTTCGCCAGCAAGGTCTTGCCAGTCCCCGGCGGGCCGTATAGAAGTATGCCCTTCGGCTGCCTTATGCCGAGCTGCTTGAAAAGGTCGCTGTACTTGAGAGGCCACTCTATTGACATTATCAGCTCCCTCTTCACTTCGTCAAGGCCTCCTATGTCCTCCCAGTGCACATTTGGCGTCTCAACCATAACCTCTCGCATGGCTGATGGCTCTATCTCCTTAAGGGCGTCGAGGAAGTCCTGCATCCTCACCACCAACTTGTCCAAGATCTCAGCAGGTATGTTTTCGGCATCTATGTCAATCTCAGGCAGGATCCTCCTAAGCGACCGGAGGCCTGCCTCCTTCGCAAGCGCAGCGATGTCGGCGCCGACGAAGCCATGAGTGACTTCGGCTATCTTGCGGAGGTCAACGTCATCCGCCAGGGGCATCCCGCGCGTATGTATCTGCAGTATCTCCAGCCTGGCGTTCTTGTCGGGAACACCGAGCTCGATCTCCCTGTCGAACCTGCCTGGCCTTCTCAGAGCCGGATCTATGGCGTTTGGGCGGTTGGTAGCGCCTATGACGACCACCCGCCCCCTAGACCTAAGGCCGTCCATCAAGGAGAGCAGCTGCGCGACCACCCTCTTCTCGACCTCGCCCGTGACCTCCTCCCTCTTGGGGGCTATCGAGTCTATCTCGTCGACGAATATTATAGCTGGCGCATTGTCCTCGGCTTCCTTGAATATCTCCCTCAACCTCTGCTCGCTTTCGCCGTAGTACTTGCTCATAACCTCCGGCCCGCTTATGCTGATGAAATGGGCATTCGTCTCGTTGGCGACCGCTTTGGCTAGCAGGGTCTTTCCGGTGCCAGGAGGCCCGTGCAGCAAAATGCCCTTGGGAGGGTCTATTCCGAGCCTCTCGAAGAGCTCAGGGTGCTTCAGGGGCAACTCGACCAGCTCCCGAACCTTCTGTATCTCCTTGTTCAGCCCGCCTATGTCCTCGTACGTCACCCGCTCTATCTCGCGCGGGTAGGGCCTGACCTTCTCGCTTATCTTTATTTCCGTGTAGTCGTTCACGATCACAGCGTCCGAGGCAGGTGTAAAGCTGGTAACCACCAGGTTTATGATCTTGCCCATAACCCTGATCGGAACCAAGTCGCCCTTGGCCACTATACGGCCTATCAGATGCCCCTTGATGTACTCCTCTCCGCCAACGATCTTCAGAGGCTCGGTCGGGGCGAGCTTAACGGACTCTGCATAGCGTGCCACTATCTTCCTTATCCTGACCTTGTCGTCTATGCTTACGTTGGCGTTCTCCCTCGTGTAGCCATCTATGCGGAGCAGCCCCCTGCCGGCGTCGCGGGGATGCGCTGGCCAGACTAAGGCGAAAGCCCTCTTCTTACCTACTATCTCTATGGCGTCTCCTGTCTGCAGTTTTAGCTGCTCAGCGACCATCGGGTCTACCCTGGCTATTCCCTTTCCGACGTCTGTCGAGAGGGCTTCTGCAACTCTCAGATAAACGTACCTTTTGTCGTCCCTGCTGTTGTCTCTGCCCTCCTTCCTCTCGCCCCCGGACGGTCCCTCTTGTGCCAATACGCTTCCCCCTATCCTGAATACTTATGCTGGTTAACGACCCTTTATTAAACTATTACGCTTCGGTTTTTCTGCGGCTTAGAACACAGTTGTTCTGCCAACGCACCGGAATCCAAAACGGTTCTAATCTGCCGTCTATGTCAGGATGTCAAGTTGGCTCTAAGCTCGAATATGTACAACACCTCGGGTAAGCTGTGCCAGATCGACTTCGCTAGGAAGGGTTGAGAAATGAGCCGTTTGTGTGATGAGGCCAGAAGCGAGTGTCAGCGGGTGATTTTCTTGCTCAGAATCCAGTAGTACTTTATCTTGCGTATCGTAGGTACGTTCGCGTAGAAGAACAGGTGCGACGTCCAAGGTATCACTGCTGTTTTCAAGCCCTCAAGCTTCATCTCCTTGAGACACTGGTAGAGCAATATGGTCCCGATTTTGTTGTGGCGTTCGTCCTCGGCCACGCCTATGGGACCGAACCAATCAAGCTCGAGGGCGCTGTATACAGAGAAACCTACGATTTTGTCCCCTTTCTTGGCTATGAAAACCGAGGGCGGATCGTGCCTGAACGCCTGAAGCGTCTCGTGCTTCCAAGCCGGGCCAAAGGTGTCCATGACCCAGCTTACGACGCTCTCCATCTCATCGCGCGAGGGCGTTTTGACCTCGTAGCCCTGCGACCTGATGCTCTCCCTCCAGCTCTCGATTAGATCGCTCTCGACGAATTCGCTGAGGTCTATTACGTAGTCCACTGCCTCAGATACCTTGTTGTACCCGTGATCGGTGAAGAACCTTATCAGGTTAGAATACTTGAATTGTATCCCCGGGAAGAAGTGCCAGCCGGCGAAGTCGCTGACCCTGACCTCGGCGACCCCCCTTTTGGACATTTCGGTCTCGAGGGCGGAGAGAAGCTCTGGTGCAACTTCGGCTGCGCGTCCCGGGTCTACGGCAAACAGCTTTATCCACCCGTGGTCAGTTGATATCATCTCCTTGGGCTCCTTTGACCTCATCGAGCCCAATGCCACACCTACTGGAAGGTCGTCTTCCATCGCAACGAAGGTCAGAGAGGGGTCGAAGTTCGGGTCCAGAAAGGTACACCTCATGAAGGACCACTTCGTTACGGAGTCATAGGGCAGAGCCTTGTTTGTCAACCTCACCAAAGGCCTGATCAAGTCCTCCCTCAAGTTCGTTATCTGCATTTTTGTCCCTATGAGCGGCAGGATATTTAAAAAGCCTTTCTGGGGCCTCAGCTGGATATGATTAAATCGAGCGTTTTCAAAGCGGAGGCTGCCTTTTTGTAGCCCACCGTCATGCTCAAGATGGGCAGGAGCAGGCCGAAGTTACTAGGGTTGGCTATCCTCATATCCGGCCGTCCACTCCGACCGTCATACCAAGGTGCGTACATGGGGGCATCTCCCGATATCCCGTAGAGCACATCCATCAGCCTCTCGTCCAGCGGCACCTCGCTCGTCTTGAGTAGTTCCCTTGATGCCTCCAAGAGCTCCTTTTCGAGCGTTATCGAGAAGGATGAGAGCGCTACCATAGCTCTGCAAGAACTTTCGTGCAGTTGAAGTAATTCCCGTAAAATCCTGTCAAGGCTCTGGCTCAAGAAATCCAGGCGCAGCCTGTCACCGGAGCCCAGGTTCTGATTGGCAACACGGTTCAACGTCTCCGTTGTAAGCTGGCTTCCTTCGAGCGCCGTCCGCACATTGCCTCTAAAGTCGTCCAAGTATTTTGTGATATCACCTAGGGAGTCTAGGAGGTCGAAGGCCTTTTTCCTGACTTTGGTTGAACATCTTCCTATAGAAAGGTGAGCGACCACCTCCAAAATATGGTGGAGGTTCTTCATTTGCCCGTTCAGCTCATGGGACTTTGTCAGCAGCTCGGCTGTACACAGCTGCGAAGGTTCTGTCCTTGTTGCCTCTTGATGCGCGTACATTTGGACCCCTACGGCTTTTTTACTCGAAAAAATTATCGCGCCGCCCAGCCATATGTGGGACCCAGGGAAGTCCCTGTGCGAGAGGTCAGGCGAGAAGAGAAAAAGCTTTCCGAATGAATAAGGTGCGAAAGCGACCGCGGAGGCCTTAGAAGCCAGATTTTCGCTGAGCTCCCATCCGGCACCCGTTGATGCCTCGGGACTTATCGCCTTGATTTTAGCGACCTCGAAGGTCTTGCTGGAAACGGAAAAAAGCGGCGCATTCAACCATGCCTTAACTTCTTTCAAGCCTAAGAGGAAGGGGTACGCGGAACCCCTTGCTCTTACAGCGACCTCGCCTGAAATAGGACATACCCTAATCACACCATCCAGAGTCCTGTAGTCCCAGACGGCGACCGGCGGAATTTCGGAGAAGTCGCTGATGACCCTGCCCTCTATCAGAGAGAGGAAGGACGCAGGCTTAGAGTACTCTTCGTTCTTCGGCACGTAGCTGCCTGTGGCTTCCTTAAGAACGACCAACGCTCCCTCCGAGATCCCGACGAAGGCACCTCCTGACTCGACGAATTTTCTGATCGAGCTTGCGCCCGTTTCGCCCAGACCTTCCACTATGAGAGAACAATCCCCGTTGGGTACGATGAACACGTCGACACCCTCAAGTGCTGATTGCAGAGAGCCCGACGTCATGAAGGCGATGCTAAAGAGGCCGATCGAAGACAGGGTCTCAACCACCGCCCTCACCGATTTTGAATCAACACCAAAGCCCGAGTAAACCCCTACTGTAGGATAGTTCAGCGGGATGGCGCTCAGGCCGGTGGCTTGGATCTCATCCAGCTCCACACCCAACGTGGACGCAAACCTCGCAAGCAACCTCCTGTTGTCCCAAGAGGTTTCCTCGAAGACTATGTCGCCGGGGCTCAGAAGCACCTTTCTCTTGTCGGACTTTGCGGGGGTCCTCCTCTCGATCAAGAACGCCTTTAAGCCGACGTTGACCAACTCGTTCGTGGCCTTTAGGACTCCTCTTAGCTTCTCTGCCTCGCGGCCTGCGCGTAATCGCAGATACATGGCGGTCAGTAGGTCCGTTCGTGTTTAAATAATTAAGGCCATTCTACCGACATGTTCTCCAGCCATCTAGTAGAAAGACGCGATGCCACATCTGATTTGTTTACCATGCGCGCTCGAATTAGCTTAAGATGTTTATAAGGGGGTTAGAAGCTAAAACAAACCCCTTATCGCGTAGCTCTAAATTACCCCACGCTTGATCGATATTTCGTTTTTAACGCTTGGTAGATCAACCGGTCTGACACTCTACAAGCAAGAGGGAAAAACCCATCACGTAAACGTGTTCTTTACCGCATTAACGTAGTTATTTACGTACTCTCTGACACCGCCAAGGTCGTGCTTCCCTACGCTATATTTAATCAGGATCGCAACGTCGCAACCGAATTTGGCAAAACGATCTTTAAATGAGCCTGGGTCTTTAGGTCCAGAGAGGACCGGCAAGCTGGGAAGAAAGTTGGGGACACGGTCTAGAGGTTTAACAAGGCTTTCGAGAATATCAGTCTCTGCAGGGCTCTCTTCGTCCACGTATATCAGGTCTGCACCAGCTATCCGCAGGAAAAGGGACAGCACCCCTTTTGAGAAGAAATTTGCTGGCGGTTGTGGGCTGTGGACGTAGATAGGCGCGTTCAAGGTGGGGTCGTGCCTGAGGGATTTGACCTCAGGTATTGCCATGAAAGCATCACAAACCATGAGGCAGCTTGCACCGTTTTCCAAAGCGATTTCAGCCCTTTCTAAGAGCCCCGGATGATCCGACGATATGTTCGCTGCGTACGCGTAGCGCAAGCCGGTTTCCTGCTGGGCCCTTTCCAAGCCATCCGAGATGCTCGAAACCCTGGACTCCAGTCTACAAAAAGATTGGTCGTGAAGAAGCTCATCGTCCAGTAATACATTTGCTCCTCCGAGTGCAGCCTCGTAAGCGGCTTCTCCCAAAAGCCTTGGGCTGCTGCTGGTCTTTACGTCGAGCATAAGACAAAGAAGAGGGCAGGGTGTGTGCTCCAAGTTCAGCATTCCTCTGATCCCTCCAAGACCGAACCTGGGCCCCTTTAGACCCTTGCACACCCCTTGCGGTAAACACACCTTCTCAAGCCTCACGCCCCGCGATAGCGTAGGGCGCGTCAAGAGATTCAACCACTGGCGGATGTTTCCGTCATCGAAAAATAGGCTGGGATACGCAACCTTTACGATCCTGCGGAGGTCGTCGAGCTCGGTTAGGGAGGCACCTTGCGAGCGCTCCGGCTCGTCCAGCTTTGAAGTAGAGAAGTCCACTAACGCTTTAGATAATTCTTTGAAGTCGAGCGCAGGGTCAACGGAGTAGCTCGCCAGAACCCAGTCGACATCCATCCCGTGTTCCGAATAGTCAGGGCGTTAGTGTTTTTAAAGATAACACATAGTCTTAGAACATGCCAGGAGGTGCGAGAGCGAAAAGAAGCGGGACTGAGGCAGAACGTAAGGTCAAGAGGGCCTTTGAGGCCTTCGGCTGGAAGGTCGTGAGATCTGGCGGCAGCTTAGGTGCGGCTGACTTAGCGTGTTTCAAACGTGGCAAGGTTTTGCTGGTGCAAGTCAAGAGAAGGGCTGGAAGCCGGAGATATACGAGCGAATACATCGAAATAGAGGGCTTTGAGATCTATACTGTAGTCGATTTTGGAAGGGGCGATTTCAGGATAGAGAAGTCCGGGAGAATAATATCGAAGAGGAGCATGTCACTGGAGGACTTTTTGTCAAACCTACAGACGGAATTAGATACGCGTCAACTGGAAAGGTAGTTCCTTTTAGGTCTTTTGTGGGTGTTGTATACAATGCTATGAAAATCGATATATAGAAAAGGTTTACGTCATGCCTCAGAGCACTACGCCGAATACCCTTGCAAGGCGCGCCTTAGCTAAGTCATTTATCAAAAGGCAAGTCACGAACCCGTAGACTAGTATAAAGACGAACTCCAAGCTAGTTATTGGAGACAGCCCGGGCAAACCTACTGTAGAGATTACATATACGATTAATGTGTTGAGGATGAGCGCTAGGGCAAGCCACAGACTCGGCTTCGATTCCCAGAAATGCTTCCTCTCCCGTATCGACAGGACGGTGTAGTATCCAGATAGTGTCAACCAGACGAAGATGAAGGTCTGCAACTTCCCGACGCTAGAATTCATGCCTAGATAATCCATCCCAACGTACAGGATCAGCAAAGATTCGGCCACTATTAGCGACCCATACGACGCGCTCAACTTTACGAGGCTGGTGATTTTCTCTCTCGCGGGCTTCTCGGAGTATCTGACCTTGTCAGTCGAAATGGAGAGTGTTACATAGTCGCTTAGGAAAAGCAACAAAATCATGTGAAAGGTCGAGACTATGAACCTGCCAGTGAGCACGAAGGCAAGGACGATGAAGACAACCCTTTTGAAGGTTCTTATTATCTTGTTAATTATCCATGTGGATATCCTCTGGTAGACCATCCTCCCTATGACCACCATGTCGAAGATCCCTTCGAAACCCTCAAGGGATAGGACGACGCTCGCAGATTTCTTCGCGATATCTGTGGCGTTGCTAACTGCTATGCCGATCTCTGCCTGCTTAAGGGCCGGAGCATCGTTAACGCCATCCCCGGTCATGCCGACGATATGACCGCGGGCTTGCAAACCTCTCACTATTAGGTACTTATCTTCGGGGTAGACCTCGGCAAAACCGTCGCTCTCCTCCATCGTCTTTAAGACCCCATCGTTGTTAAGGTTGCTCTTCAGGTCGGTTATATGACTTATTCTACTTCCGAGCCCCACTTGGTTGGCCACTTCTCTTGCGATTGGCAGAGCGTCTCCGGTTAGCATCTTGACCGAGATCCCAAGCTTCTTCAGCATGCTTATGAAGCGAGGTGAATCCTCCCTTGGCATATCGTAGAGAGCGGTTATCCCAATGAGATCCAATCCATCTCTGGAACCCCCCTTAGCCACGGCTAGGACTCTGTAGCCTTTAGCCGCAAAGTCATCTATGCTCTGTTCTATCTCGCCGAGTTCATCATGACAGTTTTTGCAGAGCTCCACGATTGTTTTAACAGCTCCTTTAAAAATGTGGAAATGCTCGCTCCCGAATTTGACGAGGACTTCAGTTCTGCGTGTTGAAGGGTCGAAGGGCGTAAATTTAACCTGTTCGTAATTCGTAATGGGCAGTTTCATCTCCTTAGCTTTAGAAATGAAGGCGAGATCGATAGGATCTTGATTTGCTTCCTGAGAGGCCAGGGCTCCATAAAGCACCACCTCCTCCTTCGTATGCTGTCCCAGCGGAAGGATATCGGCCAGGGTTAGCCGGTTCATGGTAATCGTCCCCGTCTTGTCAACACAGAGAACGTCCATAGACGCCGCATCCTCAAGAGCGTTGAGCCGCGTCACCACTGCCCCTCTCTTCGACAGCTCCAATGAGCCAAGAGCCATGCTGATTGTGAACATCGTCGGTAAAGCAACGGGAATAGCGGACACGAGTAGAACTAGAGTTAGAGATGCTATCTCGGCGGGGTTAATACCCCTGAACAAAGCAAGGGTCATACCAACAGCAACTGAAGCGGTGACCATGACTAGAAGCCATCTCACGACATTTGCTATTGTTTCTTCGATATGCATCTTCGGTCTCGCGATCTGCACAAGCTCGGCCGTTCTTCCAAAATACGTACTCAACCCCGTAGCTGTTACGATTCCGGTGATCTCGCCGCTAATTACTGTGGAACCCGAGTAGATAGAGTCGCCAATCTTCTTCTCAACGGGCAGCGACTCTCCTGTGAGAGCAGATTGATCTACCTCCACATGCCCCTCGACAACCTGCACATCGGCGGGGACTAGGTCACCTGCTCTGAGGCGTACCACGTCGCCGGGAACCAGTTCCCTAGCGGGCAGGAGAATCCATGTTCCTCCCCTCTTAACCCGCGTCTTTACCGCCAGCCTCTGCCTGAGAAGCTCGACTGCGCTCCCTGCTTTTTCCTCCTGTATGAAGCTTACCACGGCATTGAAGAGGAGCAGGATTATGATCACGTAGGCTTCGAAATACTTACCGAGGACCCACTCTATGACTACTGTAAATTCAAGCATCCAAGAGGTCAGGCCCCAAAACTTGGCGGCAAATCTCAGAACGGGATTAGGCTTCTTTTCGGGTACCTCGTTATATCCATGCTCGGTTAATCTTTTCTTAGCCTCCTCGACACTAAGGCCATTCGCAGCATCAACACCTGCATCCAAAGTATGAACTTGATCATGCATTTGATAGTAGTTTCGCCTTTTCCTGTTAGATTGAATGCACCAATGCGACTATTTTTAAGCATTGCTACGTATCTAACTTGCCCATGTCCAGCATCGTCCCAACGCTGACATAATCTTTCCATGAAATCTAACCGCCCAGCGTCCCAAGCACGAGAGAAAAAAAATGCAACGCCTAAAATGAGCGGAACATAGAGGGCATATTAGCAACCACCTTCAAGAACTGGCAAGAGCTCGGTAGATTTTCAATGCGGGGAGCACGCGCTTTTCCCGCAGTTCTTATCATCGCGAAAAGTCATGAAGGCTGAAATTGTTAACTTTGGCGGGCCCGCTGGGATTTGAACCCAGGCTCATTGGCTCCGGAGGCCAATGTCTTGATCCTGGCTCGACTACGGGCCCTTTTTCAATTGGCCTGTTCTTAAATAAATTCCTTTCCAAGGTCTACAATTTCATTACCCCAGCGACAATATATGAAAATCTACATCCTTTCTAAAGGAGTTATGCCCAACAGTTCCAAGGCTTTACCAAAAATTGTAACGAATGCTCTGACCAAATAGGTTCTCGCGACTTTCAGATCTTGCGAGGCCGCGTGCATAACTTGGCAGCTTTCGTAGAAGAGATTGAACCTATCTGCCAGCTTCAACGAGTAGGTGGCCAACAGCCTCGGATTTAATGACGAAGATGCCTCTTGAACAACAAGCGGAAATTTTGAGATTTCTTTTACCAGCGCCCTTTCGGTTTCATGGGAGAGCAGCGATGTATCGTACTCCGAATCGCACCTTTCCCCGATCTTGCGGAGGATACTTGAGGCTCGAGCATAGGTGTACTGCAGATAGGGTCCTGAATCGCCATCGAGCCTCAGAGATTCCCTTGTGCTGAAAACCACCATGTTAGATATGTCGGTCTTAAGGAGCGAGAACCTAAGGGCCGCCCTGGCTATTTCCTTTCCTATTGCTTCCAATTCATATTCGCCGATCCCCGGGTTCCTCTTCAGAGATTCCTCCTTAGCCTTTGATTCCAAAAGATCGAGCACATCATCGACGTTCACAACCAAACCTGCTCTCCCGGACATGTGAACCACCCTCTTGGAGGCCAGAGAAGGCTCACCCGTTAACTCTGATGCAGTCTCTCCCGAAAGCGAAACCAGCTCGTAGAGATAAGGTCTATACCTGTCCTGTGCCCCGGAGAGAAATCTAAGCGCCGTTGAGACAACCAGCTGCGGATGTTCCTGCCTTTTGTCCACCAAGGTTATGGCGATATCAACACCGTTGAACTTCCTCGGTGGGCGCGACACACCATCTTGTGATGTCGTCCAAACGACATCACGGCCAGGCTGTTCTACGAAGGGTTTGTATTTGAACTCTGCATTAACGAGACCAAGTTTCCAAGCCGCGTACGCTATGTCTTTCCCTACGTAAGTTACAGTGCCGTCTGAACGCACCAAGACCTCATCCGGGTCGGTTAGATTCTCGAACTCCTTGACATCTCTAAGCTTTATGATGAGGCACCCGGAGTTCTTGCCCCCTTCCGCAACTTCCACCCTGCCCAATTCCTTAAGGCGCTTCATAACCTCGTCGAACATCCCCGACCTGAGTATGTCGCTTTCCCAGTTTAGCAAGTCGAAGTAAGCGCCGAGCCTCCAGCAGGTCTTCAGCTGTTCCTTAACAACGCGCTCGGCGAACTCCCTGGCGAATTTAGCTGTGTCGGAGAGGCCCAACTCTACCTCCTTTATTATTTTGCGTTTTTCCTGCTCAAGCGCAGGGTCCGAACCGATCCTCTTGTTTACGTTCGCGTACACCTCTCCCGCGTAGACGTCAAACCTCTTTCCCATCGGAGGCTCCTCAGGCACGTTGAGAACTAGGTGTGCAAGCAAGTTGTCAGCAACCTGGGAGCCGCTGTCGTCGATGTAATTGACAGAGACAACCTCGTTGCCCACGTACTTCAACAATCTACATAGGGTATCGCCCAGCACCGTGTTTCTGGCGACCCCTATGTGAAGCGCCTTATTGGGGTTGGAGTTGGTGTGCTCTATCAAAACCCTTCTCTTGTCCAATACACGAGGTACACCATAGCTTTCACCCTTTGTAATTGTCGCCTTTATGACCTCTTTTGAAAACTTCACAGTATCTATCCAGAAGTTGACATATCCATTCCTGGCCTCGACTTTGCTTACAAGAGAACCCTCAGGGATGCTTATCTTGGCCGCTAAAGCTCTGGATATTTCATCGGGTGATTTTTTGACGTGTTTAGAAATCTTGAATGATGCCCCTGATGCCAAGTCCCCGAATTCGGCGACGCTTGGCTCCTGCAGGTCTAGTTCTACGCCTTTCAAGTACTCATCTACATGAGGCCTCAGGATCGAGGAAATCTCATCCAGCAAATCGACGAACGACAATGCTTCCCAAATCTTCACATTCAAAGACGAGTATATGTTTTTATCTGGGTTTCCTCTCAAAACGGAGCCCTTCTCCAGATAGTGTAAAATCGATCCGAACTACTAATATGGGATCAATTAACTTTATCTTTTCCCGGCTTCAGCTTTGCCAATCACTTTAAGATAGCCGAATTTGGCCAGAGACGGTATGCCGATGATGTCGGTTATCGTGTAGAAGAACCTGAAGAGCAACGCTACCGAAAGCCCATGAGAAAGTGGGACACCAAAAAGATGCATCGAAAGGGCTAAAGCGCTCTCTTGAACTCCTAACCCTGCTATGGTAAGAGGTACGTAGGTAAAGCTGGAGGCCAGCGAGTGAATGAATATGAACAGTACAGGAGACAGGTTAACCCTAACGGATAACGAAAGGAGATAGAGGGCCATTGCCTCAAGTACTGAGGCTGAGCACATGAACGCCGCAGTGATCCCGATAGAGCCCTTCGCCCTCGCACCCTCCTTTTGAAAAGTCTCGAACTTGTCCATGTATTGCTCTATGATTCCTTCGAGTCTCTTGAACCTCTTGAGTCTCAATATCAGTACTTTCGATTTCTTAGACCAAACCGACAACATGAGAAGAAAGGACCCCGATGCCAGTAGAAGGGTGCTCAGCACGACGATCCATTGAGCTGCCGATATCGACTCAGTCGCGCTCATCAAGTATATAGTAGAGCCGGCGGCCAACAGTGCCCTCAGGAAGAAATCTATAACGCCCGAAACCACGGTCGCAGCAAGACATGACTCAAAAGGTACACCAGTAACGGTTTCGAGTATGAAGGGCGTTACGAAGTAGCCGATACGGCCAGGGGTGAGGTCACTTGCAAGTTGTCCTCCGAAATTAGCGCCTAGACACTTCAGAAAGTTCATTTTGAACCCTAATGAAAGCAGGATTGCGTAGAAAGAAAGCGCTATCAATGTGGAGGCTGAGAAAATGAACGCGGAGGCTAGAAGCACTAAGAGGGGGTCAGCTGCAAACACGACTCTGTATGTCTGGTTTGCGTCTGAGCATCCCAGTAGGATGACGAGTAACAGGAAGCCAGCAAGTAGTTGCACGACCACCGCCAAATTCCTTTTCAATCCTCACCACCAGCGTGGTAGCCACGGTACGCATGGCCGTCAATACCGGGCTTGTGGTCATAGCCCAAACGTAGAACTCTGAACTCTTTGCCTCTAGAGCAGCACGTCGGCAATTGCCCTCTTGATATCGTCCTCCGACACCGTCTTCCTATCTTCCTTCAGCGCGTATTCTATGGCCCTTCGGGCTATCATCCTGCCGTGTTTCAGAATGGCGTCGTATAATGCGACCAGAGCGTTTGAGGACACCCGAGAGACCGAACCGAATTCGTTCATCTCCATCTCGACTATCTTCTTTACTGAGCTCATAGGAAAAACCTTGACCGAGGGGCTCACGTGCGAACCTCTAGGAGCCTGCGGCCGGCTTTCCTCCTGCGGCCTACTTCCCGTTCCTTCATCGGACATTGCGCAAGTAGTCCTCTGTAGATGAATTAAACCTTTCTGTTTTACCGATTGCAACCCTGTAGCTTCTGATCGAGCTTCCACTTCCTGAATAGCTCCTCGTGGGATGGGAAGTTTTCCTTTATTATGGGCAAGTACTCGAGCACCTCTTCAGGTTCCATGAACTGAAACTGGTACTCGCCGACATAGGGGCACGCCTCTCCGATCCTAGTTATGAACTCTATATGCATAAACGGCTCGCCAGCTTTGACAGTTATAGGCTGTCTTTCGTTGTTCAAGTTGACGACCTCCAGAGCCAACCTTCCAACGAAGCCGCTGTGCACCTTGGCAGCGTTCAAAAAAGAAAGCCCCATCCTGCCGAAGCGGCTCTTGGCCGTCAGGTACGCAACCATGTTTGGCAAGGTGAAGACAACCTCGTGCGACACTAAGTTTTTGTGTTCTAGGTAATTGAGCACTGTCGTCTCTCTCACAGTTAATATATAACCGTCTCCGTCCAAACCATCGGGATTAAACGGTTTTATCAGCTTGTATTTCTCTATCAGTTTGACCAATTCGCTTTTCCCTAACACAGTCATATGCCCAAATCCTGCCGTGGGGTTTTATAAATTAAGCCTTCGAGCTGCAGGTATACGTTTAAATCGGTTTGCACAGCTCGGAAAATCAGGGCCCGTAGTCGAGCCAGGATCAAGACGTCGAAAGGAAAACTTGCGCAAGCCTGCGGAGCCGGTGAGCAGGGGTTCGAGTCCCCTCGGGCCCGTTCTGCAAATCTTAAGCGGCCTATGTATGAATTACTAAAAAATATTCTGTAGCTATGCTTAAAAGCTTCAGTCAACATCATAGTGAGGGATGAATCCGAAGCTAAAGAAACGCTTCATAAGCTCGATCGACTTCCTCCGTAAGATGGATTTTTTCAAGAACTACTCTAATTTAACCTCTGAAGAGATATTTGATAAAATTCTAAACGGCGAGATAGACTATGCAGTGAATTGGGAGGATAGGTTGTGGGATACTCCTCAAGGAGTTCTTTTAAAGGAACGTATAGAGGAGCATAAGGAAAGGTATATGAAAAAGAAGATTGCTGAGATAGATTACGAATTAGCTTGCTTTGATACGAAAAGAGTCCTTGTCCAAATTTGGGACATTGTAATAGAAGAAGGTATTGGAATGGGCTTAGTCAAGAAACTCGGCAGGATCTCTAGGGGGTTCTTTCAGCCCACTGATGTAGTGGAGAAAATGTCAGAGTGGAAAGGGGAGGCTCCTCCTGCATTAGATCTACCTCCAAGCTTGAAGCCTGAGGAGAAGTGGGGATATCGCTTCGAAGTGCATTTTAAGTTTAAGGGTGAAGAGCGTGTTATTGAGATCTATACCTTCCACAGCTTCCTTAACCTTGACTCAGCTACGAAGAAAATAAATAAGTGGATAGAGGATACTGGATATCAATATTACTCTTTCTATCCAGATCACATAAACTACGTCCTTCTTTCGCGAGAAGAAGAGAAGAGGATGAGGAGAAGAGGATGGACACTTTATACTCCAAGTGACTATGGCTGATAGCTGGGATTCTCATAAAAGGCAGGACCTACCGCAACATCGATGGCGCATTCTTTTGCATTAAGTACGTGTTGCCTATAATGCGCGAAAGGAAGTGGGGGAGGGTTATTAACATAAGCGTGGAGAATGCTTTGAATTGGAAGGGTTATTTGGCTGAGGATTACGCCCTTGGAAAAGCTGCTCGAACGTGGATGGTACGAGCTTAGGCCAAAGAAGAGATCAAGCACGGAATCACCATTAACGCTATAGAACCGGGTCCTATAGCACATATGACGCTCGAGGAGGCAATTGATGCAGTAAGAAATGGTAGAATACATCAAAAGCAGAAGAAACTAGTGGCTCATGATGTGGCCGAACTTATTGCTTTTCTCTGCACAGAGAAGGCAAGATTCATAAGCGGCAGCGTATTCGTGTTTCCAAAACTCGATTAAGAGAGGTTTAGGAAAAAGGTTAGTTGATTAGAGATTGAGGGCGCATGAAAGGTATCATTGAGCAAAAAGGTTTAGCGGAAAATTTTTACGTATATTAACCTACTTGAGTTCATAAAAAATAATATATTTAAGCATTGGGTTCACAAAAGCGAATAGTATTTACGAACTTAAATCATAAAAACAACAGTTTTAACTTCTTAGGGTGAGTTATGCTAATTATATTTCAAACAAGATGATACTTAAGGCCGCTGTATTATGTGTTGTTAACGAGCATCGTCAGATAGGTTGTCTAGGAGCTTGATACTTTGAACCTGTGAACCGCCTCAGCCATCTCCCTCAAAACCTTTTCCGGGTCCTTGGCCTTGACGACACCGCTTGCGAGGAGGACGCCACAAGTTCCCAATTTGAGTGCAACATACACGTCTTCGCCTGTAGATATACCAGCACCACATATAACCTTCACAGAGGGCGAGACTCTTTTTATTTCCGTCATCGATTCTGTTACCACTTCTGGCTTAGCTTTAGAGACTGGAATACCGGTGCCTATGAGTTCAGGTGGTTCTATGGCGACGAAGTCAGGGTTTAAAGCCGACGCTGCCTTTGCAACGTTAGGTGTATCTGCGCAAACCACGCTGGTCATCCCCAAGGATCTAACCTTGGTCACTATTGCTCCTATATCTGAGAGCGTGAGCCTCTTTTCGGAGTGGTTTATAAGGGTGCCACAAGCACCGGCTTCTTTGATAGATTCGACGGATATAGAGCCTGTATGCGCTCCCGGCGTATATGCATCGACACTCTGAGAAAGGACTGGTATCGATACTTGCTCAGCTATCATCCTCAAATCGACAAACTGGGGAGCTATCGCAATGCAAACCCCGAGCTCCTCCGATACTTGCTGCGCTTGTTTCGAGATCACTAGACCAGCCTTGCCGAGAGACTCGACGTAAGTCTTAAAATTTAATATTATCACTGGAGTTTCGATTCTCATAGCCTGCATGTATCCTCTTCAGAATTTAAATTATTACGACCCCTATTGGTAATAGAACTTACCCCTTGCCCTCTGCTCGATGTCCAATCTAGATCCAGGTTTGTTAACCCGTGGACGCTTTGTTTCGACATCCCTTCTGAAAGTTATGTTCAGGGCCCTTAAAAAATCGTTCATCCCTTCCTCCATAGGACAAGGGCTTCTAGCCCTGCCCTGAACGCCAGGGATGCCCTCGAAGACTATGAGCCTATCTGAGAGGAAGTCGACCGCCATGATATCATGCTCGACGACAAAAGCGGCAGAGGATGTGGACTTGATGACTCTCTTGATGGCCCTTATAGTTGCTAATCTTTGCTCCACATCCAAGTATGCGCAGGGCTCGTCGAAGAAGTAGAAGGAAGCTTGCTTCATGAGCGTGTGCGCTATGGCTAGAGCTTGAAGCTCCCCGCCGCTTAGCGATTTGACTTCCCGATCGAGCAGCCGGCTAAGCCTCAGCTGGCGCAAGAGCTCCTCCTCGATCCAGACGGGCAGTTCCTCCTGGTCGGAGTTCGAACGTAGCACGGAGCCCACCGTCCCATCGAAGATGTCGAATATATATTGCGGCTTGTAGCTCACCATTTCTCGCGACGCAGCCTCGAAGTAGTTCTTTATGATAGTCTGCACGAATGTCGTTTTCCCGATGGCGTTCGGACCCACCACGCCCAGCACCTCACCAGCAAATATGCTGCCAGGCTCTATGTGCAATCTGAAGGAGCCGAGCTGGACATCCTGAGGAGCCCAGCTCAGGACCGAGCTTGCCATCTCGCCCGCATCGGACGGGGGTTTGGATTGGAACGTCACACTGTGCTTTCTGAACCTGACGTTCTCGGCCTTTATGTAGCCCTCGAGATATGAGTTTATGCCAACCCTGCCCGACATGGCTCTGGAGACCACCCCGTAGGTCGCGGGAACCCCGTAGACGACGAAAACGGTATCTGACAGGTAGTCCATCAGGGCCAGGTCATGCTCGACAACGATAACGGTTTTTCCATCACCCTTGAGCTCGTGCAAAAGCCTTGCCACGCGCAACCTTTGTTCCACGTCGAGGAAACTCGAGGGCTCATCAAACAGGTAGAGGTCGGCCTCTTTCAAAGAGGTCGCGGCTATCGCGAGCCTCTGGAGCTCGCCTCCGCTTAAGCTGGTCACATCCTTATCCATAATAGGGCTTAAGTTTAACAGCTCCGATACCGTATCGAACTTGTTCATCTCAACCACCTTGCTTATTAGGTCCTTAACCCTGCCGGACACCACCTTCGGTATTATGTCGACGTGCTGGGGTTTGTAGGAAACCTTTATCTTGTCTTCCCAAATGCCCTTGAGGACGTCCATAGTAGTGGAGCCCCTAAGGTACCTCAACACCTCGTCTCTTGACGGGCTTGCATCCACCCTTCCTAGATTTGGCACTATCTGGCCGAATAGGATCTTTAGAATCGTGGACTTACCTATACCGTTTTCGCCGAGTATACCGATTACAGTGCCCTGTTCTATTACGGGAAAGCGAAAGAGGACGAATCCGTTTGTGAAATACCTATGAAAAGCCTCTCCTTCTAGCGCCTCCGGTAAATTCACAACGCTCAGCGCTTCGAAGGGACATCTCTTGACGCAGATCCCGCAACCGGTGCAGAGATATTCGTCAATTACAGGTGGTGCCTTGTCGTCGGGGAAGTATATGGCCTCGCCCCCAGTCCTGACAATCGGACAATACTTTCTGCAGGGGTGACCGCAGTCTTTCGGCCTGCATACGCTTTTGTCAACGACGGCTACCCTTAGCATCCTTTCGCCTTATCCCGATTGACTTTGAGCTGTTATCTTTACCGACCTCTTCGATCAGCCAGTCGTCCTCGTCTTCTCTTTCAGTTTCCCAATCGAACTCTTCCAGCGCGTGCTCCTCGGTGTTGGACATGATCTACAATTCTTCAGCCAATAACGATACAGCACTCCTTTCTTCTACGCGTTCTATGGTACCGTCTCTTATCCAAGCGAGTTTGTCGCTTACGTCCACCATTTTGAGATCGTGGGTGGCGCATATGACGGTTGTTTGTCTTTCGACCTTGAGCCTATACAGCAACTGTACGATCGCCAAACCCGTAGATAGGTCGAGGTTGCCTGTGGGCTCGTCTGCAAGTATTATGCTGGGATCGTTTGCGAGCGCCCTGGCTATTGCCACCCTCTGTTGCTGTCCTCCCGAAAGTTCGGAGGGACGATGGTCGACCCGGTCTCCCAGACCCACAAGTTCCAGTAGCTCTTTTCCTTTTTTCACGCGGTCCGCTTTCTTCATGCCAGTGAATATCATAGGCAGAGTCACGTTATCGAGGGCTGACAATACCGGGATTAGGTTGAAGGTTTGAAATATGTATCCTATCTTCCTGCTGCGTATCCACGCCAGTTCTTTGGCACTCATCTTGGACATGTCCGTGCCGTCGATTTTAACCAAGCCCTTGGACGGCCTGTCCAAGCCGCCTATCATGTTGAAAAGTGTTGTCTTTCCAGATCCGCTCGGACCCATTATAGATATGTACTCGCCCTTAGAGACCGTCAGGTTGATCCCCTTGAGTGCGTGTATCGATTCTCCCTTAAGGAGGTATATCTTCTCGAGGCCTTGAACCTCGACTACGTAAGCTGACATCCCTTAGGCAAGAGTGCCTAGGCTATGAATAAAAACCTTATCTTTCGGGCCCGGGTCGGATTGGAGCTCATAAGGAACACATCATCCTAATCTGTCTAAAACGTGGACAAGGTTACTAGGTTTCGAGGCTTGGTTTAGAGTTGGGCGGGTGTGCTCTGTATTTGGCATAAAATACGGAGGAGCGCTCTATGAGGAGTTTTTTCAGAGTCGTGATATCCCGGTTGGCCTCTAAGGAAAACGACTTAGCCAGCCAAGCAACAGATTCGCCTTGGAAACTCTGCGGCTCGATTTGCTCTACATTAAGTTCCTTGATCACCTTCTTCAGGGCATTGGATGCCACATCAGCCATTCTGGAGAACGAGAACAGCGCGACTGGGCAGTCGGATTTAACACCTACCAGTTGAAGTGCCTCTGCGAACGAGTTCTTGAAGGCCAGGTTCATGATCGATTCGGCCTCAGCGTTCTTCAACTTATTGTATCCAAACCTGTGAGCTTGGAGGACGTTGAACGCCACATGACCGGCATGCTCGGCGTCGATTATCGAGTGGCCGTTAACGGCTTGGATGTACACTCCTTGAAACAGGCCCCTCAACTTGTTGAGCTTTTCCTCCCATCCCTGCGGCATACCTCTGACGTACGTCAAGAAGAGCTCAACATCTCCGACCTTGAAGTAAGTTACGGTCAATCGTCGCGTTATAGCTCTGAAGGTGAACAGGTTAAAAATTTTTCAATACAGCAATTCGGTCTAATCGAGGATGAGCAAGACAGCCGAGTTTGAGGCACCCTCTTGGGAACAGTTCTACTGGCTTTGTCTTGAGCTCGCTGACAGAGTAAAAAGCAGCGGCTATGTACCTGAGTTGATGGTGGGTATAATAAGGGGTGGTCTTGTCCCCCTCAGAATTCTTTCGGACGAGTTCGACAACGTTGATTTGGCAACGATGCGAATAGTGTTCTACGAGGATGTAAAGAAGACAATGACAGAGCCGAAGATAATACAAAAACCCGCTGTGCCTCTGAAAGACAGGAGGATTCTTATCGTAGATGATGTCGCCGACACCGGAAGTAGCTTAATAGTGGCAAACGACTTCCTGATGGAGAACGGCGCTAAGGAGGTTAAGGTGGCAACTGTCTACTACAAACCTTGGAGCAAGTTCAGACCGGACTACTTTGTCAAAACCACGGAGAAGTGGATAATCTTCCCGCATGAGAAGAGAGAGGCGATATTGACGCTTTCTAGGAGGATGCTGGCCGAGGGCATAGACAGAAAGGAGATAAGACAGAGATTGATAGATTTCGGCCTAGAGCCTGCAGTAATCGATAGATGCCTGACAACTTAAAGGCCAAATGGCCGACTTTCGACAGCCGTCTCAATCAGATCCGCCGATATGTATACTTTGCACAGATGATACTATGTTTTTTGCGGTCGATACAAGGAGAGCCCCGAGGTTCAAAGCTGTATTTGGATCGACGTCGTTTTTTTGTAAGAAATCGATAACGCTGTCAAACACCTTTATTATGCCCACGTTCTCCCAAGGTGCCTTAGCACCCACTCTTAGTAAGAGCCTTTGATCCAGTTCTTGGATTCCGAGTATTTGCGCGATGGAATCCTTGGCGTTAACGATAGCCCTTATGACGAGGTATTTCCTTAAGGAGTCCGGAGAAGTCTTTGCCTCGTTTAAAGCCAAAGTAGCTTCTTCAACTTTGCGCAAAGCCCACCCCAGGTCCAAGTCCGAAATTGCCATTTTTCAGTAAGTACCTGTTTGAATCGAACTTTGCGTTGGATTCGAAGAGGCCTCGGCCTCATTCTCAGAAACGACCTTCGTTTTGTTTGAAGCGTTGACCTTTGAAGTTATGTAACCTGCTACCTTATTTATCAGCTTTTTTGAGTCTGTCTTCAAAGCAGCCTTAACCTTGTCCTTATTGCTCTCAAAATCACCGTTAAACAGGTCCGGGTGTTTAGTGAGCAGCTCCTCACCTACCCTTTTGATTAGATCACCGTATATCCTGCCCATCCAGTTTCTTTCCCTTGGGAGGGAGCAATATTTGAGGCTTAAAAAATTTTGAGGATGCTCTGGAAGTCCTATAAAAGAGGGTTTTTAGCGCGTGGAGGTTAGGACTGATGAACTAAGAAATTTTTAAAGCCTTGGTCAGTGTCGGTATTGTCTCTGTGATTTTGTCCTTACCATTTATGTCCTAGACAGCGTGCGCGGAGGAGAACCTCTTTGAATGCCAAGGAACTAGATGCCTCCAGCTCGCACGTGACCTTGCAGAGAGTTTGGACTTTAACGACGCTATGATTCCTTAGCGCGCGATGCTTCGCAACGAGGTAGTAAAAGATTTAAAGAGCGCTCAGGAAGAACAATTAAAAATTTAAAGGGCTAGTATTACAAAGGGAGGTGGTGATTAGCTGTATGACAGTCGCAATACCTGCACAAATAGGCGGACAGCCAGTACTAATCCTGAAGGAGAACGTAAACAGGAGGACCGGAGATGAGGTGATCGCCAACAGCGCTATGACCGCTGAGGTGATCGGAGAATTTCTAAAAAGCTCGCTGGGCCCAAAGGGCATGGATAAGCTCTTGGTTGGTACGGTAGGAGACATAACGTTTACCAAAAGTGGCGTCACTATACTTAGCGAGGCCAATGTAGAACATCCGGTCGGCAAGCTCTTCGTCGAGCTGTCAAAGGCAACAGACAAAAACGTGGGGGACGGAACCACTTCGGCAGTGGTCTTTGCCTCTGCGCTGATCAGGAGGGGTTTTGAGCTCATCAAGATGGGAGTTCATCCGAACTTGGTTGCAGTCGGCTACAGCAAAGCTTTGGGGGTCGCTGTAGATTGTGCTGAGAAAATCGCGATGAGGATAAAGGTAGATGACGAGGAGCTGCTAAAAAAGGTGGCTAGCACGGCCATAATGCCAGCGATCGGAAGTGACGGAAATCTCGAGCCTCTTGCAAATATGGCCATGGAGGTTGTGAAGAGCACAGCAGAGAAGCGCGGCAGAAGGTTTTTTGTTGACACCGAGCAGATATCGATAGTAAAAAAGGTTGGCGGCAACCTTTCCGATTCTAGGCTGGTCAGGGGGGTCGTAGTTGAGAAGGAGGTTCAACACCCGAACATGCCCAAGGTCGTTAAAGATGCCAGGATAGCCCTTGTAGACTTCTCGCTCGAGGTAAAAAAGACTGAGATCTCCACCGAAATAGAGATCACTAGCCCAGAACACATCAGCGAGATTAAGAGCAGAGAGAGGGAGAGTGTACTATCCAAGTTATCGAACATAACGAGGGCAGGAGCTAACGTCCTGTTCTGCCAGAAGGGGATAGCAGACTTCGTCGCTCATAAATTGGCCAACGAGGGCATTATGGCAGTAAGCAGGGTTAAACGCTCTGATGTAGAGCGATTGGCAAGGGCCACTGGTGCGACGATAATAAACGACCCTGAGGACATCGTGCCTGAGAGGCTAGGCAATGCTAAGGAGGTCGAGGAGGTCACTTATGGTAAGGACAAGGTCGTTATCGTTGAGAGCGGGGAACCAGTGGCGCTCTCGATAGTGCTCAGAGGCGCTGATGAGGACATATTAGACAACTACGAGAGGGCCATCAAAAGAGGCGTTTCTGCCGTTGCGAATCTATACGAGGATCCTAGGGTGGTGCTTGGAGGTGGGGCATCCATCCTGGAGGTTTCGAAGGCCGTAAACAAGGCCAAGGTGAAGCAGAAGGGGGAGATGCAGTTGGTCTTCGAGGCCTACTCTAGGGCATTGGAGGAGCTCGTCGAAACCCTCGTTAGCAACTGCGGCCTCAATAAGCTCAAGGACACGGCGGAACTGAGAACCCTACACCATAGAAAGAATGGGTTTGTGTTTGGAGTAGATGGGCTGAACAAGAAGATAGCGGACGTTAGGAGAACTGGGCTCTACGAACCGTTCAGAGTTTTCAAATACTGGATCGAGAACGCTACTGACTTGGCGTCCCTTGTGCTTAAGGTAGACGATATGATTCTCACTACAAAGCCTCCGGAAGAGAAGGGTAAAGGGGAGAGAGCTTAAGACAAAGCTATTGTGTAAAATAAACTTTTTATATTTTTCTAATTGATGACCATCGGATTTTTACTAATATTTCCATTTTTCAAAAATCTCATCCTACAGTTTTCGTACCCTCGAATCGTGGACGCACGCTCCTCAGGATCCATGGGAGAATCTGACGGAAAATACTTATCAAACTTTGTTTACACATAAACTTCCCTCCAAAGTAGCAATTTTGGCGCGCGCTAAGATACTGGGCCATAAGGTCTTTAATAACACGGCTTACATCGTTACATCTCATCGTTTTTGATTGAGCTGTCTTCATCCTATTACCCGAATGTTTACGCTTGCGGTTGGAATTCCGTCGGCCGTAGCGGTAAGAACAATTTCACCGGGTTCACCATTTGAGCGGACAACTACCATTGCACGTCCTTCGTGAACCTTGCGCTGATTCCCGACGTACATCTCCTCAGATACCGGGTTTCCACTACCTACGGCCACTATGGAACCAACACCGCAGGCGGTGAAATAAACATTGTTGGTGGCGTTGTGACAAACATTGCCTGCGACGTCGACCAACTCTACGGTTACGTAGGAAAGATCACCAAACTCTGCCTTCAACACATTGCGGTCAGGTTTCAGACGAATATTTGCAGGTTTTCCTGCTGTCCTTAACACAGTACGGGAAGTTTCAACACCTTTTTCATACCCGACCGCAACGAGTTCACCGGGTTCATAAACGACCTCGAATGAGGCGATGTATCTATTGGCTTTCCCAGCTGGCTTGCGTCCTAGAGACCTGCCATTTATGAACAACTCAACTTCGCTATCGGAGCTGTATATGTCTACTAATGTTGGCTTGCCTTCGTAACCCGGCCAAGTCCATGAAGAAACGACATCGGGCCACCCCCAGAACGAAATACGGGATTTTTTGCCGTAGTTCTCTGGTTTGTGAACTGCAATATACGGAGCCTTGGATATGCCCCAAACACAGTCACGATAGTAAGACTGAGGCCTTTTGAAGCCACATATGTCGATGTCACCACAGAACGCCTGATGCCAAGGATAGCGACCGAGGAACGAGAATTCTTCCTCATAGCTTACTCGCCCAATACCGGCTTCTCCAAGGTAGTCAATAGCTGTCCATACGAAATCGCCGATGACGTATGGCAACCGCTCAACGGCTTCCCAGCAGTCGTAGACCGACTGGGGGAAGCTCTCTGTACCGCATATTATACGATTTGGGAAGTTTTTTCCATCGTTATCGTAACGCTGTATCATATAATTGTAGCCCACGACATCCAGAGGCTCCGTGAACTTAGAAGAGTGTTCAATCCAAAGCTCGTCAGGAATTCTCCGGTCGAAACTGAAACCGCTAGCGACCAGGGAGTAAAGGGAATATTCAGTCAGAGCGCTGGTAATAGCCCTTGTGTTATCTAGGCTGCGGATGAAGTCCGCCAATTTGCGTGCGTAATTATAACCCTCAGAAAAACCTGTTAACTCTGGAATTTCATTGCCAATCGACCACATGATGATACACGGATGATTGCGATCACGAAGTACCATAGAAGCTAGGTCTCTTTGCCACCACTCTTCGAAATAAACGCTATAATCGTTGGGATTTTTCGCCTCGCGCCAGCAGTCAAAGATTTCATCTATTACTAACATGCCCAGCCTGTCGCAAGCATCCAGAAAGGCCGGTGAAGGCGGGTTGTGGGCACAGCGTACTGCGTTGTAGCCGTTGGCTTTGAGCAACTCAACCTTGCGTTCTTCAGCCCGGTCATACGCCGCAGCTCCAAGCAGTCCACAGTCATGATGCACGCAGCCACCCTTGAGCTTAATGGGGACGCCGTTCAATCGAAAGCCGTTATGCGAATCGAAGGATATAGAGCGTATTCCTATTTTAGTATCGGTTTTGTCAATGACTACGCCCTCATGTACAATTTCACTTCTTAGGGTGTAAAGGTACGGGTTCTCCACGGACCAGAGATTAGGAGAGGATACCTCGAGGTCTTGAATAGCTTCAGCCGAACCGTTAGCAGGAATGTTCAATTTGACTTCTCCCTTAGCAACTTCTGAGCCGGAATCTGTAAGCAGCATTGAACGGACCTTTACTTCAGCTGTCTTCTGGCTAGTGTTTTCAACAGTGGTTCTGACCGAAACTATAGAGGTTTTGGAGGAAACTTTTGGAGTTGTGACATAAACGCCCCAAGGAGGTATGTGAATGTTCTCGCCAACCAGCATCCATACATGTCGATAGATACCCGAGCCGCTGTACCAACGTGTGTTTGGCTGAGCGCTGTTGTTCACGAAGACGCGGATCTTATTTTCTTGGCCATGGAGCAAATACGGGGTCAGGTCGCAATGAAAGCTGGTGTAACCATAGGGGTGTTTGGCGACGATGTTGTTGTTGAAGTGTACAACGGCATTCATATAAACGCCCTCAAATTCAAGTATGATTTTCTTTCCCTTCCAGTCAGCAGGGATGAAGACTGTCTTCTCGTATGTTGCCATGCCTCCTGGGAAATAGCCATTAGCGGGACCTGAGGGCGCATTGGGGTCACGTTTTTGAATGATGCTGAAATCGTGAGGCAAATCAACAACGATGCTTTCGGCCCGTTTCTCAAACGGGCTCGAGATTGTACCGAAACTGAAAAGCCATTGCCTATCCAAATTGTGTCTCTCCATTGCCCATCTACCTTCACCCTAGAATGATTTTTGTAATCTAATAAAGTTTAGCCCAAAGGTTGAATGTGCTAAGGAATAATAGTTGGTAGGTTTAAATTTGGTGCTCCAGCCGGGACTTCCGCCGAGGTGCTTCGGACCCGGGTCGCGAGCTCGAGAGGCTCGCATGCTTGACCGGACTGCGCCCTGGAGGTCTACACCACTGGAGCGAATTAATTCTCCCAAGTGAAGCGTTATATTAACGTTATGCTTAAGATGATGTAAGGTGAGTGTCTAATTTCCTACTTACCAAATTGCCCTCTGGAATCAGCCTTTGCTCTTCTTTCAGCCAACTTGCGCAATATAATTTCAAAACGCTCCAAGTGCTCCTTCTTGTGACTTCCTATCTCTTTAATGAACTGCACCTTAATAATAGCTAGGAATACGGCACGCGCGTTCCTCCTATTCCCTCTTGTTAAAAAAGACGTAAACTTCTCCGACCTCGTTACTCCAGTTATCTTCGACCTCTAATTCTTCTACATCCATATGCAGTTTATATCCTACGACCTCAGCTTTCAAATCCTTCGCTATGTTAACCATCACTTTCAAAACCTCGGAGAGCTCTTGTTCGCTTGCCACCACCTTAATCTTCACGCCCTCACGCCTGAGCTCGCAGAATAGTACCGCATGGGCATATACATGTAATTTCACGTTTCTATTCAGGTACTCCTTCACCCTAGCGTCCTCCCTCGCCTTCTTGGCCAACGTCCTCATCACCGCCTTGTACTGGGATCTAACTGTCTTGATGTCATCCACGAACTGTATATCCTTTGAATGTGGGTGCTCCCAGAGCTCGAGGTTCACGAACTCAGGTTTGTACCTGAGGGCCGCATTGAAAAGGAGCTCGGCCAACTTGCCGACGTTCTTGGCATCTCCGGTGTAAGCGACTATCTCGAAGTAGGTGCCCTCAAGGTCATGGTGACCCTGCACCATTATCGAGCACTCTTTTGTGGCGTTGCTCCATCTCTTCCTCACGAACCTCTCGCAGTTCGGAGCTACGGTGTCGAAGTCGTCAGGCCATTCCCACACGGTTGCCCAGTTGGCACCTCTCCTCCAATCCTCTTTCATCCTGCCCTTATGCTCCATCGAGGCTTTCAATGCCGTATTTTCGTGGTTGCTTTAAAAATATAAGGTTGCTGAGGTTTTTATACCCGCACGCCTACTACTGAACGTGAGAAGGTTTTCGATTGTTGTAACTGGTACCCCTGGAACTGGCAAGACAACCCTTTGCAGGAAAGTTTCGGAAATTATGGGCTGGGTTCACATGGACCTTGGTGAATTTGTGATCAGGAAGAGACTCCATCTAGGCTACGATCGAAGTAGGATGAGCTACATTGTTGACCTGGCGAGGACTAAGAGGCAGATCGTAGATATTTTAAAGAGCGGCGAAGGCACGTACTTGCTGGATGGATGTTTTTCCCATCTCGTGGCTCCCTTGAGGAATACACTTGGCGTCGTTGTACTCAGAACTAATCCCATAAAGTTGCTGGAAAGGCTTTCCAAGAAACCCAAGAGGAAAGCTTTAGAGAACGCCCAAGCTGAAGCTCTAGATGTGGTGTTGATTGAATCGCTAACCAGATTTGGAAAGGTCTACGAGATTGATACCACTGACAAGTTGGTTGACGAAGTTGTGGACGAGTTTCTTAGGGCATATGACAGCGGCTTCCCGCCAAAGTTTGGTGTAACTAACTGGCTTCAGGAGCTTCATGACGATGGAAATTTCGACAAGATATTCGGTCGTGTGGCTTGTGAGCGACGAACTTGAGAGCGCAAAGGCCTGACGGTCTATTTTTATTTGGCATCAAGCTAACTGCAAGGGTTGACGTGTCTTGTCCTCCATCTGGAGATTTGGAGGAGAGACCTCAACCAGAGCGGCCTCCGAGAGGCCCTCCGTGAAAACATATGCCCTCCCAACAGGCAAGTACTTAAGGTGGTTACATCTCTTGGGCTCGATGCCAAGTATGTCTGATACGTAGGGCGCTTCGGCGAGTTCCGTTATCCTATGGACTATTCTAGTTCCGGTTGACTTTACAACATCAGAAAATATTTGCGATGGAAATTGCGCCACGAGTATAAGCCCCTCCCCGTATTTCCTCATTTCGAAGAATAACTTCTCGATCGCACTTGGAGGGTCAAACCTATTTCTGAAAGGCAGAAGGTTTTGAGCTTCTTCGATGAGGGTGACATGCCTGAGTTCTGATGGACCGGCCACTAGCCTGTATTCATAAACCAGAGTTAGGGCCATGGCTGCTGTCAGTCGCCGTAGGTCTGAGCTTCTTATATTACCTAAGAGCACACATGCGGGTCTTGCAATCAGCGTGTCGATTCTAAGGGGAGACCCGGAGGAAAATATGATATTACCTTCGCCAGTTGTTAGTGGTTTCAACCTCCTTAGAAGAGCATACTTGGTCTCATTTTCGTAAAAAGACCTTATTGGAAAGCTTTCAATTCTCTCGACGAGACTCTCGATTGTGATGCTCTTCGACATCATTCTACTTTCAAGAAACGCCTGTGTAAATGCCTCTCTGAACATGTACACCTGCGGTGGTGAGAAATTGTATATTTGGGAGAAAACGTCGGTTATGGTATCGATGTGTTCATTGGCGCTATCAAAAGAATAGGGCTGCAGCACATCCAGGTGGATATTACCGTCGAAACCCAACACGGTCCCACCCAGAGATTCAACCAAGCCAGCATACTCGTTATGGACATCCAGAACCAAAAAAGGGATTCCATGGGCGTAGAGTTCCCTGAGAATTACCTTGGCGGTAGTCGTCTTGCCCGAACCCGTCGAACCGAAAATGGAAACGTGTTTTGGTAGCACCTCCAAAGGTAATGAGAAACTTTGTACTGGCTTACCGGATAAAAGGGCCAGTCCTATCTTTACATCGCGTCCATCCTCGGAATGAGGATCCGCGTTAACTATGGCCCATATGGCATTGAGCCCAGGATGTATTAATTCTTGAGATGCCACACGTTCGTTAGCAAGCTTTGAACCGAAAACCAGTTCTATAGCTGAGAGAAGTTTGTCGCCTTCTAAAATAGTTGCTTTAATTCCTGGTACGGTGACTTCTATGGACGCCTCCAACTTAGCGAGCACTTGCGATATCAGACTTTGATACTCGGTGAGGTCTCCTGCTACATTTAGGTTTCTGTAGATGAACATATACTGAAGACACTTTATTTTACTACGTTGAAGCTTACTATTCTCACATCTTTCCATGAGCACAACGTGAGATAAGTTACAGCCTTCTTCTGCGATCAAGGCGTAGATATTTTTGAACTGTTCTGTGAGGTCTTCTTTCGGTGCTCTTGTGATATTTTCTTCCAAGACCGCTTCAAGCGATAGCTCGATCCCGCCGATCAACCTCGAGCGTGATGCAAACTCCATAAGAGCAGACTGGTCATCTAGAAGTTTGAGGACCCCGACATCGAGATATCTTTGATGTCTGGACCTGAGAAGCTTGAACGTGTAGGTCAGCAATAACGATGTTGCCATAAGTGCCAAGAAATAAAACGCTGAATCTAATGCGGCCTCTTGTGAGAGGCGTGAAAAGTAACTTACGATGAAACCGAGGTTACTTCTTAGAAAGAAAATCACGATTACAAAGAAAGAAATTAGAACGAATGCGTTCTCCAGCGTGCTGGTTGATGACTTCATGTTCAAATTGGAGGTTTGAGCCACCCAAAGAGAGAGTAAGCTAGGTCCCCTATGCTTTCGATGAGGTTCTTGAAGAAGTTGGATACGCCGTCCAATATGGTTTTGGACACGCCGAATATAGCTCCAACCATGACGAGAGCCAATATCACCAAGAGCCCCTCCTCTATGAGTTGTGAACCTTTTCTTGTCGAATTTCTTTTCATGTCTTTCAATTCTCTTTGGCGGGTAACTCCTTATAAGCGGCCACCAACAGTCATGATGAAAAGGCCTTTGAACAAAAGATGCGAAACTCCGTATGTTAGTAAACTGTAGATTAACGTTCGCAACAACGACAAACCCTTGAGGGCATTCGACGCAACAGCAGACAAAGACAAGGAGAGCAACATGAGCGAAATTGTGAGCTCCATCGTAGCTATGTCCATCCCACCTAAGGCTAAGTTCCTGATACTTAGAACTGGGTAAAATGACGACAAGAACGACATGGACATGGAGTTTATGATCAAGAGGATTAATGTTCTGAAATACGCGTCTTTTTGCTCTTGCTCACTTTGGAGTTTCAAGGATCTGTTTTCGTTCAGTATTAAAATCAAGGGTGATACATCTCGTATAGAATATTTTCCGTTTACAAGCGCGTTGGAAAAATTTTGAAAAAGCAACTGATCACTATATGTTTTTCGAGACAACCGAGAGAAGATTAATTCTGGAGGATTGCCGTTGGCGGAGGCCTTAAGAAGCCACCTTCTGATCTTGATGTTTGGCCTTGCCCTCGCTAACGACTCGGATAAAACGGAGTCTGCACTTATTCCGCGGTTTGCAAACGAAGAGGCCAACTTCATAAATTCCAAGAGGTCAAAGGTCTCTTCGCGACTGACACCTCTCCGCCATCGACCAGCAATTGGCCTGACGACTATCGCTAATGAAAGACATGAGGCTACTATTGGATTTCCACCAGATAGGAAAAGTGCCAAGTATAGAGCTGTATAAAGGAAAAGCAGCTTATAGTTCAAGACAGAATATCCACTTCCGATGGTTTTAACATCGACAATACGCATTGGGTAAAAACCGGATATAACAACACGAAAGCCGACATAAAAGACTTATTCGGTTGAAATAGTACCAAAACCAAGGAGATAGAGAAAGGCACTATGAAGAGGATGAAGGAAGTGAAAACGATAAAAATTTGCGACTTCGAGCGGGTTGACCTGAAAACGCCTCGAATTCGATTCTCTAGCAGCTCAATTTCGCTTTGTACAAGCTTTTCGGAATCGTAGATCTGGTTGATGTAGCTAAGTTCAGGATGTGAGTCCGAGATCTGGAAGAACCCTTCCGAAACTGCAAGGTCGATGTTGTGGCCCCCTGCAATTTTTAGGGCAATGGACCTAAATATCTTTGAGACCTCTTCATCATCGACATCCTCCCAATTAGCGAACGATTCATGGGGTTGTCTACCGGCCTTCAAGTTTGTGCAATACTCATGGAACAAGAGTGATGAATACTTTGCCGGCGCATTTCGTTTTATCTTTCTCGAGACCTTTTGCTCAACTAGCTGAAATATGCCTCCAAGGAAAATCAGTAAGATCACTTGATTTTGTAAAATTTGAAACAGCGATAATAAAAAGCAGGACAGCACCAATGGTACAAGGAGGTCTCGCACATACTTGAGGTTGTAAACCCTACTCAGGACCTTAACGTACGATGATCCCTTCAATTTTTAAACCTCCTGAGGACCATTTTTCATAAAGAGGATGAAGGAGGTCGTAAAGGAGTCTCCAACTCAGGTTCGCATTGGAGGTGTTGGATGTTACGTTTGAGACCAGCTCTTTCAACTCGAGGAATTGCCCATACACGGCGTCAATCTCAACCATGCTGTGGTGGGATATCTTCCTGAAGACCGAGGTCCGTTCGATGTCAAATTGGCAAGAGTGTTTGCCAGAGTGCGGGTCGAAGATAATCAGCTCACGCAATCGGGGACAGCCATCTTCAAAGATGATCTCGGATATTTTTCTGACAATCCTGATGGTCTTAGAGGGGGTTTCTAACTTAAAACACTCCACCAAGATGTCTAAATACTTGAGAAGCTCGGCCTTGATTTCGTAAACGTGCAAAAGCCTACCTAAAAAGTGTTCCAAATCCCTTGAATGGACGGTGTGCATTACCCTAATCCCAGAAGCGCAGGCATGGAAGAGCGCCTTGACCTGCTCATAAGATTGTACTTCGCCTAAAATCACGTAAGAGGGATTTCTGTGTAGGGTTTTTGTTATTTCAGAGGTCTTTGTTCCTCGGGATTTGGCGGTCGTACCATACGGGTCAACTAGGAACCTAGTTTGATGTTGCCAAGGTACGTCCTGAACTTCTTGCGTGTCTTCTATGTACAATTTTCTCCACCATCTTGGTGTGCATAGGTCCAATGCGTTTAACAGCGTTGTCTTTCCAGAACCAGGCTCGCCGACGATGGTTATGTTGTTTCTGTGGTAAAGACAGAGAATTAAAAGGCATGCTGCTTCGATGTTCAACGAGCCAAGGTTAAGGAGGTCGAGTATGGTGTAAGGTTCTGCGCGGAGCTTTTTAACATCCACCACATAGTAGTTGAGCGCCAAGGGCTGAGTGTCTATTGATACTCTCGCTAGGCAAAGTCTTGAGTTCAAGTTGGCTTTAAGAGAGGGTGAAGAGAAATCCAACCTAAGGCCTGACTCGCGTCTCATCAAGGTAACCAAAGCTTCGATGTCTTCCCTTTTGACTTTGATGTTAGAACCCAAACGCCCGCTTTCAGAGTGGTCGAGATACATAAGCTCACCCGGACCATCAACATAGAACTCATCAACCTTAGAATCAGCCAAAGGCGGAAAGAATTTTGAAAGACCCATTGACCTAAAGGTGGAATGTATGGGTACTAGGTCTAGGCTTTCTGCCGACAGACTAGGCTCTACTTCTTCCAATAGACTTTTGGCTAACCTGGTTCTATACTCTATGAAATCGTTCGCCTTGCCCTTTGATAGAAGACTCGGTTTTAAGTAGTGCCTTAAAATATAGGATAGTTCAAGAACTAGCATTTTCATTAAGAAATTTTGATAAGATACCATGTAGATATAATTGGTTAGCCCTATTGATAGATGCCCCAAAGAGTACCTGCGCTGTGCTCTCAAGGGCTTGTTATCGTTAGGTGCTATTTCAACCTCTTTTAAGATTTCAAAGTCCTTTAAGAAGCTTAAGAAAAGGGGCACTTTCTGCCTTAGAAGCGTTGGATACGTCCTCTCCATCTCAAACCTGAGACGATTTGCGCCCTCTACCAAAGACTGAAGAATCCTGCCTTCGATGATTAGGCTTTGGTCTTCTGTCACGATTTTTATTAGAGATGGGGGTTTTACGAACACGAGGTACCTAGAGATAAGCTGAAGTAGGGGCTCTGGACTTTCTTCGTATAGCTTTTTTGGTACTCTCACTAACAAGCTTCTTAAAACGACCATATTGCCACCGGTTGCACTTCCATTACTCATTTGCGCTCCATCAAGTCTCGTACAGTATCTGCCCTCTCTAAGGACTTCCTTCTCCTCAAGGAAATCTCGGCCTCCAAATTTGCAAGACGTCTCTTGACGTCTTCTAGTTCTTCTATGATTGATTTTATTAGCTCTTCTGATTCGTACACGTAATATATGGATCCTCCTAGTCGATATAATCTCCAACATACAAGGAATAGGGGACCTTATATTGCAAACGGCAACGTAATAACTTGAGGAAAATGGTGGAAATCATAGAAAAAGCTATGGGGATGTTACTCTCTTCGATTGTAATCGGTATTGTTATTGCTTGGTTCTTGAGCGAAGGATTACCCATACTCACCAGTGCTTTGAAGGATGCTTCAGGTCTCATTGTGGCGGTGTTTTCAGTGTGAATGATCGGGGTTGGTAGAGTTTCTAGAGATAGGATTAGAGGACGGGTTCTGGATTGTCTTTGTCGCGCTCATCAGCATCTCAACGATAGATAACGTAAGGTGGTTTGAAGGCGCCATATCGATCTTGGCTTCGAAATCTTGTTATGCGACTTTGCTGAACAAGGGCTTATGGGCCAGGTTTTCACATGCGACTACCAATCTGAATTTATCGCCTTTTGATAGGTTTGAATTAAAGGCCACTTTTGTGAAAAACAAGGTGTTAGTAGAAGTTACGGGATCTTCAGAGGAGTATATGTTACCTTATACCGTGGTGAACGTGACCTTGAGGTCAGGAAATTATCGCATCCTGTGGAATGGGTCGCTGCTGGTGGTGAGAGAATGGGAAGGCTGATCTACACGTATGCTGCAACATTGTTATCACTTGGATTTCTAATAGCGCTATTTCTTTGTATCAACGCACTTCAAGAAATATGTTACTCTCTAGATCGCCTGATAGAAATCTTGGGAGGGTTAAAAGTTGGATAAACTATTCGATGCAGCACTCGCGAACGTCATCATGTGGTCTACTTTGATATGCATTGCTTTTCTGCCTAAGCTCAACGCGGCGGATGTCGAGAAGAAGTTAGCTATCATGGAAAACGCTCTAACAAGGCTGAGGACAATTTCGCAATGTGCCGAAGTAAATATAACAGTGACTAGGCTTGGAGACGAACTTCCCAGAGATTCAGAGTGGTCTTTCTTGTTTATAAAAATGGATTCGAACAACGAAGAGCTTCGATTTACGATCATAAGAGGCTGATGTTGCTTGAAGGTACCCTTGCTGTCCGTTGTCTCTCTGGCCTTTTCTGTCGTGATAATAGGTTATATCTCATCGTCTTTAAGGTTGTGCAGACATCTTGAAGAGGTGGCTTACGACCACATGTCAGCACGTTCTTTGTCGCAGATCAGCGGAGAACTAGGTGATGCTCTAGTCAAAGAACTGTACAAAATCAATCTTTCGGATATCTTTCAGAATGCGACACGTATCGAGGAGGTCTTGGAACTAGGCATCCATAACTTTGATGCTAAGGTCGATAAGACTCTTGGGAGCTTTGAGATAGCGTGCGATATATCTATTTCAGAGCTTAGGATTGAAGATGATGCTGTAAAGCTAATGGCCAGCATACTCTTGACAGACAACAGAAGAGGTGTTAGTTTTCTCAGAACCTTTGAGGTATCCCTCTTCGAAAACGGAGACTAAAGGAGAAAACATTCTACTGTAGCAATCCCTAACACTATACTCGGCTACACCGCTGAGCTCTGCTATCTTCTTTTGGGTGATATAAAATTTTTTAACACTCGCGCTCCGCGCGAGCTGTCTGATTGCAGCGTAAACCGCAGCGCTAGCGAGAACCCGCGGGTTCTTTCCAACAAGGCTTTCGTAACCTATACTTCTTAAAAAATCGTTAGCCCTTAGAACTATAAACTGAGACGCAGGCGAGCCTTTATGTAAGTAATTGTTTAGCTCTCCTTCGTCGAGCAGACGCCCTACTATAGAAATTACTAAATTTTCTGTATCAGCAGGAGGCGTATACAGACCTGAGTTCTTTAATAATGATAGCGCTCTTAACATTTCCTTCTGTTTTATCGGATATCCAATTTCCTCGAAGGCGTTGTATAGTTCGGTGAACGAGAGCATATGACCAACCGATCTAGCGCAGGACATGATAGCGGCCGCAAACAGGGACACATGTGTTATTCGCCGCGATTTAAGATCTTCTCTAACCTTGATGTACCTAGATAAGGACATGTCGAGTACGATTTGAGGTAAATTTAGCCTCGTCCCCAATCTCCGTGAGATATCCAATATCTTCGACAGGGATTTGTTGCGTTTCGAGTTTAACTTCGATTTGATTGAGCATCCCATGTTGTTTCTTGCAAAATTTGATTTGTTGACCGGGACGATCTCAACAGCTATAGAATCACGATCCGCGATTAAACCGCAAGATGGGCATATCATCTGTCCCTCCACAAGGATACATCTAGTTCCGCAATTTGCACACCTCCCATTTTCGTCCAGTAGCAGTTGAATCATTACTGATTCACAATTGCAAAAAAAACAATCCTTGTTTTAAAAAACAAGCCCATTTTTTGTCATTTACAAAATATTTTCCCCCTCTTTAAAAGTAAATATATAGATGCGGGTCGAGTGAAGATGTAAAGGATGCGTTATGTATAGATCGATGCTAGAATCCGAGATAAGGAAGATGTTGGGAAAGGTTGTAGGCGTTAGGACCCTATCGGGGAAGGATTATAGGGGAATTTTGCTTGGGATAGAACCCACGAATCTCAACTTAATCTTGGGAGATGTGAAGGGGAATAGCGGGGAGAACTATTACCGCCTAATACTTAATAACAATAATGTCGCAGAGATTTTTGTTGAAAAGGGCTACTTGGATCTCAAGAAACTGAGCGAGAGGCTAGAGAGGATATTCCCGAAAATGGTTACTTATAATGAGCAGGCAGGGATCATAGTGGTCATGGACAAGATAAGAGTTGACGAGACGGGCGTAGTAGATGGCTCAGGTCTGGCTGCGGAGAGGGTTAAGAAGGTGTACGAGGAATTCATCAGAGAGGAACAATCTTCTCAATCTTAGTCAGAAGTTTGATGAAGCCAGTGTACACAGCTTCCGAGGCCTTGAGGTCAGGCGGCTTGCCGTCGGTCTCTGCTAAGATACATCCACCGTGAAAACCCATGTACTTCGATAAACCCGCTATGACGCCAGCAGCGCCTGTAACCTGACCAGATAGCTGTCGCATGTCCAGTTCGATGCCGATTTTGTAAGTTGTCAAGTCGTTAGCGGCAATATATACGTGGCGCTCGGGCGAGAGCAAAGGAACCTGATAACCGCCCATGGTCAAAACCCAGCTTACGTTGAATTCTTTGGCTATCTTGAGCACCGTTTCGGCCAAGGCGAACTGGGATATTGTTGAAGGGGGCTGAGCACGTCCAATGAGCACAAGAGCACCCAACCCACTGGCCATGGGGTCTACGTACTCTATTGAAAAATCGCTTACTTGGGCTAAACCCCCATCTTCGGCAAATACCATCGACAGGGCATCGGTCGAAACTACGCTTGCAACCTTGAAAGGAGCGGACTTCGACCTTGACAACAGAAATGATGCCCCGCCAGTTCCCACGAGGCCCAAACCCGGTAGACCGGCAGTCAAAACGGCCGGTTTTCCAGGTGGTGGTGCGATATACCTTATTATGAACTCGTAAGGTTTTTTCATTTTTATAGTGCTCATGTGCATGTTGTTGAGATGTTCGAGGTAAAATATAAAGACATTTTAGGGAGAATAGGAAAGCTCTTGACAAGAAACGGCACGCTGGAGACGCCGGCGTTTTTGCCTGTCGTGAATCCTCGCAAATTCATCGTCAAACCCTCTGAAATATATGAGATGGGGTTCAGGGCTTTAATTACGAACTCGTATATACTTTACCAGATTTTTGGACATAAGGGAGATGTTGAATTGCACAGCCTTTACGAGTATCCAGGCATAATATTTACTGATTCCGGTGGTTTTCAGATACTGAAGTACGGTCAGGTTGAAGTCAGCTCCCTAGAGATTTTGCGTTTTCAGGAAAGAATAGGCACTGATGTGGGAACAATACTAGACATACCCACGGGGTATACGCGTTCTAGGGAAGAGGCAGAGCTCACTGTAAAAGAAACTCTGGACAGGGCAAGAGAAGCTTGCGTGAATATAGAAAACCGGGATATGATTTGGATGGGGCCGATCCAAGGAGGCATATTCTTGGATCTGGTGAGCGAATCGGCAAGACAGATTTCCGAAATGCCCTTTCAGATACTTGCTTTAGGATCCCCCGTTGAGCTGATGGAGAACTACAAGTTTTCAGAGCTTATAGACATGATGGCTGCCGCCAAGTTATCCGCGGATCCATCAAAACCGATTCACCTTTTCGGGGCAGGACACCCGATGTTGTTTGCCATCGCGGTGGCTATGGGATATGATACTTTCGACTCCGCCTCCTATGCCCTCTTCGCAAGGGAGGGTAGGTACATGACGAACAGGGGGACGTGCAAAATATCTGAGATGTCATACTTGCCGTGTTCGTGTCCGATTTGTTCTAAAAGGAGTCTGAGGGAGATGCAAGAGATGAAAGCCGAAGAGCTCGAGAAAGAACTTGCGCTACACAACCTCTACATAATAAAAAAGGAGATCGAGGAAGTCAAGGAGGCTGTAGTTGAGGGCAGGTTATGGGATCTTATTGAAGTAAGGGCTAGAACGCACCCAGCACTTTTTGCTGCGTTTTTAAAAATGCTTCGCTACTCCGAACAGATCGAGAGATACTCTCCCACGGTGAAAAGCAGAGGGGTTTACATATTCGACAAGACGAGTTTAAAGAGACCGGAGATCGTATCCTTTAGAAGGAAGACCAGCAAATATATAATGGATTCAAACAGTGCGGGGCTTGTGATAGTTGTATTGAGGCCCTGGTGGAGCATATCCAGAATTACAAAGACTACTGCGGAAATTTTTGTTGAAAGCGTAAAAAGGAAGCGCATTCTTCTGGTGTTTAAGCCCCCAATTGGAGTTGTACCTTGGCAAACCCTAAGTTCCTATCCAAATGACAGAGTTATTTATCCTGGGGACAAACTATCGATCAAGCGGTTCGCACGCGAAAACATAAACCAACTTCAAAAAATCCTTAAGGGTTATAAAGGGGAGGTTGAGATCAGAAGTCTCACAGATGGCCCATATGAAAGAAGGGTGAGGAGTGCCCTAGAGAGGGTTATAAAGGGTTACAGAAAGGGTGAGGAGCTTGGTTAGGCTAAGATTTCTTGGGGGTGTGAACGAGGTAGGCAGATCCTCGCTTTTTGTACAGGGTGATCGTTCTGGTGTGCTTTTGGATTGTGGCGTAGGTGTGAACCATGAAACTAGGTTCCCCATGTACATCAGCCCGAAGATGTTCGAGTGTATTGTCCTGAGTCACTGTCATCTGGACCACATAGGTGCAACGCCCATTTTCTTCATAGGTGGTGAAAAGAAAGTGTTGGGCACTCCGCTAACGAAGGAGTTGAGCGAGATAGTAGAACTCGATTTCTTGAAGGTTACTCATGGTTACCTGCCTTTTGAAGTGCTCGAGGTAAGAAGGATGTTTGACTCTTACGTAGATACTCCAAATGGCAAGACGGTTGATGTTTCCGAGGATTTCGAATTGTCGCTGATGGACTCAGGACACGCTCCAGGAGGTTCTCAGGTTTATCTCCGTACGGACGGCAGGGGAGTGCTTTATACTGGAGACATAAATCTAAGACCAACTCGACTGCTCCCAGGGGCACATCTAGATCGCGAAAGAAATGTCGACTTGCTAATTATGGAAGCCACCTATGCTTCTGTTGCACATCCAGAGAGAAAAAAGGTTGAGGACGAGTTCGTAGAAAAATGCAGGTCGGTTGTTGAAACGGGTGGAACTGTTCTTGTACCAGCATTTGGCGTTGGAAGATCTCAAGAGATACTCTGTGTTTTAAAGGCGCATGATTTTCCCTACGCTGTGTACATCGACGGAATGGCCAGAAAAGTTAACGAGGTGTTGATGAGACACCAAGAGTGCCTTGCAGATCCCGAACTATTCGTAGAGGCAGTTACTCACGCCAATTGGATGACCAGTGACACAGAAAGGAAGGCTGCGGCAGAGAGTCCAGGCGTCATAGTGACACCAGCAGGGATGCTCAAGGGAGGGCCTGCAAGTGTTTATTCAAAGAGAGTGGCTAGGGATAAGAAGAGTGCGATCTTTTTGGTTAGCTATCAAGTTGAGGGAACGCCCGGTCGAGTACTTCAAGAGAAGAAAGTATTGCCGATAGGAGGAGAAAACATCAAGGTAAAGGCGAAGGTACAATCGTTTGATTTTTCCTCCCATTGCGGTAGGGAGGAGTATATTGAGATATTGAATGTCCTGAGGCCAGAAAAAGCGTTCATAGTCCACGGTTCAAAAGAAAACTGCAATTTCTTATTTAGCAAGTGTGAAGAGTTGGGAATTAAGGGGATAATTCCTGAGTTGGGTAAAGAATACGTTGCGTGACTCTTAAAGGCAGGGACGGAAGCTTCTGAGCGTCATAACGAATAAGAAGATGATTTAGGGTTGATCTGGTGCATCGCTTTAACACCTAAGGCAACCGCTTATGTAGTCGCAGAGGAAAACAAGATATTAAGTTTTGGTTGTGAAAACGCTAGTTATTCGAATAGGGTTAAATCCTTTTCACTGGTACGTTCAATTTCTTTATTATGTCTTCTACGCTCTCTTTTTGAACGACGAAAGTGTATAGATATTTTGGCGTACGTAACTTAAGTTTTACCTTGCCTTCTTTCGTTTCTTTAACCCTACATTCCGAGGCCCGTTTTGATACCTCTAGGAACTCCTCGAGTGACTTAACTTCCTTAGGCATCGAACCGTCGTTTGGAATTAAAAGGGCTATTATTTATTTTTTATTGATCGAAATCCCGATTTTATTTGCATTCTAGCTTGCCTATGGCACCTAGTCGATCAGGTATAAACAATAAAGCTCTTCGTCGATAAACATCTTTGAAAAGTTTAATAATTAAAATATGCGATCTATGGAACAGAAATAAAATTACCGATAATTTCAACTCCGAAGTCAAAAATTGGAAATATATAGGACGATTGGAAGGATGAAGAAAGTAAAGGAGAGATTGTAAAGATCAGGTGTGCCATGATCGAAATTTGGGGCGCATAGTCTTTAAGAGGTCAGGATAAATACGTTGTTAATCAGCCGGCAGGTATGTTGAGGAGCATGGCCATAACAATCTCTTATTGGTACAAAAATAGCGGTGTATCTTTTTACACAGTTGTTTTGCTCAATTACCAAAAGGATTGATCTCGGATTCAAATCTCCGAAAAATCCTAGAGGTAATCACTTTGCTAGATGTTGGGATATGGGGTCGTCGGGATTCGAACCCGAGATCTCCAGCGCCCCAGACTCGCCGCGCCACGCGCACTGGTGTCCTAGACCAAGTTGTCCGGCTTTGCCACTAGACTACGACCCCGCAGGACTGCTATTAACTGCTAGATAGATAAATTCTTTCCGTGGTCGATACAATTTTAAAATCGATTAAGTTAATGTTAAGTCTTTGTACCTTGTATTCGGAGATGAGTTTTCGAGGTTTATCGAACACGCCCACAAAAAAGAATGTTTGAGATGAAAATACCGAGAATTGAAAAATCGTATAACGAGCGAATACTTTTTATTCTTACAGGAGACGGAGCTGGATGTAGCATGGAGAGAAGGAAGGTTATAAAAAGGGATGGCAGGATTGTTGATTTTGACCCCAACAGGATCAGGAATGCAATTGCAAAGGCCATGATAAGCATCGGTCGATACGATGAAAAAAATTTGGAAAAAGTTGTTAAGTATATATTGAAGGTTTTAGAAGAAAAGTATAAAGAGGAGAAAACGCCACATGTCGAAGAGATTCAAGATGCGGTCGAGTTTTCTTTAATGAAATTTGACCTTTACGACGTTGCAAAGGCTTACATCCTATATAGAAAAGAGAGGGAGAGGATAAGGGAAGAGAAGAAAGCACTTCTACAGAAGAGCTTCGTGGACGAGGTTGACAAGGAATTCTCCGTTAACGCAATAAGGTTGATGGTAAACCGTTATTTGCTTAAAGACGAGAACGGGAAACTAATAGAGAGTCCGAAGCAAATGTTTCAAAGGGTTGCATTGGCGGTTGCCATATCAGACATAATGCACGACCCAAAGATATTTCATAAGGATGGAGGTTTACAACCGTTCTCCAAGGAAGATTTCAACGCAGCCGCTCACGCCAACAAAATCGGTCTGGGTCTGAACGACAAGGGGTACGAAGTTACTTGGAACGAGCAACATCTCGAACGCATGAAGGCACTGTACGACGAGTTGAATCTAGATGGAAAGATGAAGGTCTCTTGGAGCGAGTTTCTTAAGAAGCTTTACTCAGGAGAGTTCGATAACTATTACGAGAATTTCAAAACCTATTACGACTTGATGGTCTCGAAGAAATTCATGCCAAACTCACCAACATTGTTTAATGCGGGAACGAAGTTGGGACAGCTTTCTGCCTGCTTCGTACTAGATGTGGAAGACAACATAGAATCCATTATGAATGCTGCTACACAAGCGGCCATCATCTTCAAGTCTGGCGGAGGAATAGGAATAAACTATTCGAAGTTAAGACCTGCTGGAGATGTTGTGTTTACAACCTCTGGCGTAGCTAGCGGCCCAGTATCGTTCATGAGGATAATAGACACCGTAACTGATGTAGTAAAGCAGGGCGGTAGGAGAAGAGGAGCAAATATGGGCATTCTTGAAATTGATCATCCCGATATAGAGGCTTTTATAATGTCTAAATCTGAGCGCGGAAGGCTAGAGAACTTCAATATATCCGTTCTTGTGAAAGACGATTTTTGGGATTATTTTAAAAAAGATGGACAATATCCACTAAAAAATCCGAGAGATGGAAAAATTTGGAAGGTCTTGGGAGCTAGGGATGTTTTGCGAAAGATTGCTGATATGGCTTGGCGGACTGGTGACCCTGGAGTTATATTCTTTGATAACATAAACAGGAGGAATATTTTAGCGAAATTTAATGGACCCATAAGGTCTACTAACCCATGTGGTGAAGAGCCACTTTATCCTTATGAATCTTGCAATCTGGGCTCGATAAACTTATACGCTTTTGTCAAGAGAAACGGAAGAGAGACCCTATTCGATTGGGAGGATTTTGATCGCACTGTTAGATTAGCCATCAGATTTTTGGATAACGTTATAGACGTGAACAAGTTGCCGTTACGTGAGATAGAACGTGCAACTAAACTAACGAGGAAAGTAGGTTTGGGGATCATGGGACTGGCTGATCTGCTGTTCGCTCTAAGGATACCTTATAATAGCGAGGACGGGTTTAAGATGATGAGCATGATAGCAGAACACCTAACATTTCATGCAATGAAGGAATCTTGTAAACTTTCAAGAGAGCGTGGTGCATTTCCATTATACACACATTCGGCATATCCAGAAGGCGAGATGCCAATAGAAGGTTTTTACCACAAAGAGTGGCAGACTTTGTGTTGGGAAGAACTTCAACACGAAATATTGAGCTCCGGGATCAGAAACGCGGAAGTTACTACAATTGCGCCAACAGGATCTATCTCAATGTTAGTTGATGCGTCTTCGGGAATAGAACCACAATTTGCCCTGATATACGAGAAAAGAGTATCTTTAGGGACTTTCTACTATGTGGATGTAGAGTTCGAAAGGGCTTTGAAGGAAAATGGCCTTTACGAGGAGAGGATACTGAAGTCAGTCGCAGATAATGGTGGTTCTTTGACAGGCCTTGATTCGATTCCGAAAGAATTAGTTGATGTATTTTTGGTTGCTTATGACATACCGTGGTGGGATCACATCAGAGCACAGGCTGAGTTCACAAAGTGGATCTGTGCTGCGGTGAGCAAAACTATAAACATGCCGAATTGGGTTACCGTTGATGACGTGCAAAATGCCTTCCTTCTAGCCCACGCGATGAATGTCAAAGGCGTTACTGTGTACCGTGATGGATCACTTTCGTCACAGGTTTTGGTGGCACCTGCATCAAAGCTGGGCAAGTACATGCGCTTACCCCAAAACAAAACTATCGAGCTCGCAAAGATGCTTGGAATTGAAATTGCAGTTTTTGAAGAAGAGGTTAAACCTAAGATGCCGGTTAAGGTGACCTCAACAGGGGTGGCAGTACTTAACAACAACAATAAGGACCTGTACGTTAAGTGTCCAAGTTGTGGTAGCAACAGACTCTTTAGAGAGGGTGGTTGCACGGGTTGTCTAGACTGTGGATGGAGCGTTTGCCCCGTGGCTTAGGTTATGAGATGATGTCATTTGGGCAAGATATTTCTATATACCGGGACAGGAGCGGGTAAAACCACAAACGCCATAGGATTGGCTGTTAGAGCGGTTGGACATGGACTCAAAGTCGTCATAATTCAATTCATGAAGGGATGGAAGAATACAGGTGAGTATCTGGTAGCTACACGCTTACAACCAGAATACGAGATCCATCTTGTCGGCAGGGAAGACTGGGTCGATTTGAGTAATCCATCTCTGGAAGACAGGGATATGGCGAGAAGAGGCATACTATTAGCCAAAGAAAAGCTCAAAGAAAAACCAGCTCTATTGGTTCTAGATGAGATCAACTTGGCTGTGGCGACAGGGCTGATACCTGTTGAAGAGGTCTTGGAACTCCTAGATGACCTTCCGGAAGAGACCGATGTAGTCCTAACGGGCAGATATGCACCTCCGGAGTTAATTAATAAAGCCGACTTCGTAAACCTAGTTGTCGATGTTAAAAGCCCCAAGGAGCTGTACACGAAAATGGGTATAACGCACTAGATTTCTTCCGAATCAGATGAATGTGTTTTATGATTTTTGAGAAGTCTTTCGATTGTAAAGCATGATTTTAAACGCGCGCTAACTAAAGTTTGAACGGCGCAGTGTTTATTTACCTCTGCCTTGTGGAAGATGGTGAGATGGCAAATAAAGTAGTGTTCACAATTAGAGTCTATCCTGAGTCCGAAAAGGTTGATTTTTCGCGACTTCAGGATGAGATAAAGGAGAGGTTCAAAGGAGAGCAGGTTCTTCGAAGTTGGCAGGAGCCACTTGCGTTTGGCATAAATAGCTTTGTCTTCGACATAACGGCACCTGAGGAAGAAGGTGTTTCTGAAAGATATGAACGCACCATGAAGGAGATCGAGGGTGTTTCTGAAATACAGGTCGAATCAGTGAGAAGGCTTTCGAAGCTGAAATAGAGTTGACATTTCAAAATGAACGAGACATGGAGGCTTAAGCCACTTAGGACGGCGATCATGGAGATACTGTTCACAAAAGGCGCCCTGACCTTTGATGAGCTAAAGAGGGAGCTCAGGAAAGAAAACGGTTTTGAGGAGGTTACGGATTTAGAACTTTTAAACAACTTGATGTACATGGAAGTCGAAGGACTTGTCAAAGTCACTACCTTTGCGCGCGGAAGTAAGAGAATAGAGCCCGCAGAAGTAAGAGAATAGAGCCGATACAGACATACGAGGGACAGAAGGGAGAAAGTTTTTCTCTAAGTCCTGAAGGTGATATTTTTAGGTTGGGTGTAGATTTAAGCGGCATCATCACGCCAAAGGAGATAGAAATAAAGGTACTGGCAGACAGGGTTGTAGGAGTAGATGCTCACAACACCCTGTATCAATTTCTCTCCATTATAAGGGGTCCTGACGGGGAGCCATTGAAAAACAGAAAGGGACAAGTTACGAGCCATCTCTCGGGGATATTTTACAGAACTTGCAAATTGCTATCTGAAGGGGTTAAGCTGGTATACGTATTTGATGGCAAACCTCACCCATTGAAATTCAAGACCATAGGCGCCCGCAGAGAGGCCCGTGAAGAGGCTACTATTCGATACAAAGAAGCCATAGAGGCCGGGGACTTGGTTTCTGCAAAAAAATATGCGCAAGCTTCAACGAGGCTGGATTTCTACATCATAGAGACCGCTAAGGAGCTGCTCAAAAGGCTAGGAGTTCCGGCTATACAAGCACCTGGGGAGGGGGAAGCACAAGCCGCTTACATGACGAAGGCAGGGTTGCTTTATGCCACCGCCAGCCAAGATTACGATGCGCTCCTTTTCGGGGCTACAAGACTGGTGAGGAACTTGGCCATAACCGGCCGTCGAAAGCTCCCTAATAGGAACGCGTACGTAGAGGTCAACCCCGAGATCATAGAGCTTGATAACGTTTTGCGCGAAAACGAGATAAGCTGGGAGCAGTTGATAGCTATTGGATTGCTGGTTGGCACAGATTTCATGCCCGGAATAAAAGGCGTAGGCGCGAAGAAAGCACTAAAGCTAATCAAGAAGGGAATGAGCATCGATGACATATATGCACTTCATGGAGAAATCAAACCGCAGGAGTTCGAAGAAGTGTTTAACATATTTTATAGACCTCAGGTCGAAACTCAGGAAATATTTCTCGGCAATGTGGACACTGAAGCCGTTATAGATTTCTTAGTAACGGAGCACGACTTTTCAGAGGACAGAGTCCGAAAGGCATTGGAACCCGTAGTTAAACTCCAAGAACGCAAGGAGACGAAAGCAGGTCTTTCAAGATGGATGTTTTAAATCGTGATATACAGCTCTTGCTCTCGGTTAAATTCAACATGGTAGTAGCGCGCGACACCCACAGCTGGTCATCTGACATTCTGTTAGTTGCTCTTTAGTCTTGAGTCTCTGCGGTATTTATAGAGGCACAACTATTGAGACTTCGAAGAATCAGAATATGGAGGAGACGCGTGTGCTTTTGCGGACGCAAAACGGCTTTCCCGTTTAGTGCGTTCCATTACTCTACAAAGCGCGCTAACTCAAGCCACAGATCTTTTTAAAAATGCGCGTTATCTTGACTAATACGCGCCTCAGTTCGAACAACGCTTGGAGTACCGGTTTAAGTTTTAATCTAACCCCATATGTACATCTCCTGAGCGAACGTGCCTAAGAAAAAGACTGGGATCTCTGAGGACAGGAATGTAGAAGGTGGCGAAATACGAAAGTATAGCCGCATTTCCATGCGACCAATTCAAGAATTTAGCGTCCAGCTACTTAAAGGTTCACAATTGAAAACTGGTGTTTTTATTTCACGGCCGTACGAACAGGGTAGTAGGATAGTTAGGCTAGGCCACTGCGTTTTTGCTTGCTTTGCTTTAGATCTGATAGGAGAGCATGAGAATTCTAGAAGGTTCTACTCTTGGGCTTTGGAGGGTCTAAGGAAGAGAGAGGATAAAATAAGAAGCATTGTTAAAAAAGTAAAAGAAGGAGTTACGCCAGTGGAACATGAGCTTTTGACATCTGCATTCAACCCGGACGGTTCAGAGTTAGGGGAGGATGACCATCACAACCTAGGTGACTACGGAGCGCTCCTCTGGGGGTTTGTTGAGCACGTTCACAGGTCGGGTAGTGAATCCCTGATCGATGAGTATGAGAACGAAATAAGGAATTTGGTTGAGTATCTATCCAGCCTCTGGCAGTTACCCAGCAGAGACTTCTGGAATTTGAACCCCGATAAGATACATGTCAGTACTTTGGCACAAGTTGCTGGTGGCCTAAACTGGATAAACGCATATCTCATGCGAGGAGATATAGACAAGACTTCTAACGAAATACAGTCTTTCCTGTGGTCCAAGTTTGTGGAAGAAGACCACTTAACAAGCTCTTACGATGTTTTAAAGGATCAGTGTGGTGGGCTCGATGCCACAATATTACTATTAGCAAGCCCCTTTCAAGTAGTTAGCGGCGAGGATCCAATCTTAAAGAGAACAGCTAGCCTGATAGAGCATTCTTTCCTTGAAGAAGAGAGAGATGCTCGCGAAAGAAAATACAATGTCGCGCGTGTGATACCCGCGGCACTTCTGTTAACGCTCTATTACAAATCGGTCAAAAGCAACAAAAATGCTGAAAAAGTTCTCAGTTGGGTTGAGGCAGCAGCCATGGAAAATAAGATACTTCCCGAATTCGACGAAAAAGGGTTCGTGTCTTCGCTCAAGCACGGATATGACACGAGCGTTAGGAAAACATCACCTTCTATTCTATCACACGCGCTTTACCTAATGGCAAGCTTGGAATAAAACGGTTTTTCAAAGTTCGCGAGCAAACTCGTATAATTTGTCGTTCACCACGTGTACCATTTTTATCACCTTTCCGCTTTTTCGCCCCTCAATATCCTTAGAGGCCATAACTGCTGTCCCTGTACCTATCGCCCTTCCAAGTCTGTCTCTGACAACCACTGCTGAGCCGACATCGAGTTCATCGCAACTTACGATTCCAGGCAACATGACATCCGCACCCCTTAAGATATGCGGCACAGCGCCATCGTCTACTGTAGCTGTCTTGCAGAATACGAATTTTAAAGCGAGAAGGTGCGGAACGATATCGCCTTCACGATCTATTATCAAGATAGGTTTTTTATCGACTAGGAGTATGAGTTTACCATCAACCTCCATCAACTCCCCTTGGTTGAAGTCAAATGGCTTCATTTCTACACCCTTAACTTTGGCCTTCTCTATAGTTTTGATCACTTCCTTTTTTCTAACTGGTTTTCTCCTTACTTTCAACGCTTTAGCCTTACCTGCTGAGTTGAAAAACTTGATGCGTTCGGGTTTAAGTTAAATATCGCTCGTGCGGGCATGCTCCCGGTTCGATGGAGATGGGGTTGCCAGCTGGTAAGCTGCCTTACGAGGAGCTCGTCAAGCTCGTTATCTCCGGATTTGTTTGTCACGATCCCGATGTCATAGTGGGACCTGGAATAGGACAAGATGCAGCGCTCATAAGGATTGGAAGAAAGGTAATAGCAATGCACACTGACCCTGTTACGGGTTCGGTGCAGGACATAGGTTGGGTCGCGGTAAACGTAGCCGCGAATGATATATCGTCCAGAGGAGTAGAACCCAGATGGATTTCCGTTGTTGTACTTCTACCCGAGGGTGTGAATAAAAAAATGTTAAAAAGCATAATGAGACAGGTTAAGCATGCATCCGAAGAAATAGGAGCATGCGTTGTCGGAGGACATACTGAGGTCACCGTAGGTATAAAGAGGCCCATCTTGGTGGTGACCGCGGTAGGCGAGTCGATACCTAGCAAGTTTGTAACGACAAGTGGTGCTAATCCAGGAGATGTGCTGATACTCACCAAGGGAGTTGCTATTGAGGGCACTGCAATCCTAGCTGCAGAAATACCCGATACTTTGATCAAACTGGGCATATCCAGGAGAGTGATAGCGAGAGCGAGGGAATTCAGGCGTATGCTCAGTATTGTGAAAGATGCGAGGACGGCCATGAGATGTGGCGGTGTGACCGCGATGCACGATGTTACGGAGGGAGGAGTTGCAGCCGCTATGCAAGAACTTGCGGTTGCATCGCATCTAGGCTTGGAAGCTTATGAATCTGAGATGAACATCTTTCCGGAGACCGCACGCATATGCTCAAGCCTGAAAGCAGATCCTTTAAAAATGATAGGTTCTGGTGCATTGCTAATAGCGGCGAATAAGAGCGCCTCCCAGAGAATAGTCAAGGCGCTCGCACGCGAAGGGATCTGTGCTTCCCAAGTCGGAGAGCTGACATCAAGAGAGGGCTTTTTGCGGTTATATAGATCTGGTGGCAAGGTAGAAGATCTTTCAAGGCCCGTGCACGAGGAGCTATGGCGAATTTTGCGTCGCAAGCTACTATGAATATCCCTCGGAAATGAAGTCTTCACCTTTTGTACTAATTCGTACTTAGATGTTCTCTCTTCGATAGAGCGCGGTAGAGAGGCAACGCTATAAGAGAGCCGACTATAACCTGACCTAGGTTAAAGGGTATTTCGTATGCCGCTAACAACCCTAAGCCGAGCACAGAATATTCATAGACGAAATAACCAAGTACCATGAAGAAACCCCCAGCCATACAAGAGAGCAAGGGCCATCCGAAGTTTAAGTCAAGCTTAAAAGCAGCAAAAGCGAATAACGCGGCAACCAGTACGGATATAGCGAGCCAGATGAAGGCCGTAATTTCGAAGGACATGACGAACATATTCAATGGGGAGAACTGCCATTCGGCGCTGTAGTACGTTGAACCGAGAAAATAGAGTACCATGGCCACGAAAATGCCACATGAGACAACGACCAGCTTCCAAGCAACAGCTTCATCCTTCAACGGTTGTCGCCGCTTCGAGATCTTTCCCGCAACGAATCCTTCGATGCCCTTTATGACGAAAGTGCCTGGAGCATACCAAGGCGCTCCGAGAATTACATCCGCCAACATCGATCCTAAACCTCCTGCCAAGCCACCGACTCGTGGCCCCAGAAGGAGAGCCGTGAGAAAAACCATGCTATCACCGACGTTAAAATAACCTCTCGTTTGCGGAATGTCGACTTTAAGTATTATAGTTGCTACACAGACTAACGCGGAGAACAAACCCATCATAGCGACCTCCTTAGTCTTCAATTGTATGATACACTCCGATTTACCATAGAAGACAGTTGCATATATAAATCAATGCTTATATATAAGACGGATGAAATGTCGATTCGTGTTGAAAGTTTCACTCTATTGTCCAAACTGTGGTTGTGAACTGCACAAGGATTACCCTATGCTGTCATACAGGTGTGATCATTGCAATTCTGGTTTGAGCCTACTGGTAGATTATTCAAGATTGCGGAATCTTAGTCGCGAAAAGCTGTCACTGAGGTCAGGAGGTCTTTGGAGATATTCGGAGCTGATATCGATTCCACCCGGTGAGACTACGGTTACTTTAGGTGAGGGAGGAACACACTTGCACAAGTGCGACAGACTTGCTCGACTGCTTGGAGTCAGAAGATTATACATCAAAGATGAAACGACTAACCCCACTGGGTCCTTCTTAGATAGAGGTTCAAGCGTAGAGACTACAGTTGCTTTAAGAAACGGTTGCAGATCCGCAGTTGCTTTGGCGAATGGAAACTTTGGAGCGTCCATCGCAGCCTACTCAGCCAGAGCAGGTATAGAACTAATTGCGTATACCACACTCGGAGTGGACCTTGGTAAGCTGTACCAAATACTGGCTTGTAGTCCAGATGTGAGGATCTTAAAAACGTTATCGGAGGCACGGCTTCAGATCAAAAGCGCTTCTTCAGGCAAGTATGTGTTTAGTCAAGATGACCCGTTCTTCACCGAAGGGAAGAAGACAATCGCGTGGGAGATTTTCGAGCAGTTAGAGTGGCAACCACCTGACTGGTTAATACTTCCTATGGGGAGTGGAGCTCTGCTCTCGCTTTCGTGGAAAGCAGTGCACGAAATGGTAGAACTTTCCTTTGTCGAAAGCACCACGAGGCTTGTAGGAGTACAGCCACAAGGCTGTAGCCCAATCGTTGAAGCATTTCGCAAGAGAATGGACAGAATAAGGCCGTTGGACAAGCCGAGGACCAAGATCTTAGACCTCAGCTTGGTGGACCCGAATTTTGGTAACGCTGCGCTTAAGGCGATAAGAGAGTCCAGAGGTTTTGCGGCGTCCGTTAGTGATGAAGAGGCATACGAGTTCACTAAGGTTTTGGCTAGAAGCGAGGGCATATTTGCGGAACCTGCAGCTTGTTCCACACTCGCTTGTCTAAAGGAAGCTTTGGAAAGTGGCCTCATCAGAGAAGATGAATCTGTAGTTTGTGTCATCACTGGTGCTGGCCTAAAAGATCCCCGAGTGATGAGGTCGATCCTGAGCAGATCAAAAGAACTAAAAGAGTTTCTGAACGTTTCGAGAGTTGTTAATGTGGGGAAGACTAAACTTGCCATACTTTCTATTCTCGGCGAGAACGAGATTCATGGCTATGGCATCTGGAAACTATTGAACAAACGTTACAATATCAAGGTTAAATTGCCCGCTGTTTATCAACATCTTTCTCAACTCGAACGAATGGGCATGATAAGAGCCTCAGGTACAGAGAGAATTCGAGGCAGATTAAGCAGATACTATTCTCTCACAGATAAGGGTAGAGGCGTGATCTAAAAGCACGAAAACAATAAAAATGAGTCGAGAGGAAATGGCTTGATGCTTTACCGCTGGTCGGCTAAGGAAAACATCACGGAAAAGGTGTTTGATGTCCACAAATTCTCGGCTTACAGATTTTTGCTCAGGAATGGAAAGATATCATTTCCTTCTCGAGATGGTTTTGAACGTTTGGTGATTAGCTTGGAGGGTGACCTTGAAGTGTACTTGCCTGATAATGAGCTTGAAATAGTGTTAAACTCTAAGGACCTTTGCTACATGCCCCCGCACGAGAATAGGTTCGAGGCGCGAGGGCAGAATTGCTTTGCCGTGATGTTCCAAGGCATGTCGAGATCAAACGCTGGCGCGCTAATAAAGAGGTTTAATGAGGTTGAGGTCGAGCTGCGAGGAACTGCTGGTTGCAGAAGAAGGGTCTACACTTGCATTGGTGAAAAAGACCTTTGTTGGATGTTGGCGGGGTTCACAGAGGGTTTTAAAGGAGAGTGGACCAGTTACCCTTCGCACAAACATGACGACAAGCTAGAGGCATATGTTTACTATGGTCCTATGGGGTCTGTAGGCTTACAGCTGATAGAGGATAAGGAGAGGATAGAGGCTTACGTGGTGAGGCCTAGGGACATAGTTTTCATAGGGAGCGGATATCACCCAAATGTCCCAGCTCCGGATTGTGAAATGAGGTACCTTTGGGTATTGTATCCACTAAACGAGAGGAACATGTTAGTTGATTTAAAGCCTGAAAACTCAGCCTTCCTATAACGTGTAGAGTGCAAAAACATGCTTTTCTAGATAAAATACGCATCTTTAACAAAATTATGGGCTAATGAGCAGAACGGCAAGGTCGCTTACGTTTGTACCTGTTGGCCCGGTTTGGATTAGGCAACCACCCAATTTGCTGAAAAAGGTGTTGGTGTCATTATCTTCTAAAAACCTAAAAGGATCGAGGCCCTTACCCAACGCGCGGTCTATTGTGGTGCCATCTACCACAGCACCCGCGGCACCAGAGTTTCCGTCCACACCATCACTTCCGATCGAGGCAAATGTAACCTTTGTCAGTCCTCTTACCGAAATTGCACATGAAAGAGCGAGCTCTTGGTTGCGGCCACCTTTTCCAAACCCAGTAACAGTAACTGTGGTTTCACCTCCGAAAAAGACTGCGCACGGTGGTTTTAACGGCAAACTTCGGTATACAATTTGCTTAGCTATAGAGCCTATCACCTTGCCCACTTCTCTAGCCTCGCCTTCAAGATATGAGGTCAATACGAGCGGTTTAATTTTCAGCGAGAGAGCTTTGTTAGCCATCGATGAAAGGGCGCTTAGATTGTTCGCCACTATTACATTTTTTACCCTTTCGAACACAACATCTCCAGGTTTCGGCGTCTCTTGGACCTTGCCTTCTAAACCCAGTCTTAAATGCTTGATTACACTTCTAGGTACCCTCTTCAACAAACTATGTCTCTTTAGGATGTAGAGGGCGTCGTTAAAAGTCGATGGGTCAGGGGAAGTCGGTCCTGATGCGATCGCGCTCAAATCATCACCAACAACATCAGAGATTATAAAGCTCATTGTGCGAGCGGGATAGATCTTTTTGGCTAATTGTCCGCCCTTAACGGCGGAAATGTGTTTCCTCACACAGTTTAACTCCTGAATGTTAACTCCAGCATCCAAGAGTAACTTAGTAACCTTTTGTTTATCCCGTAAACCTATTCCTTCTTTGGGAAGTGAAAAGAGGGCTGACCCGCCTCCAGATATTAGACATATAACAAGGTCTTTTTCGTTGAGGCCCTTTACAAGAGAAAGAATTCGTTCAGATGACCTTACGTTCAATTTACTTGGAATTGGATGCGTCCCCTCAAGAACTTCGATTCGCCTAAGATGACCTTTTTGTATAAAATTCCTTGGAATCATTATAGCGCCAGCATATATAGCATTCCCGAAAAACTTTTCACAGGCCAAAGCCATTTTGAAACTTGCCTTTCCGAACCCGATGATAACCAGCCTGTCAAAATCCTCAATGTATTTGGACTCCTTATTTAGGGCATTTAGGGTTGAATAGTATGGGTCAGCTGAGCGTAGCCCCTCTTTCAATATTTCTATAGCAGTTCTTTTATTACGCGCACCTAAGTTATCGTTTCCATCCACTACCGTCCTGATCATGTTTTTCGCTTAAGCGGGTTTATCCGCGCTCTAAAAGTTTATTTGCTTAGTATATACCCCACTGAATAAACATAGAACGTACCGTTTTGTATGTAATTTTAACTCTAACAGCAAAGATTCGTTACCAGAATTAATTCGAGACATAGATAAATATAGAACACGTACCGACCTTTTAATGGTACAATATGGTAGAAACCAAGATCTTAATAGATTTTGAAGATATTGGTATCGTAGAGTGCACTCTAAGTGATGAAAACAACCCCAGGACTTATGCGGCAGTCCTAAGCAGAATACCCTTTGAGTCCAGAGCAAATACATGGGGTGCAGAGATATATTTTGATACACCCATAACTGCATCAATTGAGAACAGTAAGAAGAAAGTCAACATTGGGGATGTGGCATATTGGCCACCCGGAAAGGCATTGTGTCTGTTCTTCGGACCAACGCTGGCAAGTAAAGGTAGCGAACCGGTTGCAGCAAGTCCTGTGAACGTTATTGGTAAAGTTACGAAGAACATCGATGTGCTTTCAAAGGTGAAAGACGGTACGAGATTAATGGTTAGGTTCACATAAGGGAAAGAAATATCTACGTAAATTAAGAGAACTCGGGCGATTAGCGTTGGCGAGGCCAAAGGTCGTGATGACTAGGAGAATACCAGAACCAGGACCGTCGATATTAGGGGAGAATTGCAATCTGTATGTTAGAGATGACAAAAGACCACCAAGCAAACAAGAACTCATAGAGCTTATCGGAGAAGCTGATGGTCTTCTTTGTTTGTTGACTGATAGAATAGACAGGAATGTATTGGATGCCGGAAAAAACCTGAAGGTCATAAGCACTTACAGCGTAGGCGTCGACCACATTGATGTTGAGGAGGCTACGAGAAGAGGAATTTACGTCTGTTATACACCCGATGTCCTCACGCAAGCTACTGCGGATTTTGCGTGGACCCTGATGATGGCCGCGGCTAGGAGAGTTGTTGAAGCGGATAGGTACGTACGCAACGGCGAATGGGAAATCGGATGGTCCCCGGATCTTCTACTCGGCTACGACATCTACGGTTCAACCTTAGGGATAATAGGCTTCGGAAGAATAGGACAAGCTGTTGCAGACCGTGCCATGGGTTTCAAGATGAAGATATTTTACTACGACATCGTAAGAAGACCTGAGCTTGAGGAGAAAATGGGTGTTAAGTACTGCGACCTCGATACCCTCTTGAAGATGTCAGACTTCGTCACAATCCATGTACCTAAGGTTAAGGAAACCATAGGACTCATAAACGAGGAGAGATTAAAAATGATGAAAAAAACCGCAGTTTTGGTAAACACCTCCAGAGGTGGAGTAGTGGATGAAGAGGCGCTGTACAAAGCGCTTACTAACGGTTGGATATTTGCTGCTGGTATCGATGTGTTCGAGAAAGAACCAACGCCGAGAGAAAACCCGCTTTTGAAATTGCCAAACCTCGTCGTGACCCCGCATATCGCTAGCGCCACTCATCAAGCTAGGTCCAAGATGGCCGAGGTGGCTGCAAAGAACCTAGTCAACGTCTTAAAAGGCGAGGAGCCGCTGTTTCTCTTCAACCAAGAAGTCAGAAAAGTAAGGTCCTTGTAAAGACAAAACGCGAAGGAACGACAATTTTAGGTCAATATATTTCTAAGCCCGGCCTCCTTGGCTATATTCAAAGAATCGACCATTTCCTTGTTGGTTAGCCTTCTCCTTAGTTCTTTCCTTTCATTAGCACGCCACTCAGGTCTGTACTGCCACATCAAGTTTACTCTGACATCCAGGCTTAAGTTTCTAGAGATCCAGTTGACTATGGGTCTGAGACAGCAGTCTAAGTGCTCAGGAAGTACCAATATCCTAATTATCAAATCGGCATCCTTAAAAGCTAGAAGATGGTTTCTAGAAACAACCTCAAAATAGTTATCTACGCCGGATATTTCTTTCGCGCACTTGTTGTTGCCGTACTTGAAGTCTAAGAGATATACGTCGACACAACCTGACAACAACTTAGCCTGCTCCAGAGAATAAAAAGCGTTTGAATTCCAAACGATGGGTATGTTTTCCTTCAACATATTAAATACCCGAAGCCAACTATACAGATATTGATCAGGATTGCCGCCTACGCAATTTAGGTTTCTCGAGCCATTTCTTCTGGCTCTGTCTACAATTTCAGCAATCTCTTCGGCAGACATCGTTGTGCCACGCTCGATCCATTGCGATATTGTATAATTCTGGCAGTGTAAGCACTTAAACGAGCAGCCCATTGTAAAGACCGTAAAGCTTGGCACCAGCTCCGGCTCTTCGCCATAGTGGTCGAACAAAGAAGACACCTCGAACTCCATGCCCGCCCTGCACTTGCCCTTCTGCCCCTCCATTCTGTTAACACCGCATCTGTGTTCACAGAGGACGCAATGCCGCATCAACATACCGGCTATCTTTATTTTAAGGTCTAGAAAGCTTGGCCTTGCTTCAGATAATTCTGGAATCGAGGAGATAGAGCCCTGAAGTTTTTTGAACTCATCTAATCTTTTTTCGTGTTCTTCCCAAAGTAAAGCCTCAGAAGCAAGGTCAATATTCGCAGGTATGCTCTTCGCGACCATGAAATTAGAGGGCAGTTGGTTTTTTACCTTAGAGAAATACCTTCCGAGGACTGATTTAACCTTTTCGTCAAACATCACGCTTTCAGCGTCAGGCCTGAGTATCCTCCACAACCTTTGATCGGTGTATGGTTATTGCCCTCTTTAAAAAAAGTTACCTTACACCTTCAACCTTCGAACATCCGATTATTGACCTGCATTACACCTCTGTAGTTTAAGATGACGTAATTTTGTTTGCAGATATAGCTACCTTTAGCAGATACTTAACCTTAAAACAAGCAAGGTGCGTATCTACGCCAGGTCCTTGAGCCGCGGCAAGATAGTCTTCCTAGGTACTTCGGCTGGCGTACCAACAACACGCAGAGGACTTCCTTCGGTGTGTTTGATCTGGAGAGGTGAGGGCATTTTATTTGATGTCGGAGAAGGCACTCAGAGACAGATGGCATTCGCAGGCATAAGCCTGCTGAAAATTAAGAAGATGCTAGTGACCCATATACATGGGGACCATGTGTTAGGAATACCCGGAATTTTGATGAGTATGTCGCTTTTGAACAGAGAAAGCTCTCTTGACATATATGGACCAGCAAAACTTAAAGTGTTCCTCAGCAACCTTGTATCTAGCGTCAGAGAAAGCCTGACATTTCAAATAAACTTACATGAAGTGACCTCGGAGGGGATGGTCTGCAGAGGAAGGGATTATTCCATATTCTCTTGCAGGGCTGACCACGTATATGATTCTTGGGCCTACAAGTTCGTGGAAGATCCACGCCCAGGTAAATTCGACGAGAAGAAGGCTGAGGCGCTCGGACTGGGGCCCTCTCCGAAAAGGAGAGAGCTTGTTCAAGGCAGGGAAGTAGTAGTTCCCGATGGAAGAGTCATAAAGCCCTCTGATGTAGTTTCACCCTCGAGGCCAGGCTTCAGCATGGTCTACACCGGAGACACTGCTCCATCAGAATCCATCATCAAGTTCTCAAAGGGGGTCGATGTCCTCATCCACGAATCCACCTTCAGTAAAGATAAAGAAAGCCGCGCGTCGGAACTCAAGCACTCAACAAGCACCAGCGCAGCCAGGATCGCTAAGCAATCTGATGTTAAGCTTTTGGTGCTAACTCACATCAGCGCACGGTATGAAGACCTCGACGTATTAAAGAAGGAGGCGCAAGAGATATTCCCCAATGTCGAGATAGCTGAGGATTTAAAGATCATAGAGGTGGACTAATTACCAAGGAGGTCTAAAACCTGTTTCACCTTTATCTTCATGTCATCCAATGGTCCATCGTTTGCGATTGTTACGTCGGCGTCCTTTATGACGCTCCCAACTCCAACTGACAACTCCGTTTCATCTCTCTTCTTCAGCTCGTCCAAGGTCTTTGGATCATCTATTCTACCTCTCGCCTTCAATCTGTCGAATCGTTTCTCTAAAGATGAAACAACGGCTACAAGCAATACCTTTTCAAACCTAGCTCGAAAGTATTTGACTTCAGCAAAGGATCTAACCCCATCCACTACTATCACTTCATCTTCAAGCCGGTTTATCTTTTCGCAGATTGCCCTTGCGACGTACTGTTCGCCATACTTCTTTCTGAGCCAAACCATAAAATCTGCCATTGAATTGATATCTCTTCCTACACCTCTTTTCGATGCCTCTTCTCTAACGACGTCCCCCATGGCCAGAACCTTGACGCCACTGGAGGCCAAATGTTTCGCAAAGGTCGACTTACCGGATCCCGGCAGGCCAGTTACCAATATCAGCTTCTTACTTTTGAGCATCTGCGATTTTCTCATGATAGTCCCCCGATCTTAAAGCATGGATGGCCCATATGACCTAGGGCTTAATTTTAAGTATTACCAGCTGATATAAGAAGTCAGGTTGAGAGCGTTTATATCGCTAGACATAGAAGATAAGGACGTAATAAAGGCTATCAGAGGAGTTCAAGAGTCCCTATCGGAAGCTGGAGCTGATCTGAAGCTGGTGGAGGAGGAGAACCTGCACTTCACGCTATCATTTTTAGGTGAAATATCTGAAAGCGACATGGACAATATCTGTAAGCAACTTAGAAGTTCTACCTTTCCCGGGATCAGGATTTCCTTGAAAGGGTTGGGAGTTTTCCCAAACGTCAATTTTCCCCGCGTAATCTGGATCGGTGCCGAATCGGATGAAGACTTACTCGTGAGATACGCCCAAGCAGCCAGGACTATAATTATCAAGTCAGGTGTTCATTCACCTCCTGAGGAGTTCACACCCCATTTAACGATCGCAAGAGTGAGATCAGGAAGGAACAAAAGGGAACTGGTTGAGCTCGTATCCAAAATGTCTTCGATCAGCATAGGAGAAACTCGCACAAGTCCCATGAGGCTGAAGGAAAGCCTTTTAACTTCTCGAGGTCCGATTTACAAAACCATATGTGAGGCAATTCCGTGAATGGCAGTAGAGGAGCGTTTTAACAAGGTAATCCACAAAGTTCTCGAAAGGGTAGTGCCTAGGCTTGATGAAAGGGTTCGCGTTCTTAAGAAGGTCGAAGAGGCCAGAAGCATCGTTGAGAGAAAGTTCAGAACTTTTGATCCGAATATAAGGGTTAGTGTGGAGGGTTCGGTTGCAAAGGACACGTGGTTAAGTGGCGATGTCGATGCGGACATATTTGTGTCCTACCCAAACACCTACGATAAATCGGAAATAGGGAAAATCACTATATCTTTTGTCAAGAAAACTTTTGGAAAAAACAGGTGTATAGAAAGATACGCTGAGCACCCCTATGTTACCGTGCGTTTGGATGGAACTATTTCAGCTGACGTAGTACCCTGTTTTAGAGTAATGGATAATCGTTGGATGTCGGCTACAGATAGAACGCCTTACCACACCGCGTTTATAAAAGAGAGATTCAACGAGGAACTATGTAATGAGGCAAGACTCCTTAAGAGGTATATGAAAGGAGTTGGAGTGTATGGTGCAGAAATAAAGGTCGGTGGTTTCAGCGGTTACTTGGCTGAATTGCTGGTGTACCATTTTGGCGGTTTTAGGGAGGTGCTCAATGCGTTTAGTAGTTTCAAACCTCCATTTTTAATCGATTTTTCGGCCTCATACACCAGAGAGGAAGCGTTGGCCATTTTTAACGGTCCGCTTGTGGTTGTAGACCCCACGGATAGAGCTAGGAATGTAGCGTCGGCGGTAAGAGATGACACCTTATGGCAGTTTGTCATGTCCTCAAGGGATTTCTTGAGAGCCCCCTCTTTGCGGTTCTTTTACCCACGTGAAATTTCACCACCCAGCAAGAGAGAACTGCTCAAGCTTTTGAGATCGTTTCAGATGTGTCCTCTGGTGGTGTTCATGAAAACATGGGAGAGAAAACCGGATATATTGTGGGGCCAGATGTACAAACTGGAAAGACGTTTAATTTCGAGGCTCGAGTTTGATGGGTTTGAAGTGGTAACTTCCAAGTCTTGGAGCGATGAAGATAAATATGTCGCGATCGCAATAATTTTGACCTCGTGTGCAATACCTCCAGGAGAGCTTAAGAGAGGACCTGAGATTTTTAGATCCAGCTCAAACAATTTTTTAGACAAATACCAGCATAGCACCAGAAGGATCTACGGACCTTTTACCAGAGATGGACGTCTATACGTTCTCAGGAAAAGGAAGCATTCAGATGTCGTGCATTTCTTGCGGGCCATTAAAAGTGACGAAGAGTTCTTGCGCGGGTTGCCAGTAAGTGCTAGGAGATGTATACGAGATGCCAATTTTTTAATTGGTTTTGAATGCGCGAGTTTGGCTGGTATCAGTGGATGTGCAGTGTTCTTGAAGAAGTTGTTGTTGGGTAAGCCACCTTGGAAAGTGTGAGATATATTAATTATCTTCGAAAAGCCTTTTGAAAGCGAGAGCTGATTTCAGCATATTAATGTTATTGAAGAGAACGTAGGTAATTTTCCCATCTTCGATATATTCCTTAACTATGGTTTTAAGTCTCTTCAGGTCTGATTCGCTGTAATCATAGGCGTAGTTATATCTACGGCCCAATCCATGGAGTCTGAAGTAGATAAGGGATGCAGAAGAGACAGGTTTATCCCAGAAAGGGTCTACCACGTGTACTATGTCAAATTTGTCGACAACCGATTTGAGTATATCAACACTGGCCAACCACTCTCCTCGTGGTTCCCAACAAAGAATCAGATCGTCTCTGTCTATAGTTGAGAAAAAGGCCTCAACGTTGGATATATTCTGATTTGTTGGTTTAAAACTTGGTGGAGTTTGAAAAACTATAACTCTCGAGTCTAAGATCTTGGACCAAGAGAGTACGTTCTCCCAAGCTTGAAAAACAGTCTTCGTTGGTTTGAAGCTGCCTACCTGCTTAAATTGCTTTGGACGCTTATCCTCTGGACATCTCCTCCAGGTTAAGCTAGTAGGTGGATGTGTTATGGCCTGCCAAGCTTTTAATACGAATTCGAATTCAGCGGGTGCATTTTTCCTCCACTTGGATAAAGTAGCTTCTCTTGGTGGTGAGTAGAACGTCTGTTGAATTTCAACTAAGCTGAATCTCGAGAGGTAGCTGTTTAAGCCACCAGCAAAACCGCAGCACCCTATTTTCAAGATTTCGCCCATTGCTTAACACCAAGATCTCTATTTGCTTGACCATCCAGTTTCTGATAGAAGTTCTCTCACGGCAAGCCGTATCGATTCTTTACTGTTCTTAACAGGTGTCCATCCCAACTTCTTGAGTTTTGTTATGTCCAGTTGCATGATCTTGACATCTCCCACCCAACCAGCTCCGTCTGGGCCGGACGGAATATGTACCAACTCAACTCCCTCCAGACCCATTTCTTCAGTTACTACCATTGCTATTTCATCCACGGATATCCTGTCTTCGGAACCTATGTTGTAGACATCATAAGGTTCTGATAGGGAACGCCATATCAGTTTAACGGAGCTAACACAATCGCTTACATGGAGATAAGATTTAGACTGCCGCCCATTCCCTAAAATCTCAAGCTTCTTAGGGTTAGCTCTCAACTTATTTACGAAGTCGAATAGGATTCCATGACGAGATCTTCTTCCGACTATGTTACCAAGCCGTACAGAAACTGCCTTAAAGCCATAGGAGTATGCGTACGCGGATGTCATAGCCTCGGCCGCGAGCTTAGAGGCACCATAAACTGATATTGGCCTTAAAGGCCCATATGTTTCTTTCGTGGGCACTTCTAAGGCTTCTCCATACACCGTTGAAGATGAGAAGAATATGAAAATTGGTGAAGAGCTTCCTTCCCTTATTGCTTCGAGTAATGACCGTGTGCCTTCAACATTGACCTTCCAAAATTTTTCGGGAATTATGTAGCTCTCTTTGACTTCAGGTGCTGCTGCTAAGTGAAACACAACATCCACGTCTTTAACTACGCTCCTAATAGCCTCTTTGTTTAGTATATCACATGTTATGAACTCTACATCGGTCAACACTTCTTCAAGGTTTGCCATCGAACCGGAACTCAGGTCATCTACCACGACTACATTATGACCATCTTTGACGAGACTGGAAGTCAGATGGCTTCCAATAAATCCAGCTCCACCCGTCACAAGGATCTTATTACCCATGGTAACGAGATAAAAAACAAGGGAAAAAAGGTTTTCTTTTTTACTTTATGGCAATCTAACTACGGGCCTTTCGTCAAACGCCGATATCGATTTTCCCGGGATTACAGTAAGCACCTTGTTTGCTGTCTCGGGTTGAAGTTGCGGTTTCTGTTCCACTGGTTTAGCCTCCTTTTGGACGACCCTGAGGTTGAGAAGGTCGAACTCCTTATCGAGCTCGGCCTTTTCTTCGTTGAGCCTCTCGACTGTAGATTTTATCTCCGACACTGCCATCTTATACTCAGGTTCCCCGATCTCCCCGATCATGTACTGCACGTCCAATGTGGCCATTAACTTCTGTAAGTACACTATTTGCTTCGCCATCTCGAGGTTTTTGCGTTTCAGTTCTTCTAGTAGTGCTTCTCGCTCTTTCTTTACAGACTCCATCGTACCTACGAACTCTCTTTTCAGCTCTTCAAAAACTACAGCCGTTATCCTGTCTTCGTTCTTGAGCTTCTCAAGCGCTTCGAGCCTTCTTTGGGACAATATCAACTCCCTGCCGAGCGTTCTGGCCTTAAGTATGAGTTGGTCGTAAATCACAACCTCCGTTGGTTTTATATCAAAGACATCTTCCTCGAACTCGGTTATATTCCCATCTGGTTTCTTAACCATTATTTTCTTCACGTTCCCTTTGGCGTTAGAGAGGAAGCAGATGACCTTGCCAATATTGTGGCCGTAATTGTCCCTTACTGGGTACCCGATTATCTTATTAACTGTCACTTCACTATTCGCCGGCTTTTTAATTGTAATGGGGTCATTTGAATAAGTTGTTGTATACAAAAATGTAGCTATGACTTTATAGTAGTTAGGTTTGTTTCTAGTCGGCAACTTTGTCGTCAGGTCCTACGAAGTCTGCCACGGAAGTTTGTAGTACATCCGACTTGGTTAAATCTCTCCTTTTTATCAGGCCCCCCGCCTGTTCTTTGATAGAAATGGCCAGTTTTGTACCTATGCTCGGTACATTGGAGAGATCTTCCACGGAGGCATGTGCCAAATCATCTACGCTCTTGTAACCGGCCCTGAATAGGCGTCTAGCTCGAATCCTCCCAATGCCGCTGAGCTTTACTAAGTCCAAGAGTTCCTCTTTAACGCCGTTCTTTACTCGTGCTCTGGTGATTTCGATCAACTTGAGCAGGTCATTGTAGCCCATGATCCTAGCTAGTTCCATTGAAGCGTAAAGCAACCACTGAGCGGACTCTACAACAGTGTGTAAGTCGCCAGGTTCGACATTGAGAGTTGAGAGAATGCTATCCTCACTCTCCTCGTTTATCCACATGTATAAAGCTAGGGCAGTCTTTGTCTGTTCAAACAGCCAGCCTGTGTCCTCGTGGTACAATTCGTCTGCCTTTTCGACCTCAAGCAAGTATTGTATGCGTTCGCCCTCTCTTCTCCCTGAGTAGGACAACATCGGCATATCTTGAGTCAGACATATCATGTGTAAAACCGAGAGAGAGGTGAACCTTCTAGGTCGTTCTTCCAAAAGCTTTCTTAATTCAAAAGCAGTTTCGGGCGTTACATAGAGTTCAGATATCCTCCTTCCTAAATTAGTTACCGAAATCACGCCGCCCTCGTTTATCTCTATAGCTCCCCCCTCCTCGAGAAATCTAAGCTTTCTGAGCAAATTCCTGAAGACGTGTTTTTCCCCCCTTTGCAAATAAAGGAGAGTCCTTTTAAAGACTTCTTGCATCTCCACCATATCCTTGGCGAACTTTACTGCTGCGGTAGCAAGAACCGCGGAACTCAAATAAAGGCTTTCATCCATCTTCGACCTTATTGGTTCTATATCTCCTCTTATGTACCTCTCCATTAGGTACTCGAACTGCTCTTGGTCTGATGCTATGAGGATGGCCTCTCCGTGATCGTCGTACTGTGGTCTTCCCGCCCGTCCAGCCATCTGCTTGTACTCTCTAGTTGTTATCTCCACACTGCCGATTCCCAGTTGATACCGGTATATGGAGATCGGGCAAACTAACCTAGAGGGAAGATTTACACCAGCTGCTAAAGTTGGCGTTGCTACAAGTATTTTTATCATCCTTCTTCTGTAAGCGTCCTCGATCAATAGTCTGTGCGCGTGAGCCAAGCCGGCGTGATGAAAAGCAACTCCAAATTTAACACATTCAGCGAGCTCACGGCTTAAGGCTGTCTCCTCGACCACATCCAAGACTTCTTTAGAAAGATTCTTAAGACGCTCCTTCTCGTTGTTTGATAACACAAGCCAAGAGACCGGTTTCAATTTCCTAGCAGTGGCGACCGCGGAGCGTCTTGACGGAGCGAAAAAAAGCCCCTGGCCATTGTCTTCAACAGAATAAGCGGCCAAATTCATGAGGGAATCTCCATATACGTCCTCCAGTTCGACTTTCTTACCACCATCGAACGTAATCGAATTTTCGATGTACACTCCCTCCAAAAGCGGAACTGGTCTCCATACCATGGAGACCAACTCGGCGCCCAGCCAATCTGCAATCTCCTTATCGTTCGGGATAGTTGCACTCATGGCAAGTATTTGAGATTCGGGTAATAGCTTCTTAGTCCAAGTTATGAGCATCTCAAGCGTAGGACCTCTCTTGGCTTCGTCGAGCAAGTGAACTTCATCAAAGACGAGCGTCTTAACACTTCCTATCCACTTAGGACGATGCCTCAGGATAGAGTCCATTTTTTCATATGTCGTTATTATCACGTCATATGGCTCTAGTTCAGATGCTGGCGAATCGTAGTCTCCTGTGCTTATAACAACGCGTGTCTGCCGACCCCTTTTGTGCTTTATCGATTGCAACGGTTTGAACTCCGAGAACTTTTCGCTAGCCAACGCTTTCAGAGGAACAAGATATACCGCCTTGCCTCCTACGCCTAGCAGACGCTCGGCCACTAGCATCAGAGCTACCAGCGTTTTACCCGAAGCTGTCGGGGTCGATAACACCATGTTCCTGCCTTCTAAGATGCCCCGTCTTATAGCCTCGGACTGGGGTGGGTATAACTTCTCTATTCCGATCTTCCTAAGTAGAGCCTTAGTTTCCTCGGAGACCGGAAGCTCCCCTACATCCAAAAAAATCACTTCGATCTCTTGACGCTCTCTCCATCAGGGGAATAAAGTATGCCTTCCTTTAGAAGAACCTGTAAGATTTTTTCGGCGTCAGTACGACTCAAACCCTTCTTCTCGAGTTCTGTATACAGCTCCTCAAGCATGGCCTTTCCGGAGCTTTTCTCAAGCTCGTTTATAGTGTTCATCAAAATTGACATTTTCTCCCTAGAAGACTTCGGCTTTCCGGTCATTATGACGTCAACGTCGATTACGCCAGCATGGACATCGAAGCTTGCCCTGCTCAGGCTTTTCCTGATTAGTGCTATAGCCGCTTCAACATCGTCGATCTCCACAAAGTCCTTTAGAAGAAGTCGAGCCCTAGCTGTTGCAATCCTGATGACGGATTCTAACTGTCTTGGTGTGGCTTGAATTGGAGAATCTACACTTGCAGCCCTCATCTCGAGGAAAAAAGACTTAATTCTGTTTGCGGCCTCTTCTGAAAGGGCAGGATTAACCTTTTTGCAGAAGGCCAGGTACTTCCTTAGGAAAGAGGACTCGAATACCTCGGCACTTGAGGATTCTAACATCCTGTGTTGTTCCAAAATCTTGTCAGACAGCTTTGCATCGTCTTCCGGATTTGGTATATCTCTTATTATAAAGAAGAGATCGAACCTCGACAAGACGGTTGGGGGTAAGTTTACGTTATCGGCGAAGTTCCTGTTTGGATCGTATCTTCCAAATACGGGGTTAGCTGCTGAAAGAATTGCAGTCCTTGCATTCAGAGTGGCAACAATTCCACCCTTAGCCACACTACAGGTTTGTTGTTCCATTGCTTCATGTATAGCGACTCTATCCTCAGGTCTCATCTTCTCAAATTCGTCTATAGCCGCCACGCCCATGTCGGCCAAGACTAGGGCGCCGGCTTCGAGTGCGAAAGCACCGGTTTTGTCTCTGACAACAGCGGCTGTAAGCCCCGCGGCTGTTGTACCTCTTCCGGATGTATATAGACCACGAGGTGCTATTCTCTGCACGTACTTCAGTAGTTGTGATTTAGCGGTTCCAGGGTCCCCTACCAAGAGTATGTTTATATCGCCGCGAACCCTTACACCATCTCTAAAAGTTCTGGGTACTCCACCAGCTAGCTGTAGGAGAATCGCTTCTTTGATGTCTTCCATACCATGTATTGATGGAGCGATTGACCTTATCAGTTTGTGGTAAAACCAAGGATCTTTGGAAACCCTTCTAAAGTTTTCTTGGTCACTCTCGTCTATGCTCAGTTCGAATTTTTCTTCTACCGCCTCGACATTGTTGACAAGAATCCTGAGTTCGAATATTCTAGATTTGCCTCTGAATGGACCCATTTGCTCATGTTCTCCTATGACTACGCCTGTGACTCTAATTCGGTCTCCAGGCCTTATTATGTCGACCAGATCATCGGAGACCTGTAGCTCCATGTTCTGCGGCATACTTCCTGGTGGGAGATCTTCTGGACGCTCTTGGAGACGGATGAATTGGATGTCCTGAAAGCTGGATTCTTCGGGAACGAAGTCCATGAGTTCTGGGCCGCTGGCTCGACATGAGCTACAGAACTTGGGCGACTTAATTAGGTATCCGCTTTGTTGGATCTTTGTAATAGCACCACAATTTGAACACTTGAACGCCCCAATGTTTAACAGGCTTTTAGTTGCGGTGACCCTTACGACTACACCATCTAAAGAAACGAATTTGTTTATGAGGGACGAATTTATTTTTCTTATGGATACTATTCTTGGAAAACCTCTTACTCTTATATTTACCTTTTTAACGTGTTTTATATACGTGCTGTCGATCTCTCCTAGCGTTATGTAAGCTGCCTTCTCCATTTCTCCCAGCGTAAACAATGGTCTTTCGGCGAGCTCGGTAGCCAGATCTTTGTTGAAGGTAATGAGGTCTTGAAAATCAACGAGAAGCGATCTAGCCTCAGATATAGGTATGTTGCTTAATTCGAGATAGTATTTTGGATTTCCCGAATCATCTCTAAAGTTCCTTATAAAGGAACGGAAAGATTCTAAGACGTCAAGCGCCTCGTAAACACCTTCATGATCCAATGCCTATAACATCACCTCTCCAAGTATCAACTATGGTCTTTACGAAATCATAAAGTGCAATTTCCTCTGGCTGCATTTTTTCACGTTGATGTGCACCAGATTTTCTGGAAAGCGCGAGCTTTACTATTTTGTTTAACCTAGAGTCGAGGAGGGCTAAAAGCGTGGATTCTGCTTCTGTAAATGCTCGGGAGTCCTTGTTCTTTAATCTCCTTAGAAGGCGCCTTGATTTTGGGTAAAATGACGCAGGTAGTTTTGAAAGGCCAGCTTCGTAAGAAGATTCAAGCCACTGAAGGCGATTTACGGTTTTGATATCTAACTCTTCCTCGGCGCTCTCTAGAGCTCCTTCTTCTGCGGCTATCTCTAGAACATAGCTGGGGAGTTCGTATATTTTGTTCGGTAGCAGTTGAAGGATTTCACCCATCACGTTGACCGTCCTATCGCCTTTAGAAGAAACTTTCGTAAGGGCCATTCCGTGATCTATCTCTATGCGCTTAAGCTCCCTCTTGACTAAAAACCTTAGAAGCTGTAGGTCCACCTTTGTCATTACAACTACATCTGCCTTAACTACTTGGCTACCTCGATATATCTTTTATATTGGTCAATTATAGAGTTAATGGTCGTAAACAATGAGTTTAAGCGAACTGCTGTGGGCGGAGAAATACAGACCACGTACTCTAAAGGAGATAGCCGATAGAGAAGAGATCGTGAAGAGACTCGTGTACTTCGTCAGCTCGAAGAACATGCCACATATGCTCTTTGTAGGTTCGCCTGGCACATCCAAGACGACTGCCGCGCTCGCCCTGGTCAACGACTTGTACAACGGACATCCTGAAGGAAATTACATTGAGCTTAACGCGTCTGATGAGCGAGGCATAGATATGGTGAGGAGCACCATCAAAGACTTCGCGAGATCAAAGCCAATAGGTGACGTGCCATTCAAAATAATAATTCTAGATGAATGCGATAGCATGACTGAGGATGCGCAACACGCGCTCAGGAGGACTATGGAAAAGTTTACTACAACCGCCCGTTTTATATTAATCGCAAATTTTCTCTACAGGATAATAGAACCGATACAATCTAGGTGTTCGATTTTCAGGTTCACCCCACTCGACGAGGATGTCATCAAAGGAAGGTTGGCTTACATACTGAGTTCTGAGAAAGTCAAGTTTGAAGACGAGGCCTTAGATTTGATAGTCAAAAGGTCCAGAGGCGATATGAGGTGGGCTATCAACATCGCCCAAGCAGTTGCTGCGTCAGGAGGTATTTTAAACAAAGGCTCAGTCCTTGAAGTCGTAAGGGAGTTACCTGTAGAGGATGTGAAGGAACTTGTCAACTTGTCAATAAAGGGCAAATTTTCTGAGGCGCAGAAGTTACTTGTCAAGCTCCTTTTTGAAATAGGTCTTTCTGGTAGAGATATCACGAGAAACATTCACGAGGCTTTACTTGATGCCAATATAGAAGAGGAAACGCGCATAAGAGCGATATCCAGTCTCGGGGAAGCAGAGTACAGAATAACACAAGGAGCAGATCCTGAAATACAAATAGCAGCTGTTCTGGCCCAGCTTTCCATTGGCAAGAAATCCAAATGAACTCAGAGGAGGATATGAGGGGCTGGAACTGGAAACACAGACCCTCGAGCTTTTCTGAAGTTCTCGGAAACCTAGAGGTCAGGAGAGGTTTCTTGGATTGGTTGAGAAATTGGGAGAAGGCCACTAAGAAGATAGCACTTTTGTATGGGCCACCAGGCGTTGGAAAAACGCTTACTGTCGAGCTTGCTTCAAAGGAGCTTGGATACCACCTCATTGAATTGAATGCCAGCGACGAGAGAACGAGAGATGTGATTTTGGATAGGCTGCGAGCTGCAGTAACAGCAAACACCATCTTTGGTCAAAAAAACCTCATTTTGCTAGACGAGGTTGATGGTATCTATGAAAGGGGCGATAGCGGCGCTGTTGAGGCCATATTAAAAATTATTGAAATATCTAAATGCCCGATCGTTATGACCGCGAACGATCCATGGAGGGAGAGTTTGCTATCCCTAAGACAAAGAGCGGAGCTCTTCAAGTTTGATAAAGTTCATACTAACAGCATAGCCAAAAGGTTAAGAGAGATAGCGGATAAAGAGGGTTTGCTGTACGAACCCAAGGCATTGGAAGAGCTGGCTAGCAGGTCAAGAGGTGATGTCAGAGCTGCAATTCAGGATTTGGAGTCGCTTTCGAGCAAAAACGGAGTCATTGGCCTCGAACTTTTAGACCAAGTTCTAGGTAACAGGATCAGAGAGGACAACGTATTTGAAGCAATAAGAAGATGCTGGTATTCATCTACGCTTGAAGAGGGGGTGTCTGCGATACGCGAGGTCGATGTGGACCATTTTGAACTTCTCGACTGGATTTATGGAAATTGCCTAGCACTTTATAACTCGCCGGAGGAGCTTAGTTACGGTTTATCGTTAATGGCTCATGCGGATTTTATGAAAGCGCGCATACTTACCAAACAAGAGTGGAAACTACTTCCGTATTACATCGAGCTTCTGGCAACGTCTGTATTTTACCCTCCAAAAAATAAGCGCAGAGCCCTCGTACTCAAGAGACCCGAAAGAGTTGCGGAAAAATGGATCAGAATCTCTAAACTTAAGTCAAAGATTAAACTGGCTTCTTCAATATCGAAAGTGTTTCACGAGAGAAGAGATACCGTTATAAAACTAGTAATACCGGTGCTCAGTTTAGTAACCAATGCGGATCTGGGTACAATTTTCTTGGGGCAAGAGTATGCTGCGCGTGCAAAAACGAAAACCAAAGAGAGGAAAAGGATCAAAGGTGAGAAAAAAGAGAGGAAGCTCAGCTGACATGAAAGACCGGCCCATAATTCAGAAGCTCCCTTAGGACCCTAACCCTTTCGTCGTTGGAGTTCAACTCGAAAACCCTTATTCTTCCAAAACACTTCTCCCTTACTATACCCTCGGACGCAAGAAAACGCAGACGGTTTACAGCGACTTTGTGGTTAACGTTGGCTCTTCTAGCTATGCAACTTACGTTGAGCTCCCTGTACGCGATCAAGACCTTAAGAATACGTAACGTCGTTTTAGACCCAAGTAGCGACTCTATACTAACGGACATTAGAAACTCAACCTCAGAAACGTTGTCCTTCCTTGCCTTCCCAAACTTACAATCCTTCGCTCTACCAGATTGACAGCTTCGAGATCTTTAGTTATTTTCCAGATTCTCGTATGACCTAAGGGCTTCTCACCGTTACTCAAACAATTTGATATGTAGATTTTCTCCACATCCCCAATTTTTTTGTATCCGTTCCTCAGTGTTCTAGCCTGCGAAATCGCTTTAAGAATGGCCATCTGATTCCTGCTCAGTTTCACTTCTGCAGATGATGTAATAGCGGTATTATTCGCAAGATTTATTAGAGGATAATTTAAGCCGCGTGACGCAAGGTTAAAGATACTTTTCTCCTCAAGCTCAGCAGGATCTGCACTGGGCGGCGCACGTAGACTTGCTACTCCATCATAATTCTTATAGACATTATATTTTACAATCCAGTTAATGTTATCTGATATGATTGACTGGTCGAACTTATTTAGTCTAATGAAATAACAAGATCCTGTAGGGAACCTATCCCTGATAAGCTTTTCGACTTTAGACGTGAAAACAATTCCGATTCGGTTTCCAACGTTCTCTTCCATCTCATGTAGTTTAGGAATGAGATCGACAAGGAAAGTGTGACCTCTTAGTATCAATGAATCGACATCATCAAACAAAAGTAATGACCTGCCGCTCGTAGACTTTATCGATTCAAATAAAGCGACCAATAGCTCACTGTAGGAAAGCCCTCTAGTGCTGGCAGGTTTTACATCGAGTTTTAATAGAATTTGAGAAATTGCTTCCATCCCAGAGCCTAAACTGCGACAACTCAAGTAAACGCAACGATCCAAGGGATGCAGTTTTTGGTAAAGTTGCATAACTACATTCGACAACAAAGTTTTTCCGGAACCTGGGGGGCCGCTTAACACTACTATGTTGAGCTTGGGAGAGCTAGCCAACAATAGGCACACATATGAGCCCATCTGAATGAACCATTCTTCGCTAAATGTAGGAAGTTGGTAGTATTTACCGTAGTTGAAACCCGATAAGGCGGGGGAGATGTGGCTCATGCATCTCGAACCTACTTGCTTGGGTAAATTGGGTATGAACTATTTATTTCCTTTGCGTACACCAATTACGCGGAGAGACCTGTGAAAGTGCAACCTCAAATTATTAAGTCCATTGAGAGTCATTTTGAACGGTTTCAGAGGGTGTACTCTTAACTAGAATAGGATGAGAGCTTGAGACAACAGATATGCCAGCGATGTCATCGACCACCTCGACAAAAATGATGATTTCTGGGTTCCCAAGGTCAACACGAGCTCCGAGATTATTCTTGATTGCAGCGCCCAGTGTCTTTTCTACGCTCTGTTTTCCTAAGCAAGAACCCCTTATCGTTGCCCTGACTGCAAACGAACGGAAAGGGATGAAATTCTTCATAATTTCAAGTGCCAAATCCACGATTTCCGACATCGATGCCCTCACGATGCCCATCAAAGGGACTATTCTTTTTATTACTGACGGTAAGCTTCTGATAATCGCGTTTGATGCCTGAAGGGGCTCTATTTTCGTGTCGACCAAAAGCACACCTTTGTAACCGGTTGGAATGACCCTTGCGTCAGAATCAAGGGGCAAAAGTGCATCCAATATCTCCGCGGCTGCAGTTTTTTCATTTGAAGTGTGAGTAATCAACAAAGATATAGCCATCTTGCCGTTTATTGTTATCTTAGATAAAGTTTAAAAGCCTTCTACTATCCCGAAGAGTAAGGATGCCAGAATTCGAGAGCGAGCCTGTTTACCAATGTATGAGGTGCGGAAGCGTACTGACACCTGAGGCCTTAGTCACAAGGGAGATAAAGTGTCCATATTGTGGATTTAGGGCGCTCAGAAAAGTTAGGCCTCAAATAGCTAAAAGGGTCAAAGCTTGGTGATGATGACTAAAATTCCATAAATGCTTCTGAACCACTTTGCGTACACACGCCTAGCTTTTACACGATATGCCCTCCGAATTTCAAATCAGAGCGGCTTACTACCCTTGAAACGATTTGTTCGCCTCGACCAAGTTATTTAAGATCTTCCAAGCTACATTGCGGTTAAGATTTCTTAAACCACAATCAGGATGTACAAACTTCACCCTTTGAGGACCGATCTTGTTAACAACCTGTCTTAAAACATTTACCACGCGTTCTACACTATCCACCTCTTCTGTATTTAAAGCTCTGACCTTTACACACCCAACTCCGATCAACTTACCTGCACGAAGAGCCAACCCTTCAAGCAAATTTATGTTTTCTGTAGCACCTCCAAACTCTAGGCTGAGGGCCGTGACGCCTTTTAGAGATAGGAGGTGGTCGAAGAGTTCTCCCCTTAATTTTCCACATACGTGCAAACTCGTACTACGCGGGTTGATTCCCTCAAGTGCGCGTTCTATGTGAGGTATCGCGATAGATGGTCTGAGGAATCCCGCTGAGAGCCCAGGCTCATCGAGCTGTATCATGACGTCCTCCTTGGTAAGGCGTTCTAAGATGGTTCTCAGAGAAACGGATAGATCGTGGTATAGCTGCTCATCGGTTAAACTCTTGTAGGGTCCCAAACCCGCTAGTGCACATGCGAAGCCCAAGGTAACTGGACCTGTGACCGAGACCTTAAGGCCTACATTATAGCCCCGCTCGTTTATGTAATCTTTGGCAATTATTACGTCCCTTACTTTTCCAACCTCTTCCAGATCGTCTGGCGCTCTTATGGGCCCGCTTATTCTGGCTTTGCCGTTAACCACCTTCAAACCTGGTAGATCACTCGCCATGTAGGTGATCATGTCACTCCGTTGTTCACCATCAGAGACTATATCGATACCGACATCGACTTGAAAATCTACCGCAGCCTTGATCTTATCTTCGAGCCTATTGTGCTCAAATTCCGGTAGGCTACCTATAACAGTTGTTCTAAATCGCGCCATATATAAAAACCCCTTTAATCCCATTCATAATTTTAATATTAGGCATTGTTTCTGCGGCCTTTATGTACAGGTTAGTTTCTGTATGGAGAGGAGATAGCGTCCGAGGGTTCGGTTTAAACCCGGGATCAATTTCATTTAGGCTCCACGTGTACTTCAACAGACACACCTCTATCGACTTTGGATTTAACAAACTCTTCGACCTCTGAAGCCACCTTGTGTGCTGAGTCTAGAGACAGCTCTCTATTGGCCTTTATGCAGATCTCGATAAATTTTTTCCCTTCAAGTTCGTATAAATCTACTGCAGTAACCTCTTCGACTCCAGTTATACCTATTATGCTCTTTCGTAAAGCTTCTAAGTCTGTTTGAAAAGTTTCTGGCCCAGTTGGCTCCCTTTCAAGGGGCTCAAGGTGAACAAACGTTCTTAGGTTTTTAAACTTTCCACTCAACCTTCGTTCAATCTCATCGGCGATCTCATGGGCTTCCTCGATTGTTACGCGTCCATCTACATTTGCGTGCAACATAATATGCGTGGCTCCACCAACTAGACCAAATCTTACAGAATGGACGTTCCTTAAACCCTTTATGTTCTTGACTTCCTCTCTTACAGACTTCTCTATAGCGCTTTCATTAGTAGATGGTTCCATGTGTATTGTACAAATAGAAGACACGCCAAATTTGCTCTTAACGACCTCTTCGATCCTCTCGCTTATATCATGGGCGGCCTCAACGCTGATGTCCGGTTCTGTGAGTATAGTCAACTCTACATAATAGGTGTCTCCGACTCTTCTCATTCTGAGGTCTTTAAAGCTTTCATACCCACCAACTTGCTCAAGTAACGTCTTAAGTTCAAAAATGTCCTTTTTAGGTACTGCGTCGCTCAACTCAAGGCCCAATGAACTTATCATTCTTATACTGGCAAAAATTATGAAGCCGCTCAGGGCAACGGATGCGAAAAGATCCGCTTGCGGAAATCCCATGTTTACCAAAAACGAACTAAAAATCGCAACCACTGTGCCGCCAGCGTCAGCTAAGTTGTGAACAAAACCGACCTTCACAACCTCTTTTTTGTGGCTTCGCGAAAGCATGCGCGCTTTTAAAATTTCCGTCGAGAGGACATAGCCTAAAACAATGTAAGAGGGAAGACTTATGCTCAGAGCATATCTACCGCCTATCCACCTCATCGCCACCTCGTAGAGTATATAGGCAGCCATGAGAAAAAGCAACACAGCACCCAAGAATCCGCCTATTATATCGACTTTTCCATGACCGTAGGTGTGGTTTTCGTCTGGAGGCTTTGCTGTTATTCTACCCGCTACGAAAAGAAGCAAAGCGGTAATCAAATCTATTGACGCATGAAGTGCATCAGATATTATGGCAAGGCTGTTTGAAACTATGCCTACTAGTAGCTCAGAAATGAACACCGAGGTCGTTAAGAGAAAACTTTTGAACATCACATCTTTCATAAGTCTTCCTCCAGATAAAGCCGGGATTTTGTCGCCATCTGGTTTCGCAGTTTCGGGAAAGGTCACGCCTTCTTTCAAGTTCTCTTTTCTTCGCGAAAGGTATCATGGCCCTTATATAGGCATTTTTGGATGCCGAGGTAGCAGATTGGCTGTATCGAACAGCTTTGACGGCTTTCTTATCAAGTACGAAAAGGCCGATAAAAATGGTACTCTTTGGGTTTTAATGGTTTTAGATCCCAGAGTAGTACGCTAGGTTCATCATTCCAAGAGTACCTAAAGGCGCTTATAGCATGAAAAGATTAGCTAACGAAAAACAACGAGAGCAGTTTATAGGTTTGCCTCGCAGGCGTGTAACGATCACCACAACCGCATGCTTTTATTCGTCGACTCTCATCAAACCCTCGACATCAAGTTCGGTATAAGTTGGTGCCAGCTCCTCAAGCTTTTTAGTAGCCTCTTGTAGGCTCCCGAGGACTCTGTTGCTCTCATCGAGGCCGTATTTGAGTGCAGTGGAAACTTTTTCATAATAATCTTCGGATATTTCGCCCGAACCAAATCTAAGTTCGGTAAACTCAATCAATTTACCCAAGATGCTTGATTGTTTTTCGATCTCGGCCTTCATCTCATTTAACTTGGCTAATAAAACCCTTCTTTGTTCCTCCGCAATTAATAGCCGTCTATTTAATTCACCCACGAGCTTATCGTATGTTATCTTAGAAACTTTACCTGATGCCACTAGATCTTTTAGTGCCTTTAACCGTTTCCTAGAGTCGGTTAAATCAGATACTACATCCTCGAACTCCTGTTCCCAGCCAAGCAATTCTTGCCCATAATAATAGCTCACGCTTAAAAAATATGTGCTTCATTAAATAATGATAAGACCATGATTTTAATGAAGTTCTTCCTTGCGTTTTTGAAGACTTAAAAAGACTGTCGCCTAGCTAGGTGCAGATGGAGAGAAAGTACGTGTTTGTTACCGGGGGGGTACTTAGTTCCGTGGGTAAGGGTTCCGTTGCAGCCTCCATTGGGAAGTGCCTACAAACGAGAGGATACAGCGTTGCATCGATCAAGATAGACCCGTATTTAAATTACGACAGCGGGTTGATGAACCCTTTTGTACATGGAGAGGTGTTTGTAAGTGAGGATGGCGGGGAAACTGATTTGGATCTAGGGCGTTACGAGAGATTTCTTGGGCAAGTTGTACTTGAGGACCAGAACATCACTACAGGCCAAGTGTACTATGAAGTAATAAAGAGGGAGAGAGAAGGGAAGTACCTAGGCAAATGTGTTCAAATAATACCTCATGTAACTGACGAGATCAAACGAAGAATAAGGATTATCGCTGAGCGTAATAATGTGGAGGTAACGATCACGGAGATAGGGGGAACTGTAGGGGATATAGAGGGAATGCCTTTTTATGAGGCAGCAAGACAGATGCGATTGGAGGAGGGTTATACTAATACGCTCTTCGTGCACGTTGCACTTGTTCCGTTTCTGGAGGCTACGGAAGAGTACAAAACCAAACCTCTGCAACATAGCGTACAAGAGCTAAGGAGGATAGGCATCCAGCCTGATATAGTAGTAGCACGCGCGAGGGGAGCCTTTTCAGAAGAGGCGAGAGAGAAGATAGCACTTTTTTCGAACGTACCTAAGGATTTTGTGTTCGTAGCGAGGGATTTACCCACGGTCTACCAGCTGCCACTGATCCTAGAAGAACAGGGGCTTGGCAATCTAGTATGTAAAAGGCTTGGCATGAATAACAACAACCCGAATTGGTCCGAGTGGCGAAACATCGTAAACTCGCTCCTAAACTTCAGAGACTCGGTTAATATTGCGTTGGTCGGAAAGTACGTCAAGCTTGCAGACAGTTACATAAGCGTAATAGAGGCGCTTTCTCTATCAGGCGCGAAGCTTGGTGTGAAGGTAAATATAAGCTACGTAGAGGCAGAAAATCTAAACAGAGAAAATCTGGATGCGTATTTTAAGAACATTCATGGGATCTTGGTTCCGGGTGGATACGGTTCCCGCGGCGCTGAAGGTAAGATATTAGCAATAGCGTACGCCAGAACTAGGAACTTACCTTTGTTAGGTATATGTTTTGGTTTCCAATTGGCTACGGTGGAATTCTGCAGAAACGTACTCAATATGCATGAAGCAAACACTACGGAGATCGACCCATCGACACAGTATCCAGTAATAAGCCTTTCAGGAGAGCAAGTTAATGTCTCAAGACTCGGTGACACCCAAAGACTCGGAGCTCTACCAGTTTACTTGAAGTCCGATACTCTCATAAGAAGACTATACGGCCAAGATGTCATCTACGAAAGACATCGTCATAGATATGAGGTCAACAAGATCTACTTAAAAAATATTGAGAAAGCAGGCATGGTGGCAAGTGCCCTCTCTGGAGATGGCCGTGTTGAAGCGTTTGAAATACCCAGTCATTACTACTACTTAACCGTCCAATATCACCCGGAGTTTAAGAGTTGGCCCGGAAGGCCTGATCCCGCATTCTTGGGATTTGTAAAAGCTGCGTTTGACAAAAAAGAGGGCAAAGTGAATTTCGAAGCACCAACTGTAGATTACGATTACCCTGCGTCGAGGCTTCTAAGATAACGCTCGTTTTAGGTTTGACCCAGATCCCTATGTATCATTTCATGTAGAGACGCAACGGTCCTACTCCAGCTTTCAAACTCTCTAGGATCTTCAGGGTATTGCATATACATCCTCTTAAAGCTTCTCATGAGCTCGGCAGCCCTGCTAAGTTTGAGCAAGAACCCTATTCTACCTATCCCGCTGAAGAACCTCTGGGCTTTGTCAGATATGTTAAGTTTGAGATCCGAGCCCATGCTGGTGGCCAAGAGGTCCTCTTGTTTTATAAGTTGATGTTCAATGCCGTAGTCAATGAGTTCGTTATTTAGTCCCTGTAAGAATATCCTCATCACATCTAACGACGCTTGTTTCGCGCCATAAGATCTGATGTACCTCAGGTTCAAAGGCCAAAGACCGGTAATGCTAAAGTCCCCCTTAAGAGCTGCGTCGGCTGAAACCTCACCTGCGATTCTACCTGCCAACATCGAGGAGCCTATACCACCGCCGTGAAGTGGGTTCACGGTAAACCCTGCGTCACCTATGAATAAAACTCCGTTCCAAACCATGCTAGCCATGGGTCTGCGAGTTGGGACAATTCCTCCACCACAGTGAAGGACGCTTGAACCATCGAATAAGTTGCTCCTTTTCAATATTCTCTCAAATGCTACCCGTGGATTAATGCTGCCTTTAACAACTCCTACTCCCACATTTATCATCTCCTTTCCCATGGGAAAAAGCCACCAATAACCACCGGGTGCAAGATCCATATCCAAGAAAATATCTGCATAGGTTAGATCCTGCGGCTTGGCCAACCTTCGGATTTCCCTGTAAGTAATCATGGTCTCGTCGTCATCGAGTGTGAAATCTAGGCCGATTTTCATCATGGACCTCTTAAGTACCCCTGCTGCACCTGATGCGTCTATTGTGATGTTGGCCCTGAACTCGAGCTTTTCCATTGTCTTTACATCCACGCCTTTGACTCCGACAACTTTTCCTTCTTCTAGGACCACCGATGTAACATTGAAATCAGGCCTTAGCTCAGCGCCGAGATCTCTGGCTAAGCCTACAAGGTACTGTCCAAACGCTAGCCTGTTAAGCATGATCGCTTGGGATTCTGGCGTTTCTACGGTAAGATGGGCTTTGTCGCTGGGAGCGTGTATTTTGACCCCGAGCAACCTTCCGTAGTTCGTCCAACTTGGGAGTTCTAACTCTACTTCATGCAGATGGTGTGACCCTAAAGCGTTACCGCACACCTTGTTGCCGATTCTCTTTTCCCCCTCCCTATCTAAAATTAGAACACGCAGCCCATGTTTAGCTGCATACCTAGCGGCCGTTGAGCCAGCTGGACCACCACCCACGACTATTACATCGTACCTCATTCTGCGTCTTAAGCCTGCAAGGAGATTTATTTAAAAGATACATGCTTTCTCTTAGTTTGATAGTTCGAATTGATAGGGATTCCTTTGATCGAGATACTTGAAGGTAAGGCGCGTCTATTGGTGCCAAACCCAGAAGCCTATCGGGTCTCTCATAGAACTTACTCACCTTCAAAGACCCCTGTCTTCTTCAACCCTCTAATGAAGGATAACAGAGACTTAATGATTGCCGTCTTGACCGTACTGTCAAATATACCTCATCGCACCGTATCCTTTGCGGAATCTATGGGTGGTATTGGAGTTAGGACTGTTAGAGCTTTGGTTGAAACGAACGTCAAAGAGGCCTTTTACAACGATTCGCATCCCTTAGCTGTCAAATTAGCGACCGAGAATGTTGAGAGAAATGGTGTTCTGGTGAGGACTAAAATCAGCTCATTGGACGCTAATGTCTTCCAAGCGATACACAGCAAGAGTTCAAACAGGGTCACCTACCTAGACCTAGATCCCTTCGGCTCCTCGGCACCGTATATGTTTACCGCCATTGGAGCAGTTCAACACGATGGTGTACTTGGGGTCACATCAACTGACAGTGCTGTACTGAATGGACTGCACCCAAGTAGATCTCTGGCTAGATATGGTGCTTGGATTGAGAAAACATACATGATGAGAGAACTGGGAGTCCGTCTACTACTTGGAAGCCTTGCTCGTATGGCTTCATCGCAAGATGTGGGAATAGTGCCACTCATATCATATTGTGAAAGTTATTACGTTAGAGTATACGTCAAGATTTTGCGCAACAAGAGAGAGGCGCGGCTATCCATTTCCAAACTGGGTTTCGTTTACTACGACGAGGAGTCATTGTCTTGGACGTTGGCGCGCTTTGGAGAAACTACCAGAAGATACACAGGAAAGCCTATAGGTCCTATTTGGACGGCACCATACTGTGACAAAAACTTTGTGAGAAAGATCTATGATTCATCAAAAGGTTGCTTGAGCCCTAGAGTCATCAAGCTTTTGGAGGTCATGCTTGAGGAGCTTGACTCGTTTGGGTATATACCACTCCCCCTTATCGCAAAAAAATTGAAGACGAATCCAGTTGCAACAGCAACGGCTGTAGAAAAAATACGAGAAGCGGGTTACGAGGCATCACCGACGATATTCGGGAGTGATTGCATAAAGACAGGGATTCCGCCATATGAATACCTGCAGTTCTTTAAGACGAACGTTCTCTCCTAAAACCAAAACACACCAAGTACAACTCAGAGCTCCTCTTTCTAGAGGCTTTAGGCTTAAATCTTCTGAAGTGTGTGAAGTGTGCCAATATTTCGCGCTCTAGACCTTTCAGTGTGTCTCCTTCAAAGACCTTGAGCACCATTACTCCTCCAGGCTTTAATATACCCCTGGCTATCTTCAGTGCAGCCCTAGCAAGCGAAATCTGCTTGAAGTGATCAACCTGATAGACCCCTGTCATTTCTGGAGCTAGATCAGAAAGCACCGCATCGGCATCTCTTGGCAATTTGACTCTTATCTCATCGAGTACACGATCTTCTTCTACATCAAGAACCATTGTAATAACATTAGGTTTCATCAGAGGTTCGACAGGTTTTTTATCCACACCGAGAACAAAACCCTCTTCACCTACACGCTCGCTTGCGACCTGCAACCAACCTCCTGGATAACATCCTAGGTCAATTACGACATCGCCCCTTTTTATGATGTCAAACTTATACATTAACTGCTCCAACTTAAAAGCAGCTCGGCTCCTGTAGCCAAATGCCTTAGAGAGCTTCCTGTAAGGGTCCCTTCTAGTTTCTTGAAACCAGCGCCCGCTTCCTCTAGTCACGTAAAGACGCCTCACCCCGTCTCAACGGTCATAATCCATTTGTCCAGCCAATCGCAGCGCTCGGGATTGACATCGTTGCCGGGAGCACATTTGGAGAAGAGAGGGCAGGTTATACATGGAGCACCTAGTATCGAATCCATCTTCGGTGGATTCCTGGTTGATATTATCCTGTAGGTCCACCTCCCGTTGTAAAGGAATTTCTCTCTCCTCACTAGACCCCAGGATTCCAGCCTACTACAAATTCTTGATCCCTCACGGCTGCTCACGCCCATCTTCTTCCAGAGCTCTGTTTGGAGTATACCTGTCTCTCCTGCGGAAGAGATTATGGAGAGGGCTTTTCTTTCCATTAACGCACGTTTAGTTGTCTGACGCATCATTCACACCAGCAGCCTTATATCGATCTTTTCTATAAGTTCCTTGTAGCGATTTCTCAATGTTACTTCCGTGATGCCGGAAGCTGACGCAATTTCTCGTTGAGTTTTCGTTTGGTTCGTCAATACGGAAGATACGTAAAGCACAGCAGCGACTAGGCTTTTTGGGAGACGACCACGATCAAGTTTTAACGACTCTGCAACATCCAGTATTCTTAAGGCAACTGCCAAGGAAGCATCAGTTATGCCCATAACTTCTGCTATCCTGAGCAAACAGAGCTTTGTTTCCTTCTCCTGAGGGTTCACTGCCTTATGCCTTGGAGGGCCGACAACCCAGACTAGGTTTCTATATGCCCTGCCTGTTGCTTTTTTACTTACATTCACTGCTTGAGCGACTTCATCAAGGCTTCGTGAGAAATTAAAAGATTTACATGAGAAGTATATCGCCGCTGCAACAGTACTTTCAACGTTTCTCATTTTTAAAGATTTTTCCGTGTACACTCTTCTATATAGGCGAGACGCATATTCCAAGATCGGTTTAGGCACGCCTAAGGACAAGCCGGTCCTCCTCATTAAGGTCAAAGCCCTCTTAAGATGACGTTGCTCCGAACTTCCGGCTGACCTGTCCTGCCAAGCGGCTAGCCTCTGATTAAGCGTAGGATCAGGGTCTTGTTCTAAATCGCCTTTTTTAGGCGAATAGGATATTTTGGTGGTCAACCCCCTGTCATAAAATAGGTCTGAGAGCGGTGCTCCGGACCTGTCCATCTCTTCCTTCTCCTCCTGTGTGAAAGCCCTCCACTCTGGTGACAGATCTAGGTTTCTCTGCTCAAGAACAGCACCACACGATCTGCATATCACCTCGCCCCTTTCTACGTCGAAGTATATGAAATGCGATCCACATGCTGGGCACGCGTTCGGAAACGCGCTCAAGTTGCTAACACCTCTTTCAACGACGAACGCGCCTCTTCGATGAGGCTTTTGCGGGAGCACTCATAAAAACGGTGGTTCCAGGCTTCAGTTTAACCTTGAAGACCTCGCTCACTGAAACTACCAAAAGCGGTTGTTCTACCTTCCCTATTACGTCTCTCAGGGACCCGGCTTTGGTGCCGTCCTTCAGAAGTACGTCGCTTCCTATCGGTGGAATTTTCTCAGAGGTTATTAAGAATAAGTTACCTTTGGAGGGCCTAAGTACCTTACCCTTAACCTTAAAGCCCCCATATCCCCCAATCAAGATGTCATCCAGTCACGAAAACTCATATTTATTTTTTAACTGGCTTAGAGAAGATGCGTTGCAGAGCTTAACTTTTGTATTTCTTAATGACCGAGGCTAGAGTTTTCAACAACTTCTGCTTCCTCTCGCTTGTAAACACTTCGAATCTGAAAGTTGGTCTGTTAGACTCCCGAGGATAAGCAACTCCCTCTTTTACTTCGTATACCAGGCCAAGCTCTCTCAACGCGTGCTCTAGTTCTTCCTTTGTGAGGCTCGATAACGAGTGCTCTTTAGGAACTCTGCGCCCTAAGCGCCTTGATACACTAGAAAGGAAGTACTGGGGATATAACAAAATTCGTCTCTTCGGCCCACGTTTCATTTGATCTCTTCAACGAGTACAGCGTTTATAGCTGCATCTGCTCCTGGCCTGGATGTAACTCTAGCCAGCCCAGCCGAGGTCTTTATGACAGCCCCTTTAGTGATTATGCCCCTTCTCCTATAGATCTCGTTAGCAGGGTTTTCAACAACCTCTAGGATTTCGCTTTTCACTACCTTGCCTTCACCAACGCTCACGTTTGCATACCTCGCTCTCTTCAGCTTGTATTTCATGTTACCGCCACGCGCTTTAGAAACAATTCTTACCTCTTTTTCTCCCAGAGTGCAAAATACTTGATCTCCACCCATCTCGAAGGCCCTTCTGCCTCTGTATGGTCTTCTCTTGCCTCCTGTCCTTTTCCTTTTATGTAAGTCTGAATGATATACCGTCAAGGTGTGGCTAACGACAAATTTAAGGCTTTTAATCTTTTCGTTGAGAGTCAAAAAGATAAATAACGATATGGTACACCTTCTGCAAGAGGCTATTCATGAGCTTAATCACAAGGGCCAGCAACGCAAACGGCAGTATTTTACGCCTATTTTCTAGTGAGGACATCCCAAAGGATTTAGCTGAGATGCAGGGCACGAGACCAAGGTCTAGAGTTCGAAGTCCTTATGCAAACAGCGATCTTAAATCGGAGTGATGGTCTCGGATGTTTATAAAGCGGATCGAGATAAGGGGTTTCAAGTCAATAGATAAGAAAACATCAATAGAGTTAACGCAAGGACTGAACGTGATAACCGGACCAAACGGCTCTGGAAAATGTGTTCCTGCTTGGGAATTAATTCACGCTCCAAACGAGTACATCTCGGCAAAGGAATTGTTCGAGGAGTTGTCGACTGGTAGTAGCTTGGTAGATATTGAATCTGAGGGCGAATATGCGGTCAATGTGAACCCTATGGTCATATGCTCTATGCAGCACGGTAAGGTTACGAACTCGCGTGTCGTAGCTGGTTTCAGGAAATATAAATCTGGGTCGATCCTCAGAGTGAATACTTCGAGGTCTCACGAGATTTACCTCTCGCCCGAACATAAAGTGATGCTTTTCCCTGGGATTTGGTTGCGCTCCGCAGAATTAAGAAAGGGGTTTAAAATAGGGGTTGTAGAGGACTCCGAAATCAAATGGGATGTCGTGGAGTGCGTGGAGGAACTGCACTACAAAGGATACTTATTCGATTTCTACGTAGATGGCCTACATGCATATTTGGCAGGTAACGGCCCATTCGTGGTGCATAACAGCAACATATTGGATGCGATCAAATTTGTTTTGGGGGAGAGCAGGCCCAGGCCTCTAAGGACAGACAAGTTGTCGGCTTTGATATCCGACAAGGCTCGAGAAAAACGAGCTGTTGTCAAAATCGTATTGGACAACTCCGATAAAAGAATCCCAACAGCTGGCGACGAAGTTGCATTCGTAAGAGATATGGGCGAGAGCGGAGAAAGCGACTACTTTGTTGATAGGAAGAAAACATCAAAACTAATTTTTGCCAATACGCTTGCAATTGCTGGTTTATCAAATAGGAGCTACAACATAGTGATGCAGGGGGAGATTTCGAGACTCGCTGATAAAGACCCTGAGGAGCTCAGAGAGGAGCTAGAGTCAGCAATAGGTCTTGCTCAATATGACGAGAGAAAAACACAAGCAATGGAAGAGCTGCGAGTTGCGGACACCAACGTAAAAGTGGCTTCGGCTAGGCTTGAGGAGGTCAGATCGCATTTAGAGTCGCTCGAACAAGAAAGGAATACCGCTTTGAGGAGTATACAGATCAATGAGGTTCTGAAGAAGATGAGGGCCACCCTCCTGACTTCGAAGATATCCGAGCTTAAGGAACGTTTGGCTACAGAATTGACAAATTTACAAGGTTTGGAGCAAAGGGCCGAGAGCGTTAAGGTCACGATAGAACAGTTATCAAACACACGTAAGCAGAAGCTTAGTCGGCTTCTTGAGTTGTCCGATCTATTATCTAAGACGGAAACCTCTTCAGGAGGTAAAGTTGAAAGGCGGATCTTGGAGATTGATGTGGAATCCAAGGCGCGTGTTGAAGAAGTCAGGCAAAAAAGAAGAGAACTAAAGCACGAGAAAAATATTGTCAAACTCCTTAACAAAAAAATAGTTAAGTCAAAAACCAAACTCGAACTGCTCAGGAAACAACTTCTCAGGACTAACTTTAAGTTAACTCAGCTTTACAAAAAATCTAGAAGAGAACAGGAAAGGGCAAGAAACTTAGCACAGCTTAGGAAGAAAAAGGAGGATATCGCAAAAATCATCAAAGGAGAAGTTTTCGATTTAGAGACGGAGCTTAAGCTTTTAGAGTCTGAAATATCCATCAAGTCAAACGCTGTTAAGAATTTGAGGTTAAGAGCTAAGGATTTGAAGAAGCAGATAGAGAGATACAAGCGCAACGCACGTTTGTCGTCTAACCAATTCAAGTTACTTAAAACGACTTTTCAAAGAGTGACAGAACGAGCGAGAACTATGGAAAAGGAGCTTCAGAGAAAAATAGATCAACTTAATATTTTCAACGAAGAAAGTGCCCACATCTCCGAAACAATACAACAGGGGTCCCTTAAGTTAGCTGAGATAAGCGGTAAGCTATCTGCGTTGAAAGAAGCAAAAATTAATGTCTCAGGGCTCGATCTCGACGATTTGATAAAAGGTATGGGTGCTAATGTTTTGGGAAAGCTCAGAGATCTGATAGAATTCGACGCTAAATTAAAATCTGCTGTATCTGTGGCTCTGGAGGACTGGTTGGACGCCTATGTGGTTTCCGATCCACGTGAGGCATTGGCCATCTCGCTTACGCTAAGGAAACTTGGTGTTTATAAAGGAAAGATAATATCTACGCAGAAACCTGATGAAATTAAGAAGATGCCTTTAGATGATAGAATGTTATTGTCTAAGATAAGATGCCCGGATGACCTAAGGCCTGCTTTGAAGGCTTTGATCGGAAACCTCAGGTACGTTCGCTCCATAGAAGAGGCGAGAGAAAACCTGAACATTGGTATACCAGTAGTTACCGAAGACGGAATACTGATAAGCCCACTGGGCATTTCCAGGGTGTTTGGCACGGAAGAGGCTGGTGCGCAAAGAATAGAGTCGTTCTTCACAGACTATCTGAACGATCTATCAAGGCGGTTGGAAGAGGCAGAGCTTCTTAAAAGGGAGCTGCTAGACAACTTTCTAATAAAATTAAAAGAGGACATAGAAACAACAAGAAGAGGTCTGTTGACAGTAGAAGACATGGAAAATGAGCTAGAAATAACTCTCGGAAGAATACAAGAAGCTATGAAAAGGTCTGTAGACGAGTTAAAGGAGGCAGAAAAAAATCTAGAGAAGATTAAAAAAGAGCTAAGTGAAGAGAGAGCTGATCTAAATGCAGCTATTTCAAAGAAGGCAAAAATATGTCATGCTATCAGAAAAAATCGTAAAAGCCTAAATACAGTTGAGAGCGATGCAAAAAAGATCTCTAAAGATGAACAACGAAGTTCGAAGAGCTTGGCTCATCTAGGAAAAGAAATAGAGAAGCTCTCTGATATGTCTAAAATGCTTTCGAGATCGATAGTTGAGAATCAACAAAAAATGTTGCACCTAAAAACAGACATTAAATCGCATCGAGTCAGGAGCAAGGAGCTTAGGGGAGAGATCACAAAGAGCATAAACCGTATCAGGACTCTCAGAAAAGAAAGGGATGAGCTTTCTGTAAGGTTAAAGAACGTCGGTGGTGGAGAAGAAGTGGATCAAGATGCTCTCGCCAAGGAACGGAGTCAATTGACTATCGATATTGAGGCTTTAGAGAATGAGCTAGAGGCCGAGGAGGCAGAATTCATCGAGTGTAATCAAAAGGTAAAGGATTTGTCAATTGTAGTAGATAAATTGAACAATGAACTTGAAACTTGTGAGCGCGAGTTGGCTAGCTTAGGAATCGAGACAGCCCTCAAGCTTGCTACAATAGATCAGTCTTTGATCGAAGAACTTGAGGAGGAAATGGCAAGCCTTGGTGCTCTAAATATGCTTGCCATAGAGCAATATGAAAAACAGGCAGAGAATTACCGTGTTGTATCCTCTAGGCTAAATAAACTGGAAGAGGAACGAAGGGCCATAATTGAGTTTATGGAAACCATAGAGAACGAAAAAAGAGAGGCCTTCTTTGAGGCTTTAAAAGAAGTCAACAAACATTTTTCAGATTACTTTAATAAAATAACCGGAGGGTCAGCATGGCTTGAGCTCGAAGATCCAGAGAATCCATTTAATGGCGGAATTAACATTATCGTTCAATTTCCAGGCAAATCTCCTAGGGTTGCAAGCGCTTTGAGCGGTGGCGAGAAATCAGTTGTGGCACTGTGTTTCATATTTGCTATGCAGAAGCTCAAACCTTCGCCCTTCTATATACTTGACGAAGTCGATGCTCACCTCGATGCGGTTAATGTCGAAAGATATGCTAACATCCTAAAGGACAGATCGGCAGAATCTCAAATAATCACTATTTCGTTAAAGGACTATGTGGCGAGCAAGGCTGATAAGGTCATAGGAGTTTATAACAAAGGTGGAAGCAGCAGGATCATAGAGCTGCCCAAGGTGGAGCGTGAGACAATCGATGTTGAAGAGCTGGCGAGATGATGTACTGATTTTATTTGACCTCTTAAAACTCTTTAAAGAAAAACCTTGGAACATAGAAGTAAGTAACGCCCTAAAGAATTTGGTACTCGAGTTCAGGGAAAGAGGTTTCATAGATTTCGACGCTTCTGGAGTCGCACTCCTGTCGTCAGCCATAATATACAGGAGAAAGAGCGAGGAGATATTGAAACTCGAAGAGCCACCTAAGATCGAAACGAAAGACCGAGAGGACGTAAACGCCAATTTTGAAAAGATTCTTGAGGACATCAGAAATCTAAAACTATCTCTGCCGTTCAGGATCACGCATCCAACACCTGAACCGTCGAGAATTTTAAATGAGTTACTGGAGGTCATAAACCGCCTCGGGATAAGTTTAGAGGATGGAAAAGAAATAAGCCCACCCTTAGTCGCACCACCTCCCGACGAATTTATGAACACGCTATCCAGCAGGATAGAGAAAATGCTTGAGTTTTTAAGAACTGAAATATCTGAGCACGGCAAGGTGAGCTTCAGGGATACCGTAATTAAAGACTCCCTGATAGAGACCGTGAGATCTTTTCTAGTGCTGCTATTTATATTGACTTTGGAAAACTACGACCTAGTGGAACATGGTGGAGAAATTTGGATAACGATGGCGAACTGATATCTCACTCTGAGGAGATGAGGAGGATCGAGGCGTTATTGTTTGCAGCAGGCAGACCCTTAGACATAGATAGGATCAAAACACATTCAAAAATAAAGTCAGATGATGTACAACTCCTTATCGAGAGGCTTTCGGAATCGTATAGGAAGATGGGGTCATCCATAGAAATTGTAAAACTTCCATCGGGCCAATTCGTTATGCAAGTTAAGGCTGAATATGCCAAGTACGCGGCTGCAGTAGCCTCGGGCTTTCCCCTGAGCCTCGGTGCTAGAAAGACATTGGCTCTGATAGCCTACAAACAACCCATTCCACAATCTACCTTAATAAAGATACGTGGGTCGCATTCGTATAAGTACGTTAAAGAGCTGATGAAAATGGGATATGTCAAAGGTGAGAAGTTGGGCAGGACAAGACTTCTCAGGACAACGGCTGTCACCAATGAGCTCTTTGGCGCGGTCGATGGCGAACAGTTAAAATTGATGTTAGCTAAGACGATTAAGGAGAGGGGTGGATCTGGAGATGAACCGCGAGCCAGCGTTGAAAAACAGGTTTAGGAACATAGTTAACAGAATAGAAAAGGTAGGCATAGATGCATTGGTGTTGACAAAGAGCCCCAATGTTGTCTACCTATCCGGGGGTGAATTCGTAGGTAGCTCAATAGCCGTTATAGGCCGGAACGGGATTTTTGACCTCATAGTGTCAATATTAGATGTCGAGGGATATGAATCGCCTGGCAATTGGGTCAGAATAAGAACTGTGAACAAAGGTGAAAAATATTCAGATAAATTGGCCGAGTCCTTGCTAGAGGTTGGCGCGACCTACGTAGAGTTGGATGACATAGGATGTCAGATGCACGAACTGCTCAGGAAGCGGACTAATGCCCTTTTGAGATCCGGAAACAGATTCGTCGAAGAGGCAAGGGCGGTAAAGGACGAATTGGAACTGGAGCTGATAAGAGAGGCCGGCAGGCTGACCAAGTTGTCGTTTGAATCTGTAGAAAGCGTGTTGAAGCCAGGGGTTAAAGAGGTTGAGATCGCTGCGGAGGCCGAGTTTGCTGCAAGAAAGCGAGGTGCAGATGGCATGGCATTTCAGACCTTAGTCGCATCCGGTTGGCGATCGGCCATCCCGCACGCGACAGCAAGTAGAAAAGTGGTTGAAACTGGCGATGTAGTCGTGGTGGATATGGGGGTTAAATATCAAGGCTATTGCTTCGACATGACGCGGACCTTTAAGGTTGGCAAGATTGATGCCAGGTTAGAGCGCCTTTTCCAAAGCGTGCTCGAGGCACATTCATTAGCTGTTGGGCTCATAAAGGCTGATGTTGCCGCTAAAGAACTCGAGAGGACAGTTGTTGAATATTTTGAAAGAGAGAAGGTAAAAGAGTTCTACACGCACTCTCTCGGCCATGGCGTCGGCCTAGAGGTTCATGAAGATCCCAACCTTTCATTAGATAGCAATTACAATCTAGCCGTTGGCAATGTAATAACCATAGAACCCGGTCTTTATGTTAAAGGTCTAGGTGGCGTGAGGCATGAGAATGTCATTAGCGTCGGAGAGGACAAGGCCATCTTCTTATAGGGCCTTCAAATGCCAAAGCGCCTACTGCGACGTTGAAAAACCCGTATAGCCCTCCAAAAATCGATTTTTCTGAATTCAGGCCAGTAAGTGTCAACAAAAAGCAATTCAGAATATGCGCTTTGCCAAGTTAAAAAGTTCGAAAGCCGCATCTCTCCTGATGTGCGTATTATGAGATCTGGTTCTGGATTTGGGAGGTGGGCAGTATATAGGTATTTGGATATTAGATCTTTGTCGATGTCTTCAAGCCTTATCTTTCCACCAGAATAAAGTTCACATATAGTTCGTACAGCGTCGACTATCTCGTCTCTGCCGCCATAGGCTAACGCCACGTTCAAGTAATATTGGTCATAATCCTTAGTGGCGTTTTCAACCTCGCCCACGATCCCCCGTATTTCATCGGGCCAGAGTTCTTTTTTGCCTAAAACCTTAACTCTAACTTTATATCTGTCGAAAACTCTCTCGTCGAAGGCCCTCTTTAACTCGCGTTTGAAAATATTAAGGATGTGTTCCTTCTCTTCTTCATCCCTCTTCAAGTTCTCTGTCGAGAGCACATATAATGTCGTTGTCTTGATTCCAAGCTCATAACACCAATTTAGGAACTCCTCTACTTTCTTGGCACCTTCCTCATGACCGACATTCTTCGGCAACCCCTTGAGCGATGCCCATCTCCTGTTCCCATCTAATATCATGGCTATGTGCGAGGGCATTGGCCCCCTCGATATCTCGTGTTTCAGCTTGCTTTCATACGCCTTGATTACAAGTCTATTGCGTCCGATCTTCGACAGTATACCTCCCAAGATCTTAAGTTTTGACATTTTCATTCCTGTTTCCAGCACCTTTGAGGTGCTTTCCGAGGAACCTGTAGCCTATTAATATGATGGTCGCCATAATAGCGATCGAGACCAAGGACACTATTGAACTCATGACCAATGATAGAAACTTACCCTCGAAAAACACGAGCGCGTCTCCGAGGCTGATCAAGAACGGGTATAAGGATGCTATCGATGCCATCGTCAGCAGCGGAGTTTTGGATTCAAGCGGTTCTCTTTCCAGCGCCACTATGAAATCCCTACCCACTAAGAATATAGCTCCAAGTATGAAAAAGAGGGCAGATCGCCTTATAAACTCGCCTAGGAGCAAAGGGACGTTCGAGAAGATTCCTACCAAGTCGTTTATGTTTTGATTGACAGCCGCCTCGTAACTTCCTGATATGCCAATGGCGAGGGCCGCGAGCACGAAAACTCCTCCCGTTAAGTAAAATATTATGAAGCCTATGTAGTGTACTGTGGGAAGATCGATGCTGACGATCCTGTGAAGCATCACAGATGCTGATTTGTCTAAATCGAGACCTTTTATGAAGGCAAAGGAACCGATGGCTATGGACAACAACAAAAGCGCCTCCGTTAACTTTCCTAAATACGCCAACATCGGCAACGTTACCATTATAGCTCCAGGGATGCTGAGAAAGTACTTTTTGAACCTAGTATCGGTGAAAAACATCTTAAGATACCTACCTAAAACAACATACGATTCCTCGACAGATCTACTATGCTTCACCACCACCCTTATGATCCCCGACAAGGGTAAGTTCGCGTTCAGAACTGGTACTATGTCCTCATCGCCGAACCCATCGGTAACAACGTATATAGCTTTAGGGCCGAAGACGTTCGATATCTCCTTTATTTCAGCAACCATCTTCTGTGAGGACAATATCTTATCTTCTGGGTTTCCTGACACAAGGACAACCTCTGCCTCAGATCCTGAGGAAACAATTTTGTCGTAATTGCTTACCGCTGCGAATATTGCGTTGGCATCAGCTTCTTCAGGATCGGATAAAGCCATCCTCATGCCGGCCTCAAGAACCATGTCCCGTCCTTTTATCGGGGTTTTCAACCCAGTCTTTTGACCGACGTCGTTATCTGCGTCTATGCATATTATCAGAACTTTGTCAGGATATCTCAGACTCCCTGAGCTGTTGCTCAACCTCTATTGCCTTACTTATTGGTAAGATGGAGAACAAAAACTTTTAGATTCTAATGAAGTAGACCTTGGCCTCCAAAGACTTCGTAGTATATTTTCAATTCGTCAAAGCTTAACCTTTCTCCTCTTTTGAGTTTTTCAGCTATCTCGTTAGCAACCCTATTTTTGAGTTCCCACTCGCCCTTTCTTCTTTCGAAACGCTCTTGCTCCTTCCTCATTTTAAGGGCTGAAGCTATAAGGTGTGCTTGTGCATCGCACTTAACAAGCTCCATGAAAAGCGCATCCTTTTCTTCGCTTAATCGTATCTCCTCGTTTCTAACCTTCTCAAGCTCAGCTGAAAGAGCCTTTCTTCTATCCCTCATCTCGAGGTACTTTTTATGATGAGCATTTGCTTGCTCTCTTGATGCTTTTTGGATGGACCTTAATTCGTCTAATTTTGCCTTAAGTTCTTTTGCCTTTTCCGAGCAGGCTTCAGAACTGTTACTTATTTTTTCGGCTTTATCATAAAGTGATAAAACAGCTCTAAGATGCTCTATCTCCGAAACCACGGAGGATTCCACTTTCGGGTTTAAGGGCTCCGTGACAAGCCGCCACTCCAGCTCAGCTAACCTCCTCTTTGCCTCGCTTTCACTCATCGGAGCCTCCCTTTTTAGCTTGGAAACCGTTGCATCCCTTTCTTTCATATCACTTTTAATTTTCTGTAGCTCGACCAAGGTCTTGCTTATCTCCTCCTTAATGCTTTTGACCTTTTGGTTTAACTCGTCCCTCTTCTCGATCTCTAACCTTATCTCCTCATTGATCTTCTTTATCTGAGAAATGAGATCCAGCTTCTTCCTATGAACTTGTCTAAGGCTCTCCTTCTTCCTCTCCAGCTCCACCTCCTTTTGTTTAGCAAGCTCCTTTAGCTCTAGCAATTGCTTTACTTCGCTCAACGCCCTACGCACCAAATCACTGAGGTTATAAAATTATTTCTCGGATTAGATGTAGAGCTCTCCATACCCATCCTCACCACGAAATAATATCCTCGAGATGCTAGCGTAGAGCTCCAAGAAGCCATCGAAGTTAATAGATGAAACAAGCAGAGGCTTCGGAGATATATTGAGCGATGCCACAGACTCCAAGATGCCTGAAGCGATCAAATAGCGATGCCCTCCGTATCTCTCGCGTACTGCTGAAAGCAAGAGGTCTTTGTTTGAAAGCCATTTGTTCAAGTTAACTATAGCGTCTCTTTCTAGCAGATCTTTCTTAGTCAGTACGTTGATCTGAGACATTAAGAACCTGGCATAAACCGAGGAAGAGAGAAAAATATTCGATATGAGGGTCATCGGCTCTTGCGAAACCACGCTGTCAATCAAGAACAACACTACACCACCTTTTGGGAACAACTCCTTGGCAAGCGTTGATCCGCTGGCCCTTAAGGCGAAAAGTTCGATCTGGCCAGGAGTGTCGATAACGAAAACGTCAGCGCCAACGTCATCCATCTTGGCTTTGATTTCGTTGATGGCATCGACTAACATATCACATCCTAACACTAGCGCTGAGTTTGGCCCCAGGCCACTTTCTCTCATAAGGGCGCCTATGTCGACATATTCCCGTGCGTCTATGCTGGGTTCATACGGTAAGAACTCCACGCCCGGGTCCAAGTTTATCGCAGCTGCGTTTAAACCTCTCCTGAGTAAGAAATCGCAGAGACTACCGGTTAACGTCGTTTTACCGCTTCCGGCTGTACCTATTACGAAAATAGCTGATTCCTGCGTCATTAGAGATTATCATTTTGTTCATTTTTCCGGTATAAAGTCTTACCTTTCGTTAACATGCGCTATCTTTGAACAAGGATGTCGAAAAGCAAAAACCTCGGATACTAGAGTTCGAACTAATTCTGCGCCTTTTAGAGAGAAGTCTTTACTATTCCTTTTTTGTAAGCCACCACTTTAGCGCTTCCCTTCTCTTTTTGAAAGTTTTAGTTCTTTCGTCATAGGTCTCGGAAAATTTACTCATAGCTTCCTCAAGGTCCTCCCTTGAATACATCAGGCCGCAGCTTGAACAGACGTACTGCTTTAAAGCTGGCTCGTACTTGAGCTCTCCCCCGCACTCAGGACAGAACTTCTTTTGTTTCTCCATCTGCTGGTCTTAAGGATTAACTTAGATATAAACTTTGAAATATGATAAAGGAGGGGGATCCGCAAGCAGTTCAGAAGTAGTAGGCGCCGATTTAGCGCGCGAGGTTATTTCCGATAATCCACAAAAAGTAGGACCCTGTCAAGATTTTGCCAGATCTAATAGCTAGTGACGTTAAGTTTTTATCCCCCTTCTTTAAAGATGAAACAGGATGCCTATAACGGATTCGGTTCTGCTCCAGATAGCGCAAAGGAGACGGTTGTACAGCAAGATATGTAGAAAGTGTGGTGCAAAGAACTCGATAGCTGCTGTTAAGTGCAGGCGATGCAGGAGCACAAATCTGAGGTTGAAGAGGAGGGAGCGGAAGGCAAAGAAGGCTTAGTGGACCAGTGGTCTAATGGCATGACGCCGCCCTCACGCGGCGGTGGTTCCAGGTTCGAGTCCTGGCTGGTCCATATAATTTGTCTAAAATGTTTATATATACAAAAAGTATTTATTTCATCAAAAGCTCAAGGTCTCTCAGGCTGCAGATATAGTACTTAGTCACGAGCTTTAATGCCGGCATCTTAAGTTTTCAAACCATATGAGGACAACGATATCCCCTTACCCCATGCTCATTGATACCAATACAGCGTTCTATGAAAGGGGTGTTCTATAATCCTTATCGCACCCGTAAGCCTTCAATTCACTTACAACACCATAGAAAATACATCTCTACATTCCATTTTCGCCAACTTTTCGTATCTTATTACCCACGCCTCCGAAGGTAATCCAAAAATACTACTCTTTACCATCAAAATGGGGGTGAAATCTAAACGATCCTTCCCTTTCATGAATTTTGTGTTAGGACTGGTGTGCTTTGCGAAGAATGCGAAGAAAGGCTTAAGTCAAAGGCCTATGGTGAGGAAGAATTACGCTTGAGTAAGATCCTCCTTGACCTACGTGATAAAATTAAGAGTTTGGGCGACATAGCCTTGATCGGAGCGATCACCAAGGGTAATGTGCTTGTGATACAGGTGGGCGAGCATGACGTAGAAAAAATGGGAGACGATATTCGTGAGATCGCCAGGTTACTGAAAGGTCATAAGGATACCAAGGTTACATTTGTAGAAAGGGGAGTTCCAGAAAAAGAGTTCCTAGGACAGCTCGCATGGCCCAATAGAGTTTTGTCGGTAAAGACGATCTGGCTTCCAGATGGTAGTAAACAAATTAAAGTTGTTCTAGATGGCAAAAGAAACTTGGATGAGCTCAAGACTCTTGAGGAGATCGCGAGGGAACTCAGAGGAACGGATATAAGGTTCGAGCTCATGGCAAGATAGGCTGAACGAGATGTCTATGAAAGTACAGGTTTCGGAAATAAGTCTAGATTTGGTAGGTAGAAATATAGTTACAGCTGGCTGGGTTCTTGAAAAAAGAGATCTCGGAAAGATAAAGTTTTTGTTAATAAGTGACAGAGACAACACAGTTCAGGTAACCTGGAAAAGCGAGCACGGAGATACGGGACTTAAGGCTGTTATCGACTCGCTCAGGCAGAACGATGTAATAAAAGTTGATGGCGAGGTTGTGAAGAGCAATGTTGCAAGATCTGGTATAGAGATAGTCCCTCAAAGCATCGAAATTTTAAACAGGTGTACGCATCCTTTACCTATTGATATCACCGGGCGAATAAAATCCGGGTTGAGCACACGGCTGGACTATCGTCCGCTTGACATTGTAAGAGATGAATTCAGGCACATCTTTATCATAAAGAGCGATGTTCTTAGGTTGATTAGGGATTTCTTTTATGGGCAAGGTTTTGTGGAGGTGATAACTCCAAGGATAATAGTATCTGCGACAGAGGGAGGGGCTAACCTTTTCAAGGTGGATTACTTTGGCAAGGTGGCTTACCTGGCACAGAGCCCTCAACTCTATAAAGAGCAGTTGACCCTTTCTTTGAAGAGGGTATTCGAGATAGGTACGTTCTTCAGGGCAGAACCTTTCGATACGAACAAACATCTCAACGAATTCACTTCGGTTGATATAGAGTGTGCATTCTGCGACATGCACGACGTGATGAAAATCGCGGAGGACATGATAAGGTTCGTGGTAAATAAACTCAAAGAGGTTTCTCAAAACAAACTGAATATCTTGAAGGCGAGGCTGCCTGATGTGGATAGGGAATTCACAAGGGTAACTTATCGGGATCTATTGAACAGAATGAGAAAAGCGGGATTAGATGTCAAGGAAGGAGAGGACATAAGTTCAGATAGAATGAGGTCGTTGTTGGACGAGTTTAGCGGCTTCTATTTTATAACAGAATGGCCGGAAAGCACTAAACCATTCTACATAAAAACTGGAAAAGACGGTATGACGCAGTCGTTCGATTTGATGTACAGGGACCTAGAGCTGGGATCTGGAGGCACCCGCGAGGAGAGAAAATCAATTCTTATAGAGAACATCAAAAAGAGACACTTGGACATAAAGAGTTTTGAATCCCACCTTAAGATTTTCGATTATGGCATACCGCCTCATGCCGGGTGGGGAATAGGCCTTGACAGACTAATGATGGCGATTCTCGGACTCGAAAACATCAGAGAAACAGTTTTATACCCGCGTGATAGGTTCAGGCTGGAACCCTAGAGCGCTCAAGCACTCGGCTCTTTTTCTTCTTTCGGATCCGTTATCCCGTTCTCGGATATTTCGAACAAAGCCTCTCCTTCAGGTCTGTCCAAGCTTACTACAAGCCTAGCAATTCTAAGACCCCTCTTGCCAGGAGCTTTCCTAATGAATATCCTGTTGTGACTCCTGTGGCCCAGTATGTGTCCTCCGACAGGGTAGGCACCAAGCCCAAAAAATTCGTCGGGTTTAGCCATGACTTGATTCGTTACAACCGCAACTAGGTTAAAAGCAACTGCAAGCCTCTCCAATTTATGGAGGTGTGAATTCAGTTTTTGTTGCCTCATGACGAGGTGTTCCCTTCCCAGATACTCGCTTCTGAAATGCGAGGTCACAGAATCAACGATTAACAGTTTGACGTTGTTTTCCTTGATAATCTTGTCAGACTTTTCAAGGATCAGTATTTGATGGTCGGAGTTATACGCCTCGGCCACGACTATATTTTTTAACACTTCATCCGGGTCTAAATTCATGTATTTTGCCATGGCCGAGATACGCTCAGGTCTGAAGGTGTTTTCAGTATCAATGTACAATGCGGAGCCACCCAAGCCACCTTGTTCAACCGGTAGTTGCACATTCACGCATAGTTGATGACAAACCTGCGATTTACCTGTACCATATTCGCCGAAGAACTCCGTTATCGTCATGGTCTCGAGCCCGCCGGCTAGGAGCGAGTCTATATTTTTGCTACCGGTTGTGAGTTTACGTATGTTCTTTCTATTTTCTAGTATATCTAAGGCAGACACGAACTCCACATTTATCTTTGACCTCGCATGCGATATTATCTTGGCCGCAACCTTGTCTGAAATACCTACAGACATTAGCTCATTGACCGTGGCCGTAGCAAGTGATTCGATGGTACTGTAACCTATATCTCTGAGCTTTTGAGCTGTGGCTGGACCTACACCGGGTATGTCCTCTATGCTTTTGAAAACCGAGATCTCCTCATCTGGATCTGAGGATCTTTTCTTAGCTGTCATTTATTCACGATCTTGAACCGCTTGCTAATAAATATAAATTGTTCGAAAGCCGTCCTCTCTAGCACTTGTCATCTGACCTCAAGAGAGCTGTAATGGATGCGTATGCTAAAATAGCGGAGGATTATGACAGATTTAGGAAGAAACCTTTCAAAGAAGTTGAGCTTTTTCTCTTAAAGTCAAGAAACCTGGTTTTGGATATAGGTACTGGTAACGGCAGAAACCTTTTGGTATGCCCTGATGGTTTTAGAAAAGCAGTAGGGCTCGACCTGTGCAGAAGTATGCTCGACATAGCAAGGAGGAACCTATCCGAACATGGCCTTTTAGGCAGAACAGACCTTATCGTAGCGGATGCTGCTTATCTGCCCTTTGTGAACGACGCCTTTGAGGCGTGTATAAACACGGCTGTGCTGCACCATGTTTCAAATTCTGAATTCGAGAAAGCAGTAAATGAGGCGGTAAGAGTCCTTAAAAACGGCGGAGAGCTCTTGTGTTCTGTCTGGGATAGAAAGGAGATAGAGAATAGGGCGTCTGGAAAAGAGGGAGAGTGTTACATAGTAAAATGGGGAGACGTTAAAAGGTTTTTTACCGCGTATGATATTGAGGACTTGCGTCGAGTTGCTAAACTACATGTTATATCGAACGTTTTTAAAGCACACCCTAATTGCTACATCTGGATAAGAAAGCATAAGAAAAATGACGCAGTGTGAATTTGGGTTTGAGGGCGACGGATTTCTGACAGCAGGAAAGATTGAGATTTGTGAGAAACACTTCATTCAATACTTCGAAAACAAGGTCCTTTCCACGGTAAGGAGGTTCAAAATGATTAAGCCGAGGTCCAAGGTTTTGGTAGCCTTTTCAGGAGGGAAGGACAGCACCTCATTGCTTTACTCCATACACTCACTCAGCGAAAGACTCGATGTGACGAGGATTTTGGCGGTTTCTGTCGATGAGGGGTTACATCACAGAGTTGATGGCTTATCGTTTGCGAAGAAGCTCTGCGGTGATCTTGGAGTCCCTTGGAGGAAAACCTCATTTAAAGAGCTCTATGACATAGAAATCGAACAGGTGGTTTCCAATAGGGGTACTGCAAAAAACACTTGCTCTTATTGCGGGGTGCTTCGAAGGCGAGCATTAGAGGTAATTGCTCTCGAGGAGGGCTGTGACGTCATCCTCACGGGTCACAATTATGATGACTTCTGCCAAACTTACCTCATGAACATCATAAGAAATGAGCCATCCAGGCTTTACCGGAGTGGGCCCGCTACTGACGAAATAGAGGGGTTCGTTCCAAGGTGCAGCCCCTTGGCTAAGATCAGGTCCTTTGAGACTGCGGAATACGTCAAAGCCAGAGGAGTAACCATACATAAAACTCCCTGTCCCCATAAGGTTGGAGCATTTAGATTAGAAGTTATGAACTTCATAGAAGAATTGTCAGAGACGTTGCCCAATTTCAAACAAAGTCTCACGAGAGCAGTGGAAAGGCAACAACTCTATGAGGCCGAGAGACCACGGCATCAACTTAAGCGATGCGTCATCTGTGGGTTTCCTTCAAGCGAGGATAAGTGCAGACCGTGTTCATTGATAGAAGAGATTAAGTCGATATTAGAACGGCATTGACATATTTCTATATCGGAGGGGGAGTTGCTCGTCTTCGATTTGGGCTCATCTTGGTCCATTTAATGAATTCATTTCCAGGTGGATTTTTCTCATAAAGGATACGCCTTTGTGATTCCAATAGCTCCTCTGTTTTGTGCATGTAGCTTGCAGCGCTGATTAATACGTGACCTTTGCGCCTTGCCTCCATAATGGGAATAGAAATCTTTTCACGCCAAAGAGCATCCCTCATCAAATGATGATCTACTACCAACAACCTTAACTCGGAGGCGAGTTTTGCCAATTCATTTATAGAGCTGGAGAGAGCTCTCGCGTCTATGAGGGAGGGAGATAAATACGTAGGCGGTCCGCCGATAACCAATACATCAGGTCTCTCCGACAATATGTAACCCGTACTTTCAGGACACCCAGGCCCTTGTACATCAGGAGCAAAAACAACTCTCTCCTCGTCATACGATACTGTGAGAGCTAAAACGTAACCCAGTTTGCTACCCGTCTCGCCGTGAGGCAATGGACTGGAGAATCTAATCGTTGTGCTTCCATATTGAAAGGCCCTACCGTCCGCCACTTCCAATTTGGATGCAATTTTGCGAACTTCCTTCAAAAAGAACCACCCTCTCATTTTTTGTGACGGGTTGATATTTTCTCTGATATCCTTACAGAGAAGAATTTTGTCTTTGTAGATACGCCCGACTTCTTCCTTGCTACTCCAAGTCCAGACAAAGTCTGAAACGAAAGGTGGTCTGTAGTGGTCAAAATGGTAATGCGAAACTGTCACAACTTGAGCTCTTTCGAACGCTTCGTTCATTTTGGTAATACTCTCTTTGAGCCTCCTGTACTCCAAGGGATGGGGCAATAATCCATATCTCATACCAAGCGATACACCGCCATCGCAAACTATAGATATATCCGGCGTTTCTACCAAAGTGCACATGCTCCTCACCCCGAGGCTGTCTGACGCGAGGACCGAAACTCTGATCTTTGCGCACATCAGCACCCCCCTGGAAACAAAAATTTATTTAGTTAATAAGTTAGAGTTAAGCCGGACATGGGCAATGATTTATCTGGCCTTAGAGCCCACTGCTCGTGATCTTGAGTTATGAGCTCCATGTCCATGTTCGGTGAGGCCAACTACAAAGGGGAGTTTGTGATAAAAGCTAGCGATATAACTTTTGGGAAGGGCAAGTCAAGAGTGGAAAATCTTTCGTTTCAAATAAACCCTGGAGATATATTCGGGATAGTAGGAACTTTTATTCCTGAAGCTTGCGAGCTTTTTAAAATATTGGTTGGGATTGCCAAACCATTAAAAGGGTCTGTTTTATACCAACCTTATGGAGATATAAAGACCGTAAATAATCTGGGGAGGCTCGGTGTGTATTTAAGGGGATCGGCGCTCGTACCCGAGTTGACGCTACTAGAAAACCTAGAGCTCGCAGGGAGGCTAAGGGGTGCTAAAAACCCATCATCCGCAGCCTCTGAAATATTATCCATATTCGACTTGGATGACTTCTCAAACATCAAGGTAAAATCCCTCGCCAAAAATTTGGAGCTAAAGGCCACTGTGATCGCTACCTTCGTAAACTTTCCCGATTTTATATTCTTGGACGACTTCACGACATTGTTGGATAAAGACTCAGCAAATTCGATAGTGAATTTTTTAAAGTCCGAATCCGGTTTGGGTAAGTGCGTTTGCGTTTTGACTGATGAACCGGAGGATATGTGCAACAGAGTTTTGATGCTGAGGGGGTTGAGGGGGCCGACCATAGGTCCGCCTTCTTCGATCCTCGAGTCAACTCTGGGGTTCGAAACAGTCGAGGTGAAGGTGAGGGGATTGAGGCCGTCAGATGCAGAGCGGATACTCACGCCAATTCAGGGTTCATGGTTATTCGAATCGGATGAGGAGGCAACTCTTTATGTGGATAACACTCAGGAGGTGTTAGACCACCTCTTCAGAAGCCTTGTGTCCTCTGGCGTAAAGATATTAAGAGTTGGACTAAAGAGGCCTACATTTCGTCTTATACTGAGGAAGATTTCCGCAGGTGGTGAGCAGAGGTGACCAGCACATTGTACAAAACTGAAATGGTTCGCTACTTCAAATCTCCGGAGATTTTGATTTTCTCTCTTCTGTTCCCAACGACGGTTTCAATTATGAAGTGGATGAACATAATGTGGATGAAACCAATCGATGTCGAAACCTACCTTGTGGATTCATTGTTGTATTTGTGCCTTCCAAGCTTAGCTGATGCGTTGTTCTTGACGAGGAGTTTTCTTAGCAAGGGTTTTTTGATCCGGTCGAAAACGATAGGAAAGAAAGTGAGCCTAGCCACCTTGTTTTTTACAATTACGGTTTCACTCCTAAGGAATGCCATATTGTTGTTAAGTTTTGACCTCTCAGTCTCTTTTCTAATCAATGGTATCGTCACCTTAACTCTATTATCTTCGGTGTATGCTTTGTTCTTCATATCGGTTAGCATCTACATAGGTTGCGGTGGGCTAGCGGTAGCCTCAGCAACAACCTTAACTTTTATCATGATTTTTAAAGATCGCATAAAGCCTCTTCCAGAGGATGTGCGCATTTGGACCATTTCGCTTGCTATCACAGTGGTTTCGTGGCTTTTTCTCTATCTCTTGATCAAGAAGAGGCTAGACACGGTCAAGGAGTGACCTAACTTGGTAGAAGTTGTAGTAAGATACAAGAAAAGTTCTGTAAGGCTTGATAGCACTCGTGTTAACGCATTCAACGGTTACGAGTTCATATCGCATGCGCACACCGACCACTTGACAAAAGCGCGTGAGAGAAAGCGTGTAATTTGCACCGAAGAGACGTCCCTTTTGGCCGCGGTAAGAGGGGTGGAGATAAAAGCCGTGCCACCCCCAGAGGGTTTTGACGTTCTGAGTACAGGTCATATGCTAGGCTCCGCTGGTTTGAGTATAGATGGTTTATTCTTTTACACTGGTGACATCAAGCTTGAGACATATTTTTTCGAAACGCCTGCGATACCGCGAGTAGAGTGTTTGCTCATGGAATCTACTTACGGTTCTCCAGAATTCTTATTTCCTAAACCCTTTGAAGTACTCTCCCAAGCTCTAGACGACATAAAATATTTTTTGAGGCGAGAGATGCCTTGTGTTCTAATGGGCTATTCCTTAGGGAAAGCGCAACATCTACAGATATACTTTGATGAGAGAATTGAGTGCGATAAGTACACGACGCAAGAAATAGATGTGTACAATGACATTTACCGACTCTTCGGATACGGGATCACGAAAAAGCGATTGATAACTGGCACCCCTGCCCATGCTCTGAACAAAAGGCCTTGGATACTCTACTATCCCTTAAGGGGGTCTGATGACATATTTTTGAAGTATTTGAAAAAGAGATATGGAGCGGTCCTGATTGCGTTCACTGGGTGGGCAACAAAGAGTGAATTCGCATTTGGTGCTGGTTTTGACCTTACATACCCGCTGAGCGACCACGCTGACTTCGAAGAACTTTGCGAGATAGTTAAAAGGGCAGATCCTGAAAAGGTACTTGTCCTAAAGGGTAATGCGCGAGGTCTGATTAACGAACTTAAAAGGCAGGGGTACTCTGTAAGAAAGGTGATAGATGGCAACACCGTGATAGACTTCTAGGGTTCTGAAGGTATAACGCGCCTACCTGCTGCATTGTAAAACTAAATATAATACCACTCTCATGCATATCTAAATTAAAAATGGAGGATATGACGAGGGGAGGATGGCTAGAAGTGGAGTTCATTTATCCTAGAGATTGGACCATAGCCGCGGAATCAGGAGGAATGGCCGAAGCTTACATGAGGATAGATTCTCCAAAAGCACCTAAAATTGAAATAAAATGGGAGCGGATAAAGAAAGGAGCTAAGATATACCCCCACACTATAGTGAACAACTTCATCGAGACTTACAAGAAAAACGCTAAAAGAAAGACCAAGGTCGAGATTTTGGAGAGCGGCACTTTAAGAGTCTGCGACCATAAAGCGGTATTTACAAGATGGAAGGCGGAGTCGGAGGTGATTACATTGGCTTGGATCTGCAACGAGGAAAACAAAGCATTTTTACTTGGCTATTATTTAGAGCCAGGTGAACAGTGGACGGACATATCATCGTGGTTAGCTCCAGGAATAGTATGCCATACAGCGAGCGAGTACTGGAGTTATCGTTTGCTCGGAACCGAGTTCAAGATAAGGAAGGGTTATTGGATTTCCAAAAGGACGCTAATGGTAGGCAAGGTTACACTTCTTTTCAAGAACAAAGATGGCGCATCTTTGCTCCTTCACTGGTCCTCTTTCGCTAGGGAGTTGCTGGCAAAACATCAGGACTTGGTTAAGTGGTTTAGGAGGGATGGCCCCAAAGAGGTTAAAGAGGTTATAAAAACAGTGCCGGGAGATAAGCTGAAGATCAACGAGGCTGGTAATGAGGCGACCTTCGAGAGCAAAGACTCTAAAGGATTGATAGTTAGAAAGGTGATTCACGAGGCGTTGAGGATGTGGCACGATCAAACTAATAACAGGATATTTCTCACATGTTATTCAGGACCGGAATCTACTTTCAGCGACCTAGAGCTCTTGGAGAAGAGCATCACGGTGGAGATAGAGTAGGGGTGCTGTTTATGGTCTTCAGGAAGAAGAAAGCCGAGCCTTCGATCTCCCCTGAACGGTTCGCGAAATCGGTACCAGTAGTGAACCCCATACTAAAATTCGAGGAAGATAGCAACGGCTTGATCACGATAGTCGTCCCATTATCTAAATCCAGCTGGTTGGGAAAGGTCGTTGATACACCTGAGAGCAAAAAGGTCAAGCTGGATGAAATCGGTAGCAAAGTCTGGAAGAGGTTTGACGGTAAAACAGACATCAGCGCGATAACCGAGTGGATGAAGAAGGAATTCATGATAACGCAAAGAGAGGCAGAGATCTCGCTTTCTCTCTTCATCAGAAAGCTCATGGAAAAAAGGTTCATAGCCCTGCTGGTTCCACCGCCAAAGCCCGGAACGCAAGAGGCTTTGTCTGAGATCGACAGGCTTAAGAGGGAACTCAAGGAGCTTGAAAAAGCATACAGAAAGAAGAAAATAGACGACGAGACTTACAGGACGCTAACCGATCGATATAATAGGGTCATAGCTGATCTACAAAAAGGTGAACCTGTCGCGGAGGGATCACGCTACTAGGAAAGCACTCCAGTTATGTTTATCCCCTTGCCCCGCTGTATCACGAAGGTGTAAATTGTTGGGTCTACGGCTGTCCACCTCATCTTCCTGATGAAAAGCGTTCTGGTTATTTTTCCTCCCTCTCTCACCAAACCTAAGACTATTATTCCCGATGCCAGAAATTCCTCAACTCCGTACCTGCTTAGCGAGTCATCGCCCGTCGGTATCTCTGAGGTTATTAGCGTCGTAGTTCCTATCTTGTCCTCTATGTTGAAGATGAGGCTCCTTATGTACTCCCTGACCCATGCTATCTCGCTCGTGGAGGTTGTGACCAAGGGCGCAACTGGGTCTATTGCCAGCCTCCTAGCACCTATCGCTTTAGCTGCCTTGCTGAGCTCGTTAACTATGTTCGTTACCACCGTATCCATATCCTTACCCCACATCTTCTGGGTGAAGTATTGTCTTACGGGCAATATTATGAGTTTGCCCTCTTGTTGAGGTGTTACTAGGTCCCAACCGAACCTCCTTGCATCTCTAACAAGGACCTCAGGCCTCTCGTCGATCGTAACATAGATGCTCGGGTCGCCGTTCTTTATGCCATGAAGCAGATACTGTAAGCTGAATATGGTCTTTCCGCTCCCAGTCTCTCCCGCTACCAAATATGTCTTTCCCTTTTCAAAACCCCCCTCCAACACATGGTCGAGGTCTGGGTTACCCGTCGAGATCCTTCTGGAATCTCTTACTGCCCCCAGAGGTGTGCCACAATTGGGACAGAACTTATAATAGCTGGGGAGCTCGTTGCCACAGACCTCGCAAATCACCAGACTTGACAACTTTCTACTTAGCTAGAACAGTTGTAGGATTTATACCTTTTGGGTTCATTTGATTTTTGTACCAACATTGTTATTTTTGTGCCTTAGAGGTAAAATTAGCCTTTTTGTACGACCACAAACTAAGCATGTAATCTTTATTTTACCTTTTCTTACACGTATTTTGCTCTTTATACCTGGTATCAAGCTTTTTTTGCAATAGCGACATATAAAATACCGCTTTAGTACTTTTTGATTTCTAAGATTGTACTTCATGGCTATCCGCCTGGCTAACTCTACTTGGCGTCGGGCTAGATCTTCATCATCTCCGGCTAGCTTGAGGGCACTTTCTAGCAGTATTTTGACCCTTTCTTCAGCTACTTTCCTTTCCTTTACACCGCGTCTCCTCAAGTTAATCACTAGGGGGCGTTGGTGCGGCTTCCGCTGGCTTATGCCATGTGCGGGATTTGAAGTCGCGCCTTTAAATGGTCCCGCGTCTCCGGCGTGGAAGGCCGGGATCTTTCCAGCTCGACCAACGCCGCCCAGTTCTTCAACAATGCTCTGAGTTAAAAGATTTTACTTTTCGACCTGCCTGTTGTAATTTCCGCGTCGCCTTGTTTAACCTCAAGGTGAATAGAGTGCGGCCGCCGGGATTGCCGTTTAACAAGATTTCGGACCCGGGCTACCAGCTTTCTCCAGGGCGCTATGGGGGGCTGGTTTTAGGGTGTTATGCAATGACGGTCCTACCAGGGTTTCCACAGAGGTATCGACCTCTATTTCTAGACAACGGCCGCACGATGATTTTTTGAAAGGGGAGTAAAAAAAGGTTATTGTGACCGACCAAAAAAAATCTTAAAATTAGTCGAACTCTCCGCCAGTTTCGCCCAGTTTCTCCTTCTCGCCTGGTTTCTCCTTCTCCTTGATCTTGCCTGCGGCTATAACATCGTCGATTCTGATTATCATGCTTGCGGCTTCGGCAGCGGACTTTATCACCTGTTCCTTCACCGAGAGTGGCTCCAGTACATCTCTGTCCCACATGTTCGATACTTTCCTGTTATACACATCTACACCTGCCCATTTCTGCCCTGCCTCGTGTACCCTGCGAAGCTCTGCCATTATATCGATCGTGTCGAGACCGGCGTTCTCAGCGAGGGAGGAAGGTATGATCTCGAGCGCCTCGGCGAACTTCTTAACCGCTAACTGCTCCTTACCTGGCACTGTCTCAGCGAAGTCCCTGAGTTTGGTCGCCAACTCGACTTCTATAGCACCACCACCGGCAACAACATAGGGCCTCATTATCACGTCCTTGGCTACGTAGACCGAATCGTGCAGAGCCCTCTCTACTTCGTCGACAACCTTCTCAGTGCCACCACGGATCAGCACCGTCACTGAAAGTGGGTTCTTGCACCTCTCGACGAACAGCCATTTATCCTCACCGATCTTCCTCTCCTCCACAAGCTCCGCGAAACCCAGGTCTGATGGCGAAAGGTCTTCGAGGTTAGTGATGACGCGGGCTCCGGTGGCCTTTGATGCCTTCTCTACATCTGACTCCTTAACCCTTCTAACCGCAAGTATCCCTGCCTTCGCAAGATAGTGCTGTGCTATGTCATCAATGCCCTTTTGGCATAGAACGACATTGGCTCCGACTGAGGCGATCTTGTCGACCATTCCCTTTAGGATCTTCTGTTCCTCCTCTATGAACAACTTGATTTGCTCCGGCCTTTCGATGTTTATCTTGGCATCGAAATCCGTCTTCTCTATTTCCAGGGGGCTGTTTATTATGAGGATCTTCGCGTTGGAAATCCGCCTGGGCATCCCAGGATGGACGACTTCCTTGTCTATAACGATGCCCTCCACGAGGGTAGTCTCGTTGATGGACCCGCCGGCCTTTTTCTCGAGCTTTATATCGTCAACTCTGCACACGAGCTTTCCGTTCTCCTCTTTTGTTACCCTCAGGGCGGCCTCGACTATGAGGTTTGACAGGAAGTCGCTGTTCTCCTTTACGATCTTACTACCCATCGTTGTCATTATGACCTTCTTAAGGACAGCCTTGTCCTTGGGGTCTACTTTCTCTGCCAGTTGAGGTAGCAACTCCAACGCCTTCGTTACTGACCTCCTATAACCCTCCACTATAACGGTCGGGTGAACGTCCACGTCGAGCAGCTCTTCGGCCTTCTTGAGCAACTCCCCCGCCAAGACAACGGCAGAAGTAGTTCCGTCGCCGACCTCTGAGTCCGTGCTCTTAGAAACTTCCACCATCAACTTGGCTGCCGGGTGCTCCACTTCCATCTCCTTCAATATCGTCGCTCCGTCGTTTGTGATCGTTACATCTCCGAGAGAGTCGACCAACATCTTGTCCATGCCGCGGGGCCCCAGGGATGATCTAACGACCTCTGCAACGACCTTGGCTGCTTGGATATTGTTCCTTTGAGCGTCTCTTCCTCGTGTCCTTGAGCTACCTTCTTTGAGTATTAAAACAGGAGTGCCTGTTGCTGGAATTACGGACATTTTACTAAACACCGAATCCAAAACCTACCTTCAGGCTAATATAAACTTTAATCTCATGAGTCCTAGAACCCCAAATGCCGTAATAATGTAATTAACACGGATAGAAAGATTTATCTTGTAAAGAGGGTGGAAATGCCTCAATGAGTAGCTTAAGCATTCAATGTCCGTGTGGCAGGTACATAGCTGATGCGTCAGAGTTTAAACTGATCTTCCTGAAAAAGGAGCTTAACGAAATAGATATCCTCTGTCCCAACGACAACTGTTACCTAAGAGAGCTTGGGTACATAAAGTTTGAAATGAAAGAGGGCAAGCCTACCTTCAAGGAGGCGACGTTCTACCCGCCTTTTGTCACTTGGAACGTAAGCCAACTTGGTAAGGAGGAGGCAAACCAGAGATTAAAACAGATGCTGAAGGACATAGTTACGAAGCACATAACTTGGGAACTTTTGACAAAGGCCGAGGCGAAATAGGCCCAGAGCAGTGTTACGACTCCCTTATTTCAAGGGCCATCCTTGAAGCGACGCCTCGAAAATATCTAGAGCCAATTCTAAATCCTCGTCCTCTACGTCTCTGAACTCGCTTCTCGCTATGGCCATGGGCAACCTCCTAGCATAATCACTCATCCGCGCATCTCTTCTCAACGGCGTATCCCTAAAGGCGTTAACTAGTCTAAGCACCTTGTCTATGTATGTTGTAACGGATGCCTTTGAAGCCCTTAATCTGGAATTATGTTGCCGAGCTAGTTTGACCCAATAATCATATAACTTTGTAAGTGATTTTATTTCGCCGCTCATATACATCTTCCTCAACATCAAATCCCGCATGTCCTCTTCGCCTATGTCCTCTGCCCGGACTATGAGCGCGAACCTGCTAAGCAGTGCGGGTGGTAAACCTATCTGCTCCATTAAAGGCCTGTCTTTAACGAATACCTGTTCCGAGGGATTGGCCAGCGCAATTGCAGTGAAATGGCTTTCTATGTCTTGGTGTATTTTACCGGTATCTACCCTGCATCTGCCGTTTGAGAGGAGCTCGTAGGTGTATTCAATGTCTTGTTCGGGTATCTTATCCAGCTCGTCTATAACTACTACCTTTCCATCGGAAAATGTCAAAGCTCCCGGGTCTCCGCTCACCCTGTTGACCACCAGACCGGCCCTCGTGCTATTAGCACCAATGAGAACTATGTCGGAGAAGTTTTGGACCAGTATATCCTTTGCCATTGTCTTTGCGGAGGCGGGATTTCCGACAACAAGGATATGTACTGGTTCATAAGGAGAGGAAAAAAGCGAACACGCGATACCCTGCTTCATAACTTCGTTACCCTTTATCTCTTCGAAGACGTTCTTCCAAAAATGATCGAAACCTTTGCTTTTCGCAAAGGACAACACCTCCTTCCGCGATACTTGGATGCCAGCTTCAACGTCCATTGCACTCTTGCTGGCATCCACCCTAAGTCTCAGATCCTCGGCCTCTCTGAGGACCTCTTCGAAGCTGCCTGTTCCCTCCATCACCGTAAACCCTTCAGGGTCCCTTTTCACCTCGCAACGGTACAGGTCTACGTTAAAAACCAGCGAAATGACCCTCTGAAATCTCTCATCCGTTCTGTTCGCGTATATCTTCACATATCGAGGTTTAGAATCGGCGTTTATTTCGACGTTTTCAACGTGTCTGCCAAGCAGGACATTTCTGGCCGTTTGAATAACTGAGGCCCCCCTTCGCTCGCCCAAACCCAGATCCCATTTGCTCATTATCGCTACCTGTTCAAGCGTCCTTATGCCCATGGCCTTCAGCTTCTTTTCCTCGTCTGGCCTTAGACCGAGTATGGAGAGAGAATCCTCTTCATGCATCCGAGTATTCGGTTAAATAGAAAGAGGCAGGAGTTAAATTTTTACCATGTGCAGATAGTTGAACCTTTGAGACGTGAACGAAGAATCGTGTCAAGCTTAAGCGCAGATACCTTAGATCGGTTGTTTACAGCACGCAAGAACGAAACGTGGGCAATCTGGTGCCAAGCTCTTCACGGATTGATTAGACGACATGTAGACCAAAAGGTTAATACGAAAGCTAATAAATTTACGAAAGGATATTTTGCCCCCTCTCTTGGTCAAGATACCAACTAGGTGGTGACCTTACCTAACGTTTTCAGGATTATCTTCGAGCTCTCGAAGGACAGCTCTATCAAGTCGTTTATCTGCGGCCTACCAAGAGCTTCATACTCCTTCATTGTGAGAAAAAGGACCACCCGAGGTTGGGAGACCTTCGGGAAAAGCCCAGCTTGCTGCAATCCGCTGAGAACGTTCTTCGTTAGCTGTTTGGCATATATTTGCTCGTCCTGAAATTGTTCCGCTTCCTCAATCACGGGTGTTCCTACCGAAGAAAGCTCTAAGCGGACGCCAGGTTGTCCATCTATCTCTAAACTACTTAATGAGGTGGCCTTTACCACTACCATTGTGCCTTTATACTCTAGATAAATGAAATTTAAATGTAGCTCCGGCTACCTTGGCTCGTTTTTGCGAGAAGCTTTTCACGGCTTTAGAACTTTAGACTTATTTACGGGATGAATTTGCTGATCTTCCCAAAGTCCTTGTTTTTTTCTTTCGTTCCATCACCCTATCACCACCCTATTTATTGTGGAGTATTTTCACGTGTGCTCGCGAGGTCGTTTCTTCGTCTGTCTGAGAGCCTAGAGGAACGCCAGTAAAAACAGCCAATCTCGTTCCGTTGCGAAAATTAGATCGAGGTTAAGTGTTCATTTGTTGGCTCTCAAATATATTTAACCACCACCTTCCAGCACAAATATGTAACTATGAAAGACGTCAGAGACGTTGCGATATTGGAACGTTTGATCGAACCTGTGCGAGAGTCAATAATCGAAAGGGGCATGATCCCCCTGACCGATCCCCAAAGGCTGGCCATACCTCAAATCCTTGAAGGAGACAATGTTTTGATAATATCGCCTACTGGAATGGGCAAGACAGAGGCAGCGCTCGTACCCATAGTGAACGAGATCTTGGAAAAAAATTTGAAGGAGAGAGGAGGAATAAAGGTTTTGTACATAACACCATTAAGGGCACTCAACAGAGACCTCTTGGACAGAATTGCCTGGTGGTCTACTAGACATGATCTGAACGTATCGGTTAGACACGGGGATACTTCTAAAAGCGAAAGGCGTTCTCAAGCGTTGAGACCACCTGACATACTCATAACAACTCCCGAGACGTTTCAGATAATTCTAGTGGGGAAGAGGTTTAGGCGGCATCTTTCGGGAGTGAGGTGGATTATAGTCGATGAACTTCACGAGATAGCCGAGGACAAGAGAGGGAGTCAGTTGTCCCTTGGTCTAGAGAGGCTAAAGATGATCTTAGAGGAAGAACCACAGTTAATAGGCCTCTCAGCTACTGTGGGTTCTCCTGAAGAACTCGCGTCTTTCTTGTCCGGCAGCAGCAAGAAGTGCAAGATAGTCACGTCAAGATACCCAAGGCCGATCGAAATAAAACTGGTTTGCCCAAAACCAAGCCGTGAGGATTTTTTATTGTCAGAGCGCTTGTTAACCCACCCAGAAGTCGCAGCCCGGGTGCGTCATATAGCTGAGCAGATATCGGCTCATGAGTCGGTGCTCATATTTACGAACACCAGGGCCACTGCTGAGACGCTTTCTAACAAGCTTTTTATGATGGAGATCGATAAGCCGCTATCTATTCACCATGGTTCCTTGGGAGTCAATGTAAGGGTCACTGCTGAATCTGGCCTTAAATCCGGCGTTATAAAAGGGGTGGTCACCACCTCGAGTTTGGAGTTGGGTATTGACGTTGGGTCGATAGACTTCGTGGTACAATATGGTTCACCAAGGCAAGCCACTCATTTGTTGCAAAGGATTGGTAGGAGTGGCCACAGATTTTGGATGGTACCTAAGGGGGAGATCGTGGCACTAGACTCGGATGACGCTATTGAGGCGCTCGTTGTTAGAAACAGAGCCCTGAGGAGCGATATAGAACCAATCGAGATCCCGCCTAAGCCTTTGGACGTTTTAGCACATCAAATCCTAGGCCTGCTTTTCTGGGAGCCACGGATAACGTTTGACAAGATAATTTCGGTGTTCACTGGAGGGCATCCCTACAGGGAATTGACATCTCAGGACCTAGAACAGGTACTTAGCTTTCTCAGCTCCAGATATCCAGCTCTAATAAATTATTCTAAGGGTCAAGATGTTATATCAAGAGGGAGGTCTGTCGGAGAGATATTCGAATACTACTTTGGCCATGTGTCCACGATACCTGAGGTAAAGCACTATCCCGTCATTGTGGACGAGACCAAGGAGATAGTTGGAGAGCTGGATGAGGAATTCATAGCAGAGAAGGGTCTGGTAGGTACGAAGTTCATAATGGCCGGAAGAGCGTGGTCCATAATTCGCATATCTGAGGGTAAGGTTTTCGTCAAGGAAGCTACTGATTTAATGGGGGTCGTACCTTCGTGGTCCGGAGAGGAAATTCCGGTGCCATTTGAGGTGGCCAGAGAGGTTGGGGTGATTAGGGCTTGGGTTATAGATAGATTGAAGGAGGGAAAGAACGTTGAGGAGATTGCTTCTGAGCTGGCAACTGTCCATCAGGTGGATGTGGAGTTTGCAAAGGAGGCGATATCTACAGTAGTCGAGACGCATTCTAAGGGCTATCCAGTTGCAACGGACAAGGTTATCGTTGTAGAAAGATGTCCCGGCTTGACTGTATTGCACGCTTGTCTTGGTGATAGAGCGAACAGAAGCCTTGCGAAGATCTTGGGTTCATACTTCTCATCGAGAGTCGGGACGACTATAGTCGTCAACAGAGACCCTTATCGTGTGATAATTGGTTACGAGTTTCCTCCAGAAGTTATACTGGACGTACTTAAGGGTCTAAGCCAAAATGAGATAGAGAACCTTCTGTCCTTTGGACTCGAATCCTTCGGCATGTTCAAGAGACGCCTTCTTCATGTAGCGCGACGTTTCGGCGTAGTGGAAAAGGATGTGGACTTAACTGCGGTCAGACTCGATGACCTTGCTATGCAGCTCCGGGGAACTGTGGTATTCGATGAGGCACGTAGCGAGCTTTTTCACAATGACTATGACTTAGATACTCTAAAGAGGTTCATGCAAAACCTCAGGGATGGCGTCTACAGGGTTGAGATGGTGGAGGGGCGTCCACCTTCACCGTTGGCCCAGATAGCAATAAGCAACTTGGAGAGGAAATATGATATCTTCCCTCCTGAAAAAGCTGAAAAGGTGCTGCTCAGGTACGCCCAAATCAGGCTGGAGAACACTATGCTTGACCTTGTGTGTTTAGACTGCAAACACTACTTCGGTTTGAAAAGGGCGAGAGAAGTGGATGATAAAATGATGTGTGATCGTTGCGGATCTACGAACATCGGTTTAGTAAAATCGGAGGATGACGTACGCTTGTTTAAGTACAGATCTGGGTCTAGAGTTGGTGGTAGGGTTGAAGATTTCCTCCGTTGGACAGCAGGTCTTTTGCGGGAATACGGTAACGCTGCGGCCCTCGTCCTAGCGGCCAGAGGGTTATCTAGGAGGGAGGCGGAGGCAATATTGCGGGAGTCGCCACATGTTAGCGAGAGGCTCGTGAAGCTGATATTAGATGCTGAGAGGAAGAAAGCAGCCAAGATAGCTACTCGTTGAAATGCTGATCACTTAGCACCCAAAACATACTGCATGAACTTTTCTATGTCGATTTCTGCATACGTCCTCCACCCGAGTGTCAGGACTTCGCCTTCCTCCCTTAGGTATCCCGCTTTCACGTACCTTGAAAGATGTAGCTGAGCTTTCCAAGTGGGAAACTTCTCGGCGAGAATTTCCTCAACATCTTTCCTGCTCGCCTTTCCTCCTCTCGATATCAATGACGCGAGGGCCACCGTCAGACCGGCGAGCTCGTCTATCGACCACCCAGCCGTCCTGACTTCGCTGGTCCTAAGGGGGTCTCTCAAAGTAACGTAAAACCTAGAGGTCGACAGCTTGGATTCATCGTCGCTAAATGAGAGTGTGTTCCCTAGGTCATCGACTACTTTGACGCCCAATCCTATTTGCTCTAAGTACGAATCTAACGCCTTGAGCACCTTAACGTAGTCAGGACCTATGGACCTTCTCAACTCCCAGCCCTTCACCCCCGGAAGTCTATGCGACTTCAACAGAAGTAGCTGAGCTGCCCTTCTAACTTTAACTCCCAGCCCAACCTCAGCCAACGCCATTCACCCTGAAAACGATGGAGCTCTTTTCAGCTTGATCAGGAATTGTCGGTTTCTCCTTGGCCTTCACCCACACCTTTGACCTTATTGGGTCTATGCGAACGTCTACGTACCCAAATGTGATCAGGTAGCTGAGAATTATCGCGCGATTCAGACGTTTCTCGAGGTCAGGAGTTGCTATAAAATCTTCGTAAGAAATCTCATTTTTTAGCGACTTCAACTCTTTGTATCCCTCAAGCACCAACGTCATTATGTCTTGCTCTTCTAAAAGACCCATTTCTTCGAGGACTTCGACGCCCTTCTCTTGAGCTCTTTCACCGGCTCCTCTTAAGCTAATCTTTCTTAAACCGTTCCAGTACGCATAGGATTCCCTCAACATCTCGTAGTTAATACACTCCGAGCAAGCTACTGGCCTCCAGCTTCTCAGGAAAGCCTCAGCCAATCCCTCTGCGCTCGCTGCTCTAAGCTTTATGTTTACAAGGAAGGGATCTGAGTACAGCGAGGATGCCCTGTTTCTGAGCGAGGCTTCCTGCAGCCCCAGTATCACGACAAGCCTGTAAAAAGCTTCGCCATCCAAACTGAGCTCGCTGATATCCTTAAGCGCAGGCAACAATTCCCTTAAAGTTTCGATACCCTCGACGACATCTATGACAAAGGGGTCACTGCTCTTATCCTCGACGTTTTTACACGAAGCTATGATCTTCGCTATAGTATCTAACACCTCAAGCTTACTTTTGTTCATCCGGCGTGATCACGCTCACACTAGAGGAGCCATAAACGTTCTGTACCACCAGAGCGGAACTCCACTTTATGCCGCTGACTATTCTGCCAGGTGTTATAGAAATGTAACAGACCCCAGGGTTTGCGTACGCCTCCTCGCTCAACATCTTGAAGAAAGCATCCCTGTTCAGGGGATCCATATGAACATCGAACTCATCTATGGCCCTTATAGGAGACGGGATGAAGGACTGTAACGCCAACAAAAAGGAGATTACGGATACGCTCCTCTCACCTCCACTCTGCGTGAAGTAGTTCAACTCGACAGGCTCGCTACCTTTAAAACCCACCATTATGTGAAGCCCCGCGTTCTCTATATCGTCCACGTTCGAAACTGTTATGTCGCCTATGGCGTTTATAGCTATGAGCTGCCTTCTAAACTTCTCATTGACCCTCGCTATGATGCCCATCAAGGATTCCCTCCATACGTCTTCTCTGGACTTTAACTCCTCGAGCGCTTTCTGTCTTGCCTCTTTCACTCGATTCAACTTGCTCTCGAGGTCTTCAAAACTCCTCTGGTAAGCTTCGTACATCCTGTCGGCATCCTCTAAAACCACGCCCAAAGAGGCAAGGGTCAACCTACCAGCCTCAATGTCCTTTGTGATGTCCTTCGCATCCCTTATGACCTCCGGTCTCGGACCTGCAATTTCAGCATCCTTTGTAAGGGAGTTGAGCTCCTCTGATAAGATATTCAACTTGTCGGCAAGTTTTTTCTGCTTCTTGGTGTAATCCTTGATCCTGAGCCTCAAGACCGCCGATCTTGCGTGATCCTTCGCAAATAGCTTTACGCCCTTAATTATTGCTTCTTCGAGTCTCGTAGCCCTCTGTGAAGGATCTGAACCATCTTTATCAAAAACATCAATACGAACCAAAAGAAGCTCTCTGAACCTTGAAATCAAAGAGGTTAGTTTCGAAAAGGTCTTCTCTGACTTGTTGACGCTCTCGCGCTCCCTTGACTTTAATCTCGACAACCTCTCTTGGATCGCCTTGATTCTACTTTCAAGCTGCATTACCTGAGATGCCTTTTCCCCAACCAATGACCACTTCAACTCTCTGTCAAGCTCAGATATTCTGTGCAGTATCTCACGCTTCTTTAGAAGCTTCTCATACTCGTTCCTCCATCGTTCGAGCGTGTTTCTTGCTTCCTTCATCATCGCCTCCACGGAGTGTTCTTCGGACGTAATCTCTTTCAAACGTTCTCTTGACGCGAGCACCTTTTCCCTGAGTTGCGAGATGCCAACGGCACCTTCGAAAACCCTCAACTTTTCTACCGGGTCTAGGACAACGAACTCCTCAATCATATATTGTTGCATTATTATCAGCATGTTGTTCGGATCGATCCCAAAGCGGCGAAGAGTGTCGTCAACTTCCATTTTCGTCACCGGCTTGTAGTTTATCTGGTACCAATACTCGCCGTCGATTTTGATATACCTAGTTAAGACGAGCTCATCGGACCTAACCTCGGGAACAGGCCGCCTACCTCCAACCGCTTTATTGTCGAATACCAGAGTAACTCTCGCTATCTGTTCACCGCGCCTTATGAGGTCGCTTAACTTTCTTCCCCTTTCGGTGTGACTCTGGCCTAGAACGACAGAAAGCGCGATTAATATAGAAGATTTGCCCGAGCCGTTGGGCCCGAGTATTAGGTTTAGTCCAGGTCTGAGGGGCACCCTGGCGTATTTGTAAGACATGAAGTTCTCTAGTATTATCTCCTTTACTGCAAGCGTACCCCTTATTGACGTCTCGGCTTCTAGCATCAGCTTTGCTTATGGGTTTATCGCTTAGAGGTCACTTTTAAGAGTTTGCTTCGAAACTCTTTTAGGTACATCTTGACACCATTGGCCGATGGTAACAGCCGGCAAATTGTTCATAACGGGCGAACGCACACCCCTAGAAGAGATCGCGCAGAAGCTCAAAGACTACAAAGCAGAGGTTGCTCTTGAAGATGCAGATCTAACGCTTCTGACCCAGGTGAGCGAACTGGAATTAAAGGGCAGGAGGTTGGAGGGCGTGCTCTCTAGAGACGTGCCTATCAGACTGAACAAAAGGGGCACGGTTGAAATCTCGTATAGAACATTTCAAACACCTTTTGTATTTGAAATCAGAGATGGCAATGTGTTTCTGCTAGTCGTTGAGAAGAAGAACATCGCTAACGCCATAGCGAACATGTTAAGTATGATAGTTTACTTGGGTATAGGTAACATATTGGAAGCTGAGATCCCGCCCGAGGTGTTGGAGGGATATCACAAAGCAAATTCTGAGGCCACGAAGGTTGTATTCTTCGATAGCGTGAACATACCCAACATCAACAAGTTGTCGCTCTACGGGCCGTCGCTTTCCAACACGACATTATACAGCCAGTATTTACAACATGGAAAGCTCTGGTATGTTGTGGTTACGTCAAAGAAGTATGGTTACGTGGTAGGTGTTACTAGAGATTCTGTCGTGACCATTTTCAACAGGATATCCACTCAAGACTTCATCGATTTCTGTTTTGATGAGATAGTTGGATTGATCATACAAGGGCTCGGGGGCAGGTTTTAGTACATCTGGATAAAGATTGTTCTCTAGAGCAATTCATCTCGCAACATGGTACAGGGAGTTTATTTTGAAACCATTTTCAATACCGACTCGCGTTGGTAAGTAGAGATATACCCCATCTCGAGAAGAGCTTCTACTGTTTCAGTTATGGTTGTTACAGAGTTTAAACGTATGCCTCTATCGCTCAGACGTCTCTTGCCTCCCTCTTCTCTGTCGAGCACCACAAAGGCATCCTCGACAATTCCACCTTCTGAGACTATAAGATCCTTGGCCTTGATAATGGAGCTGCCCGTGGCGCATACATCATCGATTATCAAAACCCGGTCGCCACTGAACAAGGGACCCTCAAAGATCCTTGCACGGCGGCCTCTTGACGTTGTGCTCCTTAGACAAAGAAGAGGTTTTGTAAACCCTAGCGCAACCCCAGTCGCCAGTGGTACACTTCCCAGCGAGATACCGCAGATCCTTGTAAAAGAGTCCTTTCCTATCACATCGGATATCTTCTCGATCATCAGCTTTATGACAGCTTTATAGAGGTCGGGAAAGCCCATGAAGAGGCTAAGGTCGACAAAATATGGGCTTACCCTATTTCCAGGTAAAGAAAAGATTCCAAACTTTAAGGCACTAGCCGATGCCAGAGCTTTGGCGATTACCCTACTATTATCGGTAAACAAACACTTCACCGATAGCCAGGCATCTAGTTTTAAGCGTTGGATCGATTTTCCTTACCTCTACCTCGAACTCTTTAAAATTAGATCCGTGATAAGGGACTGCTAACTTCGCTTTCACCAAGCCAGCAATTTTTGCACCTGTTGATGGGGAGCTGCCAGGAGCGATTCCAATCGTGCAGAATACGATGTCAGGTGCTTCTACGGAGCCGATTTCCTCCATCTGATCGTAGGGTAGCGAATCGCTTGTATGGAATATCTTTACGCCGTTCTCCAGAGTGACCATGTAAGTAACAGGCGTCTTCGCTTGAGGATGGTTGCTTGGATAGGCCTTTATAGTTATATCTTCCAGCGATATCTCCTTGTAGGGTTCGACGACAGCTAGATTCTCTTTGGGGATTGAGCTCTTAAGCATCTTTCCTGAAGTCTTGTCAGCCACGACGGTTATCTTGGGCTTGATTGGTTCGCTATATGCGCTCTCGGTTTTTGATATTATGTCAGGGACCGCCTTGAGTTCGTCGCTCACCTTCTTTTCGGAACTTATTTTCAGCAGCTTCGCGACGCTCCCTTCATCCAAGTGGTCAAAGTGCTCGTGTGTGACAAGTATAACATCTGGGAAAAAGTTGAAAGTTGCAGAGGGGATGTTTGTGGGATCAAATATTATGTTGTACGTCGGAGACCTCACGGCTACCCCGGAATACTTGTTGTAAATTATAATAGCCGCTTCATTTTTCTTTAGGCTTACATAGGCTAGTTGATCGAATGCCATCGAGTTTTAAACTGTTGCATTGACTTATAAAAGCTTATACATCTGAAAAAAGATGTGGTATAAAATGGTCGAGATATGGTTTCCATATGGTGAAACAAAAGTATTTGCCAGTTTGGACGTAATTAGGATTGCTTTCGAGCAGAATTTGTCAGAAATAAAGAAAATAGATGATAAAAAAGTGTTGGAGGAGCTAACGAGTAAGTTGCACCAAGTTAGAGCAAGGAGGCTATGTATATATTACTGTACAACAAACCACCCTAAAATAGCCGATTTGCTTAACGAGCTTCTTAATGATTTTTCCTCCTCTGGTGGCGAGTTTGAGATTTATTTAATCGGGCCTAGAGGAACCAGGGTAAGAAATTCTTTAGAAAGACTGAAGGACCATCAGGATGCCATAAGACAAGACAACCCTGAGCTCTGTAAAGTTTGCGACAACAGCATGTACATCGGTTATGCCCTTCCCAGCTTTTTATTCGGAATCTCTGGTATCGGGGAGGCGTTTTTAAGTTTGGAGAACAAAAGCATTTCTCAAGAAGCCATTGACGAGCTTTCAGCAAGGGAAAACAACGACAAGTTGAACACCTCGCTCAATTTGATATCCTCGGTGGAAGAGTCGCTAAATGACAGAAATCTTCTTTCGGTGGTTTTCTTACCAGGGGCTGAAGGAGTTGCGGATATGAGAGTCGGAAATTTAAGAGAGGCCGCAATTGAAGCAAGCAATGTGTTCAAAGAGATGTACGGTATGCGGATGTCTGATGTGGATGGGCTTGTCGTTTCGCTCGGAGGCGCTCCATACGACTACAGCATGTCAGAATCTTTGGACATGATGGTTTCGGCGGTTCATGCTAATAAGAGTATCGAATACGGTTTTATTGCTGAATGGAGGGCGGGGTTAGGCGATGAAAAGATAACTGAGAGTTTTAAAAAGAGTTTAAGAGAGTTAAGGGCACAGGTTTTAAATAGATTTGACTGGATGGACCTCATCGTATACGCTTTGAGAACAGGGGAATTCTTAAGGGGTAGCTACATTCTCACATCGTTGCCTCACACGTTAGTTAAACATACTATAGGATGCAAGCAGTGTGAGACGGCGAACAAACTCATCCAGCGAGTTTTGCACTCCGTTGGAGACGGAAAGGTTGGCATTATAAAAAGCTTGCCAAATGCGTACTTGCGTTAAGCTTTAACTAGAGGCTTAGAGGAATAGAAGCAAATGTCAAAACCGCCATTATTACGGCAAAGAACATCTTTGCGATCGATTTTTTGCTGACCGGGCTGACATCGTCTAACGGACCTGGTATGTCTTTTCTCCTCAAGCTCATAAAAAGAACGAGTAGGCCCATGAGTATGTAACCTGTAGCAAACATAATAGCTACGCCAACCCAAGACACTATCCTGAAATGCTTCTCGTCCAAAACGCCCCTAAAAATGTGACCTCCATCCAATTGCCAAGCAGGTATTAAGTTCAGGTATGTGGTGATGCAGCCAATCCAACTTGGAAAAGCGCTTTCCGTTAAGAGGTAAACGCCACCTTCTCTACCCAATGAGAACCTCTCCAAGATATGAAATATCAGAGGAAGTTCCACTTCCGTCCCAGCTAACATATCTTTTACCTGCAGCCAACTCTCATATGGAACAAATATAGCGGACTTTATTGAAATAAAAACAGCTACGACAACCGCCAAGAAACCGAAGAAGGGGCCGGAGAAACCTATGTCAACCAAGTCGTCTCTATTCCTGGCGGGATCTCTTTGGAATATCACGGCTCCGAAGGTCGGAATGATACCCGGGATACCCGGGATGAAGTATGGACCATAGCTACTTATGCCCTTCCGACGTGATGACAATTTGTGCCCTAGCTCATGAGAGGCAAAAATCGCGATGCAGAGGCCGAGATATACAAGCGTATCTCTGAAAATATCACTAGACCCTAGCAAGAAAAGTTTCACGGGCATCAACTCTCTTGCCCTAATGTAACCATCTAACGAAAAAGATATTAGGGTGGCCATGAAAAGTATCATAGGCATATTGCCCTTGTGGTGAGGCTCTATCTGAGGTGTTTTCAAAACAGTTAGGATGATGCCGTCCTCCCCTTTTCTTAGGAGTGGCAAAAACCCAATAGGTTTCAATTTGTCCGATAGTTTAATGAATGACTCTTTAGTATTGCTACATTCAATATGCAAGACGATTCTTGATGATGTTACGGTTATGTCTTTAGCTCTGAAGCCACTTTCCTCGACTTCTTTAAGAACTGGCCCCCACAGAATGTCACTATCCGGTATCACGCTTTAGACCTTCCACCCCTCTAGATTCAGCTCCATCAAAAAGCCATCCGTTCCATCCATGTAGTAGGAGGGAATTACCCTTGTCTTTCTATAACCTAGTTTCTCATAGAGATTAATCGCAGGTTGATTGGTTACTCTGACTTCTAGGTAGCTTTTTCGTAAACCAATTCTGGCCATCGCTTTGTGAACCTCCATCATCAGTCTCGTAGCCACGCCCAGTCGCCTGTAGTTAGGATGCACAGCTAAGCTTATGACATGGGCAATTGATGGAAATTCCGTCCTACACATAACATAGCCGACGACATCCCCATTGAGCTTTGCCACATAGAAAAGTTCACCGTATCGCCTAAATATCTCATCAAAGAAATCCGGAGAATAGTTCTCAGGTAAGGCTATTCTGTTCAGGTTGATCACTTTAGGAATGTCTTCTTCATCGGCTTTAGATATGAGAAGGTTTTTGGTTATGAGGTAAGCTTTATCCGGTGAGATCGCCATTTGGCGTTGCTCGCTAAAAAGAAGTTAAAAATCTTAAGCATACCTGTAGACATGGACTCCGGACAGAAAGCCAAATTCTAGCAGTTGGTGCAGAAGCAACTTACTAAAAAAAGAGCGCGGTCAGCACCGTTGGCAAGGAAATTAGACCGCGACTCGGCGTTTAATGTCGACCTCGATTTGCGCTTATTTATGCTGTGACCTTGTTTAGGGTTATTTCGATAGTAGAGACGTTCCTTTCCCTAAGACCTTCGGCGGTAGGTGGAAGAGTCTCCGTTCCTATTTTGATGTCCTTTATCCTGAATTGGTCTCCGAGGAATCTCCTCTTGAGTATCTCCACGACATCCACGGCCTTGGATATAGCTCTTCCCCTAGCCTTTAAGACAGCCTCTCCGGTTGAATTTATCTGCATTAGGGACGCTACCGCGTATACTAAGGTTGGCTTCTTTCCTATCAGAACGACATTTGGAGGGTATGTCCTTTTAGTTTCGCTTGGTTGCCCTTGAGACATTTATGCGCTCACCTCTTGGTTTTGTAACGCAGTGAAGGACAGACGCCAATAAAAACCTTTCCTCTTTTAGTAGCACTCTAAACTTCTCCCATAAATGCAATTTAGAGCATAAGGTCAAACTTTTGGATGTTTAACCGTCTCGTTAAAAATGTAACTTAAATATTCACCTCCAGTAGAGAAACCGCGACTCTTCGCCCGGCCTTAGGCCGGCTTGAATCAGTAGTTGTATTTGAGTATGTCGATGAACCATGTACTTGCATCTTTAAGTTTTATACCAAGCTTTTTAGAGGGCGAGCTTCTCCATGTCGGATTTCTTTGTCAAAAGATATTTTAGGTATTACCTTCTTTAAACCTTGATGACTTTAGAAGTTCCTTCACAGGTATGTCTGCATACCTACCGTCTGGCAATGTTCTCCTGATGCTAAGCGGAAGGACACCGCTTTCGAGCTCCTTTATGGCTATTTCTATCGGATCCCACTTCTTACCCTCCTCCACAGGCACGAACGCCGGAGCACCTAGGCTCAGCTGTAACGCCCTAAGCCCAATCACCCTAGCCCTTTCATATTTAGTAAGGAAGGGAGGTCCCAGCAACTCGCTTTGAAGCAACTGTTCGTTTTCCAAGATCGCTCATGCCTTAGTATTCTGCTCCCTCGGGCATCTTTGGAGGTTTCATTTTAGCGGCCGCTATGACCTCGTCGATTCTGAGCATGGCAACGGCGGTCTCGACAGCCGCAGAGTAAATGCTCCTCTTTATCCTGATCGGTTCTATGATACCTTTCTTTTCAGAATCTACAATAGGTTTTGTATAGTCACCGACACCGTATGTCTTAAGACCGCTTGAGTGCTTCGCCACTAATTTAGCTAATGTGTCTTCCGGATCCAGACCAGCATTGTGCGCCAACGCTCTGGGTATATCCTCAAATGCATCGGCGAATGCCTGATATGCTAACAGTTCTTGACCACTTGACTCGGAGACCTTTTTCCTAATAGCGGTTGCGATCTCCAGCTCTATAGCTCCGGCTCCAGGAACGACATAGGGTTCCTCGAGGACAGCCTTAGCAGCCGAGAGTCCATCTTTCAATACCTTCTCCGCCTCCTCTAAAGATTTTTCGTCAGGTCCTCTTAACAGGATACTCACGACTTTTCCGCCCTCAGCGCCTTCAACGAAAACCCATTTCTCCCCTCCGACCTTCCTCTCTTCCACAGACCGTACACTGCCCAGAGCATCCTCGTTTAGTTCGTCAAGCGATGACAGGACCTTTCCGCCCGTCGAGAGGGCGAGCTTCTCTATGTCGGATTTCTTTATCCTCCTAATAGCCGTTATGCCCTCTTTTGCCAGAAGGTATTGAACAAAGTCATCGATGCCCTTCTGGCAGAAGACCACTTTGGCTCCAGAATTCTTTATCTTCTGGACATACCCATCGAGTATTGACCTTTCTGAATTTATGAAATCCTGCAGCAACCGCGGATCCTTGAACTTAAGTTTTTCATCAAATTCGGTTTTCTGAACTTCTAACGAGAAGTCAAGGAGTGCTGCCTTCACGTTATTCAGAAGTTTGGGCATAGCAGGATGCACAACTTCTTTGTCCAACACCACACCGTCTAAAACAAGCGTGTCAGAAAATGCGCCACCTGACTTCTTCTCTATCTTTATCCGATCTAAGTCCAATATGGTTCTTCCGTCCACCACCTGGACAGTTTTGAGTGCAGCATCTACCACATAGTTGACCATCAAGGACCTGAACTCTTCGTTTATATAACCTGACATGGAAGTCTTGACTACGTTCAAAAGCGTAGTTCTATCTGAAGGATCTATTCTCTTGCTGAGTTCACTCAACTTCGCTTTGGCGATATCAAGGGAGGATGCGAAGGCATCCACGATCAGTATAGGATGTATGCCCTTCTCGAGAAGGGACCTGCTGTTCAGGAGGAGTTTAGTGCTCAGCACCACCATCGAAACAACACCATCTCCGACTTCCTTATCCATCGACTTAGCGGATTCCACTATGACCTTCGCAACCGGATGTTCAACATCGACCTCACCCAGTATACCTGCACCATCTCCCGAGATCGTGACGTCCCCAAAGGTATCCATCAATATCTTCATTCGCCCATTAGGTCCAAGGCAGGGTTTGAGTGCACTGTACACAACCTCGGCTGCGGCCATCACATAATTCCTCATGTTCTCTTTACTCCTAGTTTGCGACCCCTCCTTCAGGACAGTAGAAAGTGGAACTAAATATGACTGAGCTGACATACCCCATCTTCTTCAATTACGACCCGATATTAATTTTTCGTTTAGCTTTTATTATTCCCGTTTATTCTTGCTCCTCTCCAGCTATAAATCTAATCTGCGCCAACCTATCCATCACCTCTACGAATTCCCTTTCTATAGAGCGCCTACGCTCGTTATATTCTTGCTCGCTTATCTTTCCGGATTGAAATAACTTCTGAAGAGCTTCGAAGCGTTCTTCTATCTGCTTCTTCTCTGAAAGCAACCTTTTGAGTTCATCTTCCACGCCCGGCGGCCTATACATATCAAACCGCATGAGGCACAAGCAGTTAGATAAATATTTAGAGACTTGACAGGGGTATTTGCCAAATGTCTGAAGTAGAGGAAAACGCTGTTAAGATTTCGCTCGATATATCTGGAAAGAGAGTTGAAGGACAACTACTTAGACATCTTTCGCCTAGAACTTTTTCGTCCTTAGTCAGGTTGCTCCCAATAACGGCGCCATCGATAAAGGAAGACAGGTACATAAGCATTCTTGCCAACCTGAGTCTACAAGCTGACAAGTACACGAATTTGGTAAAGACGGGGGACATCGTGTACAGACCTAAGAACAGGTCGATATGCATATTTCTTCAGGATACTAGAACCGATGAAAGAATGGTTCCCATAGGACGAATGGAGAACATAGAGCTTTTAAGAGACACCAAGGGAAGTTCGATGGTGAAGATGAGCTCGGTCTTGTGAAATATCTTGGATACTAAAAACGGTACCACTTGATTATTTGAATGGGTTTAAAAAGAACTTCGTTTGATAGACACTAAGATCCAGATAGCAATAGAGGTGTCCAGACAAATCGAGGTGAACTAAAAGTTTTTAATGCTGGTATTGCTTGAGAAAAGTGAGAACAAACACATGTCAAGGAATACAGAGGTTCCAGAAATAACAGTTGAAGAGATAATGAGCGCACCTGTTGTAACGCTCAAGACAACTAATACTGTGCTCGATGCTGCTATCAAGATGGACAACTATGGTATCAGTGGCATCGTGATCCTTGACTCTTCTAATAAACCAGTTGGTATGGTGACAGAACGGGACATAATAACACGCGTCGTGACGAAACGGCTAGATCCCGCAAAAGTTACCTTGGCCGAGGTTATGTCCACGCCGTTGCACACCATAGATGTTAGTAAATCGGTTATGAAGGCACTCGATTCCATGAGGCTTAGGAAAATAAGGAGACTTGGAGTAACAAGAGATGGTGAACTTGTTGGAATACTTACTGAAAGAGATATACTTACTGCAGTACCTGCCATTTACGAAAAGTTGGTACAAAAAATAAGAACTGCCCCACAACTTACTATCAACAGAGATCACACGGAGGGATACTGCGAAGAGTGCGAGCAGTGGTCAGAGTTATTGACGTTCGTGGAAGGCAAGTATATTTGCGAGGATTGCAGAATGGAACGGGGAATCAGCGAATCCACTTGACGTAGAGGCTGGGCCTCTTAGTGGGAGGCTAACATGACCGACGTGTTTTTGCTGAGAAAAGTAGATCAGTGGCCGATATGGTGGAAGCAGATTTAGTGATCAAAGGAGGTAAGGTATTTTACGAGGGTGACTTTTTAGAGGGCGGGGTAGCGATCGTCGACGATAAGATTTTGAAGGTAGGAAAGGACTCTAAATTACCACCGGCACCCGAACACATAGATGCTGAAGGTAAATTAATAATGCCTGGACTTGTAGATTTAGAAACCAGCCTCCCACCCTTTGAAACGGAAGACTCAGAAGACCTTCGCTCCTTGACTATGGCAGCTGTTCAAGGGGGCTTTACAACGGTCTTCTTAACGCCCGATACGAGACCTGCGATTATTGAACTCTCTGATTTGATGGAAATCATGGAAAACGCCGCTGGAAACATATTCGCCGACTTAGGCATTTTAGGTAGTTTGTTCTCGGCCTCTAAAAATAAGGCGTTGTTCAGTAGATTTGTTCACGGATTATGGGGCTCAACCGTCGCAGTGAATGCCAGCCTGAGACTCGACTTGGAGGATATAATAGATGCCGTCAATAAGCCCATAGATGCTCCTGTACTTCTGAGGATCACCGACATCGTTCGTAACATGGGTGAAGCAATAGGATCAAATGGATCCAAATCCGAGTCCTTTTACGCAGATAGGCCCCCAAACTTAGAGAGTTATATGGTCGGCACCTTTCTGAGCAGATATTCTTGGTCGAATAAAATCGCGCTTTTGAGAGTCAGCCTGTCCGAGAGCGCATTACGTGTGAAAGTCTTAGATTCCAAAAGAGGAAGAGTACAAAGCACGGTACCTGTGATCTACATGTTCATGACAAAGAGGAAAGCGATGAAGTTGGGCTTTATGGGTTTAGTGAGCCCGCCACCGCGTGAAGATGCTGAGGTTGCGGAGCTAATACAACGAGTGATAGAGGGGGATGTGAGTATGGTTTGTAGCGGTCACGAACCCATTCCGAAGTCCGTGAAATCGGAGATCGTGATACCAGGGGTGCCAACGATCGATGTGACGCTCAGGATCTTGCTTACGCTCGCCAAGAGAGGGCTTTTTCCGCTTCAACTAATCCCGGAAACACTTTCGAAAAGGCCTGCAAGATTCCTCGGTCTAAAGGACAGAGGGATCATAAGTGAGGGATATAGAGCTGATCTGATAGTCGTGGAACATAGGGAGGACCTGGTTTATGACCCTAGGTCGAGTTTCAATGTAGTTGGATACTCACCCCTTGAAGGAGAGGTTCTATGTGGTTACGTGACACATGCTTTCAAAAGAGGGAAACTCGTATACGAGGATGGTAGTTTTCTTTCCAACTTCGGTTCTGGAAAGGTATTGTTACGAGGCCAGGCCGAGAGCAAATCCATGAGGGGTAGCGAAAACAGTTGATGTTATACCTTGCTATCCAGCTCAAGGAGCAACCACTCTGGTTGGATTTTTCCCTATGACTGCTTCTTTCATCGTCGACGAGATGCTAGGACATGTCGCGAGGTGGTTAAGGATTGCAGGCTATGACGTGGAGTTTGTCAACCGTGTTTCCGATGTTGATTTACTCAAACTTGCAATTGAGGAGGGCAGGGTATTAATTACATCAGACAGGGAACTTTCATCGAAGGCAAGAAAAAATGGTGTTAAGGTCATTCTTATAACCTCTAGCAACTCGTTCAATGCTCTATCTCAGATAGCTGCTAACCTTTCGATACAGATGGAACCCAAGATGGTGAGGTGCACTGTTTGTAACGGACGCTTAGAATTGTGGACAGGAAGGCCCATCAGTGTCGATTACCCGGTACCCAAGGAGGGCAAGGACCTCTGGAAGTGTGAGGCTTGCGGTAAGGTCTATTGGAAAGGCACACATTGGGTTAACATAGGTAAATTTCTGAAGAGGGTTTCTGAGGAAGCACGAAAGCTTAGGACTGCTGGGACCATGAGCCCATAGCGTCAGCCCGCCCATCTTTCCTCATCAGATCAGAAATTCGAGGTGAACCTCATCCGCCGAGGACATCGCTACTGTTCGTGGATATTAACCTTTGCTTTGGTCAGGTACCCCCCAAAAAAAGGCAATGAGCAACTTAACGCGATGTTCGGTTTATTAACTCGTGTCTCTTAATAAAACCTCAGTGGTTGCTCTAGAGACCCTAGGTGGATTTACTACGCAAGTACAGGTTAGCGTGTCATCAAGAAATGGTGCTTATTAAGACTTAAGAGTGGTAACTATGCTTTTAAACGTCAGTAGCGTCGACTTTCCTTGCTAGATCAATGAACTAACGGTTTATGAGCTGCCCCGAATGTAGTTCCTTATAACGGAATGAATTAGTTATTTATTCTGAATGACGAGTTCGTGTGTTTCCGTAACTAGGTATTCAACGCTCGAGGTTTTGTGTTACGTAGTGCAAGTTCTCTTAATGACCACGGTTCTATGCTCTTCGGCTTCTGCGAGCAAGACAACCTCAATAACGGTCAGGATAGAAGATCCTTCCCAGAAGATTAGCTTCCTGATGAGCTGGGAACACTCCAACGTCTACAAGGACGGTGAGTTCGCAATCTACGCATCGGCCAACGTCGGCTCCGTAAGTCCTTCTGAGGTATACATACACAAAACAAACCACGCTACAGTCAACTACACCTATGACCCCTGTGGTGTAGTTAAGTACCAAGAGGTGCGCATAAGGATAAAGACGTACTTTTACACGTCACCTGAGCGCGTCATGTGCTTCGAGGGTGTGGACTACGTAACGTTCTCACCCCATTACAAGGTAACCGTGACCTCGACTATGGGCGCAACAGAGGGCTCTGGGGAGTACCCAGCTGGCGCCTTGCTAGCTCCAAGGACGAATGAAAGTGAGGTGCGGTATGACGACGTTACATACAAGTTAAGCAAGTGGCTCGTTAAGGTCGCGGGAGAAGAGCCATATTACATCGAGGACGGGCAGGAGATCGAGGTGGAGCAAGTGACGGATATAGAGGCTGTGTATTCAAGATATTACTTAGTAAGGGTATTGTCACAATACGGTTCTGTGGAGGGCGGTGGTTGGTATGAGGAAGGTGGTGTAGCTACCTTCGGGGTTGAGCCAAAGATGTTGAAGGTCAATGGTACGTCGGAGGTCTTTTTCTCCCACTGGGAAGTTAACGGGGTCCCGGTAAACCAGTCTTATTTGATAGTGGACGGGCCTAAGATAGTGACAGCAGTATGGTCGACAAGAAGGACGTACCCCGAAAGACCTGAAGATAGCGCTAAAAGTGCCACTTCGATTCAAACTAATTCTAAGCCTAAATATAATGAAGACAACGTTCTTGGTGTCCCTAATAACGACGGTTACCGGGAAGAAGGGTCCTCAAAAGAGGAGAAAGGGTCCGAAAGCCAAATCAGAGTAATGGTCGTGAGTCCCCTGGGAAATACATACGGCACTGGCATCTACGCTAAGGGAACAATTGTCTTGGTGAACGTAACTCCGACTTCGTTCATAGTGGATGATAGCGTGAGATTGTCATTCTACGGATGGGTAGACTTGATTTCCGGTGAGCTCATCACAAAAGAGCCGAATTTGAACTTCTTTGCTGAAAGCGATGAGTTACTACAGGCCATGTGGAGTTTGCAGTACTTTGTAGGAGGCTCTTGGCACAACTGGGATGAGGTTGTCGAACTGCTGCCTCCGGAAGTCGAGTACATATCAAACGAGACAAGAAAGGCCTTCTCCGGCTTTTGGAGGAAGGGATCTTCTGTCCTAATCAAGTCCGACAGGCTCGCGGTGCAGGCTTGGGAATCAATTCTCATAGAGCCGGTTATGGAGACACAGCACAAGCTCACAATTTGTACGGAGGGTTTAGATGGCCCATTGCCGGTAATAATCGAAGCTGGTAATTCCTCCTTGACTTTGAGCGTAGCCGGAAAAGCGCAACTCTGGATTAGAGAGGGTGACGAGGTCTCTTTGTCGTCACCTGAAGTTGTTGGCAACATGACCCTAAGGTCCATATCCGGAGAGAACACTTCTAGAGTAAGATTTCAAATGGCCTCACCAAAAAACATCAAGATACTCTACGCTCCTGTTACTCCTGAGCTGAGATCTGAGGCGTCTATTTACAAAGGTAGTGAAATTTTGACAGCAATGGCAATTTTGACGTTGGTTGCAGCGATCTCATTTCCGATAGCTTTCAGGAGGAGACGCGAATTGAGCTTGGAGGAGCTTAAAGGGGTTTTAAGGGGCAATAAGGCGCCTCCAGACCACGCTTGGATAGAGGATGCCGCTTTGGAGTCCTTGAAACAAGAGGACAAAGAACTTTACATAAAGGCGTTGGCGATGGTCTATTCTGGCAAACTTAAGATAAAAGCCAGAAGATGAAATTCGCGAAAACGTTACACTACAAGTCGGTTAACCGTATTCAATAGAAGACTTAAGCTTCTCAAAGGAGGATTATTGGGTCTCTCAAGCCCGATAGATCCCTTTACCACTTAGAGCTAGAGCCTTGAAAGCTCGCTTGGGTAAAGCTAGTGAAAGAATATAGGCATTGTCTCATGCCCATGAATAAGGGACCATTTTTCGTTAAGAGAGTGACAATTTTATATCCACATCTTTATAGGCTTATGCTCTAGCTTGAAGGAGAGATACCATTTGGCGAGCAGAAGTTTGCGTTCGCTCTTAGCTATATTGATGTTTATCACGCTCGTGAGTTTTAATGACGTAGTTACTAAAGTTTATTCCCAGCCGACCTTCGTTCTGGTGAGAAGGGTGCACGAGGGTTTTGAGAAGGGTTTTGGAATCTTCCAAGCAAACCCCTCAGGAACCGCGGGTGCGAAAATCACATCATTGTATAAGCACTCGGGAAACTCCTCTCTTTTGGTTAACGTAACAGGAGACGTTGCTTACGCAACAACTAATTTTCAAACTACGAAAACGTCTTTTCGTATAGAGTTTTTTGTATTTCCAATAAGCAAAGCTTCAACAGGTAATCTACCTGTTGCGCGGATATTCGTTCTTTCAGAGCCATCCGTGACTATTTCCATGTGGCTTAATGACTCGGAGCTGGTAGTAATTATTGACGGGGTGGACCTTACTAAGGAGATTGGCTCTGTTAAGTATAACGAGTGGACTAGTATATCTTTGGCTTATGACCCTCATGACGGTGAGCTCGATGTCAACGTAGGATCTGTGACGGTCGCCTCTGCGTCGCTTCCAGGGGCACCTGATTCAGGGGTTAAGGTTGAGCTCGGGATATTTGACTTGAGTGGTTCTGATGGAGGCTCTTTGGCATATGATGATGTGTCCCTTTACCTATCCCCGCTAATACTGGTCGACCCACCTCTGGCTAACATAGGAGATACCGTTATAATAAATGGATTTTATTTCACTCCGGGAGGAACTGTTTCTGTAGAAGTCACATCAGAGACCGGTTTGGTGAGCTCGTATGACCTTAAGGCGGATGATGCCGGTGGCTTCTCGACATCTCTAAAGCTGGAGGGTTTATCCGTCGGCCTGTTTAACGTCATAGCTACAGACCTTGCTTCTGGAACGAAAGTCACTTTCCATTTCGGAGTTTGGGGGCTCTCCAGCGATGAGATAAGGAAGGTGAGGCCTTTCTACGCATTTGGCGTTGGCCTCATGCCAAACAGCCAATTAAAAATAACTTTGATTTCGAAGGGGTTGAAAATCCAAGAGGCGATTGTCTCGGCAGATGGAGAAGGTAAATTCCGTTCTCCTGATGTGTCTATACCAGCGGGTGCGCCACTAGGAACATACGAGTTAAGGATAGAAGGTATGAGCACGTACGACCTCAAGAACAGAAGATTTGAGGACCGCTTGGAATTTACGCCCAAAGGCGCTATAATCAACGTGAAGATCACAACTGATTCTGAGGTATATGGCAGACTTCAAGATCTCAAAGTAACAGCAAGCGGGACTTACGAAAATGGAAGCTCGGTACCCTACAGCCCGAGCAATACGGTGCTTCTAACGCTCAAAAATGAAACTCACGCCATGTTGCTAAAGAGGCCCATGAGTTATGATATCTTGCTGAAATCTTGGGCCTATTCGTACCTGCTACCTGAGAACCTGGCACTCGGCAACTATACGGTAGAGGTCGAATTTCGCGACCTTTACGGAAATAGTGGCAAGAGTGGGGTGCCAATAGTAGTTATGGCAGGTTACCTGAAGGTTAATCTGAGCGGGGTCGAAAGAGGAGGTAGTTACGAACGGACGGCGGTATTGAACATATCGGCCGTGGTGTTATACACGGAGAGGCGAAGTGTCGATTCAGGTAGGTTTAGAGCTATTTTCGTTTCCCCCTACGAAAGTAATGCTTTGGATCTAAAATACGACAACTCGACTTCAAGCTGGGTTGGTTCGTTCACGATACGTAAAGATGAGGCCCTTGGCCGTTTCGTACTCCTGATCAACGGCACAGACGATTACGGAAATATAGCTGACTACTCGACGTGGTTTTTTGTGTCAAGCGCCAAGCTAGATTTGACTCCCAAGGGAGATCTTCCTCCGGAAATCCAGAGGACGCAACCTGTGGAGTTAAAGTTTCAAGTAAGGTATCCGTCCGGAGAGAGTCTCAGTGAAGGCGACAACGTCTCGTTCTTATTGTATAACCCTTCCGAGAACACCAGCTTCGAGTGGAAAATGGTCCCGGTTAAAAATCCAGCGAGTGGTGAGTTGATGTGGACAGCCAGCGGTTTTAAGTTTCCCGCGGACGCCCCTCTGG
>Ga0078972_1000530_pt1 | contig 159008 bp, 135 predicted proteins | sample YelNatPaOPGAMG01_FD_67568 | JGI IMG/M metagenome (GOLD analysis project Ga0078972, IMG submission 67568) | Hot spring thermophilic microbial communities from Obsidian Pool, Yellowstone National Park, USA - OP-RAMG-01 (SPADES assembly) (version 2) | ecosystem: Environmental > Aquatic > Thermal...
CACAGAGGATTATACCCGATTCCGGGAGTAGCGGCCGCGCAGGCGGCCGCCCGGCCCGAGGCCCCCCAGGGACGATTTCAATCGGCGACTACTTCCCACCGTCTACCGGACAGTCACGAGGAAGAGGCAGATACGTCGTTCCGGCAGCGGCTTTGGAATCGCGCTGGGAGGTGCGGAAAGAAACCCAGGGCCAATCAGCCAGCGTAAAAAGGCTCGAAGAGAGGCCGAGGTGAAGGAGGGGGTCTGGGGGGCAGCTTGGCTGCCCCCCAGACCCTTCGTCTGTAGCGGGGGAGGCCAAGACTTCCCCCGCTACGGCCGGTTGGGTTACGGAAGGGTCACGATGGGGAAGGGGGTGGCGTTCACCCAGCTAGACGAAACGGGCCCGTTGTCCGCACGGATGCGGAAGTAGTAGGCCGTGTTGCGGGCCAGGCCGGTCTGGGTGAGCGTCCTAGCGGATGCCGGGGCCACCATCGTGACCAAACTCGGCCCCGTAAACCCGGGGTTCGTCGCCCGCTGGATGGTGAATTGGGTTACGTTGACGGAACTGGCCGTCCAATTGAGGATGACGCTGCGCCTGTTGCCGGGTGCGCTCGGACCGTTGGTCGCGGTGAAACTGGTCGGCGCTGCGGGGGCCGGCGGCACGGTCGCGGTGGCGGTGTTTGAGTAAGGAGACGGACCGGCAACGCTCGTCGCTGCGACCCGGTAGGTGTAGGTCGTTCCCGCAGTGACAGTGGTGTCGTTCCATTTCACCGGACCTGTGCCGGCCCGGGCGGGCACCGTGGCGATCGGGGCAAAGTTCACACCGTCTGTGGACCGCTCGACCACAAAGCCGGTCTCGTTGGTGGCGTTATCCACCCAGCTCAGGGCTACCTGCGGACCACTTGTGAGCGCCGCCTTCAGGTTGGTGGGTGGCAAGACCACGTACACCGCATCCGAAGCGGACTCGGCCGTGAGGCTCATGAACTCGCCGCCGTAGCCAACCGTGTTCTTGGCCACAACCCGGTAGAAGTAGACGTTCGAGTCGAGCGGGAAGGTGGTATCCTGGTAGCTGCGTACCCCGTGGGTGTTCGGCTGGTCGAGTGGTGAGGCGTCGGTGCCGAGGTCGACCCAGGGACCCTCAGCGGTGCTTCTCTGCACCACGAACGCCGTCTCGTTGATCGAGTTGTCGTTCCAGGTGAGCGTTAACGCCGCGGGGGTGAGGCCATTGTTATATGTCCAGGCTAGCCCACTCGGGATGGCGGGCGGAACAGCCACCGCCATCGGCCGCATCATGTCCATTTCCTCGTGGCTCAGGATGTGGCAGTGGTACACGTACTCGAGGCCGAAGTTGACCAGTTGGTTCACGATGGGCGCGGTCGGGTTTCCGTTCGCGTCGACAGGGTTGAACATGCTCGTATCGCCGGCCGGCATCATGGGGTTGAGCATGCGAATGCTGTTGGGCAGCTCAAAGGGAACAACCGGGATCACCGGCCGGATCGCGACGATGGTGTCCTCCAAGGGGCTGACGCGAATGGTGTCCTTCCAGCCGAGCTCGTTTGGGTCGGGAGGGATGATGATGTTGTCCCACGTGACGCGGTTGAGCAGCTGGACATCGAACAGATGAAAGTGGATGGGATGGGTATCTACGCCGTTGTGGGTGATCTTCCAGATCTGGGTGCCATCGGCCGTGGCGATAGGGGTCACCCGGACGTCCCCCCGGGGCAGGTTGGTCGCGTCGAAGAGTTCGGTTGGCGGATTCACGAACGGATAGAGGATGACGTTCTGCCCTCCAGGGTTGGCGGGCACGGCCTCGAGCCCGAGGTTGGCGGTCATCCGGCCGAACTCGTCGAAGGACGAGGCGTTCATCTCGTCGTGGACCGCCTTGGGCTCAATCCGGATCAGTTCCTTGGTGTAAGGCTTCAGCAAGCTATTGAACCCAAACAAGTCGCCGCCCTGCTCGGAGATGCGGAGCATGCCGTCACAGCGGGGGCTCGGGTCGGTGGGCGCATTGCACCAGCCGCTGGCGACAAAATCGGTCCCGTAGGCTGAATTGTACGCCGCCTGCCCCACGATGATCGGGTTCTGGCCGGACTCGAAGACCCCGGAACCGTCGGCATGGTGCTTGAAGGCGTTCCGGAGCGCGTACAGATTGAAAGCCGGGGCCGGCGGATTCGCTGCGACCCTGACCTGCATGACGGTCCGGGTATTCGGCCCGTAGCCGGGGAGGATGCTCGGGGCGCCGACAGGCCTCAGGTCAGGGGCACCGGTGTAATAGTCGTAACTGGGGACACGAGCCGGGAAGGCCGCTGGTGCATCGTTGTACAGGATCAGGGTTTGACCGGCGAACTGGGAAAAGTCGACGATCACGTCGGCCCGTTCGGCCGGCGCCAGGAGCAGCGAATGTTGGTCAACATTGCCCACATCGAAGCGCGTCGGGTCTGTGATCCAGGTGATCGGTTGGTTGGGGATCACGACCGGCGCGGGCAGAAAGCCGCCCTCGGTCCCGATCTGGATCCAGCTGGGGCCAGGCGGGCTGATGCTGGTGTCCGGTGTGGGGAAGACGACCGGATCGGTCTGGGCCGCTGCCAGTTCAGCAGCGTTGAGCGCGACCTCGGTCCCGCCGATCGGCTGCCCGGCCGCGTTCAAATCCGTGCTGGCCGTGTTGGGATCGGCGAGGTACCACTGGAGGTTGAAGAAGCGGTCGTTGGCCGCGTTCAGGATACGGAAACGGTAGGCCTTGGGCTCCACGTTGAGCACCGGATAGGCCGTGCCGTTGACGATCGGCGTGTCGTTGAACTGCTCCATACCGACCGAGATGTTCGGCGTGCCGGGGATCAGGGCCGGTTCACAGAAGGGATCCGTCTGGTACTGCCAGGTGTCCGGGTCGTCCAGGCGACAGGCGGGGTCGTAGTACGGGTTGGCAATCGGCGGGTGAGGAACGTTTCCCGCAGGCGGCCAGAACCAGGGCCCGTACATCCACCGGCCGAAGGCGCTCATCCCGCTCGGATCGCCGGGGTTCTGAGCCGGCATATAGACGTGGTGGTACCACAGGTTGCCGTAGCTGCCCCAGCGGCTCTCATCCCAGGTAGGGTCTTGCTCGTACAGTTGCCCGGTGCGCGTGTCGGCATCGCCCTGGGGCACGAACGTGCGGTCTTGGACGATGAGCGGGATCGTATCCGCAGGACCAGGGATCCTACCGCTGTCGATCAACGCCTGCTCGGTCTCATCGGTGATCAGATAGCCGGCGGCTTCGCCTGCATAGACGTTCAACCGGGTGATCCCCCAGGCATGATCGTGGTAGAACATCAGCCGGGCGCTCTGCTGGTTGGTGTAGTAGAACGTCATACAACCGTCATTGGCGGCCGAGCAATCGGGGACACCGAGGTCAGGCCGGGCCATATCGGGCACGGCCGAAACCGCGACACCCTGCGGCCACGGGGTGTCCTCGTTCGCCGGGGTGATCCACTGGTGGGGAGTCCCATCGCTGATCCACGGGCTGATGCCGCCGTGGAGGTGCAATGTCGCGCGGTTGTTCTTAAAGCACAGGCCCATGCCGGTCATCGGGTCCACGGCCTGGGGATCCTCGGTGCACACAGGATTGCGCACCGTATCCGTCACTGTCCCCATATCCATCGGGGGCATCATCTCCATCGGGCCCATGCCGGAGCCCATCAGGGTCGTGTCCACAGGCAGGAACAAGTTTCCGTCAACGCCGGTCGGTAGCAGGTTGTAGAATACGATGCGGACCGGCCTGTCCTTTTGCGCCACGATGACCGGGCCCAGGTAGTGGGGGTCGTCGACCGCGTAGGCCTGTGAGCCGTCGGGCATCAGGGTGGGCACGGAGGTGCCGTCGAGCAGGTCGGTCTGCAGCGCCACGTGCTTGCTGAAGGAGGCGTTCGCCGGAGTCTCGAGCTGGACGTACTCTCGGAGCAGCGTGGGGGGAAGGGAGGAACTCATCCGCTCGCGGTGCTGGACAAGCGCGATGACATAGTAGTCCGCGGCGACGGGGAACCCGTTCTCGGGCGTAAAGGTGGTGGTGTCGGGCACCGCGATCGGGATGTGCTGGCCCAGGTTGTTGCTCTCGCAGTCAGCAAAGGTGGACCCGGGCGCTGGAATGCAGAGCATTGGCAGCCCGTCCACAAACTTCTTGATGCCGCCCTGGGTGATGTAGTGGCTACCGGAGGCGGTCACGTCGATCGCGATCACCGAGCCAGCCGCGACATGGGCGGTGGCCGTGGCCCCACTTCCCGTCGGATCGTTGATGGCAACGGTCGGCGCGGTTACGTACCCGTCTCCGGGCGAATCTACCGCGATCGAGGTGATCCTCAGGGTAGCAACTGCAGTCGCCCCAGATCCGCCGTTTTGGATCGGATCCCATATGGTGCCATCCCGGATAACCACGTTGGGAGCCGTGGCATAGCCGGAGCCAGGATTGTCCAGGACAATACTTGTAATGGCACCGGTATCGGGGTCGAAGGTGACGTGGCCGGTGGCACGTACGCCGTCCGGGGCATCTGGCCAGTCAAAGTCCACGGTCGGGAAGGTGTACCCGGTGCCGGGGTTGGTGAGGGTGAGCATATCCACTTCACCGTAGGCCGTTGCGGTGGCCGGCACGAACTCCACGGAAGCACCGCTTTCGATCACGCTCGCGGCGAAGGAGTAGGTGCGCGCTTCGGGAACGAGGGGAAAGATAGCGGGGTCACCGACCGTAATCGTTTCGCCGGAAGCAACCGCGGCCCGCAGGTAACCGGCGATATCGACGCCGGAGCCGGCATCGTAGGGAATGCCGTTGCCGTAGAAGCCAAGGACATCGCCTTCCTGCACCTCGACCTGGCCCACCGGGTAGGCGACACGCTCAGAGACGCCCCGCCTGGCCAGCGGGGGTACGACCAGGGGTTCACTCGCGAAGATAACCTTGTACTCGTTCGGCGCCCCAGTGGGCCGGAGGACATAGCCAATGAACGTCTTGCCCGCGGAGGCCGTGGAGCCGTCGTCTGCGGCCTGGTTCCAGCTCAAGAATTCGGTGAGCACCCCGGTGGGAAGGGGCGTCGGGACGATCACCAGGACGCTGCCGCGGTCGCTGTCGTCGCGTCCAATGGCCTCCGATGCCAATTCCCCGACGAACGCGCGATCGCTTAGTGGGTTGCCGATCTGGCGCAGCCTCCCGATGCCACTGCCGCCCGTCAGAGTTACGCTGGGCGCGGTGTACCCGGAACCTGGTGTGTTCACTGTGATGCCGATCAGGGCACCGGACTGGGCAATCGTCGCGGTCGCGGCGGCGCCGCTTCCCGCGCCGGCGATCTCCACCGTCGCTGCGGTATAGCCACTGCCGGGGTCGACGATGGTAATGCCGGTCACGGCACCGTTGGCGCCGACAGAGGCGACCGCCTGGGCGCCGGTACCGTCACCCTGGATGGTCACCGTAACGTCAGGCAGGGTGAACGGGCTGTTGGCCCAGTTCGGGTAAGGGCCAAAGTAGTGGGGAACTTTCGTTTCGTCGGTCGGGCTGCCCGGCATCGCATAGGCTCTGGGCGTTCCGATCGCGGGCGCGCCTGCGCCAAATAAAAGCGAGACGAAGACCAGAATGACCAGGAATCGTTCGAGCATCTTACGGGCGGACATCATTACCTCCTGTTGGTAGGACCAATCGGTCCTGACTGCTACACGGTATTGCTTTCTCCTAGCGATGTCCCACGGCGGATCCGTCCTTCCGAACCAACGGCAAGAAGAGATCCACCACGTCGCCCGGGCAGGTGACCGACCCGTAGTTGCTGGCTCCCAGCCCGCTGGTCTCCCGCGCCCGGATGACATAGTTGTACGTCCTCCCCAGCCCCGTCAGGCCCCCAGAGCTGGGCCAGCCGCAGGCCACCGCAAACCCCAAACCATACACATCCCCAGGGACCACCATCGTGGTTTGGAAGAAACCCTGGTGATACGCGCGCAGCTGTCCGTCGATGCTTACCGTCATCGTTACGATGTACTCGGGCGGAGTGGCCTCCACCTGTAGGTGGCTCCAACGGATGTAACAGACTCCCGTGTCCGGCACGGGGCGGTAGCAGGTCGGGGATGGGCTGTCGATGAAGGAAATCTCCGGAGTCCCGGCATCCCGGCGGGGCAGCCCCGGCCCGCCCAGGCCCGCGGAGAACACCTGTGTAGTCGGCGACAAGGCCACATCCAGGGGCGGCGCGCCCCCGACGAGCGTCAGCACCAGCAAGGCAAGCAGTGCGCCCAACCATCCCGGGGCCATAGTACGCGCCTCCTTCCCGCAGCTCAGGGTACGTAAGCCGGGCAGTAGACCATCCCATAGTTGGCCGCGCCCAGGCCGGCCGAGTCACGGGCCCGGATCGTCCAGCTGTAAGCGTTGCCCAGTCTTGGGTTGCCACCCGCGCCGGGCACTCCACAGGGAACTTGGAAACCATCGCCGAACATGCCATAAGGCACGTGCATCAAGGTCTGGAAAAACCCATGGACCTGCCCCACAATGCCCATCGGCGCTATCGTGACGGTCATGGTGATCAAGTAGTTGGGGGCAGCATCTACTGCCATATAGTACCAGTTGATATAACAGGCATCCCGGGCTGCATTCGGCTGGTAACACACCACCGTGGGCGAATCGATGAAGCCGATGTCGGGTTGCGGGGCATCGATTTGCTCAGGTGCCAGGATTTCGCGCACGTCTGTGCCCTGGGCTTCCCTGGCCACTACCTGGGTGCCTGGACCCTGGCCGCGGGCGACCTGGATCAGGCCAACGCCTGCCAGCAACAACAGCAAAGCCGAGAGCAAAGGCAAAGTGAGCTTGCGCATCAGGGCCTCCTTCTTGACCTGAGGGGGAATCGCCTTCTGTTGGCGCCTCTGCACCTCCTGCTTCTGTGTCGCGACCACGGGCGTGCTGCCCTCACCGGCGGCGATCAGCGGGTTCCAGCATCCTGGCGGTCTTCTCCACCGGTCTTGCCACGTCCTTCCAGGGCCTGAGCGACAATGCGGCGAATCTCCGCCACCTCCAGCGGTTTGTCCAGGCACCGGTAGACGGCCAAGCGTGCCGCTTCAGCCTGAACGGCTGCATCGCCATAGGCCGTCAACCAGATCACCGTAGTACCGGGGCAGGTCTCAGCGACAGCCTCGGTTAGCTCCAGCCCGCTCATGCCCGGCATTTTCAGGTCTGTAATGACCAGGGCGAAGGGAGCCTCCTTCAACCTGGCCATTGCCTCCTCCCCGTCCCTGGCTTCCACGACCTCGACATCCGGTCCCAATCCGCGCAGGGTATCGCCAAGGGTAAACCGGACATGCGCTTCGTCGTCCACAATCAGGATGCGCTTCCGCTGGCCCATTGTCCTCTTTCTCGGCCCCATCGGGGCCACGCGCCCGGGCACCTGCGAGCGGTGCCAACATCCCCATCCTAGCGGGAAACGCCGCTTTGAACCGCCGGAAACGGTTAGAAGTGCCGCAGGAATCGGTTCAGGCGAGTTGGAATTGGGTTGGACCTCCCGCAAGGCGCCGTCGGGCCACTTCCATTCCAAGCGGTGCCTTGTGCATGGGGCTTCTTGCGGGCGGACCCGACCCACTGGGGGAAACGCAACGCCGCAGAGACGACCCTTCATCCCCTGCCGTCAGGGGGAGGGATGGTGTCCTGCGGCTTGTTGAACAGCCTTGGGGTGAGGCAATGGACAGATTAGCCCTCGAAGCGGTAGCCGATGCCGCGCACGTTCCGGATATAGCGAGGGTGAGCCGGGTCTTCCCCTAGCTTGCGTCGCAGCCGATGGACGTACCACTTGATCACCTCGCGGGCCTCGAATTCGCTTTCGGCTTCGTACCCTTGGACCACGCGCACCAATTCGCGGACAGGAACGACCCGCCCGGCGTTCTTCATCAGGTGCGCCAGCAGAGCGAACTCCCGCGGGGTGAGGGTCAGGTGTCGGCCGTTCAACGTGGCCTGGTGCGCTTCCACATCCAACACCAGACCGCCGCACGCCAGAGGTGACGGGGTCACTTCGGGCGGGGGACAGCGCTTCACCCGGGCCAGTGCTTCACGGATGGACAGACGCACCTCCGCGGCAGTGGCCGGCTTGAGCAGATAGCCATCCACACCTTCCCGGATGGCCGCCAGTGCCGACTCGAGCGAGGCGTGAGCGGTAAGGATGATGACCGCGGTCTCAGGCCAGCGCCATTTGACCGCCTCCAACACCCGCAGCCCGTCCACCCGGCCTCCCAGGAGCAGATCGAGGATCACCACGTGGAAACGATTCTCTCGCAGCCGTTCCAGCGCTTCCTCCCCGCTTTCTGCCGATGCCACCATGTAGCCCGCCTGGCTAAGGGCCTCCTCGAGAAAGAAGCGGATGGGGGCCTCATCGTCCACCACCAAGACGCGCACCGCCTCAGTCATCGGGTTCCCCACCTGTTGTCCTCACCTTCCGGCAGCCCGGCGAACTCCAGAGGCAGCCAGACCGCGAAAGTACTGCCCCCGCCTGGCTGGCTGTTCACAGCGATGGTGCCACCGTGCTCTTTAACAATCCTGTAGGAAATAAACAGGCCCAGCCCGGAGCCCTTGGGCTTGGTGGTGTAAAAGGGCTCGAACAAGCGGGGCAGAGCTTCGGGGGCTATGCCAAGCCCGGTGTCACGGAACTCAACACGGATGCCGTCCGGACGGTCGGTGCGGACCGTGCGCACGCTTAGCTGCCCCCCCGCAGGCATGGCCTCGATCGCGTTGAGCAACAGGTTCAGAAAGACCTGCTTGATTCGATCCGGCACGACCGACACCAGCGGCAGGCCGGTAGCCAATTCCCAGGTGAGAGCAATACCGTTCGCCCGGCACGGTTGATCCAATAGCGCGAACACTTCTTCCAACAGGCGGTTGAGGTCCGTGGGTTGCCTGTCGCCCCATTCCGGCCGGTACAGCTCGCGCATCTGCCCGACGATGCGCCGCAGCCGCTGCACTTCCTCGTGGGCTACCTGGAGGTAGCGCGCGATGTCCCGCCCTTTCGCGAGCCCTTCCTTGGCCAGGTCTAAGCAACCGATCACGGACTGCAGGGGATTGTTGATCTCGTGCGCCAGCGTGGCCGCCAGCTGCCCCATGGCCGCCAGGCGCTCGCGCTGTAGCAAGGCCTCCTGCATCCCCTTTTGGACCGTGATGTCCACCATAATACCCCGCAGTTTCACTGGACGGTCGTTCTCCACGACGACCGATACGATGTCCCGTAGCCAGACCGTCCGCCCATCGGCGGCCTGCATCCGGTATTCGACCTGGTAATCACGCTTTTCCGCGATCGCCTCAGCAAAGTAGGCCAAGACCCTTTCCCGATCATCCGGGTGCAGATGGTCCTGCCAAAAGGTCGGTTCAGCCAACCAGCGTTCCAGCGGGTAGCCCAGCAGGCGCTCCGCCTGGCGGCTGACAAAGAGGAAGCGGAAAGAGGCCGCGTCCATCTCCCAGACGATGCCGTCGATCGAGTGGACGAGGGCTTGGTAGTCCCGCTGAGACGTCTGCAACTCCGCCGTGCGCTGGACCACGCGCTGCTGCAGTTCTGCGGCGTACCGTACGACATGCTCGTGGAGACGCGCATGGTGGACGGCGACAGCCAGAGCCGGGGCCAGCTCCTCGACCAACATCCACTGCGCTGGAGGCGAAGCGGCTGGGCTGTCCAGGCCCACGCTGATGGCCCCGACCAGCTCCCCCTCCTCCATAAGCGGTATACTGAGGTATCCGCGCACCCCGGCATCGCGCAGTTGCTGGAGGGGCGGCGAGAGGTCCTCCATCTGCTGCAGGTCGGCAATGATATGGGTACGGCCCTCTCGGAGCACATCCAGGAACGGTACCTGGTTCAGCGGAACCGTTGTCCCGATCGGCAACTCGCTCTCCCCCTCACTGTGGACAGCGATCAGCACCGCCTGGTCCTGTTCGGGATCAGCCACCGCCAGGCTGGCCCGCCGGCACGACAGCAGCCGGCGAAGGTAGTCCAGAACGATGTCGGCAATCTCCTTGAGCGATTGCGCGCCAAGGATCGCCCGATCGATCTCCTGTCGGAGCTGCAGCCGCGTGGCATACTGCTCCAGGGCGACACGTGCCTGTTCGCGTGGCGTGACGTCCGCTACCGAGAGCACCAGCCCTTGCACAGCCCCGCCCTGCTCCTTGGAAGACCGTTCCCAATGGGGGAGGGGGAAGATCACCCCCTGGACAAAGCGCTCCGTCCCATCGGGATGCTGGTACTTCCCCCCAAGCAAACGGCCTACCCAGGGGGCCCACCCGGAGCGAAGGCACTCGCGGATCTCGGCCTGGAGCTGCTGCGCCCCTTCCACGGTCTCGTACTCGGCAGGGAAAAACGGCTGCAGGACTTCCCAGAGCGGCCGGCCCACCACCTCTGCCGCCGGTAGCCCGGTGATCCGCTCTATGGCCCGGTTCCACCCGATCACCCGGCCCTGTTCATCGGTTAGAGCGATCCCATCCGTCGATTCCTGGAGGATGCTACGGAGCTTCAACTCGCTCTGGAAAAGCATTTCGTCGGCCTTGCGTCCGGTCTCCAGGGTTTCCAGCCGATGCCTCAGCTCCGCCTCGGCCCGATCGGCACCCAGGAACTCCGCCGGGGGAATATAGTACAAGTTGCGGTAGACGGTTGTCCCGACCACCACCAGCGGATGGGTGGTCAGCACGTCCAAAAGCACCGCTGGCGCAAAGCGCCGTCGGTCGTACTGGCAGATCGCCAGGCACCGGCTCCCGGCAAGGAAGGTATTCAGCCTGGCCTCGTATTCGATGAGACGCTCGGAGCCAGGCAGTCCCCGCAACACCCAGGTCATCTCGCCGGTGACCCGCAGTGCGGCGTAGCCCTGGGCCAGGGCGCGCTCCGTCTCCGCCTGCAGCAAGGCGATCATCCGCTCGGGATCGAAGCTTCCCTCTCGCGTATACGTCTCCTCGATCGTGAGGAGCCCCAGCTGTCCGCTGGCCAAGTAGGGCTCAACCTCCAGCCCGTCGTCCCGCAGGTAGCACAGGATGGTCTCGGCCGTATGGGCATCGACCATATAGAGGACCTTTTCCCCCCGTTCCAACCCCTGGCGCAGAAAAGGGGTCAGAAGGGCACGATGCTCCGCCTCCGTCTCGTAGAGGCAGCAGAGGTGATCCCCAGACTCCACGCTGGCGATCGTCTTGGCCGGCATGGTTATCTCTTCCAACAGTCAGCCTCCAAGTGCCGGGCGCAGCTGAGGCCCCTAAGACTAAGATACGAGCCCCGCAAAGGGTGCACCGAACCCACGCTGGTGCATGCCTCCCAGAGCTCCCCCAAGACGAGCGCTCCGCTGGCTTCCTCGATCCCCAATGGGCGTTGGACCAACGCCCTCTAACCTGTTGCCGTGAATGCCGGCCTGTTCTCACAAGCCCTCCGCCTCCCCGGGAGGGCCCGTCCCACAACCACCGATCGGATAGAGCCATTCTACGATAGCCCTGGGCAAAGCGCAACCCTGCTTCTTGCGCGGCCCGAGGCTGGCAAGGGCTATCTCTTCGGCGCCAACGCCTACACAAGGAAGAGCTGGGGAAAACGTGCGTCCAGGCCTGGGAGATGGCCACCCCGGGACGCCGGACCTTGTAGGAATGACCGGCCCGCAAGGGCTTCGCCCGGCGGCCGTCATTCGTAGCGTAGGGCCTCGATCGGATGCAGGGAAGCTGCCCGCATGGCAGGGTAGATCCCGAAAAAGAGGCCCACCGCTGCCGAAAAGCCCGTGGCCATCAGCACCACGCCAGGTGTGACGACTGCCTGAAGGTCGGACGACAGACGGGCCACGCCGCTGGCGGCCAGCGCCCCGAGCACGATCCCCACGATCCCACCAAGCACGCTCAGCACCATGGCCTCGATGAGGAACTGCCACAGGATGTCGCGCCTCTTGGCCCCAACCGCCTTACGAATGCCGATTTCCCGGGTGCGCTCGGTCACAGAAACGAGCATAATGTTCATGATGCCGATGCCGCCCACCAGGAGCGAGATGCCACCGATGGCGCCAAGAAAGATCGTCAGGATGCTGGTGATCGACCCGGCGACCTGGATGATGTCCTGTTGCGTCACCACCGTAAAGTCGTTTTCTTGATAGGTCAACCGGTGGCGCTCCCGCAGGATGCACGTGATCTCCTCGATGGCGGAATCCACACTCTTTTGATCCAGGGCGGCGACGTTGATGATCGTCACCGGGAAATCCCCGCTCGCTGTCCGGGTGCCGAAGAGCCGGGTTGCCGCAGTGGTGAGCGGAACGTAGACGAAGCTGTCGGCATCAGCGCCAAAACCGCCCGCTCCTTTGGGCTCCATCACACCGACCACGCGACAGGGAATTTCCCCCAGCAGGATCGTCTGCCCCATCGGGTCGCCCTCGGAGAAGAGGGTTTCCACAACCTTCTGCCCCAACACGCAGACGCGGTTTCGTGTATTCAGGTCCTCCTCTTCGATGAAACGTCCCGCCACCACCTGGGCGTTGCGGACAAAGGCATACTCCGGTGTCACCCCGACGATCGTCGCCTGCCCGTCGCGGTTACCAAAGGAGACCGTCATACTGTGTTGGATCACCGGCGCCACCGCGGCAATGCTGGGGGCGTCCAGCGGATCGGCCAACGCCAGGGCGTCCCGATAGGTCAACGGCTGGATGCGGGTGTTTTCCTCGGCGCCAAAGGTGCCCGCCAGCACGATCAGCAAGTTTGAACCGATCGCCTGGATCTGATCCTCGACCGTGCGTTGTACCCCCTGTCCCAGGGAGAGGAGCGCGATCACCGCCGCGACGCCAATGATGATCCCCAGCATCGTGAGCGCCGCGCGCAGCTTGTTGGCCGAGAGGGCACGCAGCGCAACCCGGAGGCTTTCCAACAGGTTCATGCCGCCACCTCCTGCGCAAGCGGCCGGGCCTCGAGCGGCTGGGCCACCGTTTCCTCCCGCACGATGCGGCCATCGTGCAGATGCACAATGCGCCGGGTGTGCTCCGCGATGGTGCGATCGTGCGTCACAAAGACCACCGTGATCCCGAGTTCGCGGTTCAGGCGCTGGAAGACCGCCATCACCTCGCTTCCAGAAACGCTATCCAGGTTGCCCGTGGGCTCATCGGCCAGGATGATCGCCGGGTTGTTCACCAGGGCGCGGGCAATCGCCACCCGTTGCTGCTGCCCGCCCGAAAGCTCATTGGGGCGGTGGTGCAGCCGGTCCCCCAAACCAACGGCCTCCAGAGCAGCAGCAGCGCGCTGCCTGCGTGCCTGGAGCCCGGTGCCGCTGTAGATCAGCGGCAGTTCGACGTTCTGCAAGGCCGTGGTACGCGGCAACAGGTTGAACGTCTGGAAGACGAATCCGATCTTACGGTTGCGCACCTCCGCCAGCTCGTTGTCGCTCAGGTCGTCCACGCGCCGCCCGTCCAGTTCGTAGTAGCCCGAGGTTGGGGTGTCCAGACAACCGATGATGTTCATCAGGGTGGATTTGCCTGAACCGGAGGGACCCATGATAGCCATGATCTCGCCGGGGAAAATCTCCAGCGATACCCCCCGTAAAGCGTGCACCTCGATCACCCCCATCCGGTATACCTTGGTCACGCCGACCAAACGGATCACCGGTCGCTCGCTCATCTCCCCCTCCCTGTGGTCTACTGCGGACGAACGCGCGTGCTGCCGCCCTGGAAGAGCTGCTGGATGGCATTGCGCTGAACGACGCTGGGAACAAAGACCTGGTCGCCCTCTGCCAGGCCGGAAACGACCTGGATGTTGAACGAATCCGCAAGCCCCAGCGTCACCGGCGTGTTCTCTAGCCGGCCTCCGGGGAGCACGCGTTGCACGTACGCCTGGCCGTTCTCGATGCGCACCGCGCGGCGGGGCACGATCAACGCCCCGTCAACCCGTTGGGTAATGATCCGCACGCTGACCGTCATTCCCGGGCGTACCGTTGCCTCCGTTCCTTTCTCCAGGCGCACACGCACCCGGTAGGTCACCACTCCCTGGCCCGTTGTGGGGGATAGGGCGATCTCTGCTACCCGGGCGGCAATCTCCACCTCCGGCAGGGCATCGACTTTTACCTGGGCCTCCTGTCCCACGGCGACCTTGCTGATATCCACCTCATCCACCTCAACATCCACAGAATAGGAAGAGGGGTCTAGGAGGACCAGGATTGGGCTGGCCACAGTGACCTGGTTGTAGGGCTGAACGAAGACGTCGCCCACCACACCTGCGAAGGGAGCGGTCAAGGTGGCCTTTGCCAGCTGCAGCTGGGCCTGCTCGTAGGCAGCCTGTGCCTGGGCCACAGCGGCCTGTAGCGCGGCGATCTCGGCGCTGGTGGATCCGGCGATGAGCCGCTCGAGATTGGCCCGGGCGGCATCGACCTGGGCCTGAGCGCTACGCAGCGAAGTCTCCTGGCGCTGCAGGGCCTGTTCGTAGGAAAGGCGGGCCTGCTCCATGCTGGCCTGGGCGTTTTCGACCGCGCGCCATGCCTGCGCTTCCGCGTCGACATTTTCTTGGGGAAGACCCTTGCCGATCTTCTCCAGGCGGTCTTCCAGTTCCCGATTGTCCCAGTAGACCTGGGAGTAGTGGGCCTGGGCATCCCGCAGGTTGTTGGCCGCCTGGATCCAGCTCAGGCGGGCCTGCTCCACGGAGGTCGCCAGCGTGACACGAAGCTCTTCCAGGTTGGCCTGGGCCTGGTCGAGCGAAGCCCGGGCCGCTCTCACGTCTTCCGGGCGGGCCGCAGAAAGAACCTTCTCCAGGTTGGCCCGAGCGGCGTCCAGGCTGGCCTTCGCCTGAGCCACCTGGAGCTCCAGATCCCGCGTGTCCAGTCGCGCAAGGGGTTGCCCCCGAACCACGGGGGATCCGGTGTGGACCAGGAGTTCCAGCAACGTACCTTGGGTCGTGAAAGAAAGGGTCACCTGCGCGGCCGGAGAAAGGTTCCCCGTAGCCTCGACGACCTCCGCGATCGGCCCACGGGTCACGGCGACGACCTCCCCGCCTACCAATGGATCGACCGCCTTCCGCGCGCGCAACCAGGAGGCGCCGGCGAAGAACAGGCCGGCCGCCAGGAGCAAACCCAGGAGAATCCGCCACGCGGTGGCTAGGCGTTTCCATCCTAACACCAGGCCCACAAGGCTCAACACCACCACGACCAAAGACACCGCGATGATCCAGGACATCGTAACCCTCCTCGCCGCTTGGCAGGGCCAATCGGTTTAAATCATTAAATTTTTAGTAGGCGAATTATATCGCAGGGCCTTGTTCCTGTCAAGCGGGCGCTCCCTATGGAACCAAGCACGGAAAGATGCACGGGCGCAGCCTTTTGGCTGCGCCCGCCGATTTTCTCCTGCCGGTCGGACCGAACCTACCTATCCCGACACGATGCGTCCATCCACGAGCTGTACGATGCGATGGGCGTAGGCGGCCGCTTCAGGATCGTGGGTTACCATCAGGATGGTTTGGCCGGCCTCGTTGAGCGAGCGGAGCAAGGCCAAAACCTGGGCTCCCGTCGTGCGGTCCAGGTTCCCGGTGGGTTCATCCGCGAGCAGGAGTGGAGGCTCGTTCACAATCGCCCGAGCCACTGCGACCCGGCCCTGCTCTCCGCCGGAGAGCTGGAAGGGCAGACGGTCGCCTTTCCCGTTGAGGCCTACACGCTCCATCGCAGCGTGCGCCCGGGCCATCTTTTCGGCCCGGGAGCACCGCGAGAGCGTGAGAGGAAGGAGCACGTTCTCCAGCGCCGTCAAGTAGGGCAGCAGCTGTAGCTGCTGGAAGACAAAACCGATATATTCGTAGCGAAGGTCTGCCCGTCGTTCCGGATGCAGGGCATATACGTCGATCCCGTCGATGCGCACCGTACCCTTCGTGGGTGGATTCATCGCCCCGACCACCGTGAGGAGGGTGCTCTTGCCCGACCCGGAAGGACCCATAATCGCCACGAATTCTCCTTCCGCAACCTTCAGGTCGACCCTGCGCAGCGCCCACACGGGTTCCCCGGCAGTGTTGTAGATCTTGACGACATCCGTGACCTCGATCACCGCCCTTCTCCTCCTTCACAACGAACGCAAGGCGATCGTCGGGTCGAGGCGCGTGGCCTGCAGCGCCGGATAAAAGCCAGCCCCCACACCGATCATCAATGCCCCGCCGATTCCGACCAGGGCAAGCAGGGGATCCCAGGAAACCGGAGCCATTACCCCGGCGATCTGCGGCGTCAGGCCCACTGCAGCCACCATCCCGAGCAGCCAGCCGAGCCCTCCTCCAAGCAGGCTGATCAGGACAACCTCGCTCAGCACAACCTGGAAAACGTGTTGGCGACGGAAGCCTAAGGCCCGAAAAAGGCCGATCTCCTGGCGCCGCTCCGTAACCGCGCCCAACATAGTCGTGAGCACCACCAGCCCCCCGATGACGACCACAACCAGCGACACCGCCAGGGCAAATCGCTCCAACTGACGAACCGTCTCCATCCGCAGCGTCACCGCCTGACGAAGTGCCGTGACCTGGGCTTGAGGCAGCGCCTGTCCAATCTCCTCGATGATCCGTTCGATCGGGCAGGCGTTACACAGCGCGGCAACTTCGACCAGGCTGACCGCATTGGGCCGCTCGAGCAGGTGCTGGGCAGAAGGCAGATCCACGAAAAGGATGTCATCGTCCTGCGACCCGTTCCCGGCGAGCACCCCAACGACCCGTAGCGGTTCCCCAAATACCTCAGCCCTGGAACCAGCCGAAAGCCCCAGCAACTGGGCCAGACGGGACCCCACGAGGGCTTCGTCAGGCGCGGTCGGGATGCGACCCTGTTCCAGTGTCCACCACGGCTTGAGCTTCAGCTCCTGCTCAAAGACCACACCAGCCATCAGCACGGTTTGCCCGCGCAATCGCACCGCGCCCAGCAGTTTCGGCGCAACCGCGCTTAGGTTGGCCGCGTTCTCGATCGACCGGATGCGCTCCACATCGGCCATAGAGAGTTCGCCGATATCATAGGCGGCAGCACCAACTGTCAGGCCACCGTAAGAAAGGGTCAGGTTGCTCGAACGAGGGACAACCAAGATGTTGGCACCGAACTGGTCCAGCTTCGTGCCGATGTCGTGCTTAAGGGTCGCGGTGATCGCCATCAGCCCGACAACGGTGCCCGCTCCCAATGCAAGACCGAGCACGAGCAACGCCATGCGGCCTTTCCGACGACGCAGGTTGGTTAGAGCGACGTCAATCAGTCGCACGCCTTACCTCCTAGAAGTATCGCTGCCCTGCCACCAAGTCCTGCACATCGATGACGAGCGAGCTTCCGTCGATCGTGCTGCGCAGGGGCGCCGGGTTGCATCCCCCTTGCACCACGTTGATCCGGGTGCTAGGAAAGCGCCGGCCGCAGTTGTTGCACACCATCACAGGACCCTCCTGATGATAGCCCCGGCGGGCCTCAAAACAGACGTCGCACGCGTTCAAGGCCGCGCGAACCACCCCGTCGGTGCTCTTGAGGACAAAGAACTCAATTGGCTGGCCACCGCCTACGAAGGCATAAAAGCGCGCCCGGCCATCTTCGAATTCGCTCAACGGCAGGCGCACAACACCTCCTTGCGCGACGACTTCCGGATACGGCTCGTGACCGTAGGTCGCCGCCACAAGCCCGTTTTCCGTCGACGTTCCCTCTCCCTGTGTGTTCGAAGCCGGCGCGCGGACGCCCGCGGCGAAAAGGATGCCGACCACTCCCAAGAACAAGAGGCCGATCAGCACCGCCGGCCACGGGGCGATCCGACGCCTGGAAGCTTGGGCAAACCGCGCCCGCTTCCGATGGCGCACGGCTGTTTCGTCCTTGTGCATCTCATTCCTCCTCTCGTGCTTACCGATTCGGGGGTTCGCTCCGGACGACCCGCTCCACCCCACACGCTCCGCGCCTGGGCCGTCCGGAGCCAACGACTAGCATATCCAGAACGGGTCCCCGGGAACAGCGCCGCCTGACGGATCGAAGCATAGGCCATGTGGCCTGTCCTCGCGCGGCTGTTGCCCCTCCCGTGCTTCTGGTGTACAATCTTGGCAGGTTGCGGCTCATCAGGGGAGGCATCGATGTTCGAGCAATTGACCGAGCGCTTGCAGGCGGTCTTCCGCCGCTTGAGCAGCCGGGGCCGGCTCTCGGAAAAAGACGTGGACGAGGCGCTGCGGGAGGTCCGTCTGGCGCTGTTGGAAGCAGATGTTCACTACCGGGTGGTCAAGGAGTTCCTGGAACGGGTACGGGCTCAAGCGGTCGGGGAAGCGGTGATCCGCAGCCTGACCCCCGCGCAGCAGGTCATCAAGATCGTGCACGAGGAGCTGGTGCGGATGTTGGGGGAAACCGCTGTCCTGCTGGCGGAGGCTTCCCCGCCTCCGACGGTCCTGATGCTCGTGGGCCTGCAGGGCTCCGGCAAGACGACAAGTGCGGCCAAGCTGGCGTTATACCTGCGCCAGCGGGGGGCCTTTCCGCTGCTGGTTGCCGCCGACCTCCGGCGGCCGGCCGCGGTGCGTCAGCTTGAGGTGCTTGGGGAGCAGCTTTCGCTCCCCGTCTACAGCGAGGGGCCCGGGAAGGACGCGGCAGTAGTCGCCCAACACGCCCTCAAAGAGGCACGGCAGCAACGTCGCAGTCACGTCATCCTGGACACCGCGGGACGGCTACACATCGACCAGGAGCTCATGGAGGAACTCGTGCGGGTGCAGAAGGCGGTGTCCCCGCACGAAATCCTCCTGGTGGCCGATGCGATGACCGGCCAAGACGCCGTGCGCGTGGCAACCGAGTTCCATGCACGCCTTCGTCTGACGGGCCTGATTCTGACCAAGGTGGACGGAGATGCCCGCGGGGGCGCCGCTCTCTCCATCCGCAGCGTGACCGGCGTGCCGATCAAGTTCCTTGGGGTCGGCGAAAAGGCGGAAGCCCTGGAGGTGTTTCACCCGGACCGGCTCGCTTCACGGATCCTGGGTATGGGGGACGTTCTGACGCTGATCGAGCGCGCTGAGGCCACTTACAGCGAGGCGGAGGCACAGAAACTGCAGGAGAAGCTCCGGAAAGGCGCCTTCGACCTGAACGACTTCCTGGACCAGCTCCGCCAGCTGCAGAAGATGGGACCGCTCGATCAACTCTTGGAAATGATCCCCGGGCTGGGATCGGTCTTGCGGTCACAGCAGTTGCAGGTAGACGAACGCCAGTTCCGCCGCCTGGAGGCGATCATCCTCTCGATGACCCCGGAGGAACGGGCACGACCGGAGATCATCGGTGGCAGCCGCCGGCGACGTATCGCCCGCGGCTCGGGAACATCGGTGCAACAGGTCAACGCTTTGCTGAACCGCTTCGACCAGTACCGCCGGCTGATGCGCAAATTGACGAAAGGCCAGGCCCATGATATACTTTCGTTGTTCCGCTAGCCATTCTGTCGCTCGATGCGATAATTTCGGAGGTGAGGTTTGGTTAGGATCCGCTTGCGGCGCGTAGGAGCGAAGAAACAGCCGAGCTATCGTCTGGTGGTGACCGATTCCCGGGCCCCCCGGGATGGCCGGTTCATCGAAATCGTCGGGAACTTTAACCCGCGCACGGAGCCCCCGCTGGTGGAAATCGACGCCGAGCGGGTCAAGTACTGGCTCTCCCAGGGAGCCCAGCCCTCGGATGCCGTTGCCCGCCTGCTCCAGCAGAAGGGGATCCTCTAGGGCATGCCCTGGGGCCCGAATTTCCCGGGCCGGGGCAAAGAAGGCGGGGTGAGGAGCATCCTCACCCTGTTTGGTTTGGGAGCCCAGCATGGAAGAATTGATCCTTTTTATCGCCCGTCAGCTGGTAGACCATCCCGAAGCGGTACAGGTGCGCCAGACGCGCGGGCCGAAGGGGCTCGTCTATCGCCTTTCCGTTTCCCCGAAGGACAAGGGAAAGATCATCGGCAAGGATGGGCGCATCATCGCGGCTATCCGGGATATCCTGGAGGCGGCGGCGGCCCGCCAGGGGCGCGAGGTGACACTGGAGGTCGTCTGACGGTCCATGGGCGGGCAAAGGGTCGCTGCAGGGAGAGAGCCTCCGGAATTCCTGGTGGTCGGTAGAGTGGCGGGCCCCTTCGGCGTCCGAGGCGAAGTAAAGGTCCTGCTGGACACCGACTTCCCGGAACTGGTCTTGCGGGCCACGCACCTTTTCCTGGGCGATCCCCCGGTGCGCTACCCGGTGGTGCAAGCACGTATGCAGCGGGGGATGGCCGTGCTAAAGCTACTCGGGTGTGAAGATCGGGCCGCAGCCGAAGCCCTTCGCGGACTGGAGGTGCAGGTGCGGCGCGAGGAAGCCCCTGCCTGCGGGGAGGGCGAGTACTACTACTACGAGCTGATCGGCCTCCAGGTATGGAGCACGGAAGGCGAGTGGTTGGGGGAAGTCACGGACGTGTGGCCGACGGGGAGCAACGAGGTACTCGTGGTACGCGGGAAGGGGAAGGAGTGGCTCCTGCCGGCTGTTGAGCCTATCGTGCGGCGTGTGGACCTGGAGGCCGGCCGCATCGAGGTGCTGCTGCTGGAGGGGCTGCGGTGAACGGTCCCGCACCGCCTGCCCGGGCGGCCGTACGCGCCACGCGGCGCTATGTCGTGCTCGCCATGATCCCGGTCCTCTTGGGCCTGATCCTTTTCCTCGTCCGGCCCGATCGAGCGCGGCGACCTGGTATTGCGTCCCCTCCCCCCACCCCTTCGCCCACGCCCGTTGGCTACGGCCGCTTCTCGAGTCCCCCGCCCACCCCTGTGCCGCAGGCCTTGCCTGCCCTGCTCGACGATGGGCGCCTCTTCTACGAGCCAGGCTGGGGCAGTATCGAGGTTCGCGAATACCTCCAGACCCGTGCAGGCACCCTGGCCGACACTACCCTGTGGGTGGGTGACACGGAAATGCTGCTCCCCGACATCATCGCGGGGAAGTGCCTGCTCTACGGGCTGAACCCGAAAGTCGTTCTGGCTCTGCTCGAGTTCCAAAGCGGGTTGGTCGATGCCCCCGATCCTTCCCCAGACGCCCTGGCGTGGGCCATGGGGCGTCGTCAATGGGAGGATCAAGGTTTGGAGCCCCAGATCGACTGGGCCGTGCGCGAGCTGTTCCGCGCGACGCGCGACTTTCCCCTCGCGCGAGATCTCATCCTGAGCGACGGGAGCACCATTCCCATCCCGGTTGGGACGAACCTGGGGAGCTATGCCCTCATGCGCGTCGTCGCCCTGGCGGGGGACGCGTCCGACCTCGAGCGGCTGCTCAGTCCAGGCTCCTCATCCTTTGTCGCGATCTACCGACGGCTCTTTGCGGAAGACCCCAGGGAACCGCTCTCCGGCCTTCCGGCTCCCGCCGATCGCCCCTTCCTTGCCCAGCCCTACGAGGGAATCTTCGAGGTCACTTCGATCTTTGACCATCACGGACCTTTCCTGAGCGAGGACGGCTCGCTCATCTCCTTCCTGGGGCAGGAAGCTTCCGGCCTTCCCTACGATGGCCACGACGGCTGGGACTACGCCCTGGACGCGGGTGTGCCCATTCTGGCGGCCGCCGATGGGACCGTCGCGTGGGCGGGCAACTCGAACGACCGCTGCGCCACGATCGCCCGGGGGGTGATCCTGGACCACGGGAACGGCTATCAGACCCTCTACTGGCACCTGGATACAATAGAGGTGGCTGTCGGAGAACGCGTGCGCCAGGGGGAACGTCTGGGGGCGGCCGGGGCAACCGGCTGCGCAGACGGCCCTCACCTGCACTTCGGGGTGCATTTCCTTGGCCGAGAAACGGACCCCGAGGGGTGGTGCGGCCCGGGCGAGGACCCGTGGGCGCTCCATCCTGCGGGAACCGGCAGCCGCTGGCTCTGGGCTGACCGCCTGTCCCCGTGTCAGTGGCCGGGCGAGGCGATCGTCGTGGACGATGGCGACCGGGGATTTCAGCACAGCGAGGGTACCTGGAACGATGGTATGGGCGGCGTCGGCGGGCACGCCTACTGGGTGCCGACTTCCTATGGCGAGGGGAGCCCGCCAGCCGATCCCGCTTCGCTGGAGGGAAATGGGGAAGCGGCGGTCTGGAAGCCAGAGCTGCCGGTGGCCGGCCGCTACCAGGTGTATGTCTTTGTCCCCTACTGGAACAACGCCACCCCGGACTCCCATTCTGCCCGCTATTGGGTACACCACGCCCACGGGGAGACACCCGTAATCGTCGATCAGGCGCTCCATGTGAACCGGTGGGTCGCCCTGGGCACCTTCGATTTTCGCCCTGGCGATGCCTGGCTCTATCTAGATGCCCGCACAGGCGAGGTGGGCTTTGGGGTATGGTTCGATGCCGCGCTGTGGCTTCCAGAGTGACGCAACTTGACAGCAGGCGACAAAAGTAATATCATCATACCGAAAGATTGAACGAAACAGGTTTTGGAGCGGGGTTCAACCGGGTATCGCCGGTCTCCATACGGATCCTCGGGTTTTTGTCGGGAGGTCTTTCCGGGAGGATCAGCAAGAGAGACGATCCGTAAAGGCGTGGAACCTGGTTCCGAGAGCGACGCATCGTACGCGCCTCACAGCCCCTTCTCCGAACCTTAACAACCAGGCTTCCTGGTCCCGGAGGGGTCTTCCGGCAGAGGGCCGGGCAAGAGCCCGACGTCCGCTGTCGGCAGGAAGCCGCCATCGAGGAGGTCTACGACGATGAGTTGGTATTGGCTGCCGGCCATTGCGCTGGGGAGTGGCATTGTGGCTTTCGCGCTGGCGTACGTGGTTTTCCAACTGCGCGCACGCCGGCGCATTCAGGCGATGGAGGAAGAGGCGCGCCGGGTCTTGGAGGAAGCGCGCATTCAGGAAAAGGAAATCCTGCTTGCCGCCAAGGATGAAACGATCCGTTTGCGGGAAGCGCTGGAAGCGGAGAACAAGATGATCCGGGCCAACCTGCAGCGTCAGGAAGCCCGGTTGCACCGTAAGGAAGAACTGCTCGATCGCCGACAGGAAGAACTGGACCAACGCGAACGGCGCATCTTGCAGAAAGAGAAGGAGGTGGAACGGACCTATCAGCAGATCGAAGAGCTCCGCCAACAGGGATTGCGAGCCCTGGAGCAGATCGCCGGATTGACCCGCGAGGAGGCGCACCAGCAGCTCTTGGCCGCTGTGGAACAGGAGGCACGGAACGATCTGGCCCGCGTACTCCGCCAGGTAGAAGCGGAAACGCGCGAACAGGCGGACCGCATTGCGCGGGAGATCATTTCCACCGCCATCCAGCGTTGTGCTTCGGACTATGTTGCCGAGGCCACCATTACGGTTGTCCCGCTGCCCAACGACGAGATCAAGGGTCGGGTGATTGGCCGCGAGGGACGCAACATCCGTGCGCTGGAGCAGTTGACGGGTGTGGATGTCATTGTGGATGACACGCCGGAGACGATTACCCTGTCTTCGCATGATCCGGTCCGGCGGGAAATCGCCAGGTTGGCCCTGGTACGGCTAATCCAGGACGGGAGGATTCACCCCACGCGGATCGAGGAAATGGTCCAGAAGGCGACCCTGGAAGTAGAGGCCACCATGCGCGAAGAGGCCGAGCGGGTCGCAATGGAAGCCGGGGTCCAGGGGCTTCATCCCGATCTGCTCAAGCTGCTGGGGCGTCTGAAGTACCGCACCAGTTACGGGCAGAACGTCTTGGAGCACTCGCTAGAGGTCAGTATCCTGGCTGGGATCATGGCGAGTGAGCTAGGGGCGAATGTTTTGGTATGCCGCACAGCCGGCCTGTTGCACGATATCGGCAAAGCAATGGACCATGAGGTACAAGGACCTCACGCGCTGATCGGCGCGGACATCGTCAAACGGTTGGGCCGTTCGCCGGCCATCGTCCATGCCATTGCGGCCCATCACGGCGAAGAGGAACCTCAGAGCGTCGAGGCGTTTCTGGTCTCGGCAGCCGACGCGATCTCCGGCGGAAGACCTGGAGCGCGCCGCGAGACGTTGGAACACTACATCAAGCGGCTGGAAGCGCTCGAGGCAGTGGCACAGTCGTTCAAGGGCGTGGAAAGCGCCTTCGCCATCCAGGCAGGCCGTGAGATCCGTATCATGGTCAAGCCGGACGATGTGGACGATCTGGGCAGCATTCGCTTGGCCCGGGAGATCGCCAAGAAGATCGAGGAAAGCCTGCAGTATCCTGGGCAGATCAAGGTTACGGTCATCCGGGAGACACGGGCGGTCGATTACGCCCGGTGAGCTCTCTGAGGAGGGTCTTGGGGAGCGAGGGTCGCCTTCGCTCGATGGCACTTTAGCATTTGAGCCCGGAGGTCAAGAGGCACGCGAGTTCTTCCTTGGGTCCCGTTTCTAGTCCACGCCTCTTCTCATCGAGGCTGGCACCGGACAAGCAGGCAAGGAGGCAAACGAAATGGAGATCTTGTTCAGCAACATCGGAGGTGTCGAACCCAAGAAAGAGGCTCGGCCCGAATCTGGGGAAGCAGGCTATCCGGCCGAGGGCTCGCGGCCTGCAGGAAGCCGACCTAGTGTGCTGAAGGTGTCCGCTCGTTCCCGTCCGAGCGCGGTCGCTGGCGCGATCGCCGGAGTCATTCGGGAGACTGGCCGGGCAGAACTCCAGTCGATCGGCGCCGGTGCGACCAACCAGGCGGTCAAGGCGATCGCGATCGCCCGTAGCTACCTGCAAGAGGACGGCATCGACATCGTCTGTATCCCCAGCTTTGCTGAGGTGACGATCGAGCAGGAGGAACGGACAGCGATGCGCCTGGTCGTCGAGCGGCGGAACTAGTTTGACTGCGGGCGTCCGCTTCTCGAAAGCGGTGCGCCCGGGGTATGGTTGGCGGCTTGAGGAGGTCAAGAAAGGCGACGGGGTCGCCTGCGCTGAGGGAACGTTTTTGGGGAACGCGTGTTGGGCTTCATCGATTTGCATACGCATAGCACGGCTTCGGATGGCTGGTTGAGCCCGCGGAAGCTGGTAGAGAAAGCAGCTTCGGAAGGGCTGTGGGCCTTGGGATTGACGGACCACGACAGCGTGGCAGGGCTGGATGAGGCTTGGGAAGCTTGCCGGGGACTGCCCCTAACCTTCGTTCCGGGCGTGGAACTGAGCACGGATCGAGCCGAAGCGGATTGTCACATCCTTGGTTATTTCGTGGACCATCGCCACCCGCGTCTGGTTCGCGCCTTGTCCGCGTTCCTGGAGGAACGCCGTGCCCGGGGCGAGTTGATGGTCCAACGCTTGCGGGAATTGGGGATACCGATTTCTTGGGAGCGGGTCCAGGAGTTGGCCAAGGGGGGCATCGTTGCCCGCCCTCACGTTGCGGAAGCCCTTCTTGAGGCCGGGTACGTATCGTCCCGGCAGGAAGCTTTCGATCGCTATATCGGCCACGGCCGGCCGGCTTATGTGACCCGAAGTAAGCTGTCCCCCGAGGAAGCTGTCCGCCTGATCCGTGCTGTACACGGGGTGCCCGTTCTGGCACATCCCACCTTTGCGGATCCCGATCACGATTTTGCTGCCGAGCTGGCCCAGCAGATTCCTTACCCATTCCTGGAATCCTTGTGTGAAGCCGGCCTTCTAGGATTGGAAGCCTACTACACCGACTACTCACCGGAGCTCACTGCTCGCTTGCGGGAGCTGGCTCAGCATTATGGGCTCATCGTGACCGGAGGCAGCGATTTCCACGGAAACCCCGAAGGCCCTGCCCTGGGCTCGGTAGGCGTGCCCCCGGAAGCTGTGACCCAGCTGTTCGAACAGGCACAGCGCTGCGGAAGCCCCTGGATGTCCAGGATCGCCTCCCCAGTCCATCCCTAAGCGATCGGCCGAGCCCCCCCCTCGCTCTGCCGGCGATTCATGCCCTTTCCGCCTCAGCCGCCATCCCGAAGCGCGCCCCATGGGCCAACAAGAGAATGGGCGAGGTGAACGATGGAACCAGTTTCCCATGAGCGTTGGTGGAAGATGGATTTGCACGTGCATACCCCTGCCTCGCTGGACTACCGGGAGAAAGGGCTGCCTGTGCTCCAGATCCTCCAGGAAGCCGAACAAAAGGGCCTGGATATCGTGGGCCTTGTGGACCACAACACGACCCTTGGCTACGAGCAGCTCCGCCTGGAGCTGAGCCGCCTTGCCGTATTGAGCGATGCCGGCCGGCTCTCCCCAGCAGAAGAAGACGTGTGGAACGAGTACCAGCGTCTCCTCTCGCGCCTCCTGGTCCTCCCGGGTTTCGAACTGACCACGCGGGAGGGGATCCACCTTCTTGCGCTCTTTCCGCCCGAGACGCCCCCGGAACGCCTGAATGCGCTCCTGCTTACTCTGGGCATCCCCATGGAACGGCTGCGCGGCGGCGCGCCCGACGTGCAGGCGCAGGCCGACTTTGCTCTAGCCTGTACGCTGATCGCACGCGCGGGCGGGATCGCGGTCGCAGCCCACGTGGAACGACTCCCCGGGTTCCGCGGCGCGGACGAGACGCTTCCCGAAGGGCTCCTCGCTTTGGAGTCGACCGTGCCCGCTGGCCCCTCGCTCGCTCCTCTCCCCATCCTGTGGGGCTCCAATGCCCATGCCTGCACCTTGCCTGGGGAAGGCGAGCACCAGGTGGCGATCGGCGAACGGTATACCGAGGTACGTTTGGATCGCCCGAGTTTCGAAGCGCTGCGCGCCGTGCTTCTGGCACGAGATCCGGCCCGAGTGCGTTTCCCCGAACGGGAGCGGCTGCGCGCTTACCTGACGCAACTGCGTGGCGCCCCGGAGCGCATCGTGCTCCTTGACCCGGATATGGACCCGCGGAGCGCCTGCCCCCACATCGCTGCCCTGGCCAACAGCGGGGGCGGAACGCTCGTTATCGGCGTGCGGGGCGAGCAGGCCGTGGGAGTTGCCGACCCTCAGAGCTGGAGCAGCGCCTTGATGCGGTTTGTCCGCGAAGAGATCGATCCCCCTCCCGTCCTCAATCTGGAACTGCTCCATTTCGAGGGGCACGACCTGGTGCAGGTGCATGTACAACCGGAATCCAGCCCGCCTTACCTGACCCGGGAAGGCGTGGTCTACGTCCGACGTGGGAGCGAGACCCGGCCGGCCACCCGGACGGAATTGCTGGAACTGGTGGGGCTTGGTTTTCCCGGAAGCACGCAAGGCCTGGATCTGCCCTACGCCGGGGTGGAGATCGTAGGCGTGCACCTGCGGGATGGGGTCTGGTTCTACGACGTGCGCGACCTGCGGGTCACCTCCGGGGTGACTCGCCAGCGCGCGAAAGGGCTCTGGGCCTACGCCATCGACCGGCACGAAAGCCTGCGCCAGGGCCAGGCCGACCTGAACCAGGTAGTCTGGAAGGGCGACCGGGGTGTCTGGCGGGTCTACCGCAGCGGGGAACGCCGGGTCTACGACCTCGTGCACCGGGAGAGCAGCGGCCGGGTAGACCACGTCTTCTACGGCGTCTCCGAGTGGGGCCTTACGCCCCGTTGGCGTGAGGTCGTCGAGGCTCTCCGTCCCCTGCTGGTCGAGGAAAGGGTAGTCCTCCCCGAGGAAAGCGAGCCCGGTATCCCCGGGGAAACCCGGCCTCCCCGACCGGTGTGGACGGGGCCCGTCCGGGAAGGGCGTGCCGATTGGGGAAGCACTGGGGCACAGCCCCAACCACCTGCCACGGAAGCGGCCAAAGAAACGACCAAACCCGCCCTTCCTGCCCACCCGGCGGCAGCGATGCCCTCGGAAGATTGGGGGGGGCGGATCCCGCGCTGGCGTAACCAGGCTGCCGTAGAATGGGTACGTTGGGACGGCAACAACCTCTACTTCGACCTGGCCCACCGCCAGCCAGACGGCACCGTGCGCTACTTCCGCCGCGTGCCGCGCAGCCAGCTGCTGGAATCGGAGGGATGGATCGACCTCGTGCGCGTGCCCTTGCCCGCGACTGGCGTGGAGGTGGTCCGCAGCACAGTCAGCGGGGACGAGATCCTCTACCAGTTCCGCGATATGCAGACCGGGCGTGTCGATCCCCGTGTGCGGCGAGCCTCGGAGTTCCCACCCGATTCCCCCTACGCCTATGCGATCCGGATGTACCATCAGGATTTCCCGCTCGACGAAAGCAAGGTGCGTTGGTGGGGCAACATCGGATACATGCGGCCCACGGCCGACCGGGTCGACCTCGTCTACCGGGACGAAGAGGGGCGCGATCATATTTACTACGCCGCCGAGCGCCGCCTGCTGGAAGGGGAATGGAAGCAACTGCTCCAGGAGTGGCACGAAGAATGACCCGTGCCGCAGGAGGTCGATCCTGAGCGAAGAGACCCGGCAGCGAGAGGAAACCTATCGTCGCCTCCTGGCGATGGGACTGTGCCGCGCAAGTGAGCTTTCCCCTTGCCGCTTGCCCCGGCCCACGGCGGGCCTCCCCGAGGGCACTTGGATCGAAACCGGCGCAGGACGTTGTTATGTCGCCGTCCGCTGCTACCCTTCGGACTATCGGCACGGCCGCTTTCCTCTCGGCGCCTTCCTTGAGGAGTCTCCGGAGCGGTGGACCCCGGCCGCGACGCGCGATGCGCTGGGCCCCTTGCGCCCGGAGGCGCTGTTCTTCCTGGACATCGAGACGACCGGGTTGGCCGCGGGAGCGGGGACCTACGCCTTCCTCGTGGGCTTGGGCCGCTTTGAGGGGCCAGAGAGTTTCTGCATCCGTCAGGCTTTCCTCCCATCGCCGGCCCAGGAAGGGGCGCTTCTGGACACCGTGGACGGGCTGCTTGCGCCTGCGGAGGGGCTAGTCACTTTCAACGGCCAGGCGTTCGATCTGCCGCTGTTGGGCGTGCGTTTCGCCATGGCGCGACGCCGGCCGCCCTGGGAGGGAAAGACGCACCTGGATCTGCTGCCGGTCGCGCGGAGGCTGTGGCGCGCCCGCCTCCCGTCCTGTTCCTTGGCCTCCCTCGAGGAGCGGCTGCTGGGAATCGAGCGGGATCCACTGGACGTTCCGGGATGGCGCATCCCGTCGCTCTACCATGCCTACCTGCGTCAGGGAAATGCGCAGGTGCTCGAGCCCGTGTTCGAGCACAACGTCCAGGATATCCTCAGTATGGTAACCCTTGCGGTGCAGATTGCCCGCCTGCTCCGCGATCCGTGGAACGGGGCACGGAACGGGCTGGAATTCTACGCCCTTGCCCGGATCTACGAAGCGCGGGGCGAGATCGAGCAGGCGATCTCTGCCTACCGCTCGGCCCTGCTCCTCGCGTTGCCCGTCGAAGTGCGGGAGCGCGCCTGGCAGCGCCTTTCGGTGCTCCTGAAGCGCCAGGGGGCCTGGGAAGAAGCCGCGGAGATCTGGGAAGCCTTGCTCGGTCGGCCGGGGCCGCATCCGCTCTATGCCTATATCGAACTGGCCCGCTACTACGAACACCGCTGCCGCAATCCCCAGCGTGCCGAGGCGGTTGTGCGTCGCGCCATCGCGGAGTACGGCGACACTCCCCGCGGGGACAACCTAGCCCGACGGTTAGCCCGCCTGCAGCAGAAAGTAGCGCGCGACTCACATCTTGCCTCAATTCTTCCCGGTAGCCCCGCGCCCTCCTTGCACACTCGCCCACCTGAGCTTGGGCCAATGGACAGAGCCGAAAACGGAGGAACCCCATGAAACGAACCGTTCCCTGGACCCTGCTGCTGATGCTTCTGTTGGGTACGTGGTTGGCTTCCTGCGGCACCCGCGAGACGCTCATCCAGGCCCGCGCGGCCGATATGAACCTTGCCGCAGAGGACCTGGGCCGCCCCGTGACCATGCAGGAAAGGCCCATGCAGGAAATCCTCCAGCTGGTGCAGCAACCGCCAGAGGATACACGCCTGGCACGCGACGCGAACATGCGAACCTTCACCTTCTCCGACAGCGAGGTCATCGCCGTCATCCTGGTCGCTTCCTCCAGTACCGAGGCCAAGGCGACGCTCCGTGACGCCCGCTCCAATTTCGAGAAAGGGGCGAAAGATGCACTTGGCCAGACAGCAACCATCCAGGTGGAAGAATTGACCGTGCCCCAACTGGGCGACGAGACCTTCTTCGCCCGGGTGCAGCTCCCCGGCGACCGCGGCCCGGGCTATATCCTGGGATTCCGCAAGAACAACGTCGCCGGGCTGATCATCGCCTACGGACCTGCCGGCGCCCTGGACGAGGAATGGCTACGCGGGTTGGGGCAAAAGATGTTCCAACGGTTGCCTGCCCCGACGCCCTAGGCGAGAACGATCGAGGATGTCATGCCCTCGGACTGGCTGGATTCGCTGAACCCACAGCAGCGTCAGGCGGTGGAGGCGCTAGGAGGACCGGTGCTCGTCCTGGCGGGACCCGGTTCTGGCAAAACGCGCGTCCTGACCTACAGGGTGGCATACCTGGTGCGCGTTTGTGGCATCCCGCCGCAGCGTATCCTGGCGGTTACCTTCACCAACAAGGCTGCACGGGAGATGCGGGATCGTCTGGTCGCCCTCCTCGGTGAAGATCAGGTGAACCGCCTGACGGTGGGTACTTTCCACGCCATCTGCGCTCGCATCTTGCGCCGCGAGGCCCAGAAGATCGGGCTCGATCCCCAGTTCCTCATCTACGACACGGACGACCAGTTGGGGCTCGTGCGGCGCGCGATGCAGGAGTTGTCTTTCGACGAAAAGCAGTACCCCGCATCGTCCATCCTGTACGGAATCGGCCGGGCCAAGGACGAGCTCCTTGACCCGTCAACCTATGCCCAGCAGATCTCCAGCTATTGGGAGGAGATCGTCTCCCGGGTGTACGAGCGTTACCAAAAGCTCCTGGAGGAAAACCACGCCCTCGATTTCGACGATCTCCTGATGCGCACCGTGCAGCTCTTCGAGCAACACCCTGCGATCGCACAGCGCTACCAGGAGCGATTCCTGCACGTGCTGGTCGACGAATACCAGGATACGAACCACGCCCAGTACGTCCTGGTGCGCCACCTCTCCGCTCGTTACCGGAACCTGTTCGTCGTGGGGGACGAAGAGCAGGCGATCTACGCCTGGCGCGGAGCCACGCTCCGCAACATCTTGGAGTTCGAGCGGGACTTTCCGGAAAGTCGGGTGATCCTGCTCGAGCAGAACTACCGCTCCACCCAGCGCATCCTGCAGGCCGCCCGGGGGGTGATCGCCGCCAGTCGTCAGCGCCCTTACGCCAAGACGCTGTGGACGCAGAACCCCGCCGGCCACCCGGTGGTCGTACGGGAGGCCTACGACGAACAGGACGAGGCACGCCTGGTGGCCGACGAGATCACCCGTCTCATCGACGCCGGATACCGGCTGCGCGATATCGCGGTGATGTACCGGACGAACGCCCAGTCCCGCGTGTTCGAGGAAGCTTTCCTGCGTTACGGCTTGCGCTACAAACTGGTGGGCGGTACCCGGTTCTACCAGCGGCGCGAGGTGCGCGACATCCTGGCCTACCTTCGCCTGTTGCACAATCCGAACGACAGCGTGAGCCTGCTCCGCATCGTGAACGTCCCGCCACGCGGGATCGGGAGCGGGACCATCGAGGAGTGGCATGCCTGGGCACAAGCCGAAGGGGAAGGGCTGATGGCGGTGCTCGCGCGGCTCGGGAGACCCGAGGATCCGCTTCCAGAAGGGGTGCCGCTGACCGGTCGCGCTGCCCGCGTGTTGCGCGCCTTCCGCTGCCTGCTCGATGAGCTGGCTCAGGTCGCGCGCGAGCAGCCGCTCCCGGTGCTCCTGGACGAACTGCTCGCCCGCATCGGCTACCGGGACTATCTGCTCCAGGACCGCGAAAGCGGCGAGGAGCGCTGGGAAAACGTGCAGGAACTGCGAACCGTCGTCCAGGAGTATGCGGGGCTCCCCCCCCAGGAAGCCCTGGCCTCCTTCATCGAGCAGACCGCGCTGATCGCCGATATCGACGAATATGACGAACGGAGCGACGCGGTGACGTTGATCACCTTGCATCAGGCCAAGGGCCTGGAGTTCCCCGTGGTCTTTATCGTTGGCATGGAGGAAGGGCTGCTGCCCCACGCCCGTTCTATGGGGGACGCCAACGAGATGGAGGAGGAGTGCCGGCTGTGTTACGTCGGCATGACGCGGGCCAAAGAGCGGCTGTACCTGTTCCGTGCTTTCAAGCGCACCCTGTTTGGTACCTCCGAACTGCGTACCCCCTCGCGCTACTTGAGCCTGATCGACCCGGCGGTGGTGAGTACCGGAGAGGAAAGGGAGTCCTTGCGTGCGGGCGGCCGGGCCGTTGCGCGGGTCCATGCGTCCCGGGTGCTGGACCGCCTGGCCGATAGTATAGCTGGCACCACGGTGCGAGAGCGGCCCCGAGACTCCTTTGCCGCAGGGGACCGGGTGCGACACCCGACGTTCGGCGAAGGCGTCGTCGTTGCCGTGAAGCCAAGCGGGGAAGATCAGGAGCTCACGGTCGCCTTCGAGGAAAAGGGACTGAAGCGACTTCTTGCCGGCTATGCACGCCTGGAGCGCATCTAGGGGATCGGGCCCGCTAGTTATCGGGGGCGCCTGCCCGAATCCAGGCGATCACCCGCTCGAGCTCCTCCGGCGATAGCAACGCCGCATGTTTCTCCCGCTGCACACGGACCAGCGTGCTCGCGTCCGGATCTCCCGGCACCACGACCCGTCGTACGCTCGCATAGTCGACGGCGCGAAAGCCACCGCTGGCCACGGCAGCACTGTGGCAGGCGTTGCCGCACTTCTGAAGCAGCACCGGCAGAATCTCTGAAGAGAAGCTGGGCACCCCCGACGGCGTCCGCGGAGCGCCTGGACCGGCGGTAGGCAGGGGCGTCGGGGTCACGGGGGTAGGCAGCGGGTAGGGCGGGGTCACCACCGACAGGTTCACGTACGGCCAGGCGCGGCCGTGGCAGTTCACGTTTGCGCAGAATGTCTGGGTTTCGTGGCAGGCAGAACAGGCCGGCCCAGCGACCACACGGTGCTCGGCGATCCAGTTGCTCGCCAGATGGCTTTCCGGCTGAGGCTGCTCGCGCAGCGCGATGAGGGGAGCCGGTTGCCCCTCCGGGACCGTTTGGGGGATCGTGTGGCAGATGTTGCAGTGCAGGCGAATCGATTGCCCGTTGTCGGCGAGGTGCTTGCCGTCGTGGCAGCGGAAACAGCCCGGAAACTCGCTATGGCCGAGATTATCCGGATAGGTGTCTGGATAGACCCGGGCTTCGGGAAAGTGCGAATAACGGTAGATCTCTTGCAGCACCTCTACCACCCGCTGTAGCTCCGCCTGCCGCGGCTCGTACAGGTCGGGGTAATTCTTGCGGTAAAAATCGGGAAGCTCCGCGATCGCGGCCAGCGCGTCCTCCTGGCTGGGATAGGTCCGCTGCATGATTTCCACAGCCTGTTTGCGCAGGTAAGGAAGGCCCGTAGGCAACCGGCCGTTGGCCATAGCCTCATCCACCGCAGTGGCCGCAGAGCGAAAGATATGGGTGGCCCGGTTGTGGCAGTCGAGGCAATCCATCACGCGGATCTCGGCGGAAGCCAACTGGGCCTCGCTGAGCGGCTGGGCCACATCCACAAAGGTCACCGTTTCCCCGTTCATCTCGGCCCGTACCCAGGGGATGTTCTGTCGCTGGGGATCGGTCGCGATGTATTCCACGCGGTTCTCGATGTGCCAGTGGATGCCTTTCCCCTGCCCCTTGCGGCTGACCCCTCCCCCGATCTTGACCAGCATGTAGGTGTTCGTGCGGGTATTCCTCTCGTCCGAGGCATAATGCGGGATCACCACTGCCCGGTCGTTGTAAAAGACCTCGGGCCAGTGGCACTCCTCGCAGGTCTCGCGCGCCGGCCTCAGGTTCTCCACCGGCGAGGGGATCGGACGCTCGTATGTATTGGTTACGTATAGCCATAGCTCCCGGATCCCCTGCCACTTCGCCTCCACCTCGGCCACTAGCCCAGGGCCCACGTGGCACTCCGCACAGCGCACCCGAGCGTGGAACGACTCCTGGTAGGCGGTATACTCGGGAGTCATCGAATGGCAGACCGTTCCGCAAAAGGAAGTCGAGTTCGCCCAGTCCAACAGCCCAGCGATCAAAAGATAGGCGACGATCCCGGCGACAATCACAAGCGGAAGCGAAACGTACCACCGACGCCGGCTCAGCCAGGCACACAGACGTTGCATGGTCCTCCTCCGACCTTGCTTCGGAAACCATCCGGTTCTTCGGTTAGACCCTGCGTGTTGCCCCGCCTCAAGAGGCATGCTCGCAGGATTACTCTACCATACCTGCCGCGCGAGGTCAAAGGCCTTGTTGATGCCCTCGCGCTGTTCACTTGCGTCCCAAGGGATGTCCGGCGGCACAGGTCCATCGGGCAAGCTGGCACAACAGAAAGGCGTGGGGGCAGCAGACAATGCCGCCGCCCCCACGCGGACTGGCCTCAGGGCCGGACCATCTGGCCCACGTTCACCGGTACCTTCTTGCTCAGATCCTGCAGCGTATCGTAGAGCACCTGCAGGATGTACTTGCCGTTGTGCGCAAAGGCCCCAGGGTCCTTAGCCACGTACTGATAGTTGTATGCGGCGCGCAGCAACCGCGGGGTCCACTTGACGTACCGGTTGCCTGGGTTTGCCTCCTCGGGGTCGACCTGGCCGTTGCCGTTCTGATCGATGAAGAAGTAGGGGTAGGCTGCAGGGTGATAAGCAATCGGTTCCCCGACGACATCCCGGGCATATGCCTGGAGGGCCGCATAGAGTGTTTCGTGCATCGTCGCGATTTCCCCGGCCAGGCCTTCTGCCGTGTCGCCATCCCCATCATAGTCGGTGGGGGACATCCGGATGGCCTTCAGGTCTTCCTCCGACTTCACCACGGGGTGGCACCCACCGCATGCCTGGATGTTCACGGCCAGCTGGTGCGCGCTGTGGCACTGGGTGCAGTTGTTGAACCCCTCGACGTGAGGGAAGCGCCCCTGGTAGCTCTTTCCTTCGTACTGGTAGGCACCCTGGGCGTCTCCACCGAAGAGCGTCGCACCCGCAGCGAAGTAGTGGACGTTCAGGAAGCGGAGCTTGTCCGAGACCGTGTCGTCCTCCAGCCCGGCGATCAGCCGGTTCACGCTGACCGTCGATTCGCGGCCCTGGTGGCAGTTCATGCACAGGTTCGTGTCCAGGTTCCCGCTATCAATCTTGGCCCCGCTGGGGAAGGTCACCTGCTGGACTTCGAAACGGGAGAAGGTAGCAAAGTTGTTGTGGCAAGTCGAGCAGAAGAAATTGCTCGACGGCTCGACGGCGATGTTGGTTCCGTTCTTGATAAAGACCGGCAGACCTTCCGCAGTGTGGCACTTGGCACAGGCCCCCGGCACCTCGCCTTCCGCGTCCCAGTGGCGGAAGGCCTCCTCCGAGCTGGCGAAGTGTCCGGCGTCGATGCGGTGGGCCTTGCTCAGGTCGATCGGCTGGCTCAGCCGGGTGTTCAGGTCTTCGATCGAATCGTAGAGCAGTTCGATCACATACTTGCCGCCGTGCGCGTAGGCGCCGGGATCCTTTACCGAGAACTGGTAGTTGTAGGCAGCCTTAGCCAGCCGACCGGTCCAGGCGTTGTACTTGTTTGCGGGGTTGGCCTCTTCTGGGTCTGCGGTCCCGTTGCCGTTCGCATCGATGAAGAAGTACGGGTAAACGGCCGGATCGTAGACGATCGGGGTCTTGGGGACCTCTTTGGCGTAGGCCTGGATGGCCTGATAGAGCAGGTTGCGGAGGCCCTCGATCTCGAAAAAGATCCCCTCCTGGGTGTCGCCGTCCCCGTCATAGTCCACGCCCGAGCTGACCATACGCACGTTGCGCAGGTCCTCCACCTTGGAGACACCCTGGTGACACTCGGCGCACCGCTCGACGCGCACCTCCAGGGAATGGGAGTCGTGGCAGTCCAGGCAGGTGTCGATCCCTTCGACGTGGGCGAACCGGGCGTCGTAGGCTTTGCCGGGATACTGATAACCACCACCCGCGAGCCTCCCGTACAGCGTAGCGGCGGCTGCCATGTAGTGGATGTTCGTGAAGCCGAGCTTGTCACTCACCGTGTCCGGGTCGCTCAGGCCGGCCGCGGTGATCGACTCGTCCACCCGCGACCCCGAGGCGTTCCCCTGATGGCACTGCATGCAGCGGGCTTCCGCGCCGAGCCCGGAAACCACAGCCCCAGAGGGAAAGACGGTACTCGTCAGTGCCTGGGTGGCCTCGTTGTGGCAGGCGACACAGGTGATGACGGTTCCCACGGGGGCCGCCTTGTCGACGACCCCAGCTGCGCTGCCGTCCGCCCCCAGAAAGTCCTGGAAGCCCGGTGTGCTATGGCACTTGGCACAAACGGGCGGGATCTCCGGCGGGGTCTCCTCGTTCCAGTGGGTAAAGGCTGCGGCCGTGGCGTCCGCATGCCCAGAAGCAGCCCACAGCTCCTGGAACGGGGCCTCCGCCGCCGGGGTGGGACAGGGCGGGCACGGCTGGGGCGATGGACATGGGGTCGCGGTCGGCTGCGGGGACTGTGGGCCACAGGCTGCCAGGGCCAGGGCACAGGCCAGTCCGAGCAACGCGAGCGCAGTATGCTTCATCAGCATCCTCCATACATCCTGGCGACTCATGCGCCATTCCGTCAAGGACAGCCTTCAGATCCAGATCTCCCCAGGCATCACCTCCTTTCCGGCATTAGGCTGGGCCATCGCCGGCACGCTGTCCGCACCTCGGGTCCCCCTGCGGCGTCACGCTTACGGCTTCCGAGGCCGCGAGGGGCAGGTACGACGGTTCGGCTCCGAAGAGCGGAAGGAAATAAAGCCCGAGGGTAAGGCCGAGCAGCGCGTAAGCCAGGATGGCCAGCGTGGTCACCCACTCTACCCAGGTGGGATGGTAAACGGCCAGCCCCCCTGTGGCCTGCCCGGGCACGTACCCCACCCGCACAAGCAACGTCGAGAGGTTCACGTCCCACCGGGCGCAGACCAGCCCGATCGTCGTCAAAACACATCCCAGGCCCAGTGCCCACGGGCGGGTACGCAGCCGGGGGACGAGTAGGAGCAGCACCGGGATCAGGCCGCCGACCAGCAGCTCACCACCCCAGAAGGAGGCGGCCAGAGGGCCCCGCGTGAGCAGTTCGAGGCCCTCCACGCGCCCCGGAAGGTGTGTGTAGGACATCGCGAGCAGGTCCCACAGGCGCATGTACAAGTAGATGCCCAGGGTGATGCCTACAAAGCGCCCAACTCGCTCAAGCGTCCGACGGGGCACCACCTCCCGTCGCAACACCTGGCCGGCCGCAAGCGTGGCGACAACGGTGAGCGCCGGTCCCGCCGCCACAGCGTTTGCCAGGAAGAGTATTGCCGTACCCGGCTTTCCCCACAAGGGGCGGGCGACAAGCACTGCATAGGTAGCGCCCAGGGAGGACTGATGGAGCAAGGAAAGAAAGAGGCCTGCTACAGCCAGTACCGGCGCCAGGCCATGTCCCTTCTTGAGCAGCCTCGCCAGCCGCGGAGCCCGCGTTTCCAGCCAGGGTGCGTGGCCGACGACCGGCGCCAGCTCCATCACCAGCACGCCGGTGTACAGGACCACGCACATGGTGATCTCCCAGAGCACGGAGTGCGGATTCCAGAAGGCGAGAGGATGCCAGAACCGCTCCGGCCGGCCCAGGTCCAGGAAAAGGGCCAGGGCTGCCGAAGTATAGCCAAGCAGTCCCACCACCACGGCCACCCGGCCCAGCGGCTCAAGATCCCTCCATCGCAACAGGTAGATCGCCGCAGAAAGGAGGAACGCTCCGGCCCCCAGCCCGATAGCCGAAAGGTCGACCGTGATCCACAACCCCCAGGGAACGGCATCGTGCATCCCGGTGACCACGAGGCCGCGCGTGTAGACCTGCCAGGCGCCTATGCTTCCCAGCCCCAGCACGAGCAACAACAGGGCCACCCAAGGGAGGAGATAGGGATGGTTGCGCAGTACGGTTTTCACCTCAAGGGCTCCTCGGAGGAGGTGTCGTTGGCGGGAGCACCTCCAGCGTCGTCAGGTAATAGACCCGTGGGGCCGTGCCGAGGTCCTCGCGCAGGCGCACGTGCGGCCGTTCGGCCAGCAACCGGGAGACCGCGCTTTCCGGGTCGTTGAGGTCGCCGAAAAAGCGCGCGTTCACTGGGCATTCCACCACGCAAGCCGGCGTTGCCTCGCGATCCAGGCCCGGCGTCAGGCCCCGGGCCAGGCCGAACTCGATGCGCTGAACGCAGAAGGTACATTTCTCGACCACGCCGCGGGGGCGTCGCTGTATCTCAGGCAGCCCCCAGTTCGGTACGTAGGGGTTCGTTCCCTCCCAGCGCTCCCAGTTGAAATGCCGGGCTTCATAAGGGCAAGCCACCATACAGTAGCGGCAGCCGATGCACCGATCATAGTCCATGGCCACAATGCCATCGGGCCTCCGATAAGTCGCCCGGACGGGGCAGACGCTCACACAGGGCGGTTGCTCGCAGTGCATACAGGGCCGCGGCAGGAATACCTTGCCGCCGGCCAGTTCCGCTTGCACGAGCACCTCGTTCCACGGCACGTCCGGCCGCACATCGTTCGTGGCCAGGCAGGCATACGTGCAGTAGTTGCACCCGATGCACGCCCCCTGGTCGATCACCATGGCCCACTGGTGGCCATCCCCTCCTGGCGGCTGCCCGCCCGCGGGATGAGGGCGGAAGGTCCCACAGCCCCCCTCACCGGGGATCGCCCGGCGCGTCAGCCGTTCGAGCAGCGGGGCAAGCCCGGCTACAGCGAGCGCGGTAAGGAATTCCCTACGGGTGAGCCGGGCCATCCTTCTTCCCTCCAATCTGGCGCAGCAGGAACCACGACAACAAGGCGCCTACCAACAGGCCCCCCAGTGCTCCCCCAATCGATCCCAAGATCAGGTTGCGCCGCGCGTCGGCGCGCATTTCCCCGACTTGCGCCTCAAGGACACTGATGCGCTGCAGCAAGGAGACGTTCGCCTCTCCAGGCAGAGCGAACTCCTGCCTCCGGCTGTGGATGCTATCCCTTGTATGACACTGGGTACAGGCCTGGGACTCGACGGAAAAGAGATGTCCCGTAGGCGCACTCCCGCCGGCCATCGGGCCGTCAGGCGGCCGGTACATGTGGCAGTCAGCACACATCACCCCGTGCTGCGCATGCGTTGCGTGGGCGTAATCCTCCGCCCGGTCGCCGTGGCAGGTGGCGCACAATGCAGTAGAGGTCGCAAAGAGCAACCCCTGGGAATGTACGGCGTGGCAACTCGCGCACTTGACACCACGCTGGCCGTGGCCACTCAACTGCCATTCCTGGTAGGTGGTCGTGTGGCACACGCCGCACCGCTCGGCGGCGGGATCCACCGGCATCATATCGGTCTGCGGATGGCCTTCTTTGTAGGTGCCGTGGCAGGACTCGCACGTCACACCCTCCGCAATGGGCATCCCGGTGTTCGGGTTGTAGCCGGTCGCGTGGCAGGCCAGGCAATACCCTGGCTTGCGGTTTTCTGCCCATACCCGCTGGAACGCCTCGTCCTGAAAGGCCTCTGCATGGGTCGAGCCGTACCACTCCTGGTAGTGCGGCTTGTGGCACCCGGCACAAAACTCCGGCCCCTTGTACTCCCCCGCAACTACCGGGGGAAAGGTAGGCAGTTCCGTGGCAGGTGGGGTAGCGCGCGTCGCCGCAGGACTTGGCGAGGCCAAAGAGGTCGGCATCTCCACCAAAGCGAGATGGCACTGCAAACAGGTCTCATTCCCCCGGCCGGCGTGGTCGGTAGGCACAGCCTGTTCCCCCGCACTGTGGCAGCTTAGACACGCTTCCCGCTCCTCGATCGTGTGGGGAACCGGGGAAATCTGGCTCCGGGGCGCGGCACCGGCCACACCCGCCAGGACGACACCGATGAGCGCGCCGCCAAGGACAAAGGGGATGATCCATCTCCAGCGCATGAAGGCCCTCCAAGCGTTCGATCTCGGGATAATCGTGAAATGGGCCACATACCATTGTAGCCGCACCTGGACTTTCCGTCGTGGGACAACTGTCCCGGCCAGCCGGGGCATTCTGTCCTATGCCTGCCAAACTCCCCCGCATTTTCCAAGAGGGCGCGAAAAGGGGGACCACAAATTCGGCCAGCACCTCCTGGTGCCGGCCGGATTGGGGGAACATTCCCGGGCAAGCAGTTACAACCCTTCCTCCGGCAGAGGAGCGATCTCTTCGATGTGGTGCTGGAGGGCATAGGTCGCGGCCTGCACGCGCGATCCCAGGTTCAGTTTGTCCAAGATCGCGCTCACATAGTTGCGCACCGTCTTCTCCCGTAGACCCAGCACGCGCGCGATCTCCTTGTTGCTTAGGCCTCGTGCCACCAGAGCCAGCACGCGCAGCTCCTGCTGGGTCAACCCCGGGAACGCCTCCTGGTGGGCCCGGTAGGCCGTCTCCCGCAGCCGCCCCAAGACCCGACCGGTCACCGCCGGGTCGAGCAGCGCCTCCCCCTGACCAACCGTTTCGATCGCCCGGACCAAGGCCTCACTGCCAATCTGCTTGAGGACATAGCCAGACGCTCCCGCAGCGATCGCATCGAAAAGCGCAGCATCGTCTTCGAAAGAGGTCAACATGATGACCCGAGTATCCGGCAGGGCCCCTCGGATCTGGTGACACGCTTGCACGCCAGATCTCCCGGGCAGGCGGACGTCCATCACCACAACATCTGGCCGCAGGCGCAGCGCCTGTGCCACCGCTTCTTCCGCCGTAGCTGCCTCCCCGACAACCTGAAGGTGTGGATAGCGTTCGAGCAGGGTACGCAGCCCGAGACGGACAACCTCGTGGTCATCCACGATCAGGATCCGCCAACGGGGATGCACCATGGCCGGCCACCTCCCGATCGCCCGTCCGCTGGCACAGACAGGGCACCTCCACCTGCACACATGTGCCACCGCCAGGACGGCTGTCGATATGCAGCTGCCCTCCCAGGAGAACCGCTCTTTCCCGCATGTTGTTCAACCCCATTCCCCTTCGTTCCCCGAGTACCGTTTCCGGGGAGAATCCACAACCGTCGTCCTTGACCGTGAGGCGCAGCAGATCTGCATCAAAGTCCAGACGTACCGAAACGCGGCGTGCGCGAGCGTGACGCACCACGTTGCTCAGCGCTTCCTGCGCGATTAGGTAGAGCTGAACCGCCCGCTCCGGAGGAACGGGGCAGCGGGGCCCTTGGATGCGCAGGTCGATCTCCAGCAGGGTGTTCAGGCGCAGCTCGCTCACCAGGTCCGTCAAGCGCCGGACCAGGCTGTCTTGCGTGCCCATCTGCTGGAGGTCAAAGATGTACGCACGGATCTCCTGGATCACCTGGTTCAGGCTCTCCATGACCCCACGGATCTTACGCTGTGCTTCCTCGGGCGACTCGAGCACGGTGTGATAGGCATCCTCCAGGCGAAGCCCGGCCGCATAAAGCGACTGGATCGTCCCGTCGTGCAGTTCGCGGCCGATGCGCTCCCGATCCGCCAGGAGCAGGTTGCGCCGCTCGACCTCCGCAAACAACGCTTCGGCTTCGACCTCAAACACATCGAGCGCACGGCCAATCAAGAGCGCCATGGCCACCCCGTCCAGGGCCCGCAGGATGGGCACAAAGACACCGATTGCATAGAGGACGGCGGGATAGGCCAGCCATTCTCCTGGAAAGAAAGGCCCTGCCACAGCCAGGATGGCGCCCACCAGGCCAAAAAACGCAAGGGAAACGGCGGCACCCAGGAGGTAACCGGCAATGCCAGGAAATCCCGCCTCCCGCACCTCCCGATGCTGTTCGAGGAGCCCCAGGCAAGATAACACGGCCCCGGGCAAGCCCAGCAGGTAACGTGCAAGCAGGTCGCCGGTGCTCAGGATCAAGTCGTGCGGTGCCCCTGCGCCGATCCCCAGGTACAGCAGACCCGCCCCCCACAGAAGTACCAAGGTTCCGGGCAACCAGCGCCATGCACGACCCCCTTTCCCTGGAGGCCGAAGCAGTTCCACCCCGAACTGGAACAATAAGGCCATCCCCAAGCCGCGTGCAACAAGCTGCAGGACGGCCAGCCGGGTTGCCGATGTCGGCAAGGGAAGCCGTTCCTGAAGTGGCACGAACAGGTTCCCCCATTCGTTCAGGCCGTACAGGATACCGAACCCAGCGAAGAGGCCCAACCAACGGGCCAAGCGCAAGCGGCTGAAGCGCCGCCGCTGGAGCGCCGAAGCCAGCCCCATGGAGAAGAACGACAGACCGCCGACGAAATAGATCAGCGCCCGGTTGTTGGCAAAAAAGGCATTCAGTCTTTCCAAATCCGCCTCCGGCGCGCAAACGCATCGCGCCCTTTCCACCCAATATAGCAAATGCTGGTGCTGTACGCAAACCTGCGCATCCCGCTTGTAGCACCGGGCGGATTATGCTATAATTTAAATCGAGCAGGTCAGGCGACCGCGGGCGGCGTGTGTCGCTCGAGGAAAGTCCGGGCTCCACAGGGCAGGACGCTGGGTAACACCCAGGCGGGGTGACCCGCAGAAAGTGCCACAGAGACCAGACCGCCGGCTCCCGAGAGCCGGTAAGGGTGAAACGGTGGGGTAAGAGCCCACCGGAGGCCCAGGCGACTGGGCCTGCCGGGCAAACCTCGTCCGGAGCAAGGCCAAACAGGGGCAGGGTGGCCCGCCCGCAGGGCGAGTCTCTCGCCCGAAGCCCCAGGTAGGCCGCTTGAGCCGGCGGGAAACCGTCGGCCCAGAGAGATGGTCGCCCAAGGCCGGCTGTCTGCGCCGCAGCCGACCCCAGACAGAACCCGGCTTACCGGCCTGCTCGCCGCCCGGGGCCGTTCCCCGGGCGGCCGGCGCAGCCTGGCGATGGCCGTGGCGCGCAACCGGCCCACACGGCGCCAAAAGGATCAAGTAGGCCCCAATCCGCAATCGGGGCCTGGAGCAGTGGAGCCAGGCGATGCACGACCTCGCGGATTCCCCATCGGATCGAGCCTTCCTCTATGTACATAAGGAACGCTTCTTGCGGCTACTGGCGGAATTGTTGGAGCTCAGGGACCCAGGGACGCTGCAGGACCGAATCCGGACGGTGAGGAAAGGGGCGGTGGACCCGATGCAGGACCGAGAAGGGGTGTTTCTGGCCGAGCCGAGAGGGGAAACGATCCCTGTCCGCCGCGACGTTTGGCTCACGGAGCTGGCCCAGATCCAGGAGGCGCGCACGCTGGAACGGGCACGCTATTACCTGCGCCGGCTGGGAAAAGCAGCCCAAGGGACGCGGACAGGCAAGATCAACGATATCAACCTGTTGCGGTGGAAAGAGTACGACGAGATTCTCACCGACAGCCTTTGGCTTCTGGACCGAAGGGATAGTTCCGGAGCGCATCTGGGGTGGTATTGGGGCAACTTTGTCCCCCAGATTCCCCGGCAGCTCATGCTTCGATACACGAAACGGGGGGAATGGGTATTGGACCCCTTCGCCGGGAGTGGCACCACGTTGATCGAGTGCCGGCGCCTGGGGAGGAATGGCCTGGGCGTCGAACTGAACCCGGATGTCGCCGAGCGCGCCCGGGAACGGGTAGCCGCCGAACCGAACCCCGATGGGATCGCGAGCGAAATTGTCGTGGGCGATAGCTGCACGGTCGATTTCCAGGCGCTCCTGCGCTCCCACGGCATAGACCAGGTCCAGCTCCTTCTCCTCCATCCTCCCTACCACGATATCATCCGCTTCTCCGAGGACCGACGGGACCTCTCGCGCGCCGATAGCACCGAGCAGTTCCTGGAGATGTTTGGCCAGGTGGTCGATCGCGTGACGCCGTGCCTGCAGATGGGGCGCTACCTGGCCCTGGTGATCGGCGACAAGTACACGCGAGGCGAATGGATCCCCCTGGGCTTCCTGTGCATGCAGGAAGTATTGCGTAGGGGATATACCCTGAAGAGCATCGTGGTGAAAAACTTCCAGGATACCCGGGGAAAGAGAAACCAGGAAGAACTGTGGCGCTATCGGGCGCTCGCGGGCGGGTTTTACGTCTTTCGGCACGAGTACATCTTGCTTTTCCTCAGGGGCAAGTCACGATCGCCCCGGAAAACGTGAGGTGCGTATGGTCGAAGAGCGGGTGTATACCGTCGCCATCCTGACCGTGAGCGACCGCGGAGCCCGCGGCGAGCGGGAAGACCGGAGCGGGCCGGCCGTCCGGGAAGCGTTGGCCGCCCTTCCGGGCGCGCGGGTGGTCGCAGAGGCCCTCGTTGCGGACGAAATCTCCGCCATCGAGGAGGCCTTGCGCCGTTGGGTGCGCGAGGGAATCGACCTGATCCTCACGACCGGAGGCACCGGCTTTTCCCCACGCGACGTGACTCCGGAGGCCACACGGCGGGTGATCGAGCGGGAAGCCCCGGGTCTTGCCGAAGCCATGAGAGCATCCAGCCTGGCCCGCACCCCTCACGCGATGCTGTCCCGGGCCATAGCTGGGATTGCCGGCGCTACCCTGATCGTCAACCTGCCTGGAAGCCCGCGCGCAGCTCAGGAGAACCTGGAGGCGATCCTGCCCGCCCTTCCCCACGGGCTATCGAAACTGAAAGGAGACCCCAGCGAGTGCGGATCGGCCGCCTGAAAGGAGCCGTATGGAGCAAGCACGCCTGAAGCTCCTCCTGCGCGAGGCGATCACAAGCCTCAACTCGGGCAACAAGGAGTGGGCCCGCGAGTGCCTGAAGCGCATCCTCAAGGCGAACCCGCGTCACGAGGAAGCCTGGCTCTGGCTGAGCGCAGCCCTGGAAAGCCCTGCCGAGAAGCGCTACTGCCTGGAAAAGGTGCTGTCGATCAATCCCCACAACGAGCGGGCGCAGGCTGGCCTACGACAGCTCGCTTACGCCGAGTCCGGCTACCGACCCGCTAGGCGGACGATCTGCCCCCTGTGCGGCGAAGCCAACGCTCCCACCGCCTTCCAGTGCGCCAACTGCGGGCAGGAGCTCTTTGTCCAATGCCCCTCGTGCGGAGAGCGCGTCGACATCGACCGATCCACCTGTACCCAGTGCGGCCTGGAGATCGGGGATTCTGCTGACGGCGCGGCCTATTTCTTCCACCTGGGCGAACTCTACCTGCAGCATGGCAAGCCCAAGCAGGCCCTGGCTTCCTGGGACAAAACGTTGATCCTGGAACCAGATTTCCCCAGGATGGCGGAGGTTGCCGCAGAGGCCTTCCTGCTCACCGGGCAGCGGGAGCTTGCCCTGCAGAGCTTTCACCGTGCGGTCGAGGAGGCCACGGAACCATCACATCGCCGCAAGATCCGGTTGCGACTCGCGGCCGCCTACCGCGATTGGGGACAACTCGAGGAAGGCCTGCGAGTTTGCCAGGAAATCCTCCGCGAGGATCAGGAAGCCCGGACACCGCAGGCGGATGTCCACGCCGAGCTGGGACGCCTTTACCAGAAGGCCGGCGACGAGGAGCAGGCCCGGCAACATTACGAAATGGCCCTTCTGCTGGATGAGCACCTGCACGATGTCCGCCTGACTCTGGCTGATATGCTGCTTGCGCAGGGATACGAACAGCGTGCGCTGTCCGAATACCGTGCCCTTCAGTCGGCCGGGGGTCCGATCGCCCAAGAGGCAGAAGAGCGCATCCGCTCCGTCCGTCCACCAGTGCCCGAAGAGTATCGCAACCGCTGGCAGGAAACGGTTCGCGGCGTAGCCGCCTGGTTCCTGACCGGATCGCTTCTGCTGGTGCTCCGTTGGGATAGCGCCTGGACAGCGGTTTCGCCTTATGCCCTGATTGGCCTTCTGGCCTTCGCGGCAGGAGGGTACTTCCTGACCGCTGCGACAAGGACGCCGCGTAACCTTCCCACCTTTTCCCAACTGACTACGCTGATGGAAAGCCCGACCTTCTTGCGCCTGATGCGCTGGAGCCAGCGGACAAGCCAAAGCACAGCCTTGCGGAAGTTTGCCTCCTGGCAACGGCGATCGACCCAGCAGCTGCTGACCATCCTGCGCCTGTTTCAGGCCCGTCTCCGGCAGCACGTTCAACACCTGCTGGCCTTCCTCCTGAGAGTCAGGCAAGGCTTCCTGAAAAGTCGGCTGGTCCTCCGGCTGACGATGCTGTCGCGTTCGCGCAGCGCGCGTGCCCTCGCTGCCTTCTTCAGCCGGCCTTTCTTCCGCAGCGTCCGGGCACAACTTGCGCGTGTCCTGCCTCGCCGTACCCGGGGCGGAGGCGGACAGCTGGGGGTTGCCTTGCAGCAGGCTCAGGAGCGGCTGCGGCGGCGTGCCGAGCTGTCCGAGATCGAGCTGTATCGCTGGATGGCCGGCGTCCTGGGTGCTATGTTGCTCATCCTGGCCGGAACCCTGGTGCTTTTTTGGTAGAGGAGCGCTCATGATCCCGATCGGCGATACGCGCAGCCGCTTTGGGTCTTCCTGGGCAACCCACACCCTCCTGGCCCTGCTCTTCATCGGCTTGATCCTCGAGCATACAATCGACCCGGCCACGTGGAGAGCGCTGGCCGAAGCATACACGCTCCACCTCGACCGTCTCGCCTCAGAGCCCTCTCATCGTTTGCTCCTCCTCTCCATCACCCACCTCTTCTTTCAAGGAGGCGCGGGCACCTGGTTGGCACCGGTGGTGAACCTGCTCTACTTCTGGGCACTTGGGCGCAAGGTGGAGGATGTCTGCGGCTCGGGGCGGTTCCTGGGCCTGTACGCGCTTTTGGGCCTGAGCGGGGCCGCGGCGGTTCGGTTGCTCGAGCGCTGGATCTCCACCGGCGGGGAACGGCTCGTCTACGGCCAGGCGGCCATCGTCGCGGGCCTGATGGGAGCCTATCTGGCCCTCTACCAGGGGCAGCGGTTGCGCGCCTGGGTCCCGCCCCTTTTCCTGCCCCAGGTTCCGCTGGGACTCCATTTCCTCTATTGGGCGGGGCTGCAGTTCATTAACCTGCACCCCGAAGCGCTGCGCCCACTGCGGCCCGCGCGTCTTATCTCGCTGGAACCGAACTGGCCCACGCTATGCGCCTTCTTCATTGGCTTGGTGGGCGGGTACCTGTTCGCGCGTCAGGAGTACCTGTATTACCGTTCGCTGCGCGCCAGGGTGTCCCGCTGAACTGCTCCTGGCGGGGCCCCTTTAGGCGGGCACTTTTGAGCACAGGGCAAAGGATCGGTCGATGCGGCACGTGATCGTAGGCAGCGGGGTTGCCGGCATCACCGCGGCGATCGAGCTGGCTCGCCGCGACGCGGGAGAGATCCTTGTCTACGGGGCGGAGCCATATCCCTACTATTACCGTCCCCGCCTCCCTTACTTCCTCGCGGGGGAAATCCCACAGGAACAGCTCTACGTGCATCCGGCCTCCTGGTACGAGCAACGGGGCATCCAGCTCTTTCCGGGCACGGCCGTGGCGCGCCTCGAGCCCGATCAGAAACGGATCGTTCTGGCGGACGGGCGGTCGGTGCCCTACGACCGGTTGCTCCTGGCGACCGGCGGCCTATCCTTCATCCCTCCCTTCGAAGGGATCGGTCAACGGGGCGTCTTTTCCCTGCGCACCCTCGATGACGCACTCGCGATCCGCGAATACGCCGGGCGGTGCCAGCAGGCCGTCGTCATCGGCGGCGGTCTCCTGGGCCTGGAAGCGGCTCGCGCGCTCGGCCGGCTGGGGCTCGACGTCACGGTGCTCGAGCACGCCCCCTATTTGCTCCCTCGCCAGCTCGATGCCCAGGGGGCTGCTCTTCTCCAAGGGATGATCGAAGCCATGGGCCTTCACGTGGCGGTTCGGGCGGATACCCAGAGCATCCCGGGAAACGGCGAGGCACGGGGCGTCCTTCTGAAGGACGGCCGGCAGTTTCCCGCCCAGCTCGTGCTGATCGCAACGGGTGTCCGCAGCAATATCCAACTCGCCGCGGCGGCAGGGCTTGCCGTGGACCGCGGCGTGGTTGTCGATGCCTCCATGGCCACTTCGGCACCGGACATCTACGCGGCCGGAGATGTGGCATCTTTCCAAGGACGATCCTGGGGGATCATCCCGGTCGCACTGGCCCAGGCCGCGGTGGCCGCAGCGAACATGGCTGGCACCCCTGAGCGTTATCAGGAGGTCACCCCCACCAACACGCTGAAGATTGCTGGCATCGACCTCCTCTCCGTGGGAACGGTGCAACCGGAAGGAAAAGGTTTCCACGAGCTGAGGGCCTCTTCGCCCGCCGGACGGCGCTACGTGAAACTCGTCCTGGAGCGCGACCGGCTGGTGGGAGCGATCGTGATCGGGGACCGGGCGCTCGGCCGCAAATTGGAACCGCTGGTCATCGAGCGCGCCAGGATGAGCCTGAAAGAAGCCGAAGCTTTGCTGGCTGGGCTGTGAAGCGAGGACACGAGGGCAACCGCCCTATCTCTGCCCGATTGCCTCTCGCACGGTTGCCTGGATTACAGCCTCTGGCAGACGGATCGGTTATGATTTGGTGAGCGTCTGCAGGAAGGAAGGTGCTCCGTGGCCGATACCGATCTGAGCATCCGCATTGCTGGAGAGGCAGGCCAGGGCGTCGAGTCCAGCGGTGCTGGTTTTGCACTGGCCTTGGCTCGTGGTGGCCTGCACATCTTTGCCGAATTCGACTACCATTCCCGCATCCGGGGCGGTTTCAACTATGCCCAGATCCGGATCTCCGAACATCCACTCTATTCCCATAGCGAACCGTTCCACCTGTTGCTGGCGTTGAACGAGGACACCCTTCGTCGTTATGGGCCGCAAACCCTTCCCGGTGGCGCGGTGCTGTACGATGAGGCGCTCCAGTTGCAGCCAAACGCCCTCCCTCAAGGGGGCTTTCGCCTTTTCCCGGTGCCGCTCACCCAAATCGCCCGTGAGGTCGGTGGCAGCGAGCTGATGGCCAACACGGCAGCGCTGGCGGCCGCAGCCGCGGTGATCGGGTTTGAGCTGCAGCCGATGGAGAGGGTGATCGAGCAGAACTTCCGCCGCAAGGGGGAGGCGGTGGTGGAAGGAAACCGCCGCGTCGCGCGGGCCACCTACGAGTGGACCCGAGAGCGCTATGCCGCCGCGTTTCCCTGGAAGGTAACCGTGCGTCCCGCACAGCGCCGGATGGTGCTGAATGGCAACGAGGCCTTTGCCCTGGGAGCGTTGTTGGGCGGATGCCGCTTCGTCGCTGGCTACCCGATGACCCCAGGAAGCCCGGTACTAGAATGGCTCGCGGAGCGGGCAGCACGCTACGGGCTGGCCGTGATGCAGGTGGAGGACGAGATCGCTGCAGCCTGTGCCGCGATCGGTGCCGGGCACGCGGGGGCACGTGCCCTGGTTCCCACTTCCGGGGGCGGCTTCTCGTTGATGGTGGAAGCGCTCGGACTGGCCGGGATGACCGAGACGCCGGTGGTGTTCTACGAGGCACAGCGCCCGGGTCCGTCCACCGGGATGGCCACGCGCACCGAGCAAGGGGACCTCTTGTTCGTGCTCCACGCCTCCCAGGGCGAGTTTCCGCGCATTGTGCTTGCCCCAGGGACGATCGAGCAGGCCTTCGAGGCCGGCTGGCGTGCCTTTAACCTGGCCGAACGCTACCAGTGCCCGGTCATTGTCCTCTCCGACCACTACCTGGCCACCTCCCTCCGCGATGTTTCGCCGGAGGAGCTGGGGCTGCAGGCGGTGACGGTCGACCGCGGGGAATGGCTGGACGACGTACAGCTGGAGGCGTTGCCCGAGCCCTACCGACGCTATCGCCTGACGCCGAACGGGGTCTCGCCCCGGGCGGTCCCCGGGCATCCGCAAGCCGTCTACAGTGCCACCAGCGACGAACACGACGAGTTCGGCCATATCGAGGAGGATGCGGTCAACCGTGCCCGAATGCACCAGAAGCGGATGCGCAAACTGGAGACGGCGTGCCGGGAGATGCGTCCCCCGACGGTGTACGGTACGGCCGACGCTCCGCTGACGCTGGTCGGATGGGGCTCGGCCTATGGTCCGTTGCGCGAAACGGTCGACCGCCTGTTGGCCCGGGGCCGCCCGGCGAACATGCTCCACTTCGTGGACCTTTGGCCGATGCCGGTGGAAGCCGTTTCTTTCCTCCTGGCTAGGATGGGGCAGCTGGTCGCGGTGGAGAGCAACTACCGTGGACAGCTGGCTGATCTCATCCGCATGAGCACGGGCTGGGAAGTATCCAGACGACTGCTGAAGTATGACGGCCGTCCCCTCTCGCCGGACTGGATCCTGGAACGTCTGGAAATGGCCGCGGAGGGATAGCATGGGAAACGTGCGGGACTATCAGAGCCCGGTGCGCCCCACCTGGTGTACCGGGTGCGGGAACTACGGGATCTGGAACGCCCTGAAGCGGGCGCTGGCCCAGCTTGACCTCCTTCCCCACCAGGTGATCCTGGTCTCCGGGATCGGCTGCGGGAGCAAGCTGCCCGATTATACCCACGCCAACGGCCTGCTCACCCTGCACGGTCGGACGATCCCCTGTGCAACCGGCGTGCGCATCGCTAACCACGGGCTCAAGGTCGTGTGCACCCATGGCGATGGGGATGCCTACGCGGAAGGCCTGGGCCATATGATGCACGCGGCCCGCCGCAACATCGGACTGGTAGATATCGTCCAGGACAACCGCGTCTATGGGCTCACCAAGGGCCAGTATTCCCCCACGAGCGACCGCGGCCGGGTGAGCCGGACCTCGCCGTGGGGAGCGCTGGAGGAGCCGGTCCATCCGCTGGCTGCGGTGCTGGCAGCCGGCGGGACTTTCGTCGCCCGTTCCTGGTCCGGGGACCTGGACCATTTGACGGAGACGATCGTCCGGGCACTGCGCCACCGGGGCTACGCCCTGGTGGACGTGCTACAACCCTGTGTCACCTTCAACCGGGAAAACGACTATGCCTACTATCGCGCGCGCGTCTACCGGGTGGAGGACGAACCAGGGTACGACCCGACGGACCGCGCAGCGGCCTTTGTGCGTGCCCTCGAGTGGGGGGACCGCATCCCCATCGGCGTCCTCTTCCAGACGGAAGACCGGCCGGCCTACGAAGAGCAACTGCCCGCCCTCGCGGCCGGGCCGCTCGTGAGCCAGCCCCTGCGTGCCTGGAGCCCCGAGGAGATCGAGGGGCTGCTTGCCGAATTCGTTTAGATCGCCCTTGACCCCCGCTGGGCGGTCTGCTAGAATGGCACAGGCGGGGATAGAGGCTACTGTGGAAAGGCACAGAGAAAAGGAGGGAACCCATGGTCACTTCGCTCGGTGAGCATTTTCTGAAAGCAGACTGGCAGACCGAGAAGCACGTCCCGGTGATCGAGTGTCCCACCGAGGTCCGGGCTGGGGAGATCTTTCCGGTCAAGGTCACGCTGGGCAAGGCGATCGCCCACCCCAATACTACGGAGCATCACATCCGCTGGATCACGGTCTATTTTCATCCCGAGGGAGCGCGTTTCTCCTATCAGGTGGGCCACTTCGAGTTCACCGCACACGGGGAAGCAGTCGACGGCCCCAACACGGGCCCGGTCTACACCCACCACGAGGTCTCTTTCTCGATGAAGCTCAGCAAGCCGGGCACACTCTATGCCCTCGCCTTCTGCAACATCCACGGCATCTGGGAATCTGCCCAGGAGATCCGGGTCGTTTCCTGAAGCGAAGGGGGCGTAACAGCGACACGCGGAAAAAGAAAGGAGGGACCGATGTCCGAGATCTTGCCCCGGCTGCTTCAGGCAGCGTCGGATGAGCACGCCGCGGTGATCCAGTACCTGCGACACGCTTACGCCTTGGGGGAGGGCGAGATCGCCTGCGAAATCGAGGGGATCGCGCGTGACGAGATGCGCCATTTCTGGATGCTTTCGCGCTGGATCGTCCAGCTCGGCGGGCATCCCACCCTGGAGCGCGGATTTGTCGATCTGGCGGGCGCCACCCCGCCCGAGTGGATGGAACGCGATGTCGCGGCCGAAGACCGGGCGATCGCCTACTACCGGGAAACCATTGCTGTGACCGACGATCCAGCCCTCCGGGATGACCTGGCCCGCATCCTGGCGGATGAAGAACACCATCGCGGCGTCTTCGCCGGCCTGCGTGAGGAAGTCCCCGCCGGTGGAGAACCCGCGAGCGAGGAGACAGGTGCCGTAGCCGCACCTGCCCCCATCGAACTGGAAGCGCTGGACTGGGGCGTGCGGCACGAATATGCCGCCATCCTGCAGTACCTCTTCCACCGCTTCCTGATCCCCGATGAGGAAGCCGCTGAGCAGCTGGAATTGCAGGCGATCAACGAGATGCAGCATATGGGCTGGCTGTCCGAAAAGCTGTACGGCCTGGGGAGAGAAATGCCGCTCGAGCACCACCCGGTGGAGCGGGCTTACCAGGCTCAGGCTATGCTCCAGGCCGATATCCAGCTCGAACACGGTACCGCGGCGATGTACGAGAAGTTCATCGCCAAGCTCGGGGACCCGAAAATCAAGGAGTTGCTTCAGTACATCCGTGGCCACGAACTGTACCACGAATCGCTCTTTTCCCGACTGCTGGAGAGCAGCAAGGGGTTCTCCCCCAAGGGCTGGACCATCGGCAGCCTGAAAGAGGAACCCGACCGTGGTGAAAGGAGGTAACCCATGGAACAGATCCTGATGCGGGAAGCGGCGCCTCTGGAACCTTCCCAGTGGCAAGCGATCGACCAAACTGTGAAGCAAGTCGCCAGCGCGATCCTCGTGGGCCGGCGTTTCCTTAGCTTGTATGGGCCATTGGGTTACGGTGCCTATACGGTGCCCCTGTACACCTACGTCGTCAAGCCCGGGGAACCCGTCCGGGCAGAGCCCCCGGAGCCACTGCCCCTCACGGAAGTCGCGCGCGAGTTCGCCATCCAGATGCGGGACCTGGCCGCGTTCCAGGCCGGACAGCCGTTCGACGTCGCGCCGGTGGCGGCAGCAGCTGCGCTCTGCGCGATGGACGAGGACGCCCTGATCTTCAAGGGATTGCTCGGTGCGCGGAATCGGCTCAAGGCATCTCTGGGCGACTGGAGCACCGAGGGCCAGGCACTGGCCGATGTCTCAGCGGCCATTGCGCGCCTGTTCGCGAACCACATTTACGGCCCCTACACAGTGGTCATGCACCCGAACCGCTATGCCCTGCTGCAGCGGGTCTACGGGCGACAGGGGATCCTCGAGGAGGAGCTGCTGGAAAAGCGTGTGCGCGGCGGCGTCTTCCAGTCACCTATGATGCCTGAGGATCGCGTGCTCGTCATCGCGGCCCAGCCGCCGTTTATGGACCTGGCTGTAGGCCAGGATATGGTCACTGCCTATCTGGAATCGAGCGCCATGGAGCACCGCTTCCGCATCTTCGAGACGATCGCCCTGCGCATCAAGCAACCGACCGCCATCTGCACGCTCGAATGATAGGCACCTCCGCATCGGCAGGGCCGGGGCTGCGGCAGATAATGCCGCAGCCCCGATCGTTTGACGGGGCGGGCAGGTATGGTAGAATGGTCGGGCGCCCGAAGCGCTGGTCCGATACCGGAGGGGTCCCTTGGCCGAGGAAGTCGAGCTTGCGGTCGAACGACTGCTGGAAGATGAAACGCTCACCGCTCCGCTGGACGACGCTGCCGCCCGGCTTCTGCTGGCCTGGGGGATCGACCGGTTGCGGGAGGGATGCGAGGAAAGCCAGGTGCGGCGGAGCATACGCACACTCGCGCAGGTCGCGGCGGCACGGGGCCAGCTTTCGGCTTCGGATGCAGCCGAACGACTATGCGGGGCGGGCCTCACGGTCGATCCTGCGTGGGCTGCCGCCTGGGAGGAGACCCCCCTACCCTCCCCCGAATGGCTCCGCGGGCTCCTCGAGCGGATTTCCCTCACCCAAAGCTCCGAGTATGCCCCTGCACCGAAAGCGCCTCCGTCCCGCCGACGCTGGTGGCAGCGGCTGCTCCATCGGAGGTGCCAGTGGTAGAGCCTTTCTTCGAAATCGTGGCCGAAGATCCGGCATCGTGGGCCCGAGCGGGCATCCTGCATACGGCCCACGGGGATGTTCCCACGCCGGTATATATGCCCGTAGGGACCCAGGCCACGGTCAAGACCGTGACCCCGGACGAACTGCGAGAAGCGGGCGCGAGGCTCATCCTGGGCAACACCTACCACCTCTACCTGCGCCCTGGCCCCGAGGTGATCGCCGCCCTGGGCGGACTTCACCGCTTCATGGGTTGGGACGGCCCCATCCTGACCGACAGCGGGGGGTATCAGGTCTTTTCCCTGGCCGGCCATCGCACGGTGTCCGAGGAGGGCGTGATGTTCCGCTCCCACATCGACGGGAGCCAGCACCTGTTCACCCCAGAGCTGGTTGTGGCTGTCCAGGAACAGCTGGGCTCGGATATCGCGATGCCGCTGGACGAGTGCACCCCCTACCCCTGTTCCTGGGCTTACGCGCGCGAAGCCCTCGAACGGACCCACCGCTGGGCCGAGCGCTCCCTCCACGCGCACCGACTGAAAGACCAGGCCCTTTTTGGGATCCTCCAGGGCAGCACTTACCCGGACTTGCGCGCGGAGAGTGCCCGCGTGCTGGCCCAAATGGACTTCCCGGGCTATGCGATTGGAGGCCTGAGCGTGGGCGAACCGAAGGAGGCCATGTACGCGATGCTCGAGGTGTGCCTCCCGCTCCTGCCCCGTGATCGGCCGCGCCATCTCCTGGGGGTCGGTTCGCCAGAGGACATCATCGAGGGGATCGCGCGCGGCATCGATCTGTTCGATTGTGTGCTGGCCACGCGGGTCGCTCGCCACGGGACACTCCTGGTTCGCTCGGGCCGTCTGAACATCCGGAACGCCCACTTCGAACGAGATCCTCGGCCGATCGAGGAAGGATGCGGCTGCTACACCTGCCGGCGCTTCTCCCGCGCCTATCTGCGACATCTCTTCCAAAGCGGCGAGCTCCTGGGCTTACGCCTGGCCACGCTCCACAACCTCTTCTTCCTGCTCGACCTCACGCGCCGGGCGCGGGAAAGCATCCTCGCTGGCCGGTTTCAGGCGTTCCGACAGGAGTTTTTGGCCACTTTCCAACCCGTGCCAGAAGAGGTGCGCCAGGCCGAAGCCGCGCGCCGTCGCGCTGGCAGGGGAAATCGCAACCCGGACGCTCCATAAAGGCTTTTTCAGGCCGCGCTGTGCCGAAACGTGGAGGTGAAGGCCGATGCGACGAGTTGCCTGGCGCGACCGGGAAGCGCGCCCGGTGATCGGCGAACGCACGATGCGGTGGTTGATTGCCCTGGCCCGCCGTGTCCCACTTCGATGGGGCTATGGGCTGGCCGAGGCCATCGGACGGCTGGCTGCTTGGCTTTTCCCGAAACGCCGGGCCATCCTGGAAAGCAACCTGGCGGCGGTGCTTGGAGCCGGGGAACGCCGTCGCCTGCGCCGGATGGCGACCGAGATCTTTGCCCACGCCCTGCGGTCGTACTACGAATTGCTCCGTCTACCGGCCCTTCCCCTGGAAGAGGTGCTCTGCCGGGTGGTCTTCGAGGAGCCCGGTTGGACGCAGTTCCGGGAGGCCTATCGACAGGGAAAGGGGGTCATCGTCGTGGGTCCTCATCAGAGCAGTTTCGACCTGGCCGGCTACACGGTGATTGCCCAGGGGTTCCCGCTGTGCGTCTTTACCCTTCCCGACGAAGCGGGCTTTGGGTCGCTGAACGAGCTCCGGGCCTTGAGCGGTGCGCGCGTGCTTCCCGCCGGACCGGCCGCGGTGCGCGAAGCGCTGCGGGCGCTTCGTCGGGGCGAAGTGGTGGTCCTGGCGGCCGATCGGCCCACCAGAGGGCAGGGCACGGTGGTCGAGTTCTTCGGACGGCCAACCCTGTTGCCGGACGGTCACGTGCGCCTGGCCTTACACACCGGCGCACCCGTCTTCCTCGCCTTCGTGCACCGCGAAGGCGAGCGCTACCGGGTACGCTTCCAGCCTCTGGAGATCATCCGCACGGGAAACGAAGCCGAGGATGTGCGACGGAACGTCCAGCGCACGGCCCAGGCGACGGAGCCAGGTATCCGCGCCCATCCCGAACAGTGGCACCTCTTCCTCCGGTTGTGGGAAGAAGAACCTCGAGGTGACTAGCCCATCCGCTCCTCGACCACTTGAAGGATCGCCCCACGCCGTTCGGAAAGTCCTTTCGTCGCCTGGCTGACGCGCCGGCGCACCTCCGCAGCGAACGCCTCATCTTCGAGCGTGGGCAGGTTGATGCGCACGTTCAGGAGGGCGCTATGGACGGCAGCCTCGCCCAGGAGCACCGCGATCCCCGCATCGCTCACCGCCAGCCGGCTCCCCTTCTCCGCTACTGGCCCCGCCAGTTCCACGACCCGCGCGGCGGCTTCGGCGATGCGCAGCGGCACCTCGGTCGCCTCGATCGTCGCCTGCTGGATGGCCGCATAGCGATCGGCCTGCTGCTCGTCGGTCTCCCGAGGGAGTTTGTAGGCGGCCGAGAGACGGCCATAGGCGGCCACATCCGCCTCGAGGAGCTCCTGGAACTCGCGCCGCAGCGCTTCCGCCTGCTCGCGGATGGAGCGGATCTCGGCTTCGACATCGGCGTAGGCCTTCTTGCCGATCGTCAGGTCACAGACCATGGTGATCAGGCCGGCCGCGAGTGCGCCGCAAAGGGCAGACACACTTCCTCCGCCGGGCACCGGGGCTTTGCTGGCGAGTTCGTCCAGGAACTGGGCCACCGTCTTGTCCAGGAAACGCTCTGCCATGAACCTCCTCCTTACTCGTTGCCCTTTACTGGGTAACGCCCACACGATTCGCGCTCGTCGCAGTAGCCCAGCCGCTCGCACTTGACCTGCAGGAAAGACCCAAGGAACGGGTCGATCTCGGTCACCGCACCGCGCACCGCCTCGAAAAGCTCGCGGATCTCCCACTGGGCACGAACGCACGTACGCAGCCCTACGGCGTGCATCAACTCCCGCAAGTTCATGGTCATGGCCAGGTGGGTGGTAACCGCCTGCGGGAGGACAAAGCGCGCGTCCTCCGGTGGGATCCCGGCGGCCAGGGCTTCCTCGTAGAGACGTCCCATTTCGGCCATCGCCTGGTGGTAGCGTCGGCAGAGCTCCTCCCCGGCGCGCTGCCAGGAAGGGGGCACAACATAGGGGAAAGGGCCTTTCACGTAGCGCTGCGACTGCTGGCTGTAGGAGGCCAGGCGATGGCGTACCAGTTGATGGCTGCAACTGCGCGAAAGCCCTTCCAGAGCGAAGGTGAAGGAGACGTGCTCCAAGATGGAATGATGGCCCGCTTCCACGATCTGGCGTACCAGCCGTTCCATCCGCTCCCGGGGAACCTCCTCCTCCCAGAGCTCCGACGGGCGGTGGGCGCTATAACAGGTGCGCGCCGCGGTATACAGGACACGGAGCGGATCGGGCGTGTGCACGAGCACTTGGACGTCCAACGGTTCCCCTCCTACAGGGGAGCCCACAGGGCAAGGAAGCCAAGGGTCGCCAGGCACAAGTAGGCGCCGTAGGGCATGTAGTCTCCCGGAGCGCTCTTCCGCAGGAGCAAGAGCCACCCTGCGCCCAAGGCTGCCAACAGGATGCCCGCGGCCAGCGTCAAAAGGGCCGCACGGAACTCGGCCATCGCCCCGATCATCCCCGCCAGCCAGACGTCCCCGAGCGCTAGCGCGGCGGTGCGGAAAAGCGTCCGGCCCAATAGGAAGAGCACGCCGAAGAAGAGCAGTCCCACGCCAAGCCCGAGGAGTGCGTTCCGAACCTGCAAGCGAGGGTCTATGCGCAGGAACGGCGCCAGGAGCGCCAGAGCCGTGGCCGGCAGCAGGATCAGGTAGTAGATATCCCGATGGAGCCAGTCGAGGAAAAGTGTCAGGATCAGGGCCAGGGCAAACACCCCGTACAGGGCGGCCAGTGGGGTCCAACCGAGCCGGCCCGCCAGCGCGCCAAAGACCAGGGCGGTCAGCCCCTCGACCAGCGGGAAAGAGCGCGGGATCCGCCCCCCGCAATGGCGGCAGCGCCCACGCTGGAGCAGGTATCCGGCCAACGGAATCGCCTCCCAGGAAAGCGGCCTCCCACAGCCGGTGCAGCGGGGGCGCCTGAAGAGCGGCCGGCTGCGTGGAAGGCGGTAGATCACCAGGTTCAACCCACCCCCGCACAACAGCCCCACCAGGGCGCCCAACAAGGCCCGGACGAGCGGCATGGGCTCCTCCTGCATCCGGCGGTAGATCGCCGGGGATCGACTCAGCGCTGGTAGCGCTGCACGTTCGCGTTGTGCTCTTCCAGCGTGCGGGCAAACACGTGCTCGTTGCTGCCGTCGTTCTTGGCCACAAAGAAGTAATAGTCCGTTTCCGCTGGCTCCAGCACGGCCCGGATCGCGGCCAGCCCGGGGTTGCAGATCGGGCCGGGCGGCAAGCCCGGGTAGCGGTAGGTGTTGTAGACATGGTCAATCTCGGCCAGGCTGCTCACTCCCAGCCGCCGAAAATCGTTCAGGTCCGGCCACCAGCGGCCACTCCGCGCGTCGTAGCCGAGGGCGTACTGCACCGTGGGATCCGCCTGGAGGAGCATCCCCTGCTTCAGGCGATTCAGGTAGACGCTGGCGATGATCGGCCGTTCCCAGTCCAGCACCGCCTCCCTCTCCACGATCGACGCCAGGGTGATGACCTGATGGAGCGTCATCCCGCGAGCCCGTGCCTGCTCGCGCATCTCCGGAGTCACCTTCCGGCCAAAGTTTTCCAGCATGAGTGCCACCACCTGGGTCGCGGTAATATGGCGCGGCACGCGGTAGGTGTCGGGGAAAAGATACCCTTCCAACGAAGCTCCCTCAGGTCGGTCGGCCAAAAAGTCCGCCGCATACAGCTGTTGAAGCGCGGCAAGGAAATCGTCTGCCGGAACGATCCCCTGCGCTTCCAGGCTTTCGGCCACCTCCTCCAGACGAAGCCCTTCGATAATGGTAAAGGTCTTCTCGTCCCTCTCCGGGGGAAGCACGAGCCGTTCGAGGATGTCGTTCATGCTCATGTCGGAGCGCAGCCGGTAGTGGCCTGCTTCCAACCGGCCGTCCATCTGGCGGAATCGCGCCCACAGCTGAAAGAGGCCGGCCGAGCGGATCAGTCCGGCCTCGGCCAGATGGCGTGCGATGTCCGCGGTGGTTTCCCCCGGATGCACCTCGAAATCGACCTCCACCACCCCTCCCCCTCCCGCTCGCTGCATCGGGGAATGCGCCAGGTGTACCTGGTAGTACACCACTCCGACCGAGACCAACGCGGCTACCACCACCAGGAGAAGCAGGAAAAGAAGGAAATCGCGCATGCGTGCTCCTTTGCCGATCGACCGCCGGTATTATAGCATAGAGGCGGCGGCTGGCAAACCCGGCATCCCTGTGGTATACTCCCACCGCGGAGGAAGCCATGGCCACAATCGATCTGGTCCTGTTGCACGCCCCAAGCGTCTATGACTTTCGTCAAGAAGCCATCCTGTACGGCCCGGTGAGCGACCTCATCCCATCCGGGCCCATTTTCGAGATGTACCCGATCGGCTTTACCACGATCGCGGAGTACCTGGAGCGGTACGGTTTCCGGGTGCGCATCGTCAACCTGGCGGCCCGAATGCTCCGCGAGCGCGACCTGGATGTCCCCGCCTTCCTGCGCCGGTTGCGGCCGGCCGCGTTCGGCATCGACCTCCACTGGCTGCCTCACGCCCACGGGAGCCTGGCCGTCGCCGCGCTCCTCAAGGAGCTGCACCCACAGACCCCGATCCTCTTCGGCGGCCTCTCCGCATCCTACTACCACGAGGAGCTGTTGCGCTACCCCCAAGTCGATTATGTCGTGCGCGGCGACTCGACCGAGGAGCCGGTACGACAGCTGCTCACCGCCTTGCGCACCGGCGGTGACCTGGCTTCGATCCCCAACCTGACGTGGCGCGATGGGGAGCGACTACGCGCCAACCCCCTTTCGTGGGTCCCGGAGGACCTGGATGGCGTGGTGCTGGACTATCGCCATCTCCTCCGCTCTGTGCCCCGCTACATGGACCTGCGCAGCGCGATCCCGTTCGACCGCTGGATGGACTACCCGATCACCGCTGCCCTGAGCGTGCGGGGCTGCACCCAGGCCTGCCTGACGTGTGGAGGCTCGTGCGAAGCCTACCGCCTGGTTTGCAACCGCGCTCGGCCGGCTTACCGGGCCCCGGAGCAGCTGGCACAAGATCTCGCGGCGGTGCGCCGCTTCAACCACGGGCCGATCTTCGTCCTTGGGGACCTTCGGCAGGCCGGGGACGACTACGCCCGGCGCTTCCTGGCCGCGGCACGCCGGCTGCGCATCGGCGGCGAGGTGATCGTCGAGCTCTTCGGCCCGGCTCCAGAGGGATACCTGCAGGAGGTCGCGGCAACCTTCCCCGGTTTCGTGCTCGAGGTTTCGCTGGAATCCCACGATCCGCGGGTGCGGCGAGCTTTCGGCAAGCCCTACGACAACGAACCAATCGAGGAGACGATGGCCGCAGCGCTGCGCGCCGGCTGCCGTCGCCTGGATGTGTTTTTCATGATCGGCCTTCCCCAACAGGATCCGCGCTCGGTGCTGGAGACGATCGACTATTGCGGGGAACTCCTGGCACGCTTCGGGGGCGACGGGCGGCTCCATCCTTTCATCTCTCCCCTGGCTCCCTTTGTCGACCCGGGATCGGCGGCGTTCGAGCAACCGGAACGCCACGGCTACCGCTTCTTCTGCCGCACGTTGGAGGAGCACCGGCGCGCTCTGCTCGGGCCCACCTGGCTCCAGACACTGAACTACGAGACCCGTTGGATGAGCCGGGAGGAAATCGTCGCGGTCACCTACGAGGCCGGCCGACGCTTAAACCGGCTGAAGGAACGCTATGGCCTGGTTGCGCCGACCGTCGCGCAGGAGATCGATCGGCGTATCGGCCAGGCAGAAGCGATGCTGGAGCGCGTGACCCACCTCTGGGAAGAGGGCAATTGGGAGGCCATCCGGGCCCTCAAGCCGGAGATCGACCGCCTGAGCATTTCCACGGTGTGCGAGAAGAGCGAACTGGACCTTCCCCTGCGCCGTCGCCTGAACTGGCTGGGAGCCGCGAGGGCGTTCCTGCAGACCGTGCTGCGCAGATCTCCAGAGCGCCCCAGATAGAACCAAGCCCGCGAGCATCCGCCGGGCAGTTGCCTCTACTGGGGATCCCCTTCGTCGTTAACCGAAAAGAAACCCTGCGCTAACTCACGGATGAACCTGCTGCCCTTATGCCCATGTCGGAGCAATCGCTTTGACGATGGGGAGAACCTAGGTTGAAAGGAGGAATACCATGCGCAGCCGGAAAGACCTGCCCTTGCTGCTCCTGAGCGTCGTTCTGCTGAGCTTGGCCATCCCCTCCGCGGGATGGGCCGCATCTGCCCCGACCGGAAAGCCGATAGACACCGTGGCCATTGCTCCCGCTTTCGCTGGACCGGGCCCCATCACCGTGCGCGTCGGCTTTGGTGCCTCCGAACCGGCGATGGTCACGGTACACCTGTGGGCCGCATTCGCGGCCGGTGTCGGCTGGCACGATACCGGCTTGGTCGTGAACCCACTGACGGGCGAGTCGTTCCAGTACGAACCGGAATTCGGCCCCGGCATCTACTACTTCGCCACCGTTGCCGAGGACGGTTCTGGGCCGCTTGAGCCGTTGCCAACCGGCAGCGGGGATGCGACCACGGTCGTCGACTGGACTGCACCCGAGTCGAAGGCCTTTGCGCCGCGGGTGACCACCGGGCCGCAGATCCAGGTCCTTTTCCAGGCCAAGGACGACTGGAGCGGCGTCGCCGAGGTGCACCTGTGGGTTGCCTGCCCGAACCCGTTCGGCCCGCGCTGGCAGGACACGGGGCTGGTCGCCTATCCGCAGAACCTGCTCTCCTTCCTCTACACACCGACCTGTGGCAACGGGCGCTACTACTTTGCCACGGTCGCCGTAGATCGAGCGGGGAACGTGGAGGCCTTGCCGTCTGGGGATGGAGACACCTCCACCTTCTATTCCAATCCTTTGCCGTGGTCGAAGCGTTAATCCGAGACTCAGGGGAGAAAAGGCTGGGGGCCGGGACGATGCACCGGCCCCCAGCCTGATTTATTCCACAAGCACCAGCCCAAAGAGGCGAAAAGGGGCATCGAGGGAAGGTACGACTTCGATCCTCCAGCCCGCAGCACGTACCGTCGCATAGACATCGATTCCACAGGCCTCCATGGACGGCCGGGCCTTCTCGGGAAAACGGCAGGGACCAGCCAGGTTGCATGTCTCACAGAAAGGGCACGGGCCCGCTACCATTCCCCAGGCCCGGTAATGACCGGAAAGGAAAAGCTCCCGCTCGAGGGCGGCCACTGCTTCGGCCAGCCGCCGTGCGGCCGGTTCTTCCTCGTCCTCGCCCCGCCCTTCGACCCGCAGGAGCAGCCCCTTCCGGTAATCCTGAAGCATACGGCGCGTCGCCTCCGGCGTCGGGGAATGGGGCGGGCAGGTCAGACACTGACCGTATCCGCCACATCCGAATTGGCATTTCCGTCTCACCCAGTCCGACACGACGACTTGTTCTACCGAAATGGCGCGCGCGGCGTCCGCTCCCAGAGCCAAAGCGCGCTGAACCCACTCCTCCATGGGCTTGCCTCCTGCCATCCCGGGGCAAAGAAAATGGGCGGAGCTGCCTTTTGCAGGATCCGCCCTGAGGTGCCCGGAGGGGCTCGAACCCTCAACCTTCTGATCCACAGTCAGACGCTCCGCCAATTGAACTACGGGCACCAAGTTTATCCATAGTATACCCCGAACCGCAGTTGCTGTCAAACGCGCGTTTTGCTAGAATACCCGTATCCAGCAGCACCTGAGGAGCAGCATGGAAAGCGAAGCGCTTCCCCGCCTGCGGGGCGACCTCGAGATCCTGAGCGGCCAGCCGGATGCGACGCTCATCTATGACCCTGTCCAACGCACCCTTTTTGAACTGCACCCCGAGGACCTCCCCCTGGTGAAGCTGCTCGACGGGAAGCACTCCCTCCCCGAGATCGCCCGGGGCCTCAGACGGCCGCTCGCGGAAGTCCAGGAGCTCGTGGATGACCTGAGCGACGCCTTTCTCCTGGAAGACCCCGAGCAAGAGGAGATGCTCCGCGCCCTGCGCCGCCGCAACCGGGAAGAAGACCGTCTCCTTGCCCCGGTGCTGGACAACGGTCCGCTGCCCGATCCTTCGGTGCCCCCTATCCACGTCGTCGATGACGCCCGCCACACCTGCTTGCGATGCGGCGCCTGTTGCCACTATGCGGTGCCGGTCTCTCCGGAGGAGCGCACGCGGCTGGAAGCAGTGGATTGGCCGGCCGGAACGGTGCCCGAGGAAAGCGGCGGGCTCTTCCAGCTCCGCCCCGGCTTGCAATGGGGGCGGCTGGAAGAGACCATCGCCACACGGAGCGATCCCACGCGCTGCGTCTTCCTGGATGAAAACAACCTCTGCCAGGTGCATCAGCGGCTGGGGGAGACGGCTAAGCCGTTCGTCTGTCGCCTCTTCCCGCTGGCCTTTCCGGTCCTGGTGCCGGAGGGGATCCTTTTTTCTCTCACCTTCGAGTGCCCCTTTATCTATGCGACCTATGACACAGGGGAACCCTTTGCTGTCCGACCGGAGCTCCTGCGGGCACTGGCCGCGGAAATGGAGGAAATCTATATCCTGCCCTCGGAGATCGATCTATCCGAGGGAAAGAAGCTTGCCCGAGAGCCTTTCCTGCAGTGGGAGGAACAACTGCGTGGGCGCCTGGTTGCTCCCGCCACACGCCCCGAGGCCTTTTTGGAAACGCTGGCCCACGCATGGGGGGAACTGGATGCCCACGAGGTCAGCCCCTCCCCAACGCCAGAGGCGTTTGGGCATATGGCGCAGGCGCTGAGGGAAGCAGCGCTGTCCGAGCAACCTCTGCTGAGCGAAACTCCGGAAGGCACGGAGGGAAGTCGCCAGGCGGGCATCGTGCTCGAAGCACTGAAAGAGAGGCCCCTTCGGGCATGGGAACCCGTTCCGTGGGAAGACGGCCCAGAGGCCGACCGCTTCCTCGTCCGCTTTGCCCATCACTTTCTCGGAGGAAAACAGTACCTCCTGTACCGCACTGCCTGGCTGGGTCTGCGGGCACTGGCCGCGATCGTCCTGCTGAGCCGCTGTGATGCCTCTTTCCTGGCCCGCCAGGCCGGCCGGGAAAGGGTAGGCGTGGAAATGCTCAACCGCGCCGTTGCCCGGTGGTGCCGCTTGCTGGACCTGCGGCCCATTCGCCTGGCCTATGTACGGGCCGCGCTTCAGGGGTGAGTGCCCGGCTTTTCACTCCCACTCGATGGTGGCGGGCGGCTTGCTGCTGATGTCATAGACCACGCGGTTCACCCCGGGCACTTCGTTGACGATCCGCCGGCCGATCTCAGCCAAGAGTTCGTAGGGCAGGCGCGCCCAGTCGGCGGTCATAAAGTCGTCGCTCGTCACCACCCGCACCGCGATCGCCTGCTGATAGGTGCGGCTATCCCCCATCACGCCCACGCTGCGCACCGGCAGCAACACCGCAAAGGCCTGGGCGGTCTTGCGGTACCAGTCGGCACGGCGCAATTCCTCGATCACGATCGCGTCCGCGCGCTGGAGCGTGGCCACCCGCTCCGGGGTCACCTCTCCCAGCACGCGCACGGCCAGTCCCGGGCCAGGGAAGGGGTGCCGCCAAACCACCTCCTCCGGGAGACCCAGTTCTAGGCCCACCGCGCGCACCTCGTCCTTGAACAGGTTCCGCAGCGGCTCGATCAGCTCCAGCGCCATATCGGCGGGAAGGCCCCCAACGTTGTGGTGTGTCTTGATACGGGCAGCAGGGCCGGATCCGGGCCGGCTCCGTCCGGCGCTTTCGATGACGTCCGGGTACAGCGTGCCCTGGGCCAGGAAACGCACCCCTTCGATCCGCCTGGCTTCCCGCTCAAAGACCCGGATAAAGAGCTCTCCGATGCGCCGGCGCTTCTCCTCGGGATCGGTCACCCCGGCAAGAGCCGCGAAGAACTGTGCCGAGGCATCGACGGCCACCACCGGGATCCCCAACTCCCCTCGGAAGAGCGAAAGCACCTGCTCCGGTTCGCCGAGCCGCAGGAGGCCGGTGTCGACAAAGATGCACGTGAGCTGCTCTCCTACCGCGCGCCACAGGAGGGTAGCCGTCACCGCCGAATCGACGCCTCCGCTCAGGCCACAGACGACCCGGTCGCTCCCGATGCGTGCCCGCAGGGACGCGATGGTCTCCGGGATGAAGGCCTGGGGAGTCCAGCGGCCCTCACAGCCGCAGATGCGGTAGAGGAAGTGGCGCAGCAGATCCTTTCCCTGGGGGGTGTGGGCCACCTCCGGATGAAATTGGATGCCGTACAGCGCACGCTCAGGGTAAACCATAGCGGCGATGGGGGAATTGGGGCTGGTCCCTAGAGATCGAAAGCCCGGCGGCAACGCAGTCACCCGGTCCCCGTGGCTCATCCACACCGCCATAGGCGAAGGGAGGCCGTCCACAAGCGGGTCATCCGGGATCGTCCATCGCACTTCGGCCGGACCGTACTCGCGACGGCCGGCCGGCGAAACCTCCCCTCCGAGCGCGTAGGCCAGGAGCTGCATCCCGTAGCAGATCCCCAACACAGGTCGGCCCGAAGAAAGAAGATAGGGCGGCAACGTGGGCGCTCCGGGCTCATAGACGCTCGCCGGGCCACCGGAGAGGATGAAGCCGGCCGGGTTCAGGGCCAGTACTTGCTCTGTCGGCGCATCCCAGGGAAACAACTCGCAGTAGACGTGGGCTTCCCGCACCCGACGGGCGATCAGCAGGCTGTACTGCGAGCCGTAGTCCAGGATAACGATCGTCTCCGGATGGGATAACGAAACCATGGCCCGGTCCTGAGGCACCTCATATGGGATCGACCTAACCCTGCTTGAGGCGGAACCCGTGCCCACGGACAGTCTCGATGTAGTTTTCCGAACAACCGGTGCTCGCCAGGCGCTGCCGCAGCCGTCGCACGACAGCGTCGATCGCTTGATCGGTGATCCCTTCGCTCGCCTCCTCCGGCCAGATGACGGCGATGATCTCGTCCCGCGTACAGATGGCGCCTCCACGGTCACAGAGCAGTTCGAGCAGCCGGTATTGGGCAGCGGACAGGGGAGGCACAACCTCGACACCGTCGACCCAGACGCGGTGGCTGGCGCGATCCAGGTAGATGCCTCGTCGGGTGGGCCCGGGGCGGTAGAGCGGGGCGGTCGCCTCGCTCCCGATGAAGAGCAGCCGATAGCGGGAAGCGATACCGATCTCGTCCCCGTCCTGGAGCGCGCGGACACCGCTTACCAGGCTTCCGTTGAGAAAGGTACCGTTGCGGCTGCCCTCGTCGCGCAGGTAGTACCGCCCACCTTCGCGGAAGATCATCGCGTGGTGGCGCGAGACCTGGCGGTCGGGTAGAACGAGGCCGCAAGTCTCCTCGCGGCCGATGAGCAGAAAATCGGAGGTCAAAGGGCATTCCCACTGTTGCCCGCTGACCCTATCGTGCACGATCACGAGGGGCTGTTCCTGCGGCTCCATCGGGGTCGACTCCCAGCATAATCACCTAGCCCATCATAGCATAAGGGACTGGCAACGTCAAAGCGCGCTCGGGCCGGCCACGGCCCGCGCGAACGCAGCCCCGAATTCCTGCCCCCGGCGCAGTTCTTCTTCCGTGGGGGCTCCGACGAATTCGAACGAATCGACGACCTCCCAGCCGAGTTCCGCTGCCAGCCGCTCGAATTCCTTCTGCGCGCCGCCGCTCCATCCGTAGCTCCCAAACCGGGCCACACGCCGGTTGCGCACCCCTTTGCGGTGGGCCACATCGAGGACGTGCGCCATCGGAGGAAACAGTGCCCCCTCGTACGTCGGCGCACCGACCATTACCCCGGCGCGCGTCCAAAGGGAAGGCAAGAGGTAACTCACGTGGGTGCGCGTCACGTCGAAAATCTCCACTGGCACCCCTTGCCCGGAGATCCCCTGAGCCACCGCATTCATCATCTTCTCCGTATTGCCGTACATCGAGCCATACAGCAGCGTGACCTCCGGTTCGCCAGGACCCGTGGCGTACCCTGCCCAGCGTCGGTAAAGTTCGATGATGCGGCCGGGGTCCTTGCGCCAGATCAACCCGTGGGAGGGCGCGATCGCCGCGATGGGGAGATCGCTCAGCTTCTCGATCGCCCGCAGGACCATGCGGCTGAAGCGAGCCACGATGTTCGCGTAGTACCGCAACGCTTCCCGCTCGTAGTAGGCCAGGTCGCTGCATTGATCGTCGAACAGTGCCCCGCGCAGTGCCCCGTAACCCCCGAAGCCGTCACAGGAGAAGAGAATGCGGTTCGCGGGCTCGTAGGTCATCATCGTTTCTGGCCAGTGGACGAACGGGGTATGGAAGAACTGCAGCCGGTGTCGTCCCAGGGAGATCGTCTCGCCGTCGGCAACCGCGCGCACTTGCTCGCGGATGCCGTAGAACGTCCCCAGCATCTCCTTGCCCTTTTCCGTGGTGAGGATGATCGCCTGCGGGGCAATCCGGAGCAGGGTACGCAGAATACCGGTGTGATCCGGCTCCAGGTGGTTCAGGACGATCCAGTCGATGGAACGCAGATCGATCAGCTCGGCCACCTGCTCGAGGAACTCGTCCACCTTGAACGACTTGACCAGATCGATGATCGCCGAGCGTTCATCGCGGACCAGGTAGGCGTTGTAAGAGACCCCCTCCTGCGTGATCGGCCATAACCCCTCGAAGAGGTCTGTCGTGCGGTCATTCACCCCCACCCAGAAGATATCCGGGTAGATCTCCACGGCCGACATGGGCTTGCCTCCTTAGCAGCTACAGCCACGCAGCTCGGTCCATGGCCCATCGTGCGATCGTGCGATCGGAGTATAGCACGAGCAGAAGGCGCACGTCAACCGGGTTGCGCGGGGACGCGCGCTATAGTAGAATGGGCGGCAAAGTAGAGTATCCCTCAGCCGGTGCGACGGAGCGGCTCGGCGAGCCCGTGGGCTTGTTGGAGGACCGGATGGACGAACCCTTCGAACCGCAGATCGTCGCTTTCTGTTGCCATTACTGCGCCTATGCTGCCGCGGACATGGCGGGAAGCCTGCGGCTTTCCTACCCACCGAACGTCAAGGTGATCGAGGTACCCTGCTCCGGTCGGGTCGATGTGCTGCATATCCTCCATGCCTTCGAACAGGGTGCCGACGGCGTGTTCGTTGCTGGCTGACTGGAGGGCACCTGTCATTACCTGGAAGGTAATCGGCGTGCTCGAAAGCGGGTCGGCTATGCCCATAAGATCCTGGCTGCCGTAGGCCTGGAACCGGAACGGCTGGGGTTTTACAACCTCTCATCCGCGGAGGGAACCCGGTTTGCTCAGATCGCGACTGAGATGACCGAACGCGTCCGTGCCCTCGGTCCAAATCCGTTGCGGCGCCGCTGAGCGTTCGGGAAGGAGTCCTCTGTGGAACTTTTCGAATACCGTGTAACCGAATTCCCGATCACGGAGAGCTGGGCCTACCTGAACCACGCTGCGGTCGCGCCTTTGCCCAACCGGGTAGTGGAAGCGATGACCCGCTTTCTCGAGGCACGGCGCATGGGCGAACTCGGCCTGCAGGACGAACAGCCAGCCACCGAAGAGACTCGCGCGCTCGCTGCGCGACTGCTCCACGCCGAGCCCGACGAAATCGCCTTCGTCGGCTCCACGAGCGACGGCCTGAACCTGGCTGCCCAGGCCCTGCCCTTGCAACCGGGGGACAACGTGATCCTCTGCGATATGGAATTCCCCGCCAATGTCTACCCCTGGCTCAATCTGCGACGCAAAGGGGTCGAGGTGCGCATCGTTCCCCACGACAACGGTGGGCTGACGCCCGCGCGCCTCGCGGAATACCTGGATGGGCGCACGCGGGTGGTCACCGTGAGCTCGGTACAGTTCCTCTCCGGTTTCCGGGCGGATCTCGCTGCTCTATCCCAACTCGCCCATCAGGCGGGCGCGGTGTTGGTGGTTGATGCGATCCAGTCGCTCGGCGCGGTCCCGATGGACGTGCGCGCCAGCGGGGTCGATATCCTGGCGGCCAACGGCGCGAAATGGCTGATGGCGCCGATTGGAGTGACTGTGCTCTATGTCCGTCGGGAATGGATTGAGCGGTTGCAACCCCCGTATGGCTATTACCGGGCGGTCGTCCGGCCCGAGCCCTACCTGGCCTACGATTGGACGTTACGCACGGATGCCCGGCGCTTCGAGCCGGCCAGCCTCAATGTCGTGGGCCTGTATGGGCTGCGCGCCGCGCTAGCCCTGCTCCTGGAGGTGGGGATCGAACGGATCTATGCGCACTTGCTCGATCTGACCGATCGTCTGCTCGCAGGGCTGGAGACATTGGGACTGGAGATCCTCACGCCCCGCGCTCGCGAGCATCGCGCCGGGATCGTCACCTGCCGTACGCCGGATGTCCCCGGCGACTGGGCCCGGTTGAAAGATGCGCACATCCTGGTTTCGCAGCGGGAAGGGTACCTGCGGATCTCCCCTCACTTCTACAACATCCCCGAGGAAATCGATCGCCTCTTGGAGGTATTGGCCTCTGGGAAACACTCCTGAGGGGCCGGGGGCAGGCAGCGACAACTCCCTGGCTCTTAGCCTGCGCTTCCCGGGGCAACGGAAATGCCCACTGGGCAAGAACGGTTCCTGGGAAGCCATCGGATGGGGCAGAGCACCGCCTTGCTGTGCTCCTGGGGTTCACCGGTGAGGAAACGGGCCCGCCAAAGCCCCGAGGCTAGGTATTCCCGTGGAGCGCTTCGCGCAACGAGAGCACTTCCCGCCGCAGCGAGGCGTCCACCTCGATCTCCTGGGCGATCCGCTCACACCCGTAGAGCACCGTCGTGTGGTCCCGGCCGCCGAGGTGCTGGCCGATCTCGGCAAGCGATGCGCCCGTCTCTTCCCGCATCAGATACATGGCGATCTGCCGGGGCATGGCGACTTCTTGCTTCCGGCTCTTGCTGCACAGTTCATCCGGGCTCAGGCCGAAGCGCCGGGCCACGGTTTGCAACACCTGTTGCGGTGTCACCGGGTGACGGCGGCTCTCGATAAAGACTTCGTCGAGCGCCCGCTGGGCCAGTTCTACCGTCAACGGCACCCCATTCAGCTCTGCAAAGGCCAGGACCCGGTTCAGCGCCCCTTCCAGCTCCCGGATGTTGCTCTGCACCCGTTGGGCCAGGAATTGAGCAACCGCCTCGGGAAGGAGAACATCCCGCTCCTCCGCCTTCGAGGTGAGAATGGCCACCCGCGTTTCGAGGTCGGGCGGCTGGATGTCGACGATCAACCCCCCTTCGAACCGGGAGCGCAGCCGTTCCTCCAGGGTAAGGATCGCCTTGGGCGGTCGGTCGCTGGTGATCACGACCTGCTTGCAGGCAGCGTGGAGGGTGTTGAAGGTGTGGAAGAACTCTTCCTGGGTGCTCTCTTTTCCCGCGATGAACTGGATGTCATCGATCAGCAGGATGTCGTTGCTCCGGTAGCGCTGCCGAAATGCATCCGTCTGCTGGCGGCGGATGGCGTTGATCAGGTCGTTCGTGAAGGTCTCGGAGGAAACATACAGCACCCGCAGGTTGCCGTTGCGCTGCAGCGCGTAATGGCCAACCGCGTGCAACAGATGCGTCTTGCCCAGGCCGACACCCCCATAGATGAAGAGAGGGTTGTAGGCGTGTGCCGGGTTCTCCGCCACCGCCATCGCCGCTGCATGGGCCATGCGGTTGTTGCTGCCAACCACGAAAGTGCTGAACGTGTAGCGTGGGTTCAGGCCGACGGAAAGCCCCGGAAAGAGAGGAAGTTGCCGCGAGGACGACGTACCCTCGGCCTCCACCGGGAGGGCCGCTGGTACCCCTCGCTTGTGCCGGCCGGCCTCGGCTTTCCCGGCTACGGCCCCACCGTTGCCCGTGACGACCACCCGTACCTGGACCGTGTAACCCAGCACATTCGAAAGCGTGCGCCGGATCAGTTCCCCAGCACGCCGCTCCAGCCACTGCTTGGCGTACGAGTTCGGCGTGCCCACAACGACCAGGCCGTCCTCAAAGGCAACGATCGACGTCCCCTGCAGCCAGGTCTCGTAATCGGACCGCGGCAAGCGCAATTGCAGATCGCCCAATACCGCTTGCCAGACCTGCCGCGCGTTCAAGCGAACCTCCTCCAATATGCCCTGGGGATCCCCTCCGGGGAACAGCCTTCATGGCCGCAGTTCGCACCCATCATATCAACTCCTGTTCGGGCTTGCAAGCCGCCGTCATCCCGTTTGCATAAGAGATATCGATGAAGTAAGCACAATAGCATAAACAAATCTTTGAGTAATTGCCTTGCAGACGGGGGTCGCTGTGGAAAAGTTCGCTTTCCAGGGCCCGGAAATGTGCAAAGTCCGATCCCCTGTCACGGCTAGCTCCTGCTCGTGGTAGTCCGGCGCATCGAACCTTGCTTTTTTCTGCTCACCATCTCAGGGCAGGGGTAAGGCAAGCGCAATCCGGGTGGAAAAGGGTGTGGATAATGGTTTTCCCTCACCCTTCGGTCGATTCCTCTTCCATCTCGCGGAAAATCCGCAGCAATTCCAGCACCTCCTGCCACTGCTGCTCCTGCTGGCGGAGGCGGTATTTCTCTTGCTGTTGGTAGATCACGCGTTGGACATCGGCCGGGTTAGGCACCCGGTCGAACGTCAGATCCTCGGCCCCAGCCGTCTGGATGCGCACGTTTCCATAGTGGAACAGCATCGCCAACAGCCCGGGTTGCTCGTAGGTGATGTTCTGGATGCGCCCTAGGTCGGTGCTGCGGCGCGTTTCCCCAAAGAGGCCGAAAGGACTCCGATAGATGTCGTGGATCCGGTCGGCTGTGAGCTCGTAGACATCCCCCAGCCAGACCTGATAGCGCCAGATCACCATCAGGACAAGCCCCAGAACGCCAAGTCCCCACATGCCCCATAGGAGCGGAGGTGTCCTCCGGGGAATGAACACGGCGATCGCCAGGGCCATCAAGGCAAGGAGCAGGGCCAAGGGGATGAAGATGCGCACGAACAAGAAGATGGCGTGCTTGTGCCAGACGATCCTCTCGTCCTCGATGCTCGGATTGGGAGGGAGAAGGCGAAAGCGCGGGCGGGTGCGTTGGGGTAGGCTTTCCCCGCCTTGGGTCTGTTTCCCCTGGCGCCGTGCGCGCGCCCGCCGCACGGTCTCGCGCATCCGCTGTTCGGAAAAGGCGGCCCGCAGTTCGAGCACCCGAGACTGGATGGTCTCCTGGATCTGCCGGGGCTGGGATACCGGGCCGAAGACGATGTCGCTTCCTCGGGCAGCCGTCTCGACCGCCACTTCCCCGTATTGCAACAAGGTGCCGAGCAGGCTTGGAACGGTGACCTGGACGTTCTGCACCCGGTCGAGCCCGGCCTCGCGTTGAGAACGGAACACCAGGATCGTGCGTTCCAGGTGCACCAGCCGCCGATCGGTCATGATCAAGGCATCGTTCCGCCAGTCGACGTAGGCGTAGAGGATGTAGATACTAACCAGCAAGCCCAGTCCAACAACCAAGGTCTCGGGCATGGCCCGCTCACCAGGTTCAGCCCGGCGGATCCAGAGCCATCCTCCGCCCACGATCGCCATCAGAAGTACCAGGAGCCACCAGGCCCGGCGCACCAGGACGATCCAATGCCGGGTCCATACCCCCAGGCATTGCTCGCCCGGTTCCAGGGTATAGCCGAAACGGCGCTGGAGGTCCTCGGCACGATATCGCGTCCCCTGCTCACCCACCGTCCACCCCTTCGGCAGTGATCGCCCCGGGAAGGATCTCCAGGCGGAGCGGCCGGCCGCTCCGATCCAGCTCCACTGCAACCACGTCCACTCGCCAGGCAACGTCCTGCAACCCGTACGCTCCCAGGAACGCCTCGGCCAGCCGCAGCAGCCGCCGTCGTTTGACCATCGTGAGCGATTCCTCCGGGGCCGGTCCTCCCCCATATTGCCGCGTACGCACTTCGACAAAGACCCAATCCGCTCCATCCCGGGCGACCAGGTCCAGTTCTCCCTCCCGGCAACGCCAGTTGCGCGCGATCACCCGGTAGCCCCTCTGCTCTAGCGTTGCCTCTGCCAGCGCCTCGCCCTGCTTCCCCAGAGCCCGCCGGCACCGACCATCGCCCATGCGCACCCTCGGATGTCCATCTCGCCCAGGCGCCATTCTAGCGCAAGTGACCCCTTCACGCAAGGAAAGGCGTCCCCGGGGACGCACCGCTTCCCTGGCCAACCTGCGTCGGCCACGGGAGGACGCTACAGGCCAAACGCGCCTTCAGGCCACGGGGAAAGGCGGCGACGGTACGAAGAGGGAAAACGCCCCCCTTGCGTCGGGCGGACCCGCCCGCAACTCCGGTCCTTCACTCCGCCAAAGCGGGTGGGCAAAACACGGCGAGGAGCTCCTTCTCCCGGGCGGTCGCGCTGCTTGCCGCCCGCCGAGCGCTGTGCTATACTGCCCGCACCACCGCGTCCCGGAGACGCGGATGCTGGGTCAAAGCGAAAATGTCCGGATGGGCGTTCGTTTGCGTCGTCGCCGCTGCGCTCTGCGATGGCTTTCTCAACGGCATGCACGATGGCGGGAACATCCTCTCCACGATGGTGGTCTCTGGGGCAATGAATGTGCGGCCCGCTCTGTGGCTGGTAGCCCTGGGAGAATTCAGCGGCCCCTTCCTCCTCGGCTCCGCCGTGGTAACGACCAGCGGCCGGGACACCCCGGTTCCTGGAGCGCTCACCCTAGCTACGGTCTTGGCCATGCTCTTGGGGGCGATCGCAATGTGATCGGCGACATCGTGGTCAAGGCGTCCTAGCAGCCCTCAAAAAGCGATGGAAAACGCGGTCGAAACCGAGGAACTGACGCGCACCTTTGGCAGCCTGGTCGCCGTAGACCGGCTTTCCCTGGTGGTCCGCCGGCCGGAGATCTTTGGCCTGGTCGGCCCAGACGGTTCCGGGAAGACGACCACCCTGCGCATGCTGGCCGGCATCCTGGCGCCGAGCTCCGGCCGCGCCCGCGTCCTGGGCTTCGATGTTGTCCGGCAAGCGGAGGAGGTCAAGGCGCGTATCGGCTACATGCCCCAGCGCTTCAGCCTGTATGGCGACCTGACGGTGCAAGAAAACCTGGCCTTCTTTGCGGAAGTCTTCCGGGTTCCCGCACGGGAGCGCGAGCCGCGTATGGCCGAATTGCTCGAGTTCGCTGCGCTGAGCCCTTTCCGGAACCGGCGCGCCGAGTACCTATCCGGAGGAATGAAGCAGAAACTTGCGCTCGCTTGCACGCTCATCCACCGGCCACAACTCCTGTTGCTCGACGAGCCCACCACCGGGGTCGATCCCGTAGCCCGCCGGGACTTCTGGAGCATCCTCTATCGCCTGCTCGGCCAGGGGGTCACGATCCTGGTGAGCACTCCCTACATGGACGAAGCCGAACGGTGTAGCCGGGTCGGGCTCCTTTCGCTGGGACGGCTGCTCACCGCCGGCACTCCTCAGGAACTAAAAGCGGCCTATCCGCACCAGGTGTTGGAGGTCCGCGCCTCACCGGTGGGAGAGGCGCTCGCCCTTCTGCGCCGCCTTCCACAGACCATCGACACACAGATCTTCGGGGAATCGCTCCACCTGGTCGTCCAGGATGCCCGGGCGGCGCAAGAGCCGGTCCGCCGTATATTGGAAAACGCCGGACTGCGCGTGCAGAGCCTGCGCCCGATTGCCCCCAGCATGGAGGACCTCTTCATGGCGCTCCTGCGCCCCGATCGGGCAAAGGACCAGGCTCCTTAACGCTTTCGGACCCCGCAGTCCCTCGGCACAGCCCTCGCCTTTCCAGGCCACAATGCGCGCACCCCTCTCGGCAGTTCTGGGTGGTTTCCCGGCGCAATGCGCGCTGATACTCTGCCCACAGGAACCGGCGGCTGACGCCGCAGGAGATATGATCCCACGGCATCGTTTCCTCGAAAGGCCGCATGCGGTTCGCATAGAACACGGGGTTCAGCCCACAGGCGGAAAGCGCCCGCCACCAGCGCCCGGCGTCGAACTGCTCCTGCCAGGCGTCGAACCGAGCCCCCTCCTTCCAGGCCAAAAGGATCGCCTCCGCAAGCTTTCGGTCGCCCCGGGCCAGCACCGCCTCCAGGCGGCTGGCCTCGAGGTCCGACCAGGAAAGCTCGATCGCCCGGTCACGCAATTCCCGTCGCAGGTAACGGATCTTCTCCTCGAGCAAGTCGATCGCTTCCTGCCCGACCCACTGGAACGGCGTGTGGGGCTTGGGGACAAAAGGAGCGACGCTCACGGCAACGGTGGCGCGCCGGCCGGCGTACTTGCGCCCGATGCGGAGCGCCTCCCGCACCATCGCCACCAGGCCCGCGAGGTCCTCGGCCGTCTCTCCCGGAAGCCCCACCATGAAATACAGCTTCACCCGCTGCCACCCGTGCGAGAAGGCGGCCTCGAGCGTGCGACGAAAGTCGTCCTCCGTAAGCCCCTTGTTGATTGCATCGCGCAGCCGTTGGGTGCCGGCCTCGGGGGCAAACGTAAGCCCCGTACGCCTCCGGCGGGAGATGATCTCCGCAAGCCGCACGGAGAAAGCATCCAGCCGTAACGAGGGCAGGGACAGGGAGAGCCCCCGGTCCGCGTACCGCTCGGCCAGGGCGGAAAGCAAGCCTTCGATCGCCGGGTAATCGCTGGAACTGAAAGAAAGGAGGGAGAGCTCCTCATACCCCGTGCGGGCCAACAACTCGTCCACCGCCGCCAGCACCTCGTCCGGTGTCCGTTCACGCACCGGACGGTAGATCATCCCGGCCTGGCAGAAGCGACACCCGCGCGCACACCCGCGCTGGATCTCGATCACCGCCCGGTCATGGACCGAGGCCAGGTAGGGGACCACCGGACGGGTGACCGGTGGCGAGTCCCGAAGGTCGAGCACAACCCGCTTCTCGATGCGCCTCGGGATGTCCTCCTCTTGGGGCACGATCGCGGCTACGGTGCCATCCTCGTGGTAGTCGACCCGGTAGAACCGAGGGACGTAGATGCCCGGAAGGTTCACCGCTCGCCGCAAGAAGGCGTCCTTCCCTTCCCCCGCCTGCTTCCGTTCCCGGTAGAGGGCAACCAGCTCCTCTAGCGCCTCTTCCCCTTCGCCGATCACGAAAAGGTCGAAAAAAGGCGCCATCGGCTCCGGGTTGTAGGCCCCGCTCCCGCCGCCGACCACGAGGGGATGGTCTTGCCCGCGCTCCTCCGCAAGCAGGGGAAGCCCAGCCAGGTCGAGGAGGGTCAGGACGTTGCTATAAGTCAGTTCGTAAGGCAGCGAGATGCCCAGGAGATCGAACTGGGCAAGCGGCCGGCCACTCTCCAGGCCGTAGAGGGGGATCCCCTCGCGACGCAGCAGTGCCTCCATATCGGGCCAGGGGGCATACACCCGATCGGCGAGGACACCTGGAGCGCGGTTCAGCCGATCGTAGAGGATCATCAACCCCAGGTTGGCCATCCCAAGCTCGTAGAGGTCGGGATAGGCCAGGGCAACGCGCACCTGCGCGCGTTCCCACGGCACATTGCGCGCGTTCCATTCGCCACCGGTGTAGCGGGCAGGCCGCGTCACCCCCTCCAGCAACGGCTCCAGACGCGCCCACACGCTCGCGCTTTCCGAATGCGCGGCCTCCTGCGGGGAAACCGTTTCCTTACGGCTCATTCGCGGAAGAACTCGACGATCTCGGCTTCTTCCTCCTCGCCCCGCAACACCTCAACGATGCTGATGCGATGCCAAGGGAGGAAGAAATCGGTGGCGCCGCGCGCGATGTACGAGATCGGCTTGCCGTCGCGCTTGCGCGGGTTGGAAAAGCGGACGAAACTGTCCTGGGGTTCGGGAAGGCGCTCGGCGTCCGCCAGGATGGGTTCCTCGCCGAGCACGTGGATCAGGAGCGTATAAGCCACTGTGCCCTCCTTAAGAACAGCGCGGCTGGCGCGGCATCATGGGACGCCCGGGGCCGAGGACGGGCTTTCGATGATCGCGCGAAGGACCACGTTCCCGAGCCGGATCTCGCTGCCATCGTCGATCGGCACCGGGGTGTGCGCCGGCAGCCGTTCCCGGTTGAGGTAAGTCCCGTTCGCACTGTTCAGATCCTCCAGGAAGAACCGATCCCCTCGCCGGATGATGCGGGCGTGCCGCCGGGAAACCCCGGCCATATAGGCGTTGTCCGGGGTCAGATCGACTTCCGGGAAGATCCCGCCTGCCGGATCGCTCCTTCCCACCAGCAACACTTCGGCCAGCGGGCAGAGGATCAGCCTTCCGCTGTTCAGCACGAGCAGCCGCAGCTGCGTTGGGGCGATCTGCGCCGTCGTCCGTCCCGACACGGCCTCCTCGGAGGCTGCCTCCGGAAACGGGGCACAGGCCCCGGAGCCTTCTGCCGAATGGAACAGGTTCGCTCCGCACTCCGGGCAAAAGAGGGTGCCCTCCAGCAGGTGGCTCTGACAGTACGGGCAGATGATCATTCCCCTGCTTCCTCCTCCGCGCCCCCTCGGAACCAGCGGCGTCCCAACCGCTTCGTCCCATACTGGATGGCCTTTTTGCCCGCGACGGAAGGCAGGCCAGTGGTATGGAGTTGGCGCGCTTCCTCTTCCACGCGTCGGGCCAGTTCCGCTTCGCCAAGCTGCACCAGACGGGTCGCCGCAGCCCTCAGCCGCCGGGTCGCCTGTTCGATATTCCCCCGTCGCATCTCCTGCCAGGCGGACTCCTGCAGGCGAAAGGCCATGACCCGCTCCAACGCTCGCTGTACCCGCTCCGGGATCTGGCTGCCCTGAACGGCGCCGCACGGGAATGCCAGCGCCTGGCGCTTCTCCCGCTGCATGAGCTCGTGTGGCAAACGGTAGGTCACCGCGATTTCCAACAGGCGGTGCTCTCCCGGGGAAAGTGGCGGGAGGACCAGCTCCGCCAGAAAAACCTGCGGTTCCGTGCCCATCCACTCCCCGAGCGACGCGGCCCACCCGTTCTCCCAGCTTGCCTGCAGGGGAACCGGAAGGATCTCGGGGACCACACGGTAAAACCGCTGCAGCGAAACCCCAGGAACTGCCTGCAAGGCCAGGGCTATTTCCCGAGCCACGATCCCCTGGAGCAACCTCATCTCTTCCCGAAAGAGCGGGACAATGGCTTCCGGACCGACGATGTACTCGCTCCGGCTGTTCCCATAAGCAGCTATGGTCGCCAGGAGGTCCTCGTTCCACTCGCTCCCCAGGCCGAAAGCCGTGATCCCAACCCCCTGCTGCTGGAGCTGCCGGGCAAGAACCACGCAGCGATCCTCGTCGCCATAAGTCCGGCCGTCCGTCAGCAGGACCAGCCGCCGTACGCCGGCGAAAGAGCCCGCGCGCTCCATCTGCTGCAATGCCATTTCCAGGCCCCGGGCCATTTCCGTCCCACCGGAGGCTTGGACTTCCGCGATATGCTCTCGGATCGCTGCGGGGGCCTGCACCAACTGCCGGGGAACGACGACCGTCGCACGATCGTTGAAAGCGATCAGGCAAAAATAGTCCGCCGGGGTCAGTTGCCCAACAAGGTATCGGGCCGCTTCTTTTGCCTGCAAAAGACGCTCTCCCCGCATGGAGCTGCTGCAGTCCAGCAGCAGGCAGAGATCGAGCGGTAGCCGTGTTTCCCCTTCGCGAGCCGGGGCCGGCTGGATTTCCACCAGCAGGTAGAGCAGTTGAGCCTCATCCAGGGCAGGCAACTCGCTTCGGCTGGGGGTGCAAACAAGCTGAATATCCCGCTCCATCCGCGCGCCTCGCTAGCCTTCCCAAAGCACCATCCCCATTATACCCCGTCCGGGTTTGGCTGTAAAGAGGAAAGGGCCGCCTCTACGCGTCGCCGCAGCTTCTCCCGAGGGAGAAACCCAAACCGCTCGCGCGGCTGCCCTCCCACGTACAGGATCAACGTGGGCAGCGAGAGCACCCCCTCCTGCGCTGCCCAGTGTGGATTCTCCCCCACATTCACGCGTACCACGCGGAGCCGCCCGGACCACTCCTCGGCGAGCGCCTGAAGGTCCGCCTCCATACGCCGGCACGGCCCGCACCACTCCGCCCAGAAATCGACGAGCACTGGCTCTCGGGCTTGGAGCACCTCTTGTGGAAAGTCTGCATCGGAAATGTCGCGCAACGCCACGGCGTTCGCCCGACGGGAAGGTCCCTTACTCCATACGGAGCAACAGTTCCACGGCTCGCCTCAGGTGCTCCCTGGCCTGGCGCAGCTGCTCGGGGGTCGCATCCTCGGGCAGGCACTGTTCCATATAGTAGGACAGCACCTGTACAGCCGCCCGGTCCAGCGCCGCCCGCGCCGCAAGCAGCTGCGTGAGGATCGGCTCGCACCCCTGGTCTTGCTCGACCATTCGTGCCAGGCCGCGCACCTGCCCCTCGATCCGACGCAACCGCGTGACGATCTCGTCCTTATCGATCATCTCCGTGCTCTTGGATTCAACGCGGCACTCTGTCGTACGATCGCCACAAACTCTTCTGCGTTTAGACTGGCCCCGCCGACCAGCGCCCCATCGATCTCGGGCTGCTGTGCAAACTCGCCGATATTGGCCGCATTCACGCTTCCTCCATAGAGGATCCGTGTCCTCCCGGCAACCTCGGCGTCGTAAAGCCCGGCCAGGAGGGAGCGGATCATCCCGATGATCCGGTTGGCCGTGGCACCGTCACATGGCCGGCCGGTGCCGATGGCCCACACCGGCTCGTAGGCGACCACCCCACCTTGCTCCTGCCAGAGTCGGCCTTCCACGCCCTCGAGAGCCGCGCGCACCTGGCCAGCCACCACTTCCTCCGTCCGCCCCTGCTCGTTTTCCTCCAGGCTTTCTCCCACACAGAGGATCGGAGCAAGGCCGTGCCCAAGAACCGCCAGCAGCTTGGCGTGGATGAGCCGGTCGTCTTCCCCAAAGAGGCGCCTTCGCTCCGAATGCCCGACGATCACATAGCGGCACAGGCCGGCCAACATGCGGGGAGCGACCTCCCCGGTGTAAGCGCCTTCTTCCGGATACACGTTCTGGGCGCCTACGGCCAATCCACTTCCCCGCAGCCGATCGGCGACTGCCGACAGCGCGACGAACGGTGGACAGACGGCCACTTCCACTCCGGATAACCCTTCCAGGCCTCGGGCAACCCCTTCGGCCAGGGCGACCGCCTCCGCGATCGTCCGGTGACACTTCCAATTGCCGGCAACCAGCGGTATCCGCATCCGCCCCTCCCCCCGTCAGCGGTCGAGCAGTGCCTGGACGCCAGGAAGGGCCCGCCCTTCCAGAAACTCCAGGCTGGCTCCGCCGCCGGTGGAGATGTGGCCGATGCGGTCAGTCAGCCCGGCTTCCTGCACTGCCGCAACCGAGTCCCCACCACCCACGATGCTAAAAGCGCCGCTTTCGACGATCGCCTGCGCGATCGCGCGCGTCCCTTCCGCGAACGCCGGGAACTCGAAAACGCCCATCGGCCCGTTCCAGAGCACGGTTCGGGCCCCCTGAAGCGCCTGGCGAAAAACCTCCACCGTACGGGGCCCGATATCCAGGATGCGCCAGCCCTCGGGGACCTCCCCGACCGGCACCGTCTTGTGGCGCGCGTCGGCAGCGAAGGCGTCGGCCACGACGACATCGACCGGCAGGAGCAACCGAACCCCGCGCTGGCGCGCCTCCTCCAGCAATCTTTCCGCCGTCGACACTGCCTCCGCTTCGACGAGCGAATCCCCCACCTCGTATCCCTGCGCCTGGAGGAATGTATTCGCCATCCCGCCCCCGATCAGGAGGGCATCCACCCGGCCCAGCAGGTTCTGGATCACGCCGATCTTGTCCGAGATCTTGGCTCCGCCCAGCACGGCGACAAAGGGGTGTTCGGGGGATTCCAGTGCCCGGCCCAGAGCGGTCAGCTCCTCCTCCATTAAGAAGCCGGCCACCGCGGGAAGATAGTGGGCCACTCCTTCCGTCGAGGCATGCGCCCGATGTGCCGTGCCGAAGGCATCGTTCACGTAAAGCTCTCCCAGGGCAGCCAGCCGCCGGGCAAACTCGGGGTCGTTCTTCTCCTCTTCGGGGTGGAAACGCAGGTTCTCCAGGAGCACCAGCTGTCCCGGTTCCAGCGCCTGCACCGCGGCCTCGACCTCAGGCCCGATGCAATCCGCAAGCACCTGCACCGGTTGCCCCAGGAGTTCCGAAAGGCACGCACCCACCGGGGCCATGCGCAACGTTTCGTCCACCCCTTTCGGCCGGCCGAGATGGGACATCAGGATCACCGCAGCCCCCTGCTCGAGCAGGTACCGAATAGTGGGGAGGGCCGCCCGAATCCGGGTGTCGTCCCCTACGCGGCCTTCCTTCAAGGGCACGTTGAAATCGACGCGTACGAGCACCCGCTTGCCCCGGACATCGACGTCGCGCACCGTCTTCTTGTGCATGGTGACCTCCTGTCCAGTATGTTCCCACCGTCCTGTGCATCACGGCGTACTCTCAGTGGGCCTCGAACCCAGGCCTCTTCCGGCGGCGTAGCCCATTCTAACACGCCTTGGGCAAGGGGTCAAAAGCCGACCGGGGGCAGATGGCCCGGCGTGGGAGGATAGCGATCCCAGAAGTCCCGGGAACAGTCATCGCTGTCCCGATCCACCGGCCGGCGCTCCAGGGAATGGCCTTGGGGCACTCCGCCGGGGTGGGCAATCACGCCAGGATAGGACCCGGCCCCGTATACAAGCGCGTCCACCGTTCGCCCAACGGCGTCGCGCAGGATCACCTCATCTCCGGCATTCCCCAGCGCAAAGCCGAATCCGGTCCACCCGCCGGCCGGTACCATGTTCGGCACGCGCGGATCGTCCCGGTTGGGATCGATGCAAAACTCGAGGTCCGGAAGGAACCCGGCCACGTCCGCCGCCTGTGCGGCAACGACGAGCACACCGCGCCCGGCGATCCACGTCCCCTGCGGGAAAAGGTAACGGCCGCTTCCGTACTCCCCATCGACCGCCGCGTCCCCCAGGCTCCAGCCGGATAGATCGACTGGCTGTGCCGTGGGGTTGTAAAGCTCTACCCACTCAGCTCCGGGCTCTGGGCCGCTCGGGTCATAGAGTGCCTCGCTGATGAGCGCGTGATCCGCCCGCGTACGGTAGCCCCGGTAGATGACCGGAAGCAGGATGCGCCCGGAACGGTTCCAGTCGTCCTGGAACACGCGCGCCAAGTAGGCGTGAACGACCGCCGAGCGCAACTGCAGCACCACCTCGCGGTTCGCCTTGCTCGAGGCTTCGCTTCCGTTCAGGCTGCCCAGGTGCACATACCCCTCGTTCCCCAGACGTACCAGCACCATCTTGTTGTGGATACCGTAGCACGTGGGATCCCCCAGGCGGGCGCGTAGGTCCAGCCCTTCGCGGCGGGCGAGGGCGTTCAAATAACCCACCGTCTCCACGTTGCGCGACAGGTCCACGGCGCTCTGGCCGAAAGAGCCGCCGTTCAGCAACACACGCACCCGGGCTCCACGGCGCGCCGCCGCGACATAGGCCTCCAGGCGCGGGTTGGGGGCCGGCCGCCCGTCCGGCAGACTTCCCCAGGAAGGGTGCTCGTACATCTGCTCCACCTCCACCGTATCCCCAGGCCCCGCCCGCTCCAACAGGCCGAGCAACGCGTCCGAACGGCGCAGCGCCGCTTCGGGCGCGCTAAAGAACTCGAAGCCGAACGTCCCTGAGAGCACCAGCGGCTCGGGGAAGCGCACGGTGGACGTCACTCCGCCGCTCGTCGTACTCGGAACGAACCCAGCGGGCGGGGGTCCGTACCCATACGGGTTGTCCTGGGACCAGCGGCTCAAGTCGCGGTGGTGTTGTGGGTCCAGATCGGCCTCGAAGAGCGCCGCTGCCCGGGCCACCACGGACGGCGCATCCGTCCAGAGCAGCACCCCGCGCGATCCCCAAGTGCCGTCGGCCTTGTCGTCCGTGGGCAGGCCCCCGGCCGTCAGGTTCTGGGTGGAGAGAACGAGCCAGCGCCGGTCGATGAGGAGCATCTTGCTGTGGAGAGCGGCGTATCGGTCGTAGACGTGCTCAGCCGGCTCGTTGAACAGGAACCAACAGGCACCACCTGCGGCCTCGATCTCCCGGCACGCCCAGCGCTCCTGGTCGCTGATCCCCCGGGGCATGCCCGCAACTTCGCCCTCCAGGAGCAGCGTGACCCGCACCCCGCTCCGAGCCCGAGCAGTAAGCATCTGCGCAAGGTCATAGCTCTCCAGTACGTACAGCTCCCCCTCGATGCGTTCCTGTGCCTGTTCCAGCATCCGCAAAAGCCGATCCCCCGCGTGATCCGGGGCGATCGCGACCGTCAGCGAGGCGCGCTCCGTTGCCGAAAGGGGCCAGTAGAAACGCTCGAAATCCCATCCTGGGTAGACCGCTCGCCGCCCGCGCAAAGGGTCGTCCGCATACGGCATCCAGTCGCTTGCCCTGTCCGTGTCGATCAGCGGTAGGCCACTTTGCTCCTCTGGAATTCGCTGCAAGATCTGGCCCGTCAGCCCCAATCCGGCACCATGGTAGGGCAGAAGGGGCGGCCCAGACCAGCCCGGGATTCCGGTGTCGCCTTCGTTCCCATAGACAAGTGCATCGACCGTTCCCCCGTCCAGTGCGCGCAGGACGACCTCGTCCCCCTGGTTGCTCAGCCCGTAGGGGAGCCATGTCGCCAGCACCAGGTCCGGCGGGAACCCGAAGCTGAGGATAAAAGCGCCGGTGTCCCTCGCCACCCAGGCGCGCTTTCCCGGTTCCAGGACCAAGTGGGGTAGCTCCCGGCATCGGGGGAGCGAATTGACGTACTTGCATAGCTCCCACCCCGTAAGGTCCACCGGCGCACGGCCCACATTCACCAGGCAGATCGCCTCGTCGGGGTCCCCCGGCTGATAGCCGTCGTAAAGCACGGCATCCACTAGGAGGCCGGGTTCCCCAAGAAAGGCAACTGTGGTCGTCCAGGTCGCCGAGTTGTTCGCCCAAAGGGTTTCCGTGTAGGAAGTGGCTACGGTCAGACGGTCTACGAGCGTCCCGGAAGCGGTAGGGGATACCCGGGCCACCAGGATGGCCCGGCCCTCTACCCCGGCTTCGAGCCACCCCAAGGAGCACCGGAGCCGTTCCATGTTCCCGGTGCAGCTGTACGGGCTACGCGCTTCCAGGAAGACCAGGTCGAGGGGCAGCGTATCCGTGAGAAGGACGTCCGGGGCAGGGGCTCGCCCTTGATTGCGCACGGTGAGGGTATAGGAGATCGTCTCCCCAGGCGAGGCCACCGTCGGCCCCGCCTTTTCTGCCACGAGATCCGGATAGGCCGGCCGAACGGATGTCTCCGCGTAGGCGCGGTTGTTTCCGGGGGTAGCCTCGGGGGAAGCGCTCTGCGCTTCGACCTCCAGGCGAACCAGGCCGCTCGCGGTCACGGCGACCCGGCCGGCCACGGTGATCGGAAAGGCCGTCAGGGAAACGGGCATGCTCCCCGCCTCCCAGACGAGCGTGCCGGGCGGAAGAAAACGGAACGCGAAAGGCCCCTCCTGCGCCAGGAAGGAGACCGCTTCTGGCAGCGTGGCGGTCAGCACCGTCTGCACCGCTTCGCGGTTGCCGGTGTTTCCCACCCGCAGCCGGTAGGCGATCTCGTCCCCCGCCAAGACCTCAGCCGGGGCGCTCACGTCCAGGGCCAGATCGGCCGCCGGCGAGGAGGCGGAATTCCGGAGCTTGGGAGTGCCCAAGACAGGGTTTCCCCCCGCATCGTGCCCGTTGTGAATGGCTCCGTCGTTCGTCGCCCAGTTGCCGTCCGTGTCCGGCGCCAGCGGATCGATCCGCTCCATCGACCGTCGCCCCGCGGCATTCCCCGCCGGCCACGGGCCTCCATCGCCGTTGGCCATATCCGCGACCTCGCCGGAGGCGTCCCGGAGGATCAGCACTTCCCCCCCATTGCCCAGCGCCCCCGTGTAAATCTGGTCCGCCGGGATGTCCACGATCGTGCCGTCGTCCGAGCGCTCGAGAAGAAAGCTTCCGTAAGCAGGGATCGTCCCCAAGAGCACGATGCTCGGCGTCCCGTCCAGTGCCGCCAGGGACCAGCCGGTCAGGTCGATCGGCTGGCCGGTCGGGTTGTAGAGCTCGATCCATTCGTCCGCAGCATCCGCAAGTGTCCCCATCCAGGCCACTTCCCCGATGACCACCCGGGGAGTTCGCTGCGCGTCCGGTTCCTTCGGATGGGCCACGAGGGACTGAGCTATGGACAAGAGGATCCCGGCCAAAAGGCTTAGCGCGGCCACGCGTCGGGCAAGTGGCGGCAAGCGCTGCCCCTTCCTGTTCACGTGGATGGCCATTGCGTCCTCCTTTCTCCTCCGACCCGCGATCTGCGCTACGGCCCCCTTTGCGGCCGTTTTCGGAAGCAGCAACGCCGTAGCGCCCACCATCCCAGGAGAAGGAACGGCACCGCCCAAGCGGCTGCCAGGAACCCGGAAGGGAGCACCGAGGCAGGCGAGAAGCGGTTCAGGTTCAGGAGCACCAGCGCCAACGAGGTCCAGACCACCAGGGCGTTCGGCAACGGATCCGCCGAGTGCAGCAGCCCCAGTCCGGGGATACGATGGCGCGTCAGGGGCCAGAACAGGTTGCTGCCGAGGTAGCCCAACTGGTCCTGGAGGATGTGTACCGCGTAGCCGCCGGCGAAAACGACACCTGCCCAGCGCCCCCAAAGCGCCCCGACCCCCGCGCCGAACAGCAGGACCAGCAGGAGCGAATGGGACCATCGGCGGTGCCAGGGGAGAAAGTGCACCTCGAGGCACCCTTCCTGGCGGTCGAACCTCAGGGAAGGCCCGAGGAAGGCCTCCACCCGTACTTCAGACCCGTAGGTGAGACGCAGTGGGAAAGCAAGCCGAATCCGTACCTCCCGTTCCTCGCGGTATGCGCCCGGCCACGGCTGCCGCCCGGAGTCCACCACCGGTCCCAAGCGGACCGCCACTTCCCCCTCCTCGGCGAGCGAAACGACGTAGCTCTGCCAACGATCGCCGCCCAGCGGGATGGTATGGAGCAGGATCTTCCGGGAGCAGCCCCCGTGATAAGCGGCGCACATCGAGGCGACGATATGGCCGGCGATGTCTGCGGGGTCCGGGGATGTTGGATCGGGCGCCACTTCGTCTTCGCAACGCTCGAGAAGGCGCGCGAAGCGAAAGTCCAGCGTGTCCGGAAGAAGCGCGGCGACGGCTCCCAGGACGGGAAGGCAACTTCCCGCAGCGGCCGCCTCCACAACGGGGCGAAAGGACGTGGCCAAAGCGAGGCCACTGGCAAAGTGCGTGATTCCCTTCATAGTCTCCCTCCCGGAAGCCATTCTATCACACAGGTTGCACGTTGTCAAGCACGGAAAGCGCAACCCAATGGAAAATTTATTGCCACCGCCCGTCCCGAGCGATTTGACAAATGGGCATCTGCATGGTATTATTTCAAAAATGCGGGACCGGAGCCACGATGTCTCTTTCCCGCGGGAGGTTTCAATGCGTATGATCCGTCAGACCCTCGTAGGGCTGCTCCTTGTGGCCGCACTCGCCGCCTGCGGGAAACCACAGGCCGGTCCCCCGGAAGCGACACGGCCTGCAGCAGCAACGGAAGTTCCGCGACCCACAGCTACCGTCCCTGCCCCAACCGTTGCCCCGACATTGGCCCCTCTGCCTACCCTCGGGAAAACGCCGGATGTAAACTTGTCGTTCGACACGCTTGGCCGCCTGCCTGGATACCGGTTCGAGGGGCTCTACCGCAGCCGAACTACCGGTGAGGCGGAGCAGTTCCTGCGCATTGTGGAAGAAGTCGATACCTCCCGGAACCTTCACCTTTTGGTTTACAACCAGGAACAGGGGGATCCGGAACTCGACCTCTATTATGTGGACGGGCACCTCTACGTCGCGCAGGAGGGATCCTATATCGATCTCGGAGCACAAGATCCGCAAGAGGCCGAAAATCTCTATGGGTTCTACTTTTTACCCTTCCTGGGACTTCTGGCCGGCTCAGGGCAGCTAGAGCCCGTAGGCCACGAGACAGTCAACGGCCTGGCGGCAATGAAATACCGGGCCACGCTCGACCCATGGGTCGTCGCCCTGGGTGCCCAGCAGGGCGTCCGATACTCCGCCGAGGGCTATTTCTGGATCGCGGACGAGTACGACGTGCTGGTGCGGGGGGTTGCCAAGGTCAACTGGACGGAAGGCGAAAAGGAATTCGAGTATGAATCCCAGACCGAAGTGTCCCGAGTGGGGCAAATCGCCCCGATGCAACCCCCGCAGCCGGTAATCACCCTTCCATAAGCGCGAGAAGCCGTGGGTACGATCCTCAGCGCCAGGAACCTGAGCAAACGCTATGGGGCCGTGGAGATCTTCCACGGCCTCACGGTGCACATCCGCGCCGGGCAGCGGATCGCCTTGGTGGGGGTAAACGGTGCGGGAAAGAGCACGCTGCTCCGCATCCTGGCCGGCCTCGAGGAACCCGATGAGGGGGAAGTCGTCCGCGCCCGCGGCCTTCAGATCGCTTACCTGAGCCAGGAGCTCGACCTGCAGCTTCGGGGTCCCCTCTTCGAACAGGCGCGTCGGGCTTTTCCCCACCTGCAGACCCTGGAAGCGCAGCTGCGTGCCCTGGAGGCGGCGATGGCCTCGTGCAGCGCTGAGGAATGGCCCGTCCTCTCCGAACGCTACGCCGCCCTTCAGACCCGTTTCGAGGCCGCCGGCGGGTACGATTATGAACGGATGATCGCCGAGACGCTCCAAGGCCTGGGCTTCACCCCCGATCAATTCGAACGGCCCGCCGAGACGCTGAGCGGCGGCGAACGCACCCGGATGGCGTTAGCCCTCGTCCTCCTTCAGCAACCGGATCTTCTGCTGCTGGATGAGCCGACGAACCACCTGGACATCCAGGCCATCGAGTGGCTCGAGGACCACCTGCAGCGCTTCCCCGGCGCAGTGGTCGCCATCTCGCACGATCGGCGTTTCCTCGATCGCATGGCGACCCACACCTGGGACCTGGACTTTGGCGCTCTGGAGGAATACCCCGGCAACTACAGCCGTTTCCTGAGCCTGAAGGCCGAACGACTGGAACGACGCCGGCTCGAGTACGAGGCACAGCAAGCCTTCATCGCCCATGAGCAAGCCTTCATCCGCCGTTATGGCGCTGGCCAGCGCGCCCGGGAAGCACGTGGCCGGGAAAAGAAGCTCGCGCGCCTGGAGCGGCTGGAACGTCCCCAGGAACACCGCCGGCTGCAGCTCTCCCTCACCGTAACCTCGCGAAGTGGGGAAAGGGTGCTCGCAACGGAACCGCTCGCCATCGGCCTGCCGGGCCACCCCCGCCCGCTCTTCACCTGCCCGGAGCTGGAGGTGCGCCGGCAGGAACGGGTGGCGATCGTGGGTCCAAACGGCTGCGGCAAGACCACCTTCCTGCGCACGCTGTTGGGCGAGATCCCGCCTTTCGCGGGCCGGGTGGTTCTGGGACAAGGGGTCATCCCGGGGTACCTGCCCCAAACCCATACTTGGATGGACCCGGAGCAGACCATCCTGGAGGCCGTGCGACAGGTTTGCCCGATGGGGGAAGGGCGCGCGCGTCACCTCCTGGGGCGGCTCCTCTTCTCTGGCGACGAGGTGTACAAGCGCCTGGGAGAGCTGAGCGGCGGGGAACGCAGCCGGGTGGCCCTCGCGCGATTGACCCTGACGGCCGCAAACCTCCTGCTCCTGGACGAGCCCACCAATCACCTGGACATCCCGGCACGGGAAGCGTTGGAACGGGTACTCGGAGACTATCCGGGAACGATCCTGCTGGTCTCCCACGATCGCGCCCTGATCGATGCCTTGGCTACCCAGGTGTGGGTGATTGCTGAGGGCCAGCTCACGCCTTACCCGGGCAATTACAGCGACTACCTGGCCGCGCGGCAGGCCGAGGAAAAGCCCGTCGCTCCACACAAGGCACGGCCTGCGCCGCGCGCGCGCGGCGCAGAAGATCTCCGTGCCCGGCAAAAGCGCGCCCAGGCGGCACGCCTGCAGGCCCTGGAGGCCGAGATCGAAGCACTGGAGGAGCAAACCAAGTCGCTGGAGGCGGACATGGCCCGTGCAAGCGAGGAGCGCCAGGTCGGCCGGCTCATGGAGCTGTCGCGCACCTACGAGGAGACACGAAAGCGGCTCGCTTGCCTGTATGAGGAGTGGGAGGAGCTGGCTGCGCAGGCGGAGTAGGGCGTTCCCGCTCTCGTTTCAGGAGATAACGGCGGGTGACGGGCTCTCCGGAGGCGCAGCGGGGGCGCCTTTCTCCAGGCCCACCAGGTGACGGTAAGCCAGCGTCCAGGAGCTCATCGTAAAGGTGTTCAACACGCTCCCGACCCATAGCCCCGTGGGGATGGCCACCAGCGCCCCCAGGATCAGGAGCACGATCGTCGTCGGGGCTGCGCCCCGCGCAAAGAGGAGGACCAGCCCTGGAGCAAGCACCAGGCCGATCACCACCACAGTAGCCAGGCCGACAACCCCGCCGATCAGCGCGAGCAGGAGCCACAGGAGCAGGGAGGACCCCAGTTTCTCACGCAGGAGCTCCCAACCCCGACCGAAGGCGCGTGCGGCTCCCATCCCCTCCTGGACCACCGCCTGCTGCGCCCAGGTGTGGATCAATCCGAGCGCGATCGCAGCTACGATGAGCAGGCAAAACACTGGCAGCGCACACAGGAGCGCCGGCCAGAGGGTGAGCAGCTGCTCCGGGCGGGCAAACCGCCTTCCAGCAGACGCGCTGACCATCATAAGGACAAAAAAGAACAAACAGGCCACCGCCGTCGGCACAAGGTACACCAGCAGGGTCAATAGATCGATCCCGACGATGCTCCAGAAGCGAGCGCGCCCGGCCCGCCAGGCCTGTCCGAGCGTGGTAGCCCCTTCTTCCTCGATCTGTCGCACCCCGGCGATCAGCCCGCCCCGGCTGATGCACGAGAGCGCCCAGAACCCCAGACCCAGCAGGACACCTAAAACAGCCAGGGCGATCAAGGTCCCGGGTGGCAGGGGCCACCGGGACAGGTGAAGCCGTCCGAAGGCACGCTGGAACTCGTCGCCGCGCATCTGGTAGCCGAGGTTTGCGCGAAACTGGAAACCCCCGGCCAGCAACCCCAAAACCCAGAGAAACTTCCAGCGCCAGGTGATTTGCCAGGCACGCCCCAGGACATGTCCGTAATCCATCGTGTCCCCCCGCGACGCAGAAATGGCCGAAACCCGTTTCTCTATACCCTACGCGCGGCCCACCCGGCGGTTTCACCGGCCGGCCCGCTGCAAGAGCAACCTCCAGTTCGCATCCACTTCCGCCTGCACCATCTCCACCTGCTCCTCGGTCAGATGGCGAAAGCGGCCTTGCAGCCGCAGGTACTCCCGAACCGGCACCTCGGGGTCCGGCCAGACGGTGATCGTATAGCTCCGTCCGTTCTCTACCTCGTAGAGTGGGAAGACCTTGCTCTGCACCGCCAGCCGGGTCAGCCGGATGCTATCCGAGGCTTCCGAACGCCAGCCCGGTGGACAGGGAGAAAGGAGATGGATGAATTTGGCGCCGCGGATGGACTGCGCCTTGCGGAACTTCCGGATCAGGTCCTCCGGGTATCCGATGGTCGCCGTGGCCGCGTAGGGGATCCGGTGCGCCGCCAGGATCCCCACGATGTCCTTCTTCGGCTCGTCCTTGGGGTGCGCCGTGGGGGTCGTCGTGGTCCAGGCCAGCCAGGGCGTGGCCGACGAGCGCTGGATGCCGGTGTTCATGTAGGCCTCGTTGTCGTAGCAGACGTAGATGAAATCCTCGTTGCGCTCGACCGCCCCCGAAAGCGCCTGGATGCCGATGTCGAAGGTGCCTCCGTCGCCGGCCCAGCCCATTACCGTGATATCCTCCTTTCCCAGAACTTTGAGCGCTGCCCGCACTCCCGAGGCCACCGCTCCCGTGGTCTCGAACGCCGTATGGTAGATGGGCATCTCCAGCGAGGAGTAGGGGAAGGGGCCGGCGATGATCGACCAGCAGCAGGCAGGGATGATCACGATCGTCTTGCGCCCCAGCGCCTTCAGGGCATAGCGCATGGACAGGGAGGCACCGCAACCGGGACAGGCCACGTGTCCGGGGAGCAGGTACTCTTCCGGGGGAAGGACCAGGTTCGGCCGGTGTCCAGGAAACTGCTCTTCGTTCATCGCTTCACCCCCACCCAGATGATGCGCTCCTCCGGCGTTTCGTGTTGGAGCGTGTATTCGGCCACCTGCCGGATGGTCGCCGGGGTCACGTCCCGGCCCCCCAGCCCCAGCACAAAGTCGAACACCGGAGGGCGCCGCGGGCTGTCATAGAGCGCCGCCTTGATCTCCTCGCCGAACACACCACACTGGCCGAAGGTGAGATTGCGGTCGAGCACGGCGATCTTGTCGACCGCGCTCAGCGCCTCGATGATGTCCGGGACCGGGAAAGGACGGAACAGTCGCACCTTCACCAGACCGATCGGGATGCCTTCCTGCCGCATGGCGTCGACCACCTCCCGGGCCGTGCTGGTGATGGTGCTCGAGGTCACCAGCGCCACTTCCGCTCCTTCCATACGGTAGGATTCCACCACCCCCCAGCGGCGTCCGAAGCGCCGACCGAACTCCTCGTCGGCCTGCCGGGCCACTTCCAGGGCCTCTTGCATCGCCTGCTGGATCTTGTAGCGCAGCTCGAACCACTCGTTCGGCGTGACCAGTGCCCCGAAGGCGTGCGGGTCGTCTACATCGAGCTTCCATCGCGGGCGGAAAGGAGGGAGATAAGCATCGACCTCGGCCTGGTCGGGGATGTCTACCACTTCCGACGTATGGGAAAGGACAAAGGCGTCCAGGACAACCATCGCCGGCAAGAGCACCGTTTCGGCCACCTTGAACGCCTGGATCACGGTATCCAGCACCTCCTGATTGCTTTCGCAATAATACTGGATCCAGCCGGTGTCGCGCTGGGCCAGGGTGTCGCTCTGCTCGGTCCACACCGACCAGCCCGGGGCGATGCCGCGGTTCACGGCTCCCATCACAACCGGGTGCCGGCCGCCCGCGGCCCAGTGCAACATCTCGTGCATCAGCAGCAGACCCTGGCCGGAGGTCGCGGTAAAGGCCCGGGCACCGGTGGCCGAGGCGCCGATGCAGGCAGCCATCGCTGAATGTTCGGACTCCACCTTGATGAAGACGGCGTCCAGCTCGCCATCGGCACAGAAGGCGGCCAGCTTCTCGATGATGGAGGTCTGAGGGGTGATCGGGTAAGCGGCGATGACCTGCGCCCGGGCCAGCTTCGCTCCATAGGACACGGCATAGTTGCCGGTAATCACCTTCTCCACAGCAGTTCCTCCTCCATCGTGATCGCGTGGCGCGGGCACTCGCTGGCACACACGCCACACCCCTTGCAGTAGTCATAGTCGAATTCGTAGTAGGGGTAAGTGGGATGGCCCGCATGCCAGTCGCCACGGCGCCGGACGCTGATGTCCGGGCAGAAGTTGAGGCAGTTGTCACAGCGGTTGCAGGTGCCGCACGAGAAGCACCGTCGCCCTTCCGCCACGGCGGTCTCCAGCTCCAGGCCTTGTCGGACCTCGGCCCAGTCGTGCAGCCGCTCACCGGCCGGCCGCAGGCGCGCCTCCGGGCGCGGCTCGCGCCGCAGGTAGGCGGTATTCAACTCCTCGAACGTCACCACCTCCGGAAGCACAGGCCTGGGAAACGCCCGCACGTTCTCCGGAAGCGGCGGATACTCCGGCTGGGGCTCGCCGCGCAAGAAGCGGCCGATCGCCAGCGCCGCCCGCTTTCCCGAGCCGATGGCCGCGGTCACCGTACCCAAGCCGGTGGCCACATCCCCGCCGGCAAAAACACCCCTACGGGTGGTCTCGCCACTGCGCTCGATCCGCACCCGCCCCGCCTCGACCCCCACATCGGGCGGAAGCCCCTCAAGATCCGCTTCCTGCCCCAAGGCCGGGAGGACCGTATCTGCCTCCAGGATGAACTCGGAGCCGGGGATCGGCTCGGGGCGGCGCCGGCCAGAGGCATCGGGCTCGCCCAACCGCATTCGGGTCGCGCGCAGGCCCCGAACATGCCCTTGCTCTACCAACACCTCGAGCGGCGCCGCCAGGAACAGGAAAGTTACTCCCTCCTCCTCGGCTTCTTCGACCTCTTCGGCGATGGCCGGCATCTCTGCCCGTGAACGCCGGTAGACGACCGTGACCTCCGCACCCAACCTGCGAGCCACGCGCGCCGCATCCATCGCCGTATTGCCGCCTCCGACCACAACCACCCGCCGGCCGATCGGGACCGTTTCCCCCCGGTTCACCCGCTTCAGGAAGTCCAGCCCATGCAGCACGCCCTCGGCTTCTTCCCCAGGCACCCCCAGCGCACGGCTGCGCTGTTGCCCGAGGGCCAGGAACACGGCCGGATAGGTCGCCAGCTCATCCCAGGAGAGATTCCCACCCAGCCGCATCCCCGTGCGGATTTCGACCCCGAGCGCTTCGATCGCAGCGATCTCGCGGTTCAGAACCTCCCGCGGCAACCGGTATGAGGGGATGCCCGTGCGCAGCATCCCCCCCGGGAGGGCATCGGCCTCGTACACCGTGACCGGATACCCCTGAAGCGCCAGGTGGTAGGCACACGAGAGGCCGGCTGGACCCGAACCCACCACCGCGACGCGCTCCGGGCGGGTCGGTTGGCCTGGCGCCGGCACGATCCCCTGCTCGGCCGCCCAGTCAGATAGGAAGCGCTCGACCTCGTGGATCGCGATCGCCCCTCCGAGCCGCTCCCGGTTGCAGTTTGCCTCGCAGGGGTGCGGGCAGACCCGCCCGCACACGCCCGGAAAGGGGTTCTCCCGGCGCAGGCATTCCCAGGCTTCCCGGAACCGGCCGTCCGCGACCAGTCCCAGGTAAGCCACGATGTCTTCGCCCGCCGGGCAGGCGTGGCTACACGGGGGCGTTCGTTCCCGGTAGACGGGGCGGATGTAACGCCAGGAACCGGTCTTGTTATACAAGGTAGTCCCAAGGGAAACGGGCATCGGCGGCATCTCTTCTACCGACCGAAAGACGATGACCCTGGCTTCCCGTTCTGGCATCGGGTCCTCCTGCTGGAGCTTTCCTCCCGATCCGCGCCGGGAGTTCGCCCTTACATTCCCGTGAAAACGACCCATTCGTACGCCTCCCGCACCGCTGCCACGTTCTCTTCAGGCCGTACTGGCACCGCCTCGCGCACCGCCTGAGAGAGCGCTTCCAGGCCCACGATCCCGGTGATCCGGCTGAACGCGCCCAGGATGGAAGTGTTCACGATCGGCGCATTGCGGGGGCCCAGATGGTAACGGAACGCGATGTGGTTGGCGTCCACCGTGGCCACGCGAAAGCGGTCGTGAAGGCCGAACGACTCGGGGGGATCCGCGCTGTTCAGAAGCACCCATCCCCCGGGTTTCAGGCCGGCCGTGACGTCCTGGACTTCCAACAGCGTAGGGTCCAGGATCACGACATGGTCCGGCTCGTAGATCTGGCAACGGATGCGGATGGGCTTGTCGTCGATGCGGGTGAATGCCAGGACCGGGGCCCCGCGCCGTTCGACCCCAAAGGAGGGGAACGCCTGTACGCGCTTCCCCTCGCGGAAGGCGGCGTCGGCGAGCAGTTCGGAAGCGATGACCACTCCCTGGCCGCCGCGCCCGTGGAACCGAACCTCGATCATCGGCTGACCTCCTGGCGATCAGGTGGACATCAGGACACCCAGGACGATGGACATCATCTTCGCCTCGTGGGTGTCTGCGCGCGAGGGAAGGATGAGCGGCATGCGGGCGCCGACTACGACTCCGGCGAGGGCACTATGGGCAAAGTAGATGATCGCCTTCGCCAGGGCATTGCCGGCCTCCAGGTCGGGCGCGATCAGGATGTCTGCCCGACCGGCTACCTCTCCACGGATGCCCTTGATGCGCGCAGCTTCCGGCGAGATCGCGTTGTCCAGCGCCAGCGGCCCGTCCACGATCGCGCCGTAGATCTGTCCCCGATCGGCCATCTTGGAAAGGTTGGCGGCATCCATCGTGGAGGGTATCTTGGGGTTGACCATCTCCGCCGCTGCCAGCACCGCTACCCGGGGCAGCTCGATCCCCAGCCGGTGCGCCACATCGACCGCGTTTTGGACGATGTGCATCTTCTGTTCCAGGGTAGGCGCCACAACGACCCCGGCATCGCTCAAGAGGATCAGCCGGTCGAAACCGGGGATGTCAAAGACGGCCACATGAGTCAGGAGCTTCCCCGTTCTGAGCCCCACCGCGGGGTCCAACGCCGCCTTGAGGAAATCGGCGGTGAAGATCTTGCCCTTCATCGCGCAGTGGACCTCGCCACGGGCTAACATCTGCATCGCCCGGTAGGCCGCGGCGCGCCGGTCCGATTCTTCCACGATGCGCATGTTGCGGATATCGATCTGGTGGGCTTCCGCCTCCTGCTCGATCGCCGCCCGGTCGCCAATCAGTACAAAGTGCGCGATCCCTTGCTCCTCGGCATCTCGAGCCGCGAGCAACGCCTCATGGTCTTGGGCGTTGGCGATGGCCACCACCCTGGGGCCAACTTTCCTGGCCTCTTCCCGCAACTGGGCAAAGTTCCGTATCGCCATGCCTGCCTCCTGTTTGGGCTAATCGCTTTTTCGTCTAGAACGGGGCACATATTCCCGAGCTTCCTCTTCCCCCCGCAGCACCCGAAGGGCCCCCTCGGCCAGCGCCTGCATCTCGCCTTCCCCCGGGTAGACCAGTACCGGCGCCAGGAACGAGACCCGTTCCCGAATCCACTCCACAAGCTGCTTCCAGTGCGCCAGCCCCCCGGTGAGGATCACTGCGTCCACCCGGCCGTAGAGCACTGCCCCCATGGCGGCGATCTCGCGTGCGATCTGGTAGGCCATGGCCTCGGCCACCAGGCGAGCGCGCGCATCCCCTTCGGCGATGCGCTGTTCCACCTCGACCGCCGAATTCGTCCCGAGGTGGGATACAAACCCTCCTCGGCCGATCAGATAGCGCTTCAACTCCTCCTTGCGGAATCGGCCCGAATAACACAGTTCGATCAACTCGGTCAACGGCAAGGCGCCGCAGCGCTCGGGGGTAAAGGGCCCGCTGTCGATGCCTCCGCGGACATCGACCATACGACCGTCGCGGTGAGCGGTGATCGAAATACCCCCGCCGAGGTGAGCGATCACCAGCCTCAGCGCTTCGTAAGGCCGGCCCAGGTCCCGGGAAGCGCGTCGGGCGACCGCTTTCGTGTTCAGGGCGTGGGAAAGGCTGGGCCACTCGATCTCCGCAAGCCCGGTCAGCCGCGCGATCTCGTCCATCTCATCCACCGCCGGCGGGTCCACGGTAAAGGCAGGCACCCCTGCCCGACAGGCGATCTCGTGCGCGATCAGCACCCCGAGGTTGGAGGCGTGTTCGCGCGGTCCTGGCGTAGCCATCTCTTCGAGCATCGCTGCGTTGACGCGGTACGTGCCGCTCTCCAACGGGCCGAGAAGCCCACCCCGCCCCACAACCGCTTGAAGGCTCGAGAGCGCAATGCCATGTGCCTCCAGCCAGCGCAGTACGCAATCCCGTCGGAAGGGGTATTGGTCGGAAATATGGGGAAACGCCGCGAGCTCGGTCGCCTCGTGCCGGATGGTCTCCTGCAGGAGGGGCCGGTCATCCTCGAAGAGGGCGACCTTGGTGGAAGTGGACCCGGGGTTGATCACCAGGATGCGGTACGCCGCAGCTCCCAACATCGAGCGCTCCTTCACGCTCCGGATCGAACGCGCCACTGCTCCTCCTCGAGCAGGGCGCCCGGTAGTTTACCACAGGCCACACAAGCGCGCAACCGGGGCACGGCCTCCGCCCGCCCAGAACGGGCCAGCCGTTTGCCCTCCACCCCCACTGCGGAGCGACGCTCTTGGAATCGGCCGAATCCCCGAACACCACGTGCACGCCCCCTGGGGCACGGGAAAGCTGCGCTCCATCGGCGTTCCTTCAGGCGGCGCCATGGCCCGGCCCGCCCATCGCTTCCTCCAGCGCCTGGGCACACCGACGGCAGAACGAGGCCTCCTTGCGGTCGGTGTCCCCCAGGGTGTTGGAGAAATGCATCACGCAGCGCGCATCGCGGCAGTGCCCCAGGCCCAGGGTGTGTCCGAGCTCGTGCACGGCTTCCTTCAGGGCGCGAGCCCGGAAGAGGGCTTCGTCTTCCGGAAGGCCGTAGTAGGAAGGGTGCAGGCGCGCGAGTGCGATCAGAGCGTGCCGGCCTCCGAGAGAGGCCTGCCCGAAGACAAAGCTCAAGCCCGGGGTGTACAGGTCCGCTTCCACTACTCCGAGCACCCGCCAGGCATCCACAAGGGGGATCAGGCGGAGCCGCGCCAGCAGGGGATCGCTCAAGTACTGGCGGCGGGCGACGTCATAGACTTCGGGAAGCAATTCCTGTGCCTGTGCGATCGCCCACGGCCGGCCGAACCGATGCTGGAGCTGCTCTCCCAGCCAGGCCAGCAGTTCCGTGGTTACCCGGCCCACGGGCACCAGCCAGAGCTTCTCCGCCGCCATTCCTCCCCCTGTGTTACCCTTCGAGGCTGCGAAGCGCCAGCGCCGCCGCCCCGACCACGACTGAGGTCTCCCCGAGCTCGCCCAATACGACGCGCACGGCCTGTCCCGGCACCGGCATCGAAAGGGCGCGCACCTCCTCGCGCAGCGGGGCCAACAGTGCTTCCCCAGCCAGCCGGGCAACCACCCCCCCTAGCACGACCATCTCCGGGTTCAGGAGGTTGGTCAGGTTGGCCACGGCCACCGCGAGGTAGTGGGCCGCCTCTCGCAACACCTGGCGGCAGGCCGGGTCTCCCTCCTGCGCGGCCTCCACCACGTGATGGAAGCGGAGGCCCTGCGGGTCATCGCGTCCCCGTTCGGCCAGCAAGGACGTCTCTCCGGCAAGCTCGCGGGCACGCGCGATCAACGCTGGCGCGGAAACCAGCGCCTCGAGATGCCCCCGCTGCCCACAACTGCACGGCGGTCCTCCCTCCACTACCAGCGTATGCCCGATCTCTCCCGCGGTCGTCGTCACCCCACGGTAGAGCTGCCCGCCGAGCACCATCCCGCCCCCAACGCCGCTGCTGAGGTGGATGTAGAACAGGTCGTCCATGCCGCGCCCGGCACCATACAGCGCCTCCCCCAGGGCCGTCACCCGGGCATCGTTATCCACCAGCGTGGTCACGTCGAACGCTTCCTCAAAGACCTGCCGCAGCGGGTAGCGCTCCCACCCCGGGAAGCGGTGCGAGACAATGGTCACGCCCCGTTCCACATCGACCGGACCCCCAAAGCCGATCCCGACCCGCACGAGCTGCTCCCGGCGGACCCCCGCCTGTTCCAGAAGCTCACGGGCCATCTCCAGCGCCGCCAGCACGATCTGAGGCGCCTGCATCCCGGCGTCGATTGGCCGCTGGACGGTGCGCAGCAATTCTCCGGTCGTGCTGGCCAGCGCCACCTGTAGCCCGTAACCGCCAATATCTACGCCCAGGAGATAACCGCCGAGGCCCAACAGGGAACGGGTACGCCGACCGACCTTCCGTTCTGTCACCGCAACCTCCTGCCCCGGATGGTCCGGAGCGGCCTCACAGGTAGGGCTGGATCCGGCGGGCCACCCGCCGGCAGGCTTCGCCGAAGAAGGCGATATCGGCCTCCGTGTGGGCGGTGCTGACCGCCCCCAGGCCGTGGACGGTGTGCACATCCTCCACAAGGAAGGCCAGGCGCAGCAACTCCTCACTGAGGTAGTTGTCGCAGAGCGCCGGGTCGTGCAACGCTTCGGGGGTGTCCAGAGGGGTATCCTCGCGGAATGGGAACCGGATCGCCGCGACCGAGCTCCCGGGCAAAGCCTCGTTCCCGTACCCGGTACAGCGAGCCAGGATCCCCTCTTCGGCAAAGGCCTCCTCCGCCGTGCGCCGGGTGAGTTCACCTAGTTCGGCCAGGCGCGGGTAGATCTCCCCCTCGTGCTCGACCAGGTACAGCATCATCGTCTTGGCGGCGAGCAAGGATGCCGGGTGTGCGGAGTACGTCCCCCCGGAGAAGCGCACCCGCTGCCCCTGGGAGCGTCCGGCCAGCTCCAGCACCTGGGCCCGGCCGGCCACGGCCGCAACAGGCATCCCGCCCCCCATCACTTTGCCAAAGGTGGCCAGGTCCGGCCGAATTCCGTAGAGCGCGCCCGCATCCCCCGCCCGAAAGCGAAAGCCGGAGATGATCTCGTCAAAGATGAGCAGCGCCCCATACTGTTCCGTCAGTTCCCGCGCCAGCCGCAGGTACTCCGGGGTTGCTGGGATAAAGCCTCCGGCGCCGATGAACGGCTCCACAATGAAGCAGGCCAGGCGATCCCCATACGTCCGAAAGGCCGCCTGCAGCGCGTCCGGATCGTTAAAGCCGGTTACGATCACCTGCTCGGTGACCGATGCGGGAAATCCCTCGCCTTCGACCCCCTGATAGCCCTGTGGCCCGAAATGGACCCCCTTCAATCCCCAGGGCTGTGCCCCGTGCCATCCTCCGCCTACCTTGAGCACTAGTTCCCGGCCGGTGAAGGCGCGCGCCAGCATGATCGCGTACATCGTAGCCAGGCTGCCGCTGGTGGTAAAGCGGACCCGCTCCGCACCCGTCTGCCGGCACAGGATCTCAGCCGTCTCCACCTGAAGGCGATCGGCCATCCCCGTTTGCAGGCCAAAGCCTTCTCCGAAGGCACGAGCCAGTGTCGAGGTGATCACCTCCGGATTATGCCCCAGGAGGTTGGCAAAGTGCCCCTGCCAGAAATCGAGGATGCGGTGGCCGTCCTCGTCCTGCAACCAGGCACCTCGGGCGGAAACGATGCGGGGCGGAAACGGTTCCACCAGCCGTAGCGTATGGCTGCCCCCGTCGACCATCCACCGTCGTGCTTCTTGATGCAGCGCTGCGGAGCGGGGGGAATGCCGGGTGTAGGCTTCGGCAAGCTCCGCTAGAAGTCGGCTGTAGTCACGCGGTTTCATATCGGGTTTCTCCTTCGCTGTCGTGCCCGCCGCAGACAGCGGCCCCATTATACACCATCTCCTTCGAAAATGTGTTATAATGGCGCGGCACCGCCGGAGGGGAAGCCCCCTGTGCTGTGCCCTCGAGAACGCCTTTGGAGCGTGTGGATGTTGTACCAGCTCATCCATAACGGTGTTGCTGTGCCCGAACCGCCCGCTCCCCGCGGGCTGGTGCTGACCATCCGTGGCCGGCCGGTCGTCCTCACCCCCACCCAGGAGGAGATGGCGTTGGCCTGGGCGAAAAAGCAGGGTACGCCTTACGTCGAAGATCGAATCTTCGTGCGCAATTTTCTCTCCGACTTTAGCCGGGAGCTCGGGTACGATCCTCCCCTGACGCTGGAGGAGGTCGACTTCGGGCCGGCCATCCGCATCGTCCAGGAGGAAAAGGAGGCGCGCGCCCGGATGACCCGCGAGGAGCGTCGGGAGCTAGCGGCTTGGCGGAAAGCCCAGCGCGAAGCGCTGCGCGAGCGCTTCGGCTACGTGATCGTGAACGGAGAACGGGTGGAACTGGCGAACTATATCGTGGAACCGAGCGGCATCTTCATGGGCCGTGGCGAACACCCGCTGCGGGGCCGCTGGAAACCGGGCCCGCGCCAGAGCGACATCACCCTCAACCTCAGCCCGGATGCCCCTCGGCCCCCTGGGGATTGGGCCGCGATCGTCTGGGAACCGGAGGCGCTGTGGGTCGCACGCTGGCAGGACAAACTCTCCGGGAAGATGAAGTACGTCTGGTTGGGAGACACCGCCCCGATCAAACAGGCACGGGAAGCGCTCAAATTCGACCAGGCACACGAACTGGAGGCGAACCTGCAAGCCGTCCGCGACCAGATCGCCCGCGACCTGGAATCCTCCGACCCGAAGCGGCGTATGCTGGCGACCGTCTGCTACCTGATCGACGCCCTGTGCATGCGCGTAGGCGACGAGAAGGACCCCGATGAGGCGGACACCGTCGGGGCTACCACCTTGCGTCCGGAGCAGGTGCGGCTTCACCCGGATGGCACCGCCGAGTTCCGTTTCCTGGGCAAGGATTCGGTGCTCTGGCACAAGAAGATCGCCCTACCGGGATCGGTGCAGCGCAACCTGGCCGAACGGATCGCCGAGGCACGGCCGCCCGCGAACCTCCGGAATCCCGGGAAGCGCCATCCGACGCGCGACAGGCCGCAGCTCTTCCCGGCGATCAGCAGCCGTGACGTGAACGCTTACCTCTCCAGCATCGTGCCCGGACTCACGGCGAAGGTCTTTCGTACCCACCACGCGACCATGGCCGTAGCCCGCAGCCTCGCCACCTCCGGCGTGCAGGCCGAGGATCCGGAACACATCAAGTGGAAAGCGGCCAGTATAGCCAACCTCGAGGCTGCGATCCTATGCAACCACACAAAAAAGGCCCCGGCGAACTGGGAAGCGAGCCGAAAGCGGATGCAGGAACAGCAGGAACGCGCTCAGGCCCGCCTCAAGCGCTGCCAGGAAACGGCCCGGGCCGCGGAGGAGGCCCTAGCCGCGCTCCGTCGCGAGGCCCGGGAAAAGGTTGCTTCGGCACCGGAAACGCGGCGCGCGGCCATCCGGGAGCGCTACCAGGCACGACTGCTCACGGCGACCCGAAGGCTCGCCCGCGCCCGGGAACAGCTGGAAAAGGCGCGCCTGGCGCTCAGCCGGATCCGCGTGCAGGCCGAGATCGCCGCCAAGAAGCGCACCTGGAACCTGACGACCAGCCTGAAGTCGTACATCGACCCGCGTGTCTACACCCATTGGGGAGAGCAGGTCGGCTACGACGTGCTCGAAAACTACTACCCGGCAACGCTTCGACGCCGCTTCGCCTGGGCAAAAGGCTACCCCCTGCCGTATCCCTGGGCCTCGGAAACGCCGGCGGCGGTCCAGACGGACGAGCTCGCCGCCGACGACCCCTCCGCAGAGGGGTGACCCCGCAAGAGGAAGGCCATGGGTGACCCAGAGGAAACGGGGTCCGTCTGTCCTTTGTGCGGCGAGTCCCGCGCCACGCCGCTTCTCGAACGGCGGGACCGATTGGGCAGAGAAGCCTTCACCTACCTCCGTTGCCAGGGCTGCGGCTTGATCCGGTTGCATCCCTGCCCGGCCCCCGGCCAGCTGAGCCGCTATTACCCTCCGGACTATGAAGCCTACCGAGAAGAAAGCGAAACCTGGTGGCAGCGTTGGGGCCGGAGGCGGGGATGGGTGCGGCGCATCCGCTTCCTGAAGCGATATCTCCCATCCCCAGTGGGAAAAGTGCTCGACGTGGGATGCGCGACCGGCGAGTTCCTCGTCGAGGTGCGCAAGCTCGGCTGGGAACCTTGGGGCCTCGAGCCCCACGCGCAGGCCGCAGATCGGGCACGGCAAAAACTCCCCGGGAGCCCCATCCTGTCCGCGCCAATAGAAGAGGCCGAGTTCCCCGATAGTTCTTTCGACCTCATCACCCTCTGGGATGTCCTGGAGCACCTGCCGGATCCCCTCACTACGTTGGAGAAACTGGCCCGCTGGCTCCGCCGAGAAGGGCTTTTGGCCCTCGGCGTCCCTCACCTGGAAAGCGTGGATGCACGGCTCTTCGGGCGTCACTGGATCGGCTGGGACGCCCCACGACACCTCTTCTTGTTTCCTCGGTCAACGCTCCGGCAGATGGCGGCCCGAGCTGGCCTGGAAGTGATTGCGCACGGCTGTGTCTACGGCGACTATGGTGCCTTTCTTCTCAGCCTGGAGACCGTCCTGCAAGCCAGGAACCTGGACAAGGCGCGCCGTCTTGCTCAGCTGCGGCTCTGGCGATACCTCCTCTGGCCCTACTTCCGCCTGGCGGAACGATGCGACCGTGGACCGGTATGCACCTACCTGCTGCGCAAAAGGTAAAGGCCATTTCCTGCGCCCACCGCAAGCCAGGTGCCGCGGCCATTTGCGGAATGCCCTGGTTGGGGCTATAATGGCATAGTCAGCCGTTTCCCCGGTCAGGAGAGAAGAACGTGATGGATCCCGAAAAGGCAGATGACCTCAAGGCGACCGCCCTCTTTCAGGATCTGCGCGACGACGAGGTGGCCGTGCTGGAGCATCGGATCCCGACGATCAACGTACCGGCAGGGCGGCTGATCTACTCGCCGGAGGAACCCGGCGCAGCGCTGTTCATCCTGAAGGCCGGCCGTGTCCGCCTCTACCGGATCTCGCCCGAGGGAAAGTCGCTGACCCTAGGCATCGTCGAACCCGGCGGGGTATTCGGCGAGATGGCGCTCCTGAGCCAGGGGATCCACGATTCGTTTGCCGAAGCGCTGGAGGATTGCACGATCTGGAGCCTCAGCGCTCGGGACGTCCAGGATGTGCTGCTTGCGAATCCGCAGATCGCCCGTCGCCTCCTGGGGCTGATCGGCGAAAGGTTGACGATCACGGAACGCAAGCTGGAGGATTTCGCCTTCAAACGTGTGCCCGCGCGCCTGGCTACCCTGCTTTTGGAATTGGGCCGGGTCACTGCTGAGCAGCAAGATGGCCCGGTGACCCTTCGTGCCCGTTACACGCACCAACAACTCGCGGAAATGGTTGGCTCCTACCGCGAGACGGTGACCAAGATCCTGAACGAGTTCCGCCAGGAGGGGTTGATCCAGGTGGAGCGGGGACGGATCCAGCTGCTGGATCTGGCTGGCTTGCGGCGGAAAGCATCCCGTTCGTGAATGGCGACCTCCGCACGAACCGGACGTCGGGGGGACGTGGGCCAGGCGTCCCCGATGCGGCGGCCGGGGGTGCGATCCCTGTGGCATGATGTTGGGGATGGCACCAGAACTCTCAGGAGGTCGAAAGTATGCGCACACAACGACCGGAACGGTTTGTCATCGAAGGCGGCGTATCCCTGTCGGGAGAGATCCGGCCGGCCGGAAACAAGAACGCGGCCCTGCCAGCCCTGGCCGCGACCCTGCTCACCGACGAACGGGTGGTGCTCCACAATGTCCCGCGCATCCGCGATGTGGAGACCATGCTCGCCCTCCTGGACGACCTCGGGGTAGAGATCGAATGGCTCGGCGAGCACGACCTGGCGCTGACCGCGCGTAGTGTGCGCAAGTGCGCGCTGGATCCAACGCTGGGACGCGAGATCCGTGCCTCGATCCTACTGGCCGGTCCCTTGCTGGCCCGCTGCGGGGAGGTGGAGCTGCCACCGCCGGGGGGCGACGTGATCGGCCGGCGACGCGTTGACACCCATTTCCTTTCCCTGCACGCCCTGGGCGCCTCTGTCGAGGCCAATCACCTTCGCTACATCCTGAAGGCCCCCAAGGGGCTCTGGGGCAGCGACATCTTCCAAGACGAAGCAAGCGTGACCGCTACCGAGAATGCCATCATGGCTGCGGTCACCGCGCGGGGGCGTACGGTGCTGAACAACGCCGCCTCCGAACCGCACGTCCAAGATCTCTGTCATCTGCTCAACGCCCTTGGCGCACGGATCGAAGGGATCGGCAGCAACCGGCTGGTCATCGAGGGGGTGGAACGGCTTCACGGGGGAGAATACACCATCGGGCCGGATAACATCGAGGTCGGCAGCTTCATCGGCCTGGCCGCGGCGACCGGGAGCGAACTGCTGATCCGCGGGGCAGCCCCGGAGCAGCATCGCATGACTCGCCTGGCATTCGGGCGTCTGGGAGTCTCCTGGGATGTGCGTGGGGAAGACATCTGGGTCCCCGGACAGCAGCAGCTCGAGGTGTGCAACGAGGCCGACGGCAGCATTCCCAAGATCGATGACGGTCCCTGGCCGGCCTTCCCCGCGGACCTGGTGAGCATCGCCGTCGTGCTGGCCACCCAGGCCCGTGGGACGATCCTGATCCACGAGAAGATGTACGAGAGCCGGCTCTATTTCGTGGACAAGCTGATCGCCATGGGCGCGCGCATCATCGCCTGCGATCCCCATCGCGTGGTCGTCAACGGGCCCGCCCGTCTACACGGCGAAGAAATGGAGAGCCCGGATATCCGCGCCGGCATGGCGCTCGTGATCGCTGCGCTCTGCGCCGATGGGACAAGCATCATCCGCAACATCCGGCAGATCGATCGCGGGTATGAGCGGCTGGAGGAGCGGCTCCAGGCGGTCGGCGCGCGCATCTGGCGGGAGCCGTTGTGATCCTCCGGAGGAGTCGATGCCGGCACCGGAAACCCTGAGCGAGCGCGAGCGGGAGGTACTTCGGCTGGTGGCCACCGGGGCCACCAACGAGCAGATCGCCCGCCAGCTATCGATCAGCGTCAACACCGTCAAGGTGCACCTGCGCAACATCTTTGCCAAGTTGGGCGTGGCGTCTCGCACCGAAGCATCGCTCCTGGCGATCCGCGAGGGATGGGTGGTGCTGGAGCCGGTTTCCCCTCCTCCGCCGGAAAACCCTACATCGGCACCCGCGGTTCCCCGACCTTTTCGCCTTGCCTGGCCCCGGTGGGCCGCAGTAGCCATCGTTGCCCTGCTCGGGGTCGGCCTGGCGTTCTTGGCCCTCAGCCGTTTCCCAGGGCGCTGGAGCGCTTGGGGCAAACCATCCCCCTCCCCGGTCGGCCTGCTGAGCGCCCAACGGTGGGCCATCCGAAGCGCCATGCCGACCCCACGGCGGGAAGCGATCGTCGTCCCTGTCGGCGGGATGCTCTATGCCCTGGGGGGCATCGACAGCAAGGGGGTCAGCACAGCGCTCGAGCGCTTTGACCCGATCAACAACCGCTGGGAGGTCCTCCCGCCCAAACCCACAGGTGTGGTCGATGCCCAGGCGGCGGTGCTCAGCGAGCGGATCTATGTTCCCGGGGGAAAAGATGCTGGGGGGAACCCCGTTGCGCTTACCGAGGTGTACGACGTCGGCCTGGGGCGATGGCGGCCGGCCGCCTCGCTTCCACGCCCGCTTGCGGCCTACGCCCTGGTCGCGTTCGAAGGCCGGCTCCTCCTCTTCGGCGGCTGGGACGGAACCCGCTACCGTGACGAGATCCTGCGGTATACCCCAGAGGACGACCGCTGGGACGAGGTGGCCCGCCTTCCTTTTCCCTGGGGTGAGGGAAGTGCGGTCGTAACCGACGACCACATCCTGCTCCTGGGCGGGCCGAAGGATGGCACCCGGGGCCCCGCGCTGATCGAGTTCGGTGCAGACCTGGCCTCTCCCAAGGAGCACCCGCTTCCCCCGGAAGTGGTCGGCAATCGCTTTCGCGCGGTGGCGCTCACAAGCGACCTGATCTACCTTTTGGCCGAGGGAGAAGGGGACATCCCCCCCTCTTTATGGCAATACCGCCACCGCACGGGTACCTGGCAAAGGATCTCGCAACCCGTTCCCAACGGCCTGCCCCGCGGGGCCGCGATCGCGGGCTACGGGACCCAGATCTACATCCTCGGCGGACAGACGGACGGGCGCCCCCTCGCCCTGACCCAGGAGTACCAGGCGCTCTTTACGATCGTCATCCCCGCCCCAACCCCCTGAAAGGGCGCGTCGGTAGCTGATAAACGCGCAGGAAATCTTCCGCCAACCGGTCCCACATGTAAGCCTGGACCCGCTCCCGAGCCGCGTCAGCCATCTGGCGGCGGCAAACCGGGTCCTGAAGAAGGAGGGCCATTCCCTCGGCCAGGGCTCCGGCATCGGCGGGACGCACCAGAAGGCCGGCGGCGCCATCTGCCAGGATCTCCCGCCGATCGCCCACATCCCCAGTGACGACCGGGATGCCACAGGCCATGCTCTCGAACAGCTTGAGCGGAGAGCGGGCGCGCGCGATGTCGTCATCGTACACCGGGTCCACAGTCACATCGGCCAGAAGGAGATGATGGGGCACCTGATCCGGGGGAACCGCCCCCAGGAAAAGCACCCGTTCTCCCAGGCCCATTTCCGCCACCCGTCGCTCGATCCGGGAGCGACCCTCTCCCCCGCCCAGCCACACCAGCCGGGCCTCAGGCATGTGCCGCACGAGCAAGGCGAACGCTTCGAGGAGAAGGAAAAGCGGGTGGCTGGCCAGGCTGAGGGTCCCCAGATAGAGCACCGTCGGCTTACCTTCGAGGCCCAGGCGGGCGCGCAGGCGGGAACCAACCCCGGGGTCGAGACCAGCAAAGCGGGAACGCTCCACCCCATTGGGAACGTACACCACTCGCTCGGGCGCCACCCCAAAGCGCTGCACCCGTGCGGCCAGGAAACGGGTGTTGACCGTCACTGCGTCCGCCTGGCGCGGCAGGGCATCCTCAAACAGGCGAACCACCGCACGTTGCCACCTCCCGGTGAAACGGTTGGCCTGGGCCTCGTAGTCGTCGCAGTCTAGATACCAGGGACAACGCCGTTCCTGGGCTACGAGATACCCCGCCAGCCCGTTCATCGGCTGCGGCTTGCAGATGTGGTAGACGTCGGCACGAACCTCCCGCGCCCGCCGCCACAGGGCCACCGTTCCCGCAAGGGCGGTACGCAGCAGGGCCAAACCGGAAAGCGGCCGGCGTTCGTCGCCCCACCCCCGCACGTGCATCTGGGCCACCGTGTGCAGCCACACCCCTTCCTCCGGGCGCGGCTTTTCCTGGCCCGGGCGAAAGTCGTGGTGCAGGGTGACGAAGTGGACCTCGTGGCCTCGCCGCGCCAGCTCGCGCGCCAGCGGAAGCCAGCGCCCAAGGGCGGAGGGGTACACGGGACTGGAGGTAGAAACGAACGCGACTCTCATGGGGCCGTGCGCCGCCGCAAGATCTCGGCGTGCATCTCCTCGATCAGGTTCACCAGGTGTTCCCAGGCAAAGCGTCCTTTCACCTGACGGATCGCTTCGGTGAACCGTTCCTGAAGCCCTTCCCGGAAGTAACGCACGATCGCTTCGGCCAGGGCTTGCACATCCCCCGGCGGAACGATCAGGCCGGTGCAGTTGTGCTCTACCGTCTCCCCTAGCCCGCCGACCTGGGTGGCGATCACCGGCAGCTCGAAGCCGTAGGCGGTCTGCACCACCCCGCTCTGCGTCGCCTCCAGATACGGCAACACGAGCACATCGGCCGCGGAAAAATACAGCCCCACCTCCTCGTTGGGCACGTACCGGTTCAGGAGCGTCACCCGGTCCTGTAGGCCGAGTGCGGCCACCAGCTCCTGGTAATTCTGCTCGTCCTCCCAGAACTCTCCTACCACAAGAAGGCGCACCGGGAACTCCCGCAGCACTTCCGGAAGGGCCTGTAGCAGGTAGCGCAACCCCTTGTAGCGCCGCACAAAGCCGAAGAAGAGCAACACCCGCTCCTCCGGCGCGATCCCCAGATGGGCCCGCGCTTCTTCTTTCGGCGTCGGGCAGACGCTGAACATATCGTAGATCGGAAGCGCCGCCCCACGGATGAACGCTTCCGGCAGCGCGCGGCGCAGCAGGGCATAATCCTCCTCCGACATCACGACAAAGCCGTGCCCACGCCGCAAGGCAAAGCGCGCCAACGTCCAGTCTAAAGGCCCCCCATCCGGTGGGATGATGTGGTGGCAAAGGAAGAGGATCGGGATCTGCGTCCGACGTCGGACCCAGCCACTCAGCGCGACCAGCATCGGGGTCCAGAAGGGCGTCCACCACTGCAGGATGAGCAAATCGGGCTGGACTCGCCGGATACGCCGGAAGGTGCGCCACCAGCTCCAAGGCTGCAACGGGTCGAGCGTGTACTCGCAATCCACCTGCAACGCCGCCTGACTCGGGTCCGGCGCGGTGTTGCCCGGGAAAAGCAACCGTGGATACTGCCTTCGGTAGGAAAAGAGGGCGACCTGGTGGCGCTCCCGCAGGTGGTGGACCAGCAGCGTGGTGTAGTGCGCCACGCCACCCCGGTAGGGGAACGTCGGTCCAACGACGCAGATGCGCAATCGACTTTCCTCCCGACGAGGATTACTGAGCATCCCGAACCATGCCATCTTACACGACGGACCCGTGGCTGTCAAAAGGCGGGGGGGCCTACTGTCGAAGCCGCGCCAGGAAGGCAAAGACGCCCGCCCAGAACAGTTCCCCGGCCGTAAGGAGGAACCAGAAGAGCACCGCTACCGCGACGGCCAGCGGTTGGGGGATGTAGGCAGCCAGGAGGAGGCTGAGCGCGACTTCGCGCACGGCGAGCCCGAAGAGGAAGAGCGAGGTGAGCAGGCCGATCGTCCCCGAGATCGCCCAGAGGCCAATCGTCTCCGGCAGGCGCGCCCAAGGGAGGGACACCACGGCACGCGCCGCCAGGAAGAGGCTGGTGCCCGTGAGCACCCACCCCAGGAAGTAGGCCAGGGCGGGCAGCCCCAGGCCACGGTAGGTGACGGCCACCGGCCCGTTACCCCCCATTCGCTTCAGGAGGGAATGCGCGATGTGGTTGAACACGGCCGGCTGCAGGAGCAACAGGGCGACCAAAAATAGGCTGGCCGTCAGCCCCACTTGCACCGGATGGTGCGTCTGGGAGAAGGGCTGGGCGAGGAGCGCGGTGACCGCGCCCGTCGTAATCAAGAGCAGGATCTCCAACACCGTCGCAACCAACGTCTCCGTGGGGGCCACGCCTTCGGCACGGTAGAGGTGAACACGCCCCAGCATGTACCAGAACGGGCCCGGGATACGCCGGGGAAGGTTGGAGAGGGCATAGACGCGCGCGTTGGGGAAAAAGCGCCCGAAGCCGGCCACGTGGCCCACGATGCGCCCCCAACCCCATAGCACGGCAAAGAAGGCGGCCGAGAATACGGCCAGCGATGCGGCAAGCAGAACCGGCCGGGGAGTCCAGGAGGAACCGGAAAGCGTCCCCCAGTTCCGATAGGCGTTCCACGCGATCCAGCCTAGCGCGGGCGCGAGGAGCAGTCCGGTCAACAGGGGACGCCAGAAGCGTGTTCCGCTCAGGCGCTGGAGAGCGACCCTCAGCCTCCAAGTGCGCGGGCGGTCGCACGCCTGCAGCGATTCTGCAGTCGGAACCCGTTCCCCTTGCCTGCTCATCGCGCCGTCCTCCGCAGGCGACGCCGGAGCAGCGAAAAGCCCGCTGGCAAGAAGAGCGCGATCCAACTCCGCCAGCCCCAGGGGAAACGCCAGCGCTTTTGCCATTGGCGATAGCGCGGCAGAAAGGCCTCCCAGGAGACCTCTCCTCCCCGGTAGCCCAGGCCCACGACGGTATGCGGGGCGTCCGCTTCCCCGGCATACCCGACGAAGGAGGGGTCGAACGGGCGGAGCAGTGCCCGGAACCCTTCCGGGGTAAAGCGCCAGTAATCCGCAGGATGGTCGTGGATGGGAAAATCCATCACCGAGGAGAGCAACAGGAGGCCCCCGGGCCGGAGGATGCGCCGCACCTCGTCCAGGGCGACCCAGAAGCGCTCGACATGCTCCAGGGTATCCAGGAGGAGCACCGTGCCCGCGGCTCCATCCGGAAGATCAATGCGGTGCAGATCCAGCACCCGGTCGACCCCCGGGCCAGGGCGGAGGTCGCATCCGACGTACGGTCGCCCAGGAAAAAGCGGGCGCAGGTCGGCAAATCCTTCCTGCCCGGGGACCTGCAGGGCGCCAAACTCGTAGATCGGTTCCGGAACGGGAAGGGTTTCGGCAACCAGCCGCACGAATTCTTTGACCAGGACGCGCACAGACCCTCCTAACGTCGCACCAGGGGGAGGAATACGAGCCTGGCCACGCGCTCGCTGAACAAGACCTCTTCCGCGGTGGCCGGCCCTTCCTCCCAGACCAGCACGGGCTCCCCCCGAGGGCCTACATCCATCTCCACGTTCAGGCTGTCCTCTGCGGAACCGTACACCACCTCTTCAGGAAGCCATCTCCCTCCCTGCCAGCGGCGGTAGCGGATGCCCAGATCCACAGCCGCCCCGCCCGGCGTGAATACCCCCTCGCTCCAGGCCAGATGCAGCCGGCCCGAGGGATCGGCCACGAGCGCCAGGTCCTCTACCGCCTGGCCCTCGTTCGGAACGCTGACCTCTTCCCGGGGACCCCATACCCCGCCGTTAAGCACCCGCTCGTAGACGGCGGAGCGTTCTGAGTCGTAGGAGCAAAGGGGCGAGAGGTCGCTCCACAGGAAGTGGAGCCCGCCCTGCGCATCGAAAGCGAGCATGGCGTCATAGGCGATGCTCCCCACGCCCGAGAGGTTCACCGGAGTGCTCCAGCTCTGGCCGTCCGTGGTGATGTAATAGGCGTCGTCCAGCCAGGGATCGCAGCCGAAGTAGCCACCAGCGTTCGGCCCAAAAACAGCCCCGTGGAACAGACCGTCCGGCCCCAGGAGCAGCCCGCCGATGCGCCGCACCCCGGGCAGGTAGATCCAGGGCGTCCATGTCCCCCACGCCCCGTTTTCCTGGCAGGCATGGGAGGTTCCCGAGCCCTGGCTGGCATACAGGCAGAGGCGGCCACTCACGTCGTACAGAAACTGCAGGCCGTATGGCGCCGGATGGTAGACGTCCGTGTGGTTGAGTCGCTCTTCCGCCGACCAGTTAGCGCCGTCCCAGCGCCGGTAGAGGATGTCGCTCCCCTGGTTTGGGGAACGCCGCGTCCAGGCCAGGTGCACTGAACCGGCGCGATCCGCCAGAAGTGCCGGGCCTTCGTCCCGCTGCGCCGACGCGGAAAGGTTTTGCGCCTCTTCCCACTGGTGGCACGCCCCGATTCTCCGGCGGCCCCACACTTCGCCCCTGGGGTCGTCGGTGTACTCTGTCCAAACCACCCAGAGATCGCCGCCTGCGGATGCGGAAACGATCAAGGGAAAGGTCGACCTCCCGGGCGTCACCGAGAGGTTCTGCGGGGGAGGCCAGAAGGCCTGGAGCTCGAGGGGGCGCACGTCGCCCAAAGCCAAGAGCGCAAGCAGGGCGAGCACCGTACGGCACCGCCCGGCAGAGGAGGCGACCATATCACCCTCAAAGGTAAAGCGGGCAGGGATGCCGAGAGATCCGGCACCCCTGCCCAGGGAAAAGCGGGCTTGAATTACTGGGCAATGCCGTCGTAGGACATCGACCAGTCGCCCGGCCGGGCGGTCATCTGTTCGACGTTGTTCTGGCTGACGATGACGATGATCTCACCTTCAGGCTCCACCACGCTGACCGTCACGCCACCGTGGTAGCCGGCCGGCAGATCGACGCACGGATCGGCGATCTGGACGATCTCCAGGTTCGCACCGGGGGCAATGGGGCCAGCCGAGCAGCTCGCACCCGGGAAGCCCACGGATGGATCCGGCGCATAGATGTAGTCGATATGTACGTCCGCGTCGCCCACGTTTTGTACGGTGAAGGAGGTGAACCAACCGTAGTACATATCCATCGTCAGGGGCAGGCCGAAGGTCGTGCCGCCAACCGGGAAGCCCTCATAGGCGAAGGCCTGCTTCAGATTCGACTCGACTGTGGTGCCGGCCTGGGCCACAACGACCAGCTGGGCTGCCGGGTTGGCCGCCTCGATCACCGCGGAGAACTTGGGGTCATGCCCAGGCTCCAGCAGCTGGATCAAGAGGCAGCTCTCGCCCGGATCCAGGTCGCAGGTCCCGTCGGCTGCGGAGTCGGAGTAGTCCACGGTGACCTCAGTTGCCACCGTGCCCACGTTCTGGATGTTGATGCTGCTGAACCAGTTATAATAGAGGTAGTATAGGGCGGGCACAAAATACTTGTTCGTCGCCTGGTCCGGGGTGAAGCCGCGATAGGTGGCGGTCATCCCGTAGGCATCGGCAGTCTGGTTGTCCACTGCGGCGACCGGGCCAGCCGCGGAGACCTTGGCCGAACCGTTGTAGCCGTCCAAGTTGGTATCGCAGCCCCCTAGATCCAGCCCGGAGACGTCCAGGTGCCAGGAGGAGTAGGCCGGAACGGTGGTCGGGCCCTCGGTATGGCAGACGGTGTTCGTGCCCTCGGTGAAGAACTCGATGGTGATGTCGAGATCGCCACCCGTGAGGTTCTGCATCGAGACGTGGCTGTTCCAGCCGTAGTAGTTCTGGACGATCGCCGGCATGAAGACGGCCGTCTGCCCGACGTCCTCAAAGCCGCTGTAGGAGCCGCTGTAGGAGGGGGACTGCGGCGGCGAGTAGACGGTGTTCGTCAGGTTGGCAATGGCCGCGACTGGCTGGTCCGCGGAGATCACCACGGAGTAGGCATGTCCCGACGGAAGCTGTGCCTCCGGGATCAGGAAGACCAGGATCTCCTTGGATTCGCCGGTAGGCAGCGGGAAGGGGTTCGGCGTACCGAGGCCCAGGTCGCTGGGCGTGTAAGCGTTCCCATCCTCATCGTAGAAGGTGACCTCGACCGTGGCCGTCGTGTCCCCAAGGTTGATCACGGTGAAGGACGAGTCCCATACCCCGCCGCCCTGGGCCGCGACCAGCGGAACGGCCACCAGGGCCACGAGCAACGCGAGAACCAGTGCCTTGATTCCTTTCATCGATTGCCTCCTCAAGAAAGCCTGGCTCAACATCCGCCACCCGATAGGAACCCTCTGCACCTCCTTGTCCTGCGCTAGACTTGCTTTTGGTTATAAGATACCCTTCAGAGCCAGGTGCGTCAATTACCTCTTCGGGGTATCAGGGTCATCCGGGCATACCACTTTCGGGTGATCCCCGGGCCTGTGGTATAATGGGCGCACCCGCTTGGACAGAGCGGATGAGCGCCAGGTAGAATCCCGATGGGTATCCACGTTGTTCGAAGGCAGCTTCCTCCCTGGTTGACCCCGGCGGCGGTCGCCGCCCTGGCGCTGGGCGTGCGCCTGTACCGGCTGCATTGGCCGGGCTTCTGGAGCGACGAGGGGTTCGCCCTCTTTTTGGCCCGGCTGCCTCTTCCGGAGCTGTTCAGCGGCACCGCCAACGACCTACACCCGCCGCTTTTCTACCTGCTGCTTAAGGCCTGGATCCTCCCGGGATGGAGCGTCGTCTATGCGCGCCTGTTCCCGGTGCTGTGTGGGCTGTTGACGGTGGGCATTGTCTACCAGATAGGCCGGGAGCTCTTTTCCCCTGCCGCTGGCGGGTGGGCCGCCCTGTACCTGGCACTCGCGCCCACCGCAATCGCCTATGCGCGTGAGGTGCGGATGTACGCGCTCCTGTTGCTACTCGCGACGCTTTCCTTCTATCTGGCCTACCGGTGGGCTTCTTCGTCCGGACCGGGCCTATGGGCCGGCTGGATCGCCGCAATGTTGGGGGCGCTCTATACGCAAAACCTGGCGCTGCTCCTGCTCCCGGTGCAAAATGCCCTGGTGTTTTGGCTGCTGGCCCGCCAGAGGCGATGGCGTGCATTCCTCCCCTGGCTCGCTGGCCAGCTGTTCGTGGGGATCGGGTACCTCCCCTGGTTCCCCATCGCGTTCCACCAGACGGTCTATCATCGTCCGCTCTGGATCGAGCGTGCGAGGCCCGAGCAGCTGGGCTCCCTCCTCCCACACCTCGCCTTCGGCGAACCCTGGCTCTCGGCAGCCCCGGAGAACCTCTGGCAGTGGGCCGCCTGGATCTGGGTGGCCGCAGTGGTCGTCCTCGGGGGCTGCCTTGCGGCCTTCCGGATGCCCCAGGCCCGCGTGCCGCTGATCTTTGCCGGCCTGTGGTTCCTGCTCCTCCTGGGCACCCTTTTCGGGTTGGCGCTGCGCTTCCCCATCTACCAGGAAAAGCAGTTCCTGATGCTCCTTGCCCCCCTGGCACTCCTGGCGGGTGCGGGGACCCGTGCGCTGCCCGGAGCGTCGCGGGGAATCGCCATGGCTATCTTTCTCCTCCTCATCGGCCCGTCGCTCTATAACCTTTACTTCGTCCACCGTATCGCCGACCACCCGGTAGAAGAGCAGTGGCAGGAGCTGGCGGCTTACCTGGAGGCCGAGCTGCAACCGGGCGACGGGCTGGTCATCCAGCCGGGGGCGGCGGCGACCACGCTCGATCTCTTCCTGCGCGCACGGCCGGACCGCATCGCCTACCCGAGCGAGTATGACCCGCGCGTGGGCAACTTTTACGGAGAGCCCGCGACCCCCGAACGGGTGGAAGCGCTTCTCCGCCCTTTTGCCGCCTTGCACAGGCGGATCTGGCTCATCGAGTGTTGTGTTCCCACTTTTTGGGACCCAGGCCGCTATATCCCGGCCTGGTTAGATGCCTGGGGAGAGCCGGTCTCGATCCCGGACTTTCCGGGGCTGGAGGTCCACCTGTACCAGGCACACGAACCCCGATGAAGGAGGAAGCCGATGGACGTGACCCGCGAGGAGGCCTGGAAGCTCCTGACCGAATTCACCCAGAACCCAAATCTGATCAAGCACGCTTTGGCTGTAGAGGCGGCTATGCGGGCCTATGCCCGCTATTTCGGCGAGGACGAAGAGGTGTGGGGGGTAGTCGGCCTGCTGCACGACTTTGACTACGAGCGCTACCCCACCCAGGCCGATCATGTCTGGCGGGGCATGGAGATCCTGCGCGAGCGCGGGTGGCCGGAAGAAATCGTGCGCGCGGTGGCCGGGCACGCCTCCTACACCGGCATTCCGCGCGAGACACGCATGGCCAGGGCGCTTTTTGCAGTGGACGAGCTCACCGGGCTGATCGTCGCGGTGGCCCTGGTGCGCCCCAGCAAGAGCATCTTCGATGTGACCGTGGAATCGGTGCAGAAGAAGTGGCATGACAAGGCCTTTGCCCGCGGAGCCAACCGGAAGGAGATCGAACAGGGTGCCGCAGAACTGGGGATCCCGCTGGAAGAGCACATCGCGATCGTCCTGCAGGCGATGCAGGGGATCGCCGACGACTTGGGACTCCGGGGGACATCCAGCCCAGAACGCTCATAGAGGAGGCGCGACTTGTCCGACATTCCTGACTCGTTTCTGGAATGGCTCTACCGGGAACGTGCCCGGTTGATCCGGCGACAGGCAGCGGGAGAATCGCTCCCTCGCGGCGAACTCCTCCTGGGATTCACCCGACACAGCCCGGCGGTGGTGACCTGTGGACCGGCCGGTCTGAACGCTTCCATAAAGGGAATCGGCTTTATCCCGAAGGCGGAATACCTCGAGGAAACGCTCGCAGCCTATCTAGCGCATATCGAGCGCGGCTGGCGTCCGGGGTACCGCGAGGAAGGGCTCCGGCTCTTGGTGGAACGGCTATACAGCCCCCCTGCGGAGGGACGGTTGGACTTCTCGCGCCTGGGGACGCTCGAACTGGCCCGGTGCCACACCTACGTGAACCTGCAGGCGGATCCCCGCGTCACGCTGCTCTTTTTCGAGCCACCGTCGGTCAGCTATGAGCTCCGCGGTCGCGCGGAAATCCACCAGGAGGGGTCACCTTACCACCGATTCCTGAACGCCCAGCACGATGTGTTCCATTTCCCCCATCCGGAGCGATGGTCCGAAAGGCCGGCCTATCTTTTCTTCATCGAGGAGATCTACGACAACTCGGCGAGCGAGGGGGGATTCGGGCGGCGGATCTATTGAGCACCGAGGAAAAAAAGAAGGCCGTTGCGCCGGAGGGTTCGCCGGCGCAACGGCCTTACCGCACCTTGGTTATGGGGTGCCCGCCTTGAAGACGAGCGGCAGGTAGATACGGGACATCGTGGGCACGTTGCAGATGTAGACGCGGCCCCAGGTGTGGTCGGGCGCCTCTTCAATCAGGGTCACCTTCCAGCCGTACTGCACGCCCAGGTCACCCGGGTTGCCGGTGCCACCGTCATAACCCAGGTCGGACACGTAGTAGCAGTAGACGTAGCCGTCCGGGTAGCGAGAGCAGTCGAAGCGGAAGCGGGATGCCGCGTCTTGTCCGGTGCGATAGCCGGGCGCCTTGACGCCGTAGAATTCGCGCGCCGGCACGACCACACTCGCGTCCCACTGGACGGTCATCCAGCGCGGCGTGGTCTGGTACGGCCCGCCCGGAACGAACTCCGCCCCGGGGTAGTAGCCGAAGCCGTCGTAGAAGCTGCTTACCGCCGGGCGCCCGTCAAAGCGGGTCGTCGTATAGACGTAGGGCACGGTCATGGTAAAGTCGACCGTATCCTGCAGCGTGAACGGGGCATCGCGCATCAGGGAGCGGTGTGGCACGTTGCCGCCTTCGTTGTTGTACCCCTGCTCCACCCAGTAGGGATCGCGGTAGGGCTGCGGATGGGAGTCCACCACGAGCATGAGCCCCTTGGGGCCAAACCCCGGCCAATCGAAGAGGTGGTCAAAGACCTCGTTATCGCTGTAAAAGTTGTTGTTGTACCAGACGAGCAGGCCGGTGTTCGCCGGGCCGAAGCGCCAGCGGCGCTCTCCCAGGGCGCTGTCGTAGCCGCCGTTCTCGTTCACGTTGCGCCACTGCAGGTAATACGAATGGGCGAAGGTCTGGACGCCGTTGCTCCGCTGCCAGGGTGGCTCATAGACCCAGTTCGCATCGCCCGCCTCGGCGTCGTCGCTAAAGAGGACGGTGTCCCCCGCCTTGACCACTACGCTGTCGATGAATGGCCCCTCGTACAGGACCGCCCAGTCGGTCATGTACCAGAAGCGGAGGTAGATGGTCTGACCGGCGTAGCGGCTCAGGTCGAACACCTGGTGGGTGGGATCCGGAAAGTCCGCGTTGTAGTCGTTGAACCCGCCGATCCCTGCTCCGCACAGGTCATCCGGGAAACCATAAAGGCTGCCGATCCAGTCCGGGTCGTGCTCGCAGACGGTGTTCGTGTTCGTCAGGGTATCGGTATAGTCCCACGTCGTCCCGTCGAGCGAGACCTGCACCCACAAAAAGTCCCACCCGGTCTCGAGGCCGTAGGCGGTGTCGAACTCTAGCGTCAGCGTGACCCCCGTTGGGAGCGTGATCGGCTCCGCGAGCGTCATCCGGGCATTGCTGAGGTCCTGGTGGCCGCCCCACCAGTAGTACTCGCCCTGCCAGACCGGCACCGGGAGCGGGGACTCGGCTTCGGGCAGGTCGATCCGCACGGCGCGGTAGACATCCTCCCCACCGGGGAAGCGGCTGGCCTGGCCGATCGTGACCGTGTGGCAGCCCAAGGTGCTCGTGATCACGTATGGGTTCAGCCAGCCCCAGCCGTCCAGGTTGTAGGGGTCCAGCGCGGGCGGCTCGAAGCCGATCGGGTAGCCGGTCCAGTCGTCAGCCATGAGCGTCCAGAAGCCGGCCGAGGTCTCCCCTTCGCCGTAGGCATAGAGGTCAGGGGCGCCCAGGTTATGGCCGTACTCGTGGGCAAAGACGCCGATGCCGCCGTTCTCCGGCATCACGATGTAGGGGCCAGCGGATACCCCCTGGCCGACGTAGTACGGCGGCGTCAGGGCGGAGGAGTGCGACCAGATGGATGCCTCTCCGTAGGAAGTGCGGTTGAGGAGGACGGTGCTATCCTCTTCGCCATAGCCGGCGTGGACGATCCACAGGCGATCGATGATGCCATCCCCGTTCAGGTCATAGTTCTGCCAGGAGAACCCCGGGATTGTGGGGCTGATGGCGTTTACCGCGTCCAGGGCATCCTGCACGAGCGTACGGGCAGAGCCCGCTCCCGGAATCGCGCCAGCGGAGGCACCGCCACCCGAGCGCGCGCCGGGGCACTGGTCAGCACCGTACCACCAGGTGGTGTGGGGCAGGACAAGCCAGCCGATGATGTCACCGGTGATCGTGTAGATGCCACCGGAGAGGTCACTGTAGTAGTCGGCCACCGACTGCCCAGTAAAGTCGACAACGACCGGCGTCCCGTCCTGCATGGTGTAGCTGATCACCACTCCCTCGCCGAAAAGGAAGTCGTTGTACCACTCGGGCGAAAAGTCCTCGGTCCAGATTGAATCGGCCGAGCGATCACCAGGTCCAAGCGGGCGCGGGATGTAGTTGTGCATCGGTCCATGCTCGGGGTTGGGGATCGAGGTGTAGGTAAAGCGGGTGGTCTGGGTGATGATCCGGGAGCAGTCACCGATCGTGCCGGTGTTTTCGTTGGGGTCTGCCCGGCCATAGGGATCCCAGTCCGACACTCCGGCCGTCCAGGTGAAGATGTCCGTGCCGCTGAACTCGACCAGGATCACCAGCACACGGTCCGTGCCGCTCTGGGCGAGCAGGCTGGCATCCGCCGTGCGGCCGGATCGGCTGGCCTCCAGGCGGGCGCGGAAGCGCTGGTACTCGAGTGGGTTCGGCAGGTCCAGCGCCTTGTGCATGGCCGCAGCCTGATGCTTGTAGGAAGCCGTTCCCACCGGCGGCTGTTGGTTGGGAAAGCGCGGGAGATCATCGGGCGCCGGTGGGTTGGCAAGGGCGGGAACCACCGTCGCTACAAGCAGCAGGATGGCCACGATCGCGGCGGATAGTGCAGTCCATCCCCTGCGGTTCATCCTCCTGCCTCCTTCAAGTCCTGAAAGGCATTGCCCGAAAGTCTTGGGGGAATCCGGCTGATCACCTCCTTTCGCACCGGGGAACTGCCCGAAACGCCATCCAGATGGAGGGTAGCTTTCGGGCAGCTAGAAGCCTCGAAGCAGATCGAGCCACACTTGCACGGTTTGTAAAATTATTATACTCTTGCGGACAAGCCCTGTCAAGCAATTTTCCCCCATCGACAACGCAGGCGACGGCAAGAGTTGCGACCGGCCCGCCCCTATGGTATAAATGGCTTGGCATTGTCGCTCGAGGAGGACAGATGCGCCGTGCGAAAATCGTCGCCACCCTGGGACCGGCCACGGACGGTGAGGGGATCGTTTCCCGGCTGATCCAGGCCGGGGCCAACGCCTTTCGCCTGAACTTTTCCCACGGCGACCACGAAGAGCACCGGCGTCGGCTGACAGAGGTACGGAAGGCGGCAGCCGCAGCCGGGGTCGCCGTGGCTGTCCTGCAGGACCTCGCCGGCCCGAAACTGCGCACCGGCCGCATCCGGGGTGGGGCCGTCGAGCTGCTCGACGGCGCAACCCTCCTCCTCACCGCCCGACCAGTCGAGGGAACGCCCGAGTGTATCCCAGTCACCTACCCCTACCTGGTCGAGGATGTTCCACCGGGCAGCCGGATCCTCCTGGACGACGGACGCATCGAGCTCGAGGCCGTGGGGCGCGAGGGAAACGACTTGCGCTGCTACGTGGTGCACGGAGGGATCCTCGGGGAGAAAAAGGGGGTGAATTTCCCCGGGATCGCCCTACGCGTGCCCACGCTTACGGAAAAGGACCGTGAGGATCTGGCTTTCGGTCTGGAGATGGGCGTCGACTATGTGGCGCTCTCCTTCGTCCGCCGGGCGGCGGACCTCCAGGAGGCCCGCGCCTGGATGGAGCGCCTGGGCAAGCGGGTGCCGCTGATCGCCAAGATCGAGAAGCCCCAGGCGATCGACGACCTGCTGGCCATCCTGGAGGTCTGCGATGGGGTGATGGTCGCACGGGGCGACCTGGGGGTAGAACTGCCTCCGGAGCAGGTGCCTATCCTCCAGAAAGAGATCATCGAGCAGGCCAATGCCTACCGTCGCCTGGTCATCGTGGCCACCCAGATGCTGGAATCGATGATGCACGAACCCCGGCCCACACGCGCCGAGGCCTCCGATGTTGCCAACGCCGTGATCGACGGAGCGGACGCGGTCATGCTCAGCGGGGAAACAGCGATCGGCAAGTACCCGGTCGAAGCGGTGGAGATGATGGCGCGCATCGTCGTAGAAGCAGAGCGCAGCGGCCGCCACGGCGACGTCGGTGCCCGCGAGGTCGCGGCCCCTCCGCCCTTCGGGTATGCCCAGGCGATCAGCCACGCGGCGCGTGAGATCGCTCACGACCTCGACCTGAAAGCGATCGTCGCCTTCAGCCAGTCCGGATTCACCGCGCGCCTGATTGCCAAGGACCGGCCGCGCGTGCCCATCCTGGCGGTCACGCCGGATGAGGCGGTCTGGCGACAGCTTGCCCTCCTGTGGGGGGTCACGCCGGTCCTCTGCCCCTTCGCACCGGATACCGACGGGATGATCCGCCTGGTGGAAGAGGAACTGGTCCGGCGCGGGCTTCTGGCACCGGGCGACCTGGTCGTCATCCTGGGCGGGATGCCGGTGGCCACCCGGGGGATGACCAACTTCTTGAAGATCCACCGCCTGGGCGGTAACTAGGACCTTCGGAGGAAAGGGTGGAGATTCGGCAGCGGAGCCTTCCCCAGGTACGGCCGGGCAAAGCCCGGGAGAGCGTCCAGGTCTCCTTTCCGGACGGCCGCATCTTCGAAGGGCCGGTGGGGACACCGCTGGAGGCATTCGTCCTGGCAGCGCGGCGCCCCGAAGAGGCGTTGCCCGTCTCCGCGCTCGTGGAAGGGAAACTGGTCGAGCTCTGCTGGTCGGTCGAGCGGGATGTGAGCGTCAAACCGATCACGATCGCGACGAGCGATGGCTCCCGCATCTACCAACGCTCGTTGACCTTCCTGCTCGTGGTGGCTGCGCGGGAGCTTTTCCCCGAGGCCACCATTGTCGTGGATCACTCGCTGACCCTGAGCGGCCTTTTCTGCCGGATCACGGGAAGGGATCCTTTCACGCGGGAAGAACTGAAACAACTGGAACGCCACATGCGCCAACTCGTGGAGGCCGACCTCCCGATTATCCGCCAGCGGCTCCCGCTTGCCGAGGCCCGTGCGATCTTTGCGCAGCAAGGGTACACGGACAAGGTGCGGCTGCTTTCCTTCCGCGAAAAGGAGTATTTGACCGTATACTCCTTGCGCGGGGTATACGATTATTTCTACGGGCATATGGTCCCGTCCACCGGATACCTGCAGCACTTTTCCTTGGAGCCATATCCTCCTGGGTTCATCCTGCGGTTCCCCCGAGCCACCCGCCCCGATGCCCTTCCCCCGTTCCGCGATTCCCCGAAGCTGGCAGCGGTATTCCGCGAATACGGGGATTGGCTCCGCTTCCTGGGCGTCGACGATGTGGCCGACCTGAACCAGGCGATCGTGGAGGGGCGGGCGGACGAGGTGATCCTGGTCGCGGAAGCCTTCCATGCCCAGCGCATCGCCGAGATCGCGCAGGAAATCGCCTCCCGCCCGACAATTCGGCTGGTGCTCATCGCTGGCCCCTCTTCCTCCGGGAAAACGACCTTTGCGCGGCGGCTGGGGGTGCAGCTTCTGGCCAACGGCATCCGCCCCCTTCCCCTCAGCCTGGACGATTACTTTCTGCCGCGCGATCGGACGCCGCTCGGTGAAGATGGCCAGCCAGACTACGAAAGCCTGGCCGCCATCGATCTGGAACTGTTCAACGAGCAACTTCTGCAGCTTCTTGAGGGAGAAGAGGTCACGCTCCCGCGCTTTGACTTTCGTACCGGCCGTCGGGAAGCCGGCCGCTCGCTGCGGCTGCGTGCGGGCCAGCTGTTGCTCATCGAGGGACTTCATGGCCTGAACCCAGAGCTCGTCCCACGTATCCCGCCGGAGAACGTCTACCGGGTCTATGTATCCGCGCTGACCCAGCTCAACCTCGACCGACATAACCGCGTCCCGACGACCGATACGCGGCTCTTGCGGCGCATCGTGCGCGACGCCCGCGACCGGGGCTACGGCGCAAAGGAGACGATCGCGAACTGGGAACGCGTGCGCCGGGGGGAGGAGCGCCACATCTTTCCGTTCCAGGAAAACGCCGACGCCTTTTTCAACTCGGCCCTGGTGTACGAACTCGCCGTGCTGCGCCCGCTGGCGGAACCCCTCTTGCGGCAAATCGAGCCGGGTTCCCTGGAATGGGTCGAAGCACGACGCCTCCTGGCCTTCCTGGAATGGCTCCGACCCTGCCCTGCCGATGCGGTCCCCGGAAACTCCCTCCTGCGCGAGTTCATCGGCGGATCGTCGCTGGAAGGGTTTCTCTTCGCCTGAGCGGAGGCAACAGGTCGCTCAGCGTTTCTGGGCGATGGCCTCCTGCGCCAGTTCCAGGAAGCGCGCGAGCGGCATGGGCCCCAGATCCTCCCCAGTGCGAAGCCGTACCGCTACCTGTCCCGAGGCGGCCTCTCGCTTCCCCAGCACGAGCATATAGGGCACCTTCTGTAGCTGGTGGAAGCGGATCTTGGCCTGCATGCGCTGGTTGCTGTCGTCCACGACGACGCGCAGGCCAGCTGCCCGGAGTTCCCGCTCGACCTCGCGGGCATAAGGGAGCTGGTCGTCGGTGATCGGGATCAGCGCCACCTGGACCGGTGCCAACCACACGGGGAAGGCGCCGGCGTAGTGCTCGATCAGCAGCCCAAAGAAACGCTCCATCGAACCCAGAAGCGCCCGGTGCACCATATAGGGCCGATGCTCGCGCCCGTCCTCGGCCACATAGGTCAGGTCGAAGCGCTCCGGCAGGTTAAAGTCGAACTGGATCGTCGTGCACTGCCACAACCTCCCCAGGACATCCTTGATCTTGATGTCGATCTTGGGGCCGTAGAACACCGCTTCCCCTTCGGCCCGTCGGTAGGCGAGGTTGCGCGCCTGGAGCGCCTGGACGAGCGAACGCTCGGCCTGCTCCCAGGCCTCGTGGCTGCCGGCGTACTTTTCCGGGTGGGCCGGGTCGCGCACGGAAAGTTCGATCTCGTAGTCGTGAAAACCGAAAGAGCGCCACAGATGCAAGCAAAAGTCCAGGCAGTAGAGGATCTCCCCATCGATCTGGTCGGGCCGGCAGAAGTGATGGGCATCGTCCTGGGTGAAGCCGCGCACCCGAAGGAGGCCGTGGAGCACGCCGCTCCGCTCGTAGCGGTACACGGTGCCCAGTTCGGCCCAGCGCAGGGGCAGCTCGCGGTAGCTCCGCGTGCGCGAGCGATACATCATGATGTGGAACGGGCAGTTCATCGGCTTCAGGTAATACTCCTGTTCGTCGATGTTCAGCGGCGCATACATATTCTCCCGGTAAAAGTTCAGATGACCGCTCTTTTCCCACAGCCAGGAACGCCCGATGTGCGGGGTAAAGACCAGGTCATAGCCCCACTTGAGATGTTCCTGGCGCCAAAACTCTTCCACCAGGTAGCGCACGAGTGCCCCTTTGGGATGCCAGAGAATCAACCCTGGCCCCATATCCGGCTCGATGCTGAACAGATCCAGCTCCTGCCCCAACCGCCGATGGTCGCGCCGCTCGATCTCCTCCAAACGATGCAGGTAGGCTTCCAGTTCCTCCCGCGTAGGCCACACCGTTCCGTAGATGCGCTGCAGCTGCGGCCGTCTCTCGTCCCCGCGCCAATAGGCTCCGGCCACGCGCAGCAGTTTGAAGGCGTCCTCGGGGATCTGCCCGGTGCGTTCCAGGTGGGGGCCACGGCAGAGGTCGGTGAAGGTATCGTGGGTGTAGGTGGTGAGCGTGGCCGGGGATGATGCGATGGCCTCCCCGTCCTCGTCGGCCCGGCCGGCCACCAGGTCCTCGATCAGCTCCAGCTTGTAGGGCTGGTCGTGGAACAACGCCCGCGCCTCATCAGGGGTCACCTCGCGGCGCACGAAGGGACGATCGGCGCGGATGATCTCCCGCATGCGCTGCTCGATCGCCTCCAGGTCCTCCGGGGTCAGCGAACGGGAAAGGTCAAAGTCGTAGTAAAAGCCGTCCGTAATGGCCGGACCGATGCCGAACCGGGCGCCAGGGAAGAGGTCCCCGACCGCCTGGGCCATGACATGGGCGGTAGAGTGGCGCAAAGGGAGCAGCGGATCGTCTTCTCGGGCGGGCATCGTTCACCTCCTCCGCAGGAACAAGTTCCAGAGCAACAGGAACAGGATCAACAGGAGCACGAACAGAGCGGTTGTCGATAGCCTGGCCAGCCATGGGGCAGCGTGGTAGAGCCTTCCCAGGAAGGTCCCGCGTATCCGAAGGGCACGAGCGAACTGGGCCCGGGCATCCGCGTACCGTCCTCGCCGGGCATACAGCTGCCCCAGGGTAAAGCAGGCCAAATGCTCGACCTCCGGTGGCAGGTCGGTCTGCTGGAGCAGGTGTTCCAGCATCTCCTGGGCTTCGCTCCGCCGGCCCTGCTGGAGCGCCAGCAAAGCCAAGTTCAGAAGCGGGATCGGCCGGTCCGGATCGAGCTCCAGCGCCCGACGGAGTGCCCCCTCTGCCTCGGTGTAACGGTGACGCCGATAGTACAGAAAGCCCAGCTGGTTGTACACCGCGGCGCGCGAGCCCAGGTCTTCGGCCGGCAACGCCGCCAGTTGCGCCCCTAGTTCCGCTTCTGCTTCGGCATAGCGACCCTGGTTCAGCGCCACCCAGGCCAGCACCCCATGAGGCCGGGCAAGCTGCGGGTCGAGCGCCAGGGCCCGGCGGGCTGCCTGCACCGCCGCACCGTAGCGCGCCAACCGCACCCAGGCGGTCGCCAGTTCCTGGTGCACCAACGCGTTCTCCGGCTCCCGCTGCACCAGGGCCTCAAGCAGGCGCGCCCCTTCGACCGTACGGCCGGCCTCTAGCGCCTCCCGCGCTGCTGCCAGGAACTCCTCGCTTTCCGTTTCCGCCATCGTTTGCGCACCCCAAAACAAACACCCCTCGTCCGCAAGGGACGAGGGGTCACCTCGTGGTTCCACCCTGCTTCGGCCGGCAAGCCCCTGGCCTGCCGGCCCTCGTTACCGGCGGCTAACGGCGCCACCCGGGGATCCTTACTGGGCCGCCCAACGACGGCCGTTCCGGACCCGGCTCCCAGGCGGTTTTCCCCGACCTTTCGCGAGGAGGGCTTGCAGCCTATGGCCCTCCCTCTCTGGCGCACACCCGGCCGGGTACTCGTCCTGATCCACGCCTTTCCATGGGCGGTACTGGATTCGAACCAGTGACCTCTACGATGTCAACGTAGCGCTCTGGACCGGCTGAGCTAACCGCCCGACGAATATCAGTATACCACAAAGTCCTCCTCCCCGCAACTGCCGCTTGCGGAAAGCAGACTTTTGCCCCAACGACGGGCCTTATTCTATCCCCAGCATGGCCACCCGGGCAAAGTCGTCCGGTCCCAGGAGGTCCAGGTTCTTTTCCTGGGAGGGGCGATACGTGCCCAGCATCTCCTCCTGGGTCGGCGTGCGGCCGGCCGGCCAGGCAAGATCGATGATCCGCGTGTGGTTCGTGTCCGCCGGGCCGCCCCCGAAACGCCACTGCTCCGCCACCGGGTTCACGTCGCGTACCCGCCAGACGCCGCTCGAGGGGTATCCTTCCTGCCCGAGCACTGCTGCCAGGTACCGCCAACGCTCCGGGTTCACCCCGAGTACCCGCTTGGGCACGCGCACCGTGACCTTACGCTGCACTGGGTCAGCGACGATGTCCAAGGGGGAATCTACGGGGATCGGCTTCCCATCGGGCCCAGCGCGGAAGATCGCGGGGTACCATCCTTCCACCCAGATGGCGTACTCCCAGCCGTCGCCTTCCCGCAGGGCTGCGTTCCGTCCGGGAAGGAGCAGCAGGGCGCCCCCGCCCCCGGGGCCGTCCTGGTCGATGTAGATGTCGAAGGTCTGTACCGAAAGCCCGTTCGGGGAGTTCCAGACGTTCTCCACCGGGCCACGCATCACGAACTTGAAGACAATGTTCTGCTCGTCGTAGCCCACGGTGAAGGTCAAGAGGTCGAAGCAACCGGCCTGGAACACTCCGTCCAGGGCGTAGGTATACGAACCGGGGCCGTGGTCGTCGCCGGCCGGATCCGAGAGCACCCAAACGGTGGTTGTGCGACCCAGGTCCGGCACGACGATTTGGGCCACACCGGTCGCCGGGAGAAGCTGACGATCCATGTGGGCGACCGAGACCACGGCCCGCATATGGAGCACGTCGCCCGCATCGAAGCGCCCCAGGCGGTTGAAGGGAAGGGCCAATTCCAGAGTGCCGCTGTGGGCCGCCGTGGCCGCGATCGGTTCCGGGTCCCCCCAAGCATTTTTCCCTAACGCTGGGGATAACACCGCCTGCACCTGCCCTTGCTCGTCCGCCCACACGAGGATCTCGTAGGCGGCACCGAAGCCCAGGACAGTGCGGGGCTCCGTGGCAAGCCCGTATCGCGAGAACGAGTTCACCGCGCCGGCACCGGGGACAGAGAGGTATACCGCCACCTGCGCTCCCCTCATCCTCTGCCACGGCTGAGCCGCATCCAGACGCAGGTAGATGTTGTCCGGATCGAAGGCGTAGTAAAAGCGCAGGAGGTCGGAGCCAGGCGGGGCTTCGTAGAGGCCGGCTGCGTCCCACTCGCCCGGTCCCGGTAGACCGTCGATTGTCGGCGTCAGGAGCGCCCGCAGGGGTGCCGAGGGCGGGGCTGGACGCTCAGCGATGATCGGGACGTAGAGTTCGTCCGGGACCGGCTCCCCGAGCAGCTCGTAGATGCGCATCAGGGTGCTGCGGAACTGCCGGTCGAAGGAGGCATCATCGCCACTGTCCTGATCCGTACCATACCACCAGAACCAGTCCGAGCCCTCGGCGGCGTACATGAGGTCGAGTGCCTGGGCGAGCACCGCTTCGTCGGCCTTGCGCTTCCCCGACACATACTCCTGAAGGAAATCTCGCACCATGCGCAGGTATTCCCAGGCCCGGTTTTCTTCCTCCTCGCCGATCCAGGTGGAAAAGTCGTGGCTGATCCACGATCCGGCCCAAAGGGTCTGGATCTTCGGTAGCTCGGGGAAGCGCTCCAGGTACTCGGAGGGTGTCACCGTGACCAGCTCCGGGTCTTCGGAAAGGAGCCGATAGAGCGCGTGGAGGAATTCCTTGCCGTCGTTGTCGTAGTACTCCCACGCGTTTTCGCCGTCCAGGATCACCGTTACCAGGTGAGGGCCCTTGGCGCCTTGTGCTTTCAGGCGATCGTGGATCGCATGCAGCCGTTGAACAAAATCGGCGGCGGCCAGCTCCCCTTGTGTGCCCGAGTAGGTAAAGCCGATCTTGTCGGAGAGCGTGCGGTCGCGGAAGAGGATCGCCACCGGGGGGTTACGGCCGTCGCTGACGGAGTACGGCCGGTAGAGGGTATCCGCCTCCTGGACTGTCTCCTGCGCGTCCCGGGTGAAGCCGGGAAGCCCCAACGAGTAGGCGAGAACGTCCTCATCGGAAGCCATCCAGCGGATGCCGGCCTGGGACACCATGGTCACGATGAGCTGGGAGACGGCCCCTTCCGCCGGCCACATGCCTCGTGGGGACCGGTCGAAATGCTCCTGGTAGAACTCCACGCCTTTCTGTACCTGTGCCTGGGCATCCCGGCCGTAGTTGAACCCCTCGCGCGGGAGGTTGATCTCGGGTCGGGCGATCTTGGCTTGTGCGGTATCGACGAGCAACGGGAGGATCGGATGGGCATAAGGCGTCATCGTGATCTCGATCTGCCCCGATTCCTGGAGACGGCGGTGGAGCGGGACCACCTCCCGGACCAGCCGCAGGTGCTCGTTCAGCACGATCGCCTTGTCCCCTTCCTCAAAGCCGCGCCCCTTTTCTACCAGCGCCCGGAGCGGCTCCTGGGCCAGCCAATCCGGATCGGTCCAGGCCAGGTTGAAGAGCACCTGCAGGTCGCGAAAGTCTTGCTCCGTCCAGCGGGCCGCAGTGGCTCGCAGCCCGGCATCGCTGAAATCGTCTCCGCGTTTCTCGAGCAATTCTTGATAGCGAGGGAAACGAGCGATTACCTTGCGGTTCGTATCGAAGAAACGTCGGAGGAGGAAGACTTTCTGCTCTTCGGTCAGGCGATCCGCAGGAACCTCCGTCATCGCCCAGTAGAGGTCGCGTGCGCCAGAGGCGATGTCGTCCAGCTGGCGGAGCAAGCTCGGGGTCAGGTTGAAGGTCACATGGATGCGCGGGTACTGCGCCACGAGGGTCGCCATATCCACATAGTCCTTGGCGGCGTGGACGCGCACCCACGGTTTGGCATAAAGGCCCGTCTCCGGGTCCTTGTAATAGAGCGGCTGGTGCTGGTGCCAGATGAGGGCCACGAAGAGCACTTGTTCCGGGGAAGGAAGCGGAGTTGCCGTGGGGGAAGGCGGGGTAGGCACCGATGTGGGACTCGGCGTCGGGGTTGGGGCAGGCCCGCAGCCGCTCAGCAGCAAAGCCACGAGCACCAACAACAGTCCCATCCGTTTCATCCGATTCCTCCTGACTGGAGAAGAAGACAAGGAGCCCGGGGAACCCCAGCTTCCCGAGCTCCTTCCATCGGTCCTCCTGCCGGCAACCCGATCAAGGGTTCGCCGTCGGCGTCCAGGCGGGCGTAAGCGCGGGGGTCGCTGTCGGCAACGGCGTGGGGGTTGCTGTAGGCGGAGGGAAACGTTCGATCTGCGCCGCATCCCGCAGTTTCTGCAACCATTCGTTGTACGCCTTGGTCACCTCAGCTTCGATATCCTCAGCGTCCAACGCGTGCGCCGGATCGTACTCCTGCAGCCAGATCACGTGGTAGCCGAACTGGGTTTTCGTCACCCCGACTTCACCTGGCTTGAGCGCCGTCACGGCATTCTCGAAATCGGGGACCATACGCCCACGGCCGAACCACCCCAGATCGCCCCCCTGAGACTTGCTACCCGGATCATCGGAGTATTTGAGCGCCATCTCCAGGAAGCGTGCCCCCAGCCGCTCGGGATCCCCGGTGACCACGTAGGTGCGGATCCACTCCGCCAGGTCGGCCGCGGTCTTGACGAGCACCTCCCGCAGGTGGAGACGGCTTCCAGAGGGGTCACGCTCCAAGACCTGGACCACGTGGTAGCCGGCCGTATCGGTAAAGACGGGCGTGATGCCACCGGTGAGCGTGATCGCCTGCACCGCCTGCTGCATCTGGGGCGAGAGATCCGCGAGCGACACCCACCCGAGGTCACCGGCCAGCTCGGCGGTGGCGCGGTCGGTGGAATAGTCTACAACCGCCTGGGTGAAATCCTTCAGGCCGGCCACGATCTGCCTGCGCAACCGCTCGGCGACCCCAAGGGGGCTGTCGATCAAGATATGGCGCAAGTGCACCTTGCCCGTCGAAGCGTCGCGGGCCACCCACTGCAGCAGGTGATACCCCTGGGCATCCTCGATCACCGGGCTCAGGCGGTTCGTTTGGGTCAGCGCTGCCGCTGCCGCCGCCAGAGTAGGGGAAAGGGCCGTCGTGTCCACAAAACCCATGTCGCCGCCCTGGGCAGCCGTCTGGCTATCGGCCGAGAGCTCGCGGGCCACCTGCTGAAAGTCGGTGCCGCTCTCCAGGAGCGAGCGCACGAATTCCGCCAGGGCGCGCCCGTCGCGTGGGAACAGGATGTGGCGCACATGGGCCTTGGAGCCGGCCGGATCCGGCGGCTCTACGAGTTGCAGGATGTGGTAACCCGCAGTATCCGAGATCACCGGGCTGACGCGGCCCGTCTCGGTCAGCGCCAGGGCAGCTTCCTGCAGGGCCAGCGTAAAGGTGGGCGCGCCGCGCGTTACCCAACCCAGGTCCCCCGCGCGGTCGCGCGTCCGCGCATCATCCGAGTACTCGGCCACCACCGCAGGGAACGGCCGTGTCTCCAAAGCGCGCCTGGCCGCTTCTGCCCGCTCGCGGCGATCCGCGATCAGGATATGGGCTGCATGCCACTGCTCCGCCGTTGTGGGGACCTTCTCGCGCAGCCGGGCGCGCACCTGCTCCCGCAGGTAGGAGGTGCGGGCGTTGGCAAGCACCATCGCGCGATAGGACTCCAGGGAGAAATCGAGCGGCGCGGCGGCATCCTTCGCGGAGCGGGCGAGCAAAGCGTATTCGCGGGCCAGTTGGCCCCCCAACGCCTGAAGGTCCGGCGTGGGTGTCGGTAACGTTTGAGTCAGCGGAAGCGTTGAAGTGGGGGTGGGGCTGGCCGGCACGCGTTGCTGGGCAAGCCAGCGTTCTACTTCCGCCTCCTCCACCTGGATCCCCATCCCGGCCGCGCCCTGGCGCAGGAGGACATCGTCGATCAGGCTCCGTACGACGGCGTCGTTCACGGGCTCGCTGCGCACCCGGGCGAGCGTCAAGAGCGTGTCATAGGAGCTCTGCTGGAGGGCCCGGGTGGTCGTCGGGTTGTCGCTTTGCTGGATCTGGTAGAGGATGCCGAACCACTGGTTGATCGTCTGGAGCCGACGGTAGGCCCAGTAATCGCTGCGGTGAATGGCCTCCCCGTTCACCCGGGCGATGGTCTGTGCCGGGTAGAGCGCCCGGTCGTAGTACCACCCTCCGAGCAGGGCGAGCAGGGAAATCAGCCCTATGGCGCCTATAGAAAGGTAGAGAATGCGGCGGATCCTTCGCTCCCTCTGCCAGCGAGAGATTTCCCGCTTCGTCATCGGCCGGGCCGGCTTGGCCACGGGCGCTTTCTTTTTCGCCATCGCATACACCTCTGCCAGGGTCGGTTTGGGGAGTGTCGCCCTGCGGGCCTTTAGTGGGCCGTATGGATGCGCACGAAAGGCAGGAGGGCCATATGACGGGCCCGCTTGATCGCCACGGCCAACGCACGCTGGTGCTTGCCGCAAGTCCCGATGCGTCGCCGGGGAAGGATCTTGCCGCGCTCCGAGATATAGCGCTGAAGCCGTTTGACATCCTTGTAGTCGATTTCCCCGATCCGGTCCACGCAGAACGGACAACTCTTACGCTGCGCTTGCCCTTTCCTGCGGGTTCGATTCTGTTCGCTCACGGTCTTGGCCTCCACCCATATTCAGGCCCACAGCACACCGTCCACCGGGATTGGCCGGCCGGTGGGCTGCGAGCGCCTTTCCTAAAACGGCAGTTCCTCTTCTTCTTCCAGGCCCTCTTCCGGAGGAACACCCAGGTCGATCGCAGGCAACTCCTCCGCCACAGCCGGAGCCGCCCCCAGGAGGACCACGTCCTGGGCCACGACCTCGGTCACATAGCGGCGGGTGCCATCTTGCCCCTCCCAGGAGCGCGTCTGTAGCCTCCCCTCGACAAAGACCTGCCGGCCCCGCGTGAGGTAGCGGTTGCAGATCTCTGCCAGCTGGGCCCAGGCAACGACGCGGAACCACTGGGTGTCCTGTTGTTGCTCTCCGGTATTGGGATCTTTCCAGGTACGGCTGACGGCCAGGCGAAAGGTCGTCACCGCCCGGCCACTGGGCGTATAACGCATTTCGGGGTCTGCCCCCAGGTTGCCGATGAGGAACACCCTGTTCAGTCCTCGGACGGCCATTGGATATCCTCCCGGGCTAGGCTTGCCGACGGGTCAGCAGGTAGCGCAGGATGCCATCGGTCAGCTTGAGGGCTCGTTCTAGCTCGGCGAGTCTGGTGGGTTCCAGGGAAAAGTGGCATAGGACATAGAACCCTTCCTCGAAGTGGCTGATCGGGTAGGCCAACCGGCGACGCCCCCAGGGCTCCGTCTGGATGACTCCGTCCACCTTGCCGCCCAACGACTCGATCGTCCCCTGGACTCTGGCGACGAGGGATGCCATCCCCTCCTCATCCAGATCGGGGCGGATGATGTAGAGCAGTTCGTACGTTCGCACCAGATCCTCCTTTCTTCGGGTTTGCCCCAGGCACAGGCGAGGAGGCCTGCCCTGGAGCAGAAAGGCAACTGGGGGGAAAGCCTGAAGCTCCCCCGTGCACGGGCATTATATCACCGATTCGGGCTGCTGGCAAACGGTTGACACCCGTTTTCCGAGTGTGCTAGAATGCACTTGCGCTGTGCCTTCCTCCAGCAGTGCCTAGCGGCCAAAGGAGGTCCCAGTTGTCCCAGCCTGAGCTGCGCATCGGAGTTTTCGTCTGCGAATGCGGGCTGAACATCGCCGGCTCGCTGGACTGTGAGGCCGTGCGGACCTATGCCGCCTCCCTCCCCGGGGTGGTCGTGGCGGCGCGCAACAAGTACACCTGTTCCGAGCCGGGGCAGCAGGAGATTCGGCGGTTGATCCGCGAACACAACCTGGACCGCGTGGTGGTGGCTTCCTGCTCTCCCCGGCTGCACGAGTCCACCTTCCGCAACTGCATTGCCCAGGCCGGCCTGAACCCCTACCTGCTGGCTATGGCCAACATCCGCGAGCAATGCTCGTGGGTCCACCTTTTCGACCGGGATGCGGCGACCCGCAAGGCACAGGACATCGTACGCATGGCCGTAGCGCAGGTGAGTCGCCTTTTGCCCCAACAGGAAATCCATATCCCGGTCACCAAAGCGGTCCTGGTCATCGGAGGCGGTGTGGCTGGCATCCAGGCGTCACTGGACCTTGCCGATGCTGGGCACAAGGTCTACCTGGTGGAACGACAGCCCTCCATCGGCGGGATTATGGCCCAGCTGGACAAGACCTACCCCACGATGGACTGTTCCATATGAATCCTCGGGCCGAAGATGATGGATGTCGGTCGACATCCCCGGATCACCCTCCTGACCTACAGCGAGATCGAAGCGATCACCGGCTATGTGGGCAACTTTCACGTCCGCGTGCGCAAAAAAGCCCGTTTCGTGGACGAGAAGGAATGCACGGCCTGCGGCGAGTGCGAGAAGGCCTGCCCGGTGCTCGTGCCGGATGAGTTTCAGCTGGGCCTGGCCACGCGCCGGGCGATCTACAAGCCCTTTCCCCAGGCCGTTCCATCGGCATACCTGATCGACATGGCCCACTGCCTGGGAAACAACCCCCTGGCCTGCGGCAAGTGCCTGGACCGCTGCGACAAACGGTGCATCGATTTCGATGACCGGGACCGCATGGTCGAGTTCGATGTCGGCGCGGTCATCGTCGCCACCGGGATGGACGTCTACGACCCGACCCCACTGGACGAGTATGGGTACACGCGCTTTGAAGATGTGATCACCAGCCTGGAGTTCGAACGGCTGATCTCTGCCGGAGGGCCGACGGAGGGGCACCTGATCCGCCCGAGCGACCGCCGGGTCCCCAGGCGGATCGCCTTCATCCAGTGCGTGGGTTCCCGTTCTCCGGCCCGTGGCAACCCTTACTGTTCGAACATCTGCTGCATGAACACGATCAAAGACAGCCTGCTCCTGAAGGACCACTATCCCGACATCGAGGTCACCGTGTTCTATCTCGACATCCGGGCGTTCGGCAAGGGGTTCGAGGAGATGTTCCGCCGTAGCCGTGAGGCTGGCGTGCGCTACATCCGCGGGCTGCCCGGTGAGGTAGAGCGCCTGGAAGACGGCACGCTCCGCCTGACGGTGGAAAACACCACCGCTGGCCGTGTGGAACAGCACGATGCCGATCTGGTCATCCTTTCCGTCGGCGGCGTCCCCCGGCTGGAGAGCGAGCCGATCCGCCAGCTCCTCACCCTTTCCCGTTCGCCCGATGGCTTCTTCCTGGAGGCGCACCCGAAACTGCGGCCGGTGGATGCCCCCAGCAAGGGGGTCTTTTTCGCCGGCTGCTGCGAAGCGCCCAAGGACATTAAGGACAGCGTCACCCAGGCGAGCGCCGCGGCCGCGCGGGCCCAGATCCTGTTGAACCAGGACCGGATTACGCTGGAAGCGATCACCGCGGTCGTCAACCCGGAAAAGTGTACCGCCTGCGGCCTGTGCGCCCAGGTGTGTCCCTTCTCGGCCATCGTGGCCGAGAAGAAGCAGCCCGCGCGGGTGGTGGAGGCGGCCTGTGCCGGGTGCGGCAGCTGTGCCGCCGAATGCCGCTTCGGGGCGATCGAGATGCGGCACTTTAGCGATGCGGCGATCCTGGCCCAGTTGGAAGCGATGCTCGCGGTGGAGCACCCCGAGGAGGTGATCGTCGCCTTTGCCTGCAACTGGTGTTCCTATGCGGGAGCGGACCTGGCCGGCACCTCGCGCCTGCAATACCCCCCGAGCGGGCGCCTGGTACGTACCATGTGCAGCGGCCGGGTCGCGCCGCACTTCGTGTGGCGTGCTTTCCAGCTCGGCGCACCCGTAGTGCTGGTATCGGGGTGCCACTTTGCCGACTGCCATTACATCGATGCCAACCGCCAGACGGTGCGCCGGATGGATGCGCTTTGGGACGGGCTGGAGAAAGCGGGCGTGCGGCCCGAGCGGCTACAGCTGGAGTGGGTCAGCGCTGCGGAAGGGCAGAAGTGGGCCTCCGTGATGGAAGCCCTGGAACGGCTGCGGGCGACGGTGACCGTCGAGGAGATCGTCCGGACGAAAGAAGCACTCGCCGGCCAGCGGGTACCGTACCCGAAGGTGTGGAAACGAGAGGGGCGTGGAGTTGCTTCCTTCCGTTGTCTGCGCTGCGGCCATAGTTGGGAGCAAGCATACGACCCCTGGCGCGACGAACGCATGTGCCCCTCCTGTCGCTCGAACAGCGTGCGGTGGGTGGGGTGAGGATTCCCGCGCCGGTTCCTGAGGGCGAGATGGTTGCGCCAGAGTTGCTCTACGTGGACCTGCTTTCCCTTTCCTCCGCCCTGGGCGCTTACCGCTGCGGGGTCGCCGACCTGGAGAGCGTGTCCGAGTTTCCCACCGAACCGGCCGACCTGCTGGCCCCCTTTCGGCGCGCCGTGGCGCTGGCGGTGCGGCTGGATGACGCGGTCGTCGACGGGCTCCTTTCGCCGCAAAACCCGCATCCCGGGGAACCGACCCCGGCCTATGCGCGGCTGTATGCCGAGGCCAACCGCTTGCTAGACGGGATGGCGGAACGGATCGCCCGCTTCCTCCGGGAACGCGGCTACCGTGCGCGTGCGATCCCGGCAAGCGAGACGCTGGCCGGGGAGCGGGGCGCTCTTTCCCATAAGGCGGTGGCGCGAGCGGCCGGCCTGGGCTGGATCGGCCGCCACCTCTTGCTGATCACCGAAGAGGCGGGCCCGCGAGTACGGCTGAGCACGGTGCTCACGGATGCGCCGCTTCCCGCGGGGAAACCGGTTGAAGGCACATGTGGCTCCTGTCGACGGTGCATCCGGGCCTGCCCGGTCAGAGCGCTGCGCGCCGTGCCCTACGAGGGCTATCCGGAGCGTGCGGTCGCGCTGGATGTGGAGGCATGCGCCGCCCGGTTGGAGGCCTTCCAGCGGCAGCCAGGCATCGGCCAGCCGGTGTGCGGCATTTGCCTGGCCGTGTGCCCGGCCGGTCGGCACCCACTCGCAGCCCGGGGTCCCGCCGTGCGGAAGCCACGATCGATCCTGCCAGAGCGTGGTCCCACTCCTTCCGAATGATCGGACAACGCCGTCCTCCGCAGGGTCGTATCGTAGGCCTTCCGCCAGAGCCGAATGCCGGCAGATCGAGCCCCGCGGGTCTGCGGTTCCGGCAGGTTCTGGGCGCACCCAGAGGGGCCGCGCAACGCCGGACGTGGTATAATGGGCGGCGCAGGAAAGGGCAACGGCCCCAGCGGATCTTTTTTGAACGATTTCAGGAGGAAAACGATGGCCGAGAAGGAAAAACGCGCGACCCTGGGAGTCATCATCGGAAACCGCGGCTTCTTCCCGGACCACTTGTGCGATCGGGGTCGGGTGGAAATCCTCCGCGTGCTCGAGGAAGAGGGAATTCGAGCGATCGCGCTGGATCCTTCCCAGACGCCGTTCGGTTCGGTGGAGACGCGAGCCGATGCGGAAAAGTGCGCTGCCCTCTTCCGGGAACACCGGGAGGAGATCGATGGCATCCTGGTGACCCTGCCCAACTTTGGGGACGAGCGCGGCGTCGCCAACACCATCCGCATGGCCGGCCTGGACGTGCCTGTCCTCGTGCACGCCTTCCCGGACGAAGAGGGCAAGTGGACCGTCGCCGACCGGCGCGATTCGTTTTGCGGAAAGATCTCCGTTTGCAACAACCTGCACCAGTACGGCATTCCTTTTACCCTGACCAGCCGGCACACCGTTGCCCCGGACTCGCCTTCCTTTCGCCAGGACCTGCGCAACTTTGCCGCCACCTGCCGGGTGGTGCGAGGCATGCGCGGGATCCGCGTGGGCGTGCTCGGAGCCCGGCCGGCCGCCTTCAACACGGTGCGCTTTAGCGAAAAACTGCTGGAGCAGGCAGGCATCAGCGTGGAAACGCTCGACCTCTCGGAGGCGTTCGGCCGTGTGAACCGCCTGGACTCGAACGATCCCCAGGTGCGGCGCAAGCTCGACGAAATCCGTGCCTACGTGCCCACCGAGGGTATCCCCGAGACGGCGCTGGAGCGCCTGGCCCGTTTCGCCGTCGTGGTGGAGCAGTGGATCGCGGAGAACGGGCTCGTGGCCACCGCCATCCAATGCTGGACCTCGATGGAGGAGTTTTTCGGGGTCGTCCCCTGCACCGTGATGAGCATGTTGAGCCAATCCCTTCTCCCGAGCGCTTGCGAGACGGACATCACCGGAGCCCTGGCCATGTACGCCCTGCAGCTTGCCTCGGGACGCCCGAGCGCCCTGGTGGACTGGAACAACAACTACGGCGACGACCCCGACAAGGCCGTGATCTTCCACTGCAGCAACTTCCCGAAGGAGTTCTTGACCCGCCCCACCATGGATTACCAGGCGATCATCGCGGGGACCGTCGGGCGCGAGAATACCTACGGAACGATCGTCGGCCGCGTGCCCAGCGGGCCGTTCACCTTCTGCCGCATCACCACGGACGACTATTGGGGCACGATCCGCGCCTACGTCGGCGAGGGCGAGTTCACCGATGACCCCCTGGAAACCTTTGGCGGCTACGGGGTGGTGCACATCCCGAACCTGCAGCGGCTTCTGCGCCACGTGTGCGAGAACGGTTTCGAGCACCACGTGGCCGTGAACCTGTCGCACGTTGCAGCGCCTGTTTACGAGGCGCTGAGCAAGTACCTGGGCTGGGAGGTCTACGGACACGGGATCGAGGAATGACTCCCGGGCGCATACCGCCCGGCAGGGAAGAAAAACCAATACTCCGAGCGAGGCGGCAGGGAACCCTCCGCGTTCCCTGCCGCCCTCCTGGTCGTCCCAGCTCGCGCCGAGAGCCCGGAGGTCGCGATACGGCCCCATGTCTCTGCGGCTGCACCTGCCACACACATCCCACAGCTGCGGGCAGACCCGCATGTTCCAAGCCTGGCGGGACAACCCACGGTCGCCCCAACCCGGTTGTCAGGAACCAGGGCCGATGGTAGAATACCGGACTGGAAAGGCGCAGACGGGGCAGCCAGGCGCCCGGATCGGATCCACGGGCCTCGGAAAGACAGGACGGTACCATGAGCCTGCTGGGCATCGACGTGGGCACCACCGGTTGCAAAGCGGCTCTCTTCTCTCTCGATGGGAGGGTGCTGGCTTCTGCGTACGCCGAGTACGATATCGTTCACCCGCAGCCCGGCTACGCCGAACTCGATGCCCGCCGGGTATGGGAGAGCGTCCAGGGGGTGATCCGCCGGGTCGTGTCCGCCTCCGGGCAGGACCCGGTTCAGGCGCTTGCGGTTTCCTCGCTCGGGGAGGCCATGGTCCCCGTGAGCGAGGAGCGACAGGTCCTCGGCCCTTCGATCCTGAACTTTGACTGCCGGGGAGAGGAGTACCTGAGCTCACTGAGAGAGCGCCTGTCCGACGAACAACTCTACCGCATCAACGGCAATACCTGGGGAAACCACTACAGCCTCACCAAGCTGAAGTGGCTCCAGGAGCACGAGCCGGCCCTCTACGAGCGAACCGACCGCTTCCTTCTCTGGGGCAGCTTCGTCTCGTTCATGCTCGGCGCGGAACCGGCGGTCGATTACTCTCTGGCGAATCGCACCTTGCTCTTCGACCTGGAGCGAGGCACCTGGTCCGAGGAACTGCTCTCCCTGGCCGGCCTGGAAGGGGGGAAACTTCCCACCCCGGTCCCCTCGGGCACCGTGATCGGCACGGTGGCAAAAGCGCCGGCGGAGGAGTTGGGCCTGCCTCCAGGCACGGCCATCGTCAGCGGGGCGCACGACCAGTGCGCCAACGCCGTAGGCTGCGGCGTGATCGAGGAAGGGCGGGCCGTTTTCGGGATGGGCACCTTCCTATGCATCACGCCGGTCTTCCGGCAGTGCCGCGATCCGGCCTGTATGATTGAGCGAGGGCTGAACACGGAGCACCATGCGGCGCCCGGGCGATATGTTTCCTTCCTCTACAACCAGGGCGGCTCCCTGGTCAAATGGTACCGCGATACCTTTGCCGCTCAAGAGCAACGCGAAGCGGAGAGGGAAGGGCGCGAGCTCTACCCGGACCTCTTTGCCGAGCTCTCCCCCGGCCCCAGCCCGGTGATCGTCCTGCCCCATTTTACGACCACGGGCCCGCCTTCCTTCATCGCGGACTCGTGCGGGGTCATCGTGGGCCTCCATCTGGAAACCCGACGCGGGGACATCCTGAAGGGAATTCTCGAGGGGACGACCTTTTACTTGAAGGAGTGCGTCGATGCCCTGCCCCCCACCGGGATCGAGATTCGGGAGTTTCGCGCGGTGGGCGGAGGGAGCAAGTCGGAGCTGTGGGTGCAGCTGTGTGCCGACATCCTCGGCCGCCCCATGGTGCGCCCGCTCGTCACCGAGGCCGGCACGCTCGGGGCAGCGATCATCGCCGGCGTTGGAGCGGGGATCTTTTCCTCCTTCGAGGAGGGGGTGGAACAGATGGTGCGCCTGGAACGGCGCTTTGAGCCAGATCCGCGCAGGCATGCTGCCTACGTGCGCCGCTTCGAAGATTATCGAAGCCTCTGGCCGCTGATGGCCCCCTATCTGAGGAAGGTCGCTTCCGGCCGGCGGCCGGAGGCTTTACAGGAGGACCGTCCGGAAGCGCGAACGACGAGCGAACAGGAGTGAGCCGATGGAGGAATTCAGCCGCAAACAGGAACGGATCCGCAACTGGCTGGCCGACCAGAACCTGGACGCCTTTCTGATGCGCCGGGTGAGCAGCTTCGCCTGGGCGACCTGCGGCGCCGCCTCCTACGTGAATACGGCGACGACCTATGGGGAGGCCTCGCTGCTGATCACCCCGGCCGGCCGTTACCTGATCACGAACAACATCGAGGCCCCCCGGCTGGAGCAGGAGGAAAGGCTCCGCGAACAGGGCTGGGAGTTCCGCGTCCATCCCTGGCATCAGGTCAGCGCCGCGGTGGCTGAACTGTGCCGGGGATGGCGGTTGGGGGCCGACAGCCCCTATCCGGGGGCCACGGACCTCTCCATCGAGTTCGCCCGGCTGCGGGCGGAACTGATGCCCGAAGAAGCAGCGCGCTTCCGTACCCTGGGCCGGCTCTGCGCCGAGGCGATGGAGGCAGCCATCCGCGCCGTCCGCCCCGGCCAGACGGAGTACGAGATCGCCGGCCTTTTGGCCCAGGCGTGCGAGAGCCGCGGCGTCCAGGCCATCGTGAACCTGATCGCCACCGACGAACGGATCTTCGCTTTCCGCCACCCGCTGCCCACGGAAAAGCGGCTGGAACGGTATGCGATGCTCGTCCTCTGCGGACGGCGGTGGGGCTTGGTTTGCTCCCTCACCCGCCTGGTGCACTTTGGCCGGCTTCCCGACGAGGTACGCCGGAAGGCCGAAGCGGTAGCCCGCGTGGACGCGACGCTGATCGCTGCGACCCGCCCCGGCCGCACGTTGGGCGAGGTGTTCCGCCAGGGGATCCAGGCTTACGCGGAAACCGGCTTCCCCGAGGAATGGCACCTCCACCATCAGGGCGGCCTGGCAGGATACGAGCCGCGAGAATTGGTCGCCGCCCCCCAGTCGATCGAGGAGGTATCCATCGGCCAGGCCTACGCCTGGAACCCTTCCATCACCGGTACCAAGTCCGAAGACACCATCCTGGTGGGCGAGGAGACGAACGAGATCTTGACGGCCATCCCCGGGTGGCCGGAGATCGAGATCGCTCTGGAGGAGAAGGTCTGGAAACGCCCGGCCATCCTGGAAATCGCCTGAGCCGGGAAGCGACCGTTCACGCCAAGGAAGGAGGCTGAGCATGGCCAAGTACACCATCGGCATCGATTTCGGCACCGAGTCTGGGCGTGCCGTACTGGTCGACGTGGCTGACGGCCGCGAGGTCGCCACCGCGGTCCACCCCTACCGGGACGGCGTGATCGACGAAGTGCTCCCCGAAAGCGACATCCGGCTTCCCCCCGATTTTGCCCTTCAGAACCCGGCTGATTACATCGACGTCCTGCGCGTCACCATCCCGGAGCTGTTGCGGGAAAGCGGCGTCAAACCGGAGGAGGTCATCGGGGTCGGTACCGATTTCACCGCCTGTACCATGCTGCCCATTGACGAAGCCGGGACTCCCCTCTGCTTGAAGCCGGAGTGGCGCAGGAACCCCTACGCCTGGGTCAAGATCTGGAAACACCACGCCGCCCAGCCGGAAGCGAACCGCCTGAACGCGATCGCCCGCGAGCGTGGCGAGAAGTGGCTCGCGCGCTACGGGGGCAAGATCTCTTCGGAGTGGCTCTTCCCCAAGATCTGGGAAACGCTCAACAAGGCCCCCGAGGTCTACTACGCGGCTCACCGCTATATCGAGGCAGCGGACTGGATCGTGCTCCAGCTGACCGGACAGGAGCGGCGCAACTCTTGCACCGCCGGATACAAGGCGATCTGGAGCAAGCGTGAGGGGTACCCTTCGGACGATTTCTTTGCCGCGCTCGACCCGCGGCTGCGGCACGTGGTGGACGAGAAACTCTCGCGACAGATCTACCCCCTGGGGCAGCGGGCGGGCGGCCTGACGCGCGAGATGGCTGAACTGACGGGGCTCTTGCCTGGGACGGCCGTGCCCGTGGGCAACGTGGATGCCCACGTTTCCGTGCCGGCGGTGACGGTCGTGGAACCGGGCCGCATGGTGATCATCATGGGCACCTCGAACTGCCACATGCTCCTGGGCACCGAGGAAAAGATGGTCGAAGGGATGTGTGGGGTGGTGGAGGATGGCATCATCCCGGGATACTTTGGGTTTGAGGCCGGCCAATCGTGCGTGGGGGACCACTTTGCCTGGTTCGTGGAACACTGCGTGCCCGCTGCTTACGAGGAAGAGGCCCGGAGGCGCGGCATCACGGTGCACCAGTTGCTCGAGGAAAAGGCCGCGCGACAACGGCCCGGCGAGCACGGACTGCTCGCGCTCGATTGGTGGAACGGGAACCGCTCCATCCTGGTGGACGTGGACCTCACCGGCATGCTCGTTGGGGCCACGCTGGCGACCAAACCGGAAGACATCTACCGCGCGCTCATCGAAGCAACCGCGTATGGCACGCGGGTGATCATCGAAGCGTTTGAGACAAGCGGGGTTGGGGTGAACGAGATCGTCGCCTGTGGCGGCCTTCCGGAGCGCAACCGGCTCCTGATGCAGATCTATGCCGATGTGACCGGCCGCGAAATCCGGGTGGGCGCCACGCCCCAGGCCGGAGCATTTGGCTCGGCGATGTTCGCTGCCGTGGCCGCGGGGAAAGCCGCGGGCGGGTACGATTCGATCTTCGAGGCTGCCCAACGCATGGCCCGCCTCAAGGAGGTGGTCTACCGGCCAGACCCGATCCGCCACGAAATCTATGACCGCCTGTACGCGGAATACCGTATCCTCCATGACTATTTCGGGCGCGGAGCCAACGACGTGATGAAGCGACTGAAAGCGCTCCAGAAGGAGGTACTGGCCGGCCGCGAACGGATCCCTCCGAGCGCGACCTAGACCGGGAGAACCGCCCATGCTCGAAGCACTGCGCGAGGAGCTGCTACGGCTCCACCTGGAACTGCCGAAGAACCGGCTCGTGGTCTGGACGGGGGGAAACGTGAGCGCCCGAGACCGGGAAAGCGGCCTCGTCTTGATCAAACCGAGCGGTGTCCGCTACAAGGATCTGCGCCCGGAGCATTTCGTCCTCCTGACGCTGGAGGGCGAGGTGGTAGAGGGTGAGCTCTCCCCGTCTTCGGACACGGCTAGCCATCTCTACATCTATCGCCACCGGCCGGACGTGGGGGGCATCGTGCACACCCACTCTCCTTACGCCACCGCCTTTGCCGCGCTTGGCCGCCCGATCCCGGTGTGTCTAACGGCCATCGCCGACGAATTCGGCGGACCTATCCCGTGCGCCGGCTTTGCCCTGATCGGCGGGGAAGAGATCGGCCGCCAGGTAGTCGAACATATCGGCTCCTCGCCTGCGGTGCTTCTTAAACAGCACGGCGTGTTCACCATCGGGCCGACGCCCGAGGCAGCCGTCAAGGCCGCGGTGATGGTCGAGGATGTGGCCCGTACCGTCTGGCTGGCGATGCAGCTGGGCGAACCGGAGGAGATCCCACCGGAACTTGTGGCCCGGCTGCATCAACGCTACACCCAGGTCTATGGGCAACGCCACTAGCGCCGCAGGCGTCGCGGAAGGCTCGGCCTGCCGGGGCGCGTGAAGGTGGGCATCTTTAGGGTTTGAATGGGCCCACGCTCCCCCAGCTAACGAAACAGGCCCAGGGCCCGACAGCATGACCCTTCTCCAGGGGTGCCCGGATTGCAGGGTAGCCCTGGAGAAGGGTCTTTTTCACCGTTGAAACCGAACCACTGCGCCGCGTGTCCAAGGGAGTGGCCGCAGCAAATCGCTACGGCGACCTGTTCCAGGAGTTACCGATGAGAGTCCTATTGATCCAGCCGGCTCACCCGTCCAGCGTGCGCCTCTTCGGCCGGGTCTATATGAGCAGCCTGACCCTGCCGGTCGTGGCCGCAGCCACGCCCGCCGACGTGCACGTTTCGATCGTGGACGAGAACGTTTCCCGCATCCCATTCGATGATCGGTTCGATCTAGTGGGCATCACCGCGCTCACTCCCAATGCTCCCCGTGCCTATGCCATCGCGGACGCCTTCCGCGCGCGGGGGGTCCCGGTCGTCCTGGGGGGAGTGCATGCGACGCTTGTCCCGGAGGAAGCGGCCCAACACGCCGACATCGTGGTGCTTGGGGAGGCGGAAGGGATCTGGCCGCAGGTGTTGCACGATGTCGCGCGCGGATCGTGGGAACGCTTCTATCGGGGACCTAAACCCGACCTGAAAGGACTTGCGATCCCGCGCCGCGAGCTGCTCCGGGAATCACGTTACTATCCCGTGCCGAAGATGGAGGTCTCCCGCGGCTGTCCCTTCAACTGTTCCTTCTGCTCTACCACCGCCTTCTTCGGGCGACAGATGCGCTACCGGCCGATCGAAGAGGTCGTCGCCGAGGTGCGCTCCCTGGGCCGTCTGCCCAGCGCCCTCTTTTTCACCGACAACAACATCGTCGGAAACCGGGAGTATGCGCGGGAGCTGTTCCAGGCTCTCATCCCGTTGCGCATCCGCTGGATCGGCCAGGCGTCCCTCACCGCCGTACACGATATGGAACTGCTCGAGCTCGCCGCACGCAGCGGCTGCCGCGCACTGCTCATCGGCTTTGAATCGCTCACGCCCGAAGGACTCGCGGAAATGAACAAGAAGGTCAACCAGATCCTGGACTACCAGGAGGCGGTCGAGCGCCTGCATCGCCGGGGCATCGCGGTGATCGGGTGCTTCGTCGTGGGGCTCGACAGCGACGATGGGAGCGTGTTCGACCGCACGGGCGCTTTCATCGAGGAGGCCCACATCGACGTCCCCCAGGTGACCGTGTTGACCCCCTATCCGGGAACGGCGCTTCGAGAAAAGTTGCTCGCCGAAGGTCGGATCTGGGATTTCGACTGGAGCCATTACGATGTCACCCGGGTCACCTTTTCCCCGGCGCGGATGACCGCCCGCGAACTCCAGGACGGCTACGACCGCCTCATGCGGCGCCTGTACAGCTATCCCGCGATCGTGCGGCGCATTGCCCGCGCGCATGCCTACCTGGGTCGAAGCGCGCTGGGATTCCTCCCGACGAACATCGTCTACCGGCGACTTTGCCATCCCGCGCTGCGGCGAGCAGAGCAACCGTTCCGAGCCCCGAAACCCGTCCGCCCCAGGGAAAGGATCGCCCTGGAACCTCGGCCGGGGCCGGCCGCGCCGAAAGGATAACCCGGGGGAAGCCGATGGAACTACGGGGACGTGTGGCCCTGGTCACGGGCGCATCGAGCGGCATCGGGGCAGCGGTCGGCCGGCGCCTCGGTCGCGAAGGACTGCGGGTAGCGCTCGCCGCGCGACGAGTCGATCGGCTGGACGAACTGGCGGCGGAGATCACCCAGGCGGGTGGGGAAGCACGCGCTTTCCCGGCAGACCTAGCGCGAGAGGAGGAACGGGAACGGCTCGTCCGGGGGGTCCTCGCGTCCTGGGGCGCGATCGATATCCTGGTGAACAACGCAGGCGTAGGCTGGTACGGCTTCGGTTGCGAAATGCCCTGGCCCCGGGCACGCGAGATGTTGGAGGTGAACACGGCGGCGACCGTACACCTGAGCCTGCAGGTGCTGCCGGAGATGAAGCGACGCGGCCGGGGGCATATCGTGAACATCGGCTCGATCGCCGGCGATATCCCCAGCCAGGGTGTGGCGCTTTACTGCGCGACGAAATCGTTCCTGGAAGCCTTCGCGACTGCCCTGCACCGGGAGCTCCGGGGAACGGGTGTACGCGTGAGCGTCCTCAAGCCGGGACCGGTGGCCACCGAGTTCTTCGAACGCTCCTCTGCCCCTGGCCTCCGGATGCCAGCGGAGCGTTTTGCCGTCCCGCCGGAGCGGGTAGCGGAAAGCGTCTGGCATCTCCTGCACCATCCCCGGCGGGTGGTCTATGTGCCAGGATGGTACCGGATTGTGCCTTGGGTTGAGCTGTCGTTCGGGTGGATCATGGACCGCCTGGGCCCGCTGCTGCTTGAGCGGCAGGCACGGGTCGGGGCCATAACGCGTGTCTAAGGAGGAAAACGATGCTTCATGTGGTGACGGGCGCTACCGGGCACCTGGGGAACAACCTGGTACGGGCGCTTCTGGCGCGAGGCGAACGGGTACGGGCGTTCATCTACCCGGCTGACTCCATCCGGCCGCTCGAGGGGTTGGCGGTAGAACGAGCCGAAGGGGACGTGCGCGATCTAGATTCCCTGCGGCGTGCTTTTGCCGGAGCGGATGTCGTCTACCACCTGGCCAGCCTGATCACGATCGAGCCCAGTCGGTCCAGCCTCCTCTACGACGTGAACGTGATGGGGACCCGCAACGTCGTGGAAGCCTGCCTGGAGATGGGGATCCACCGGCTGGTGTATACGGCGTCGATCCATGCCCTGGTCGAACCGCCCCACGGGACGATGATCGACGAGCACTTTCCTTTCGACCCCAGCCGGATCGCGACCGACTATGGCCGGAGCAAGGCCCAGGCGGCACTAGAGGTCCTGGACGGGGTAGAACGCGGCCTGGATGCGGTGATCGTCAGTCCCACCGGCATCATCGGTCCCCACGATTACCAGCCGTCGGAGATGGGACGCTTTTTCCTGCTCTTTGCCCAGCGGCGCCTCCCGGTGTGCGTTACCGGCGCCTACGATTTTGTCGATGTGCGCGATGTGGCCGAGGGACTGATCGCCGCGGCAGAGCGCGGGCGGCGCGGCCACAACTACATCCTCTCCGGCGAGCAGGTGACTATGGAACGGCTCCTGGCGCTCCTTTCCGCCGCGACGGGCGTGCCGGCGCCCCGGCTGCGCCTGCCTACCGCCATGGCGCGCACCATCGCCGCTTTCGCCTGTTCCTATGCTCGTACCCGGGGCACCCGTCCCTTGCTCACTCCGGAATCGGTGAGCATCCTGGCGAGCAACTCCTGCATCCGCCACGACAAGGCCACGCGCGAACTGGGCTACTTGCCACGCCCCATCGCTGAAACCGTGGGGGATACCGTACGCTGGTTTGCCGAGGTGGGCATGCTCGTCCCGGCCCGTCCCCGGGCACGATGGGCTGGGCTCGGGTTGCGCCGTAACGCGGCCAGTTGACCCTGTCCTGGACTCCTGTTAGAATGGAAGTGCTGGTTGAGGACCTGGCAGCAGCGCCTTCAAGGAGGAACTGGTGGATCTCCTGACCGCGATTGTGCTCATCAGCCCTTGCTTCCTCCTCACCGTACTGATGCTGTTCGTCGTCGCCATGCGCTATATCCTCTATCGGGAGCGCATCGGGCTGGCACAGCACGGGGTCTTCCTGCCCGAGGAATCGTTCTGGGAGCGGCTCAGCCAGCGCACGCCGCGCGGCATCCTTTGGGCAGGGATCATTACCGCGTGCTGCGGTTTGGCCCTCCTCCTGGGCCTGTACACGTTGGGACTCGGCCCGTGGCTGCTGGGAGGCTTGATCCCCTTCTTCGTGGGTCTGGGCATGGTGTTGATCTATCTGGCCGGGGCCCCAGCCCGAAAACACGGAAAGCACGAAGCCAAGGACGAGCTGCCTTGTGCCGAGCAGCCGGGTGGCACGGAGTCGGATCTATGATGGACGGGGCGGCGCATGAACGAGCCCGCGCCGGAGCTCTTGGAGCGCTGTCGTCGACAGGATCCCGAAGCGTTCGCTCGCCTGTTGCTAGAGCAACAGGATTATGTCTATACGCTTGCGCTGCGCGTGCTGCGCGACCCCGAGGAAGCTGCCGACGTGACACAGGAGGTCTTCCTGCACGTCTGGCAAGGGTTGCCCTCCTTCCGCCGGGAATCGCGCTTTACCACCTGGCTCTACCGGATCGCCACGAACGCCTGTCTGAACCGGTTGCGGCAGCTCCGGCGGGAGCGGGAGATCGTTCGGCTGGACGAGGTGCCCGCGGAGGCGCTGCCGCCGGCCGAGGCGGACCCGCAGCGCGAGGCCTGGGAACAGGAACGGCGCTCCCTTGTGTGGCGGGCCGTAGGGCGCCTGCAGACAGGCTATCGGCTGGTGGTCACGTTGTTTTATCAGCACGGATTGAAAGTTTCCGAGATCGCGCAGGTCCTGGGCATCCCGGTGGGCACCGTCAAGACTTACCTCCATCGGGCCCGGCAGGCTCTGGCGGGGATGCTCTCACGGGGGGGCGACCATGGATTGTGAAGAGGTCCGGCAGGCCATCCTGGAATGCATGCTAGAAGGGGAGACGATTGCGCCCGATTCCCCTTTGGGCACCCACCTCCAGCGTTGCTCCGGCTGCCGTCTTTTCCGCGAGGCGGTCGCCCAGGTGGATGCCGCTTTGTTCGCACTGCCCGTTGAGGCCGCTCCGGCATGGATCCGGGAACAGGTGCTTGCCCGCATCCAGCCACAGCAGACGGGGCCGTTCCTCCCCTGGAACATCTGGGTACCACTCCTGAGCCTCGTCCTCGGGCTGGCGTGGGCCTATGGGGCAGTCGTCTGGTCGCGCTCCGCCGAACTGGGGCCTGCCATCCTGGGGTGGCCTGCCCAGCTGGAGGCCTGGCTGAGCGCCCACCAGGCATCCCTGAACGCGCTGAGCCTTTCGGTCGTGCTCGGAGTACTCCTCTCCTTGATCGGGATCGCTCTGGGTCTGTATGTGGGCCGCGAGCGGCGGGCGACTGCCGAGCGCTAGCGGAAAGGGGAACCCGATGGAAACTCTTGGTCGGCTTCCTCCAGGCCAGCGCCTGGTGACCCGGATGCCGGTACTTCATTACGGTCCCATCCCACGGATCGAGTTGTCCCGGTGGGAGTTCCGCGTCTTCGGGCTGGTCGAGGCGGAGGTACGATGGAGCTATTCGGACTTCCGCGCCCTGCCTTCCCGGAAGGTCACGTGTGACATCCACTGCGTCACCGGATGGAGCATGCTGGACACGACTTGGGAAGGTGTGCCCACGGTGGAGGTGATGCGCCACGTGCGGCCCAAACCAGAGGCTCGTTACGTCCTGGTCCACGCCGCGCATGGCTTTACGGCGAACCTGCCGCTCGAGGTCTTTCTGGCGGAAGAGAACCTCTTTGCCTGGGCCCTTGGTGGGGAAGAGCTGACCCCAGAGCACGGATGGCCGCTCCGGCTGGTCGTGCCGTCGCGCTATTTCTGGAAAAGCGCGAAGTGGGCCTGGGGGGTAGAACTGCTTTCCCAGGACATCCCGGGCTTCTGGGAGAGCCGAGGATATCACAACAACGGCGACCCCTGGAAAGAAGAACGCTACGCTGAGGATGGATAGGAGGAAACCGTGGAGGAACGCAAGCCGCTCGTTGTGGGCGATCTGGCCCCCGATTTCACCCTGAAAGGAAGCCTCGGAAGCCGGGTCACGCTCAGCGATTACCGGGGGAAGAAGAACGTCCTTCTGGCTTTCCACCCGCTGGCCTTCACCGGCGTCTGTTCGGCGCAAATGCTTCTCCTGGAGCTTGCCCACGAGCGGATCGAAGCGACCGGAACGCAGATCCTGGGGCTCAGCGTGGATGCCCTGCCCTCCAAGGAAGCGTGGGCACAGGCCATCGGGGTCAAGTCCTTTCCTTTGCTGGCCGATTTCCCCGGGGGAGAGGTCGCGCGAAAGTACGGCATCCTGCGCCCGGAGGGCTTTTCGGAGCGCGCTGTCTACATCGTGGACCGCGCTGGCGTCATCCGCTTTGCCCGCATCTACCCGATGCGCGAGCTGCCGCGGCCCGAAGAGTTCCTTCCCGTACTGGAAAGCCTGGCCTAGCGGCCTGCTTCGGCTTCCGCTGGCAAAGCTCGGGCGTGCGATCTCCCGATTCTGCACGTCCCGTGCCGAACGGGCTCCACACAGGCCCGGGCCGAGTGGTCACCGGCGAGCAGCAGGCATTGCGCCAGGGCGCGTTTGGCATAACAGATCCCTGGGGGCATCTTCGTTCGGGCAATGGCCCAACCCGCGGCTACCGCTAAGAGCGCCACGGCGATCGTTTCCCCTTGCCGGGCGCTTTCCTCCCGACCTGCCGGCCCCGACACGGGGACCCACCTTGTAAAGGGAAGGCGAGGGCAATGCCCTCGCCTCCCCCAGTGCATTTCTTGGCCTGGCCAGTGGAAGGGGAGCGGTTCTAGTGGGGAAGGGTAACGCGGGAGGCGCGCGATACGGTAGCGTGCCCAAAGCAGCTTCTCTCTTGCCGCAGCCCTCGCCCCAGCGCCGCTGCGCAGATTCGATCACGGCCGACCTCCTCCAAGCACAGGGCATCCCGAACCGGTGATGCAGCCTACGGCATCGTTGCGCCGCGCCATGTAGATTGGTTAGTGACTTGACCCACGGATGCGGCCCGTGGTAGAATGTGCCGGCAGCGTGCTTTTGGGTTAAAGCCAGGGCACGCGAGGTATCGACCAAAGGATCCAGCCAGAAGGAGAATCCCATGGGCCGAATCGTCATCCCGGATGCAGGCGACCTGCCGACCACAGCGGATGTCGTGGTCATCGGAGGCGGGATCGTTGGGTGCGCGACCGCATTCTGGGCCTCGCGCGCGGGCCTGGATACCGTGCTCCTGGAAAAGCGGGAAGCGCTGGGCGTGCTCACCACGGCCAACTCGGCCGAGGGCGTGCGCTGCCAGTACGACGAACCGGAAAACGTGGCGATGATGCGCGCCAGCCTGGATGTCTTTGAGCGCTTTGCCGAGGTGATCGGGATCCCCGGCTACGACATCGCCTTCCACCAGCAAGGGTATCTCTTCGTCACCGCAGCCGAGGACGGGCCGAAAGCGCTCCAGCAACGGGTAGAGCGGCAGCACTCGTGGGGCCTGACCGATGTGGAATACCTGGACGGGGATGAGGCGCGCCGGCGCTTTCCTTACCTGAGCCCCCAGGTCACCGCGGCCACCTTCCGCCAGCGCGATGGATGGCTCTCCGCCCACGAGGTCACCTACGGTTTCGCCAAGGGGAGCACCGCCCGCATCTTCCTGCAGACCGAGGTCACCGGCTTTCGGCTAGATGCCGGGGGGGTCGCGGGCGTGGAGACGAACCGCGGCCCTGTCCACGCCCGGACGGTGGTCATCGCCGCCGGCCCCTTCTCGGGGAGGCTAGCGCGCTTGGCCGGGGTGGAACTTCCGCTCTCCATCGAGCGCCGGCAGAAGGCGGTGGTCCACTCCCCGCTGGTTCCCCCGGACGCCGCGATGACGATCGATGTCGACACGGGAGCCTACTGGCACCCGGAGCCGGGCGGTGCCGTCTTTGGCTGGGGCGAGGCGGTGCCGGAAAAGCCCTCCGAGCCGGTCGACCACGTGCCGGCCGACTGGGACTATCCGGCCATTGCGATGGAAGGATGTGCACGGCTGAGCCCCTTCTGGGAAGAGATCGCAGCCACGCTCAAGCGGGAGGACGTCTACGCCTCGGCCGGCCAATACACGATCACCCCCGACGCCAAGCCGATCCTGGGCCCGCTGGTGGAGGTGCCAGGCCTCTATTTCAACGGCGGGTATAGCGGTCACGGCATCATGGGCGCCCCGGAAGGAGGTCGGATCGTCGTCGAATGCATCCTCGGCCGCCTGCGCCCTGAGGATAACCCCTTCCGCCGGGAGCGCTTTACCGAGGGGGTTAAGAAGGAACGCATGATGTTCTAGGCCTATGCCCCGGAAGGAGGTGCGCCGGGTGGGAATCGCTGAGGATCTGACGCCTTTGGAACTGCTTGGGGTAGCCATCCGATCCGAGATCGAAGCGGCCGACCTGTACCGCCATATGGCCGCCCGGGTGGCCAACCTGGACTTGCGGGAGCGGCTCACGTTCCTCCAGCACGAGGAGGAGAAACACCGTCGTCTGCTGGAGGCGGCCTATGAGCGGCAATTCCCGGGGGTGGAGCGGGTACTTCCTGCCCAGTCGCTCGTGCCTACCGTGTTACGGGCCCTCCAGGAGGAAACGAGCATCCCCGAGCTTTTCCGCCTGGCGATCGAAGCAGAACGCACTGCCGCAACTTTTTACGCCGAGCTGGCCGGGCGGGCGGAAGAGGAAGCTTCCCGCACCCTCTTGCGCTACTTGAGCCAGATGGAGCGCGGACACGAGGTGCTGCTCCAGAGTGAGTTCGAGTTCATCCAACAGTTCCCCACCTCCTACCAGGTCGAGCACTTTTCCCTGGGGCAGGAGATGATCCATCTGGGGCCGTAGAAGGGCCGAAGGTGCCTGAAGAGCGGCGAAAGGAGGCCGAAAATGGCCAAATGGGAATGCCTGGCATGTGGTTACATTTACGACCCGGCGGTGGGCGACCCGGACGGCGGCATCCCTCCGGGGACGGCGTTCGAAGACCTGCCCGATGATTGGGTCTGCCCTCAGTGCGGCGCGACCAAGGATATGTTCGAGAAGGTGGAGGGCTGACCCTCTCCCACACCGGTCAGGGCGGTTCAGCGGCCGGGAGGCGGCGATGGGCGAGCCGAAGCGCGTGTGTAGCTATTGTCAAGAAGAAATCGAAGGAGAGCCCATTCGGCGCGGCAACCGGCTCTACTGCAGCGAGGCCTGTGCCTTCGAAGACCACCGAAACGTTGACTGCGCTGGCCGCACCGACGTGAGCCAGGCATCGCTGCAGGCGGAGCTCGAATTCCGCGAGCACCCACCGATTTCCTGAGCAGCCCCCCCTCGACGGGCACAGCGGCCTGGCCGAGCGAGGGCCTGGCTGGTTCCACATTGCCGTACAAAAAGGCCGCCCGGTTGGGCGAGAACCGGGCGGCCTTTGGCATTCGGGCCTAGAAGAGGCCAACGACCCGCCCTGTGGTGAGGTCCAGGTCCACGTCGTAGAAGGCCGGCCGCGTGGGAAGCCCGGGCATCGTGCGCATGGTGCCACAAAGCGGGTAAAGGAAACCAGCCCCCACACTCGCGCGGATGTCGCGCACCGGAAGCCGGAAGCCGGTTGGCACACCCTTCCACTCGGGGTCGTGGCTCAGGGAAAGGTGGGTCTTGGCCATGCAGATCGGGAGTTTGTCGAAGCCGAGCCGGGTGTAGAGCTCGATCTTGGCCTCCGCCTCAGGCGAGTAGTCAACCCCATCGGCGCCGTAGATCTGGGTCGCGATCGCTTCGATCTTTTCCTTGATGCTCCACTCCAGCGGGTAGAGGAAGCGGAAGTTGCTCGGCTTCTCGCAGGCCGCAATGACCGCCTGCGCCAGCTCGACCGCGCCCGCGCCACCGCGTGCCCAGTTATCGCACATGACCGCATCCTCTGCCCCGGCTTCGAGGGCCGCCTCGCGTACGATCTCGATCTCGGCCTGGGTATCCGACTCGAAACGGTTGATCGCCACCACCACCGGCACACCAAAGCGCAGGGCGTTGCGGATGTGCACCTGCATGTTGCCCACGCCCTTGCGCACCAGCTCCAGGTTCTCCTCGGTATATTCGTGGGGGATTGGCCGGCCAGGCACCACCCGTGGCCCGCCACCGTGCATCTTCAGGGCGCGAATGGTGGCGACAATGACCACACAGCTGGGGATCAGGCCGCTGTAGCGGCACTTGATGTTCATGAACTTTTCCATCCCGCAGTCGGCGCCAAAGCCAGACTCGGTTACCACATACCCATCGGGTCCCACCAGCCGCAGGGCGATCTGGTCGGCGATGATGGAGGAGTTCCCGTGGGCGATGTTCGCAAAGGGGCCAGCGTGCACGATGGCCGGCGTGTTTTCCAACGTCTGCATCAGGTTGGGCATGATCGCGTCCTTCAGAAGGACCGTCATAGCCCCGGCGACCCCCAGGTCCTCGGCGGTGATCGCTTCGCCGGCCTTGTTCGTGCCGACCACGATCCGGCCCAGACGCTCACGGAGATCTGCCAGGCCGGTCGTGAGCGCGAGGATCGCCATGACCTCGCTCGCCACCGAGATGTCGAACCCGGTCTCGCGTACCATTCCCTTTTCTTCGGGGCCCAACCCAATCTGGATTCGCCGCAGGAAACGGTCGCTGATGTCGATCACCCGGGGCCAGGTGATGCTGTTCGGGTCGATGTCCAGGCGGAACATGCGCCGCTTCTCTTCGGGGGTCAGTTCGTCCGGGTCGGTCTTGTCGATCCCGAGCTTTTTCAGTCGGCGAAGCATGGTCGGGGAAAAGTGACGCCGGCCCTGCTTGTCACGCGGGCAAAAGGCGTTGAACAGCTTCTCATCGTCCGGCTGCTGCGCTTCGTGGAACATGCGGGCGTCGATCGCTGCGGCGAGCAGGTCGTGCGCGGCGGTCACGGCGTGGATGTCCCCGGTCAGGTGGAGGTTGAAATCCTCCATCGGGACGATCTGGCTGTACCCACCGCCGGCCGCACCGCCCTTGATCCCGAAGGTCGGTCCCATGCTCGGCTGGCGGATTACCGTGACGACCTTTTTGCCCAGGTGGGCCCCCAGCGCCTGACTCAATCCGCAGGTCGTCGTCGTCTTGCCCTCGCCGAGCGGCGTCGGCGTGATGGCAGTCACGTCGACGTAATGACCCTGGGGACGGTCCCAGATCCGTTGGAGCACATCGAGATGGATCTTGGCTTTGTACTTCCCGTAGAGGTCCAGGTCGTCCTCGGTGAGGCCTAGCGAAGCGGCGATCTCGACGATCGGCTTCAGTTTGGCGGCTTGTGCGATTTCCAGATCGCTGGGAATGCTGCCCATGGTCTCACTCCTTTGTGATCCAACCACGGAGCCCACCCGGGCTCCCGCGTTCCTCCGAGGCTGGCGGATATTTTACCTTATTGTTCCCAAATGCGCAAATTGCGCTGCGTCCGTGCCTGTGCCCAAGGGGCCCCTGGATCGCTCGATGCCCCCCGCCGGACGGCCCACGGCCTTTCCAAGCGGCCTTCCGGGTCACGCGCTCCGGTTAGCGTGCTCGCGCCGCGGCGCGAATGCGCCTGCTGGTTCCCATCAGCAGGGGAGCACGCGCCACGCTACGTTCCGCAATAGGGGCAGCGCTGCCAGGAGAGGTCCATCAGCCGCCCACAATGGGGGCACTTTTTCCGAAGCGGGGTATGACAGTAGGGGCAGAGGACAAAGTCCGGCTCCACGCCCCGCTGGCAGGTTGGACAAACCGGACGTTCCTCGATGTCCTGCAGGATGTAGGCGCGCTCCAGAGAACGCGCATAGACTTCGGCCAGTTTCTCCTTGGGCCGCAAAAGGAGGTAGACCAGCACCCCGAAGAGGCCGAACAGGAGGACCAATAGGGTGCTCAACAGCCGCCAGAGGAGGTTCTCGCTCCGAGCGCGGATGTCCTCATAGGTCCATACAGCCAGGCTCAACTGGATCAGGATCAGGTAGATGCCCAGTCCGATGCCAACCCAGCGCAGGATCGGCAATGCCGGCGCGATGAATTCTTTGACTTGTTCCCACATCGATTCGGGCCTCCTAGGATTCGAGCTGACAGGCGATTTCGACCGGGAGGACGAAGACGTGCGCCCCACCGACCTGCACCTCCACGGGTGCGGGTGGGAAGAGGCCCCCCATTTCCAGAAGCGGGGAGATTGGGCTGAGGTAGCGGGTGCGCGTATGGCAGTGCTGTCGGATGATTCCCAGCACGGCCTCCACGGCCGATCGGTCGACCGCGATGAAGAGGGTGTCGTTGGCTTCCATGAGGAAGCCCCCCACGCTCGCCACGTGGGTGAACGAGAACCCGGCCGAGAGAAGGGCCTGGCTCAGCCCGTCCAGGTCCCGGCGCTGCACGATGGCGATGATCAGGCGCGGTTCGGCGATCTCGGAACCCATCCTCCTCACGTCCTTTCGTCCTGACGGAAGACACGGACGCGTCGGTGCGGTTCGTGCCCCCGGCTTTCCGAAGCCAGGCCGTAGCGGTCGATCATCTGATGCTGGAGGCGGCGGATATAGGCGTTCTGGGGCGAGAGCTCGACTTCGGTGCGTTCCCCGTTGCGCACCTGCTCGATTGCGGTCTGGGCCTCCTGGAGGGCCTCGGCGATCGCCTCCTCGCCGGCCGGCCGCATCTCGAAGAGCAACCCCAGGCAGTTTTCCATCTGGACGACCGTGTTGGCTTTGAGCACGTACACCGGGATCCCGGCCGCCTCGGCGTCCCGCAGGCGCTGCGGGGCCTGTCGATAGTAGCTCTGCAGCGTGATCACAGTCTCCGCTTCCGAAAGGTCCTCCACGAGCGTTAACGGGACGTTCAGGGTACGTGCGGCACGGGCGAGCCGCTTCCGGTCCACGCCGAAGGGGTAAACGCGCAACGGTGCACGGCGCGTTGGCTGTTCCTCGCCTGCCTCTTCCTCAACCGGCGCCGCGGGCGCGGCCACTTCCATAGCGGGCGCAGGAATTGCCCGTCGCCGCAGCTCCGCGTGGCGCATTTCCAGGCCCCCACCGAAATAGTCCCGCACCATCCACTGCTCGATCCGACCATCCTCGCGGCGGTGGCGGATCTGGGCCGGGGGCGGAAAGCCGCGCAGGATGGAGTCCACCACCTCGGCGACGTTCCAATGCACGGCCACGGTATCCCAGCTCTGGATCTCGACCACGATGTCGAACGTGGGGGGGGCCTTGCGCTCCAGGATCGTCTTCTGCGTCCCGCGCCGGCGGGCTTCCTCGTCGCCCAGGGTCACCGGCTGGATGCCGCCGATCAGGTCGGAGAGGGTGGGGTTCAGCATCAGGTTTTCCAGCGTGTTGCCGTGGGCGGTAGCAACCAGCTGCACGCCACGCTCGGCGATCGTGCGCGCGGCTGCGGCTTCCAGCTCCGTCCCGATCTCGTCGATCACGATCACCTCGGGCATATGGTTCTCCACCGCCTCGATCATCACCGCGTGCTGCCGCTCCGGGCTGGGGACCTGCATGCGGCGCGCCCGGCCGATGGCCGGATGGGGAATGTCACCATCGCCGCCGATCTCGTTCGAGGTATCGACGATCACCACCCGCTTGCGAAAGTCGTCGGCCAGCACGCGGGCGACCTCGCGCAACATGGTGGTCTTGCCCACACCGGGTCGCCCCAAAAGGAGGATGCTCCGCCCGCTTTCCACCAGGTCCTGGATGATGGCGATCGTGCCGTACACCGCCCGGCCTACGCGGCAGGTGAGGCCGATGATTCGCCCATCCCGGCTGCGGATGGCCGAAATGCGGTGGAGCGTCCGTTCGATCCCCGCCCGGTTATCCCCGGTGAAGGGGCTCAGGCGGGCAATCACATAATCCAGGTCCTCCTTGGTCACCTCGTCTGCGCTCAGGATCACCTCGCGGGCGGGGAAACGCGCCTCCGCCGGCCGGCCAATGTCCAGCACCACCTCCAACAGGTCGGAAAGCTGCGGGTCGTTGCGCAGCGGCTCGGCCAAGCGAGGGGGCAACACCCCGAGGAGTGCCTCGAGGTCGTCCGTGACCTGCTTTTGCACGACCGGCAGGTTCGCAAGCTCCACGCGGCGGCTGGGAATCGGGGGTGGGGTCTCCACCCCTCGAAACCGCGGCGCCCACTCCCTACGCTCGTAGAGTCCGTTTGCTTTATGCCTCCGTTCACGCACCACGCTTCGATCTCCTCCGCCTCGGTACGGGATCAGACCTGCCCCGCGATCGGCGTCGTCGGTGCTGCCCCAAACTGGCGCTCTGCCCCCGGGACGACCACTGGCTGACGCTGCAACGCGGGAACGGCCAGCAGCTTTCCCAGCAGGATCTGCTCGGCATACGGGCGAAACCCAAGCCGGCGAGCGACCTCCACCAACTCCCCCTGATAGCTTCGCAGCACCAAATGAACCGGCGGGCGAACGCGCACCAGGCCGTGGGCCATCACGGCCTGCGCCTCACGCCGGCATGCCGGGTCAACGAGCAGGTCAAGCACGATGCCCCGGGTCCCACGACGGCGGCGCAAATAAGCATACACCTGTTCCTCTTGCCATACCCAGGCCTCTTCCCCCCGGCGCGGCCACCAGGAGTCGCTAGTGCGCCCCTCGATCTGTTGGACCCGGGGGGGAGTCAGAGCCTGGTAGAGCTGGTGGATCGCCCACAGGTGCGCGCTCTCCACCGGCCGCAAGACGGGCATTGGCCCGGGATGGTCGGATTCGTCCCCTCCCCAACGGAGCAGGATTTCCTCGGAGTAGGGCAGAAAGCCGGCCTCCTGGAAAGGTACGAGGTGCTCCTCGGTAGGGAGGAAAGCCAACAGCCGCAGGACGCCCCGCCGCCCCGCTTCCGCGCTCAGGCCCAAAAGCAACTGTTTCCAGAGCGCGTGCGTCGCCCCGAGGCCACCGCGCCACACGGCTAGGTAACGCACTCCCCAGCCAGGCATGCCCGAAAGCCCCGCGGCCTGGGCACATGCCAGGAGCCCCGGCTCCCCATCGCAAACCAACAGGCAGGAGGGCTCGCCCCAGGGCAACCAGCTACCGAGGACGGTGTACAACGGATGATGGGGCAGGAGTAGCTGCTGTACCAGGTCCAACTGCAATCGCACGACCGGGGCCACGCTGAGGAAGGGCACATCCAGCGCGGTCGCCGGCCGAATCCGGTTCCCCATCATCCTACCCTGCCAGCCCCAGGAAGTAGCGATGGAAGCGCTCGTCGTCCGTCAGTTCCGGATGAAAAGCCGTGGCCAGCAGGTTCCCCTGGCGGACCGCTACCACCGGACCCTCTTCCAAGCGCGCCAACACCTCGACGCCCTCGCCCCATCGCTGGACGTAAGGTGCACGGATGAACACCCCACGGAACGGTGGCTCGCCCAGCGCCGGCACCTCGAGGTCGACCTCGAAGCTATCCACCTGTCGCCCGAAGCCGTTGCGCACAACGGTGATGTCCATCAGCGCCAACAACGGCTGGCCGGGCATGCCATCCAGCGCCTCGCGGGCCAAAAGGATCATCCCGGCGCAGGTTCCCCAGATGGGCCGGCCGGAAGCCGCAAGCGCCCGAATGGGCTCCATCAGGCCAAAAGCCACGGCGAGCTTGCCAATCGTGGTGCTTTCGCCGCCTGGAAGGATCAATCCGTCCAGTCCCTCCAATTCTCGCGGCAGACGAACCTCGCGGGTCTCCACGCCGATACGCCGGAGCATCGCGATGTGCTCCGCAAAATCGCCTTGCAGGGCGAGGACACCGATCCGCATTCCTACCACCCCCGAATGGCCAGCCGCTGCTCCGCCGGGATAGTCCCGATCTCCAGTCCGTGCATGGGCTCGCCCAGCCCCTTGGAAACCTCGGCCAGGATGGCGGGATCCCGGAAGTGGGTCGTGGCGGCAACGATCGCTTTGGCGCGCTTGAAGGGATCGCTGCTCTTGAAGATTCCGGAACCCACAAACACGCCGTCCATGCCGAGCTGCATCATCAGGGCGGCGTCGGCCGGGGTAGCAATGCCGCCGGCGGCAAAGTTCACCACGGGCAGCCGTCCCGTTCGGGCTACCTCCACCACCAGTTCATACGGCGCGCCCATCTCTTTCGCGGCATGCATGAGTTCCTCGGGGGCCATGCTCTGCAACCGACGGATCTCCCCCAAAACTGCACGAGCGTGGCGTACCGCCTCGACGACGTTCCCCGTCCCGGCTTCTCCCTTGGTGCGGATCATAGCCGCCCCTTCGGCGATGCGCCGGAGCGCCTCCCCCAGGTTGCGGCAACCACAGACAAAGGGGACACGGAAGGCGTGCTTATCGATGTGATGCTCCTCGTCGGCTGGGGTGAGGACCTCGCTTTCGTCGATATAGTCGACCCCGATGGCCTCCAGGATCTGCGCCTCGACGAAATGGCCGATGCGGCACTTGGCCATGACCGGAATGCTCACGGCGTCCATGATGCGGAGGATCAGCTCTGGGTCGCTCATCCGGGCCACACCTCCATGGGCCCGGATATCGGCCGGCACGCGCTCCAGCGCCATGACCGCCACCGCTCCGGCTTCCTCCGCGATCCGGGCATGTTCCGGGGTGACAACGTCCATGATCACCCCGCCCTTGAGCATCTGTGCCAGCCCTACTTTGGTGCGCCAGGTGGCTTTTTCTGTTTCGCCCATAGCCCACCTCCTCGTGAGCAGAAGAATCACTCTGAAATTAATTGTATCATACAAGCGGGGGGCTGACAAGCGAGCCCTCGACCCGCAGAGACGGCTCACCCACGATCGGGTACCATCGGCTTCTCCGGGTGCCGTGCCGACGCGAGGCAGGTTGTGCTCCCGATACCGAAGCCCTGGCAAAACCGCTGTCCGACCCCAGCGCTCCGAGAACAACTCGATGGTTTCCGGGCCCCTCTACCGCAGGGCCTGCGGCCCCCCCTATCTGCACTGGCCGCTGCGCTGCTTGAGGCGGCTCGCTCCGCTTATGCCACCACGGCCGTGGCCCATGCCCCCTCACGGCCGTCATCTCTGGACTGTGGCCAAGCGCTTCTTCCCGCTCCAGCAAAACAAGGCTTGCCTCCGCGTCAAGTCAAATGATAATGTCACCGAAGCTGAGCCATTAGCTCAAATGATAGTGTCACCGGGACTTCCTCCGGCCGGCTGGGAAATTGTATACAGGGTCAGACGGACGTCCTCCTGACCCGGAAGGGCCCCCGACAGCTCGAAGAGTTGCTCGAGGCCCTCATGGATCGTCTGCCGGAGCAAGCGAGGGTTGGTATGGTCGTACAGCGCCTCCA